>Ga0272482_10000413_pt1 | contig 13304 bp, 8 predicted proteins | sample RVTome_8_FD_192427 | JGI IMG/M metagenome (GOLD analysis project Ga0272482, IMG submission 192427) | Soil microbial communities from uranium-contaminated site in the Upper Colorado River Basin, Wyoming, United States - RVT160D0 (version 2) ...
ACGACCCAGGAACGTCGGTGCCCAGCACCGGACTTGATTCCGGGGCCGGACGCCCCCACGAACCAGTCTCAGTTCACACAAGGGACGCCACCCGCGGTAATCGGGGCGTCCGGCGACTCCTGGGACAGCTTCTGCACCACAATCTCGCGCCCGTCGACAACAGGCTTCCCCGGATCCGGCGCCTCCGTGCTAGCCACCGGCCCGTTCAACAGCGACTGCACATAAGCCTGCACAGCAGCGGGATCAACCTCCACCGCACTCCCGTCATAAGGCGTCGCCAGGTTGATCCGCCCAGTGGGAATGGTCGAGAACTCGATCTTGTCCCCAGTCATCCCCGCCACCTGCGAGGCAAAAGCCAGCACGTCCCAGTTCTGGTCCAACACCACCGACTTCGTCACGGCCGACACCAGATCGGTGATCCGCCCGGGCGACGTCAGCGTCCCAGAGCTGAACAGCTGGTTGGCCAGCCCAGCAAGGAAAGCCTGCTGCCGCCGCACCCGATCCAGATCCCCGTTGGGCAACCCGTGCCGTTGCCGCACGAACTTCAGCGCGTCGATCCCCTGCAAAGTCTGCTCCCCGGCAGGAAAGTGCGCCCCCGAATACGAATCATCGACCGGCTCGTTCAGGCACACCGGCACGCCACCGACAGCGGCAGTGATCTCGCTGAACCCCAGCAGGTTGATCTCCGCGTAGTGGTCGATGGTCAACCCCGTCAGCGCGGACACCGTCTCGATCAGGTTCCGGCGACCGGCGGTGACCGACTCGCGGGCCACGGTGGCATTGTCCGCACCAGAAGCACGCAGTGACGACGCGGCCGCGTTGAGGCCCCTGGCATACGCCGAGTTGAGCTTGTGCTTGCCGAAACCGCCCGCGATGTCCACATAGGAGTCCCGGGGCAGTGAGATGGCGAACGCCTTCTTCGCGGGATCGGCCGGAACGTGGACGACCATCATCGTGTCGGTGTTCTTCTCGCCCGAGGCTTCGCCGGCGCGTAGCGCGTCCAGCACCTCACGCGGCAGGGGGTTTCCCTGGTTGTCCGTCCGGGAGTCGAGGCCGACCAGCAGGATGGTCTGCGCCGTCCTTGGCAGTTCGCGCGATGCCTGGACCGGTGGGGCGGCGATGACGTCGTCGCGCACCACGTCGTTGGTCGCGGTGCGGTAGGTGAACCAGCCGAAGCCGACCGCCGCCAGCAGTGCCGCGGACACGAGTGCGACGAGTGTGCGGCCGAACCAGCCCAGCACCCGCGCTACCGACATACCTACCCCCGCATTACCGCTCGATCGTCCCGTGTTCGACGCTATGGCCGGATTGCACCTGTCCTGCCTCGGTCGTGTAACAGGCGACCGGCAGCTGCCCCTCGGCCGCGTAACACCGTGTGGCCGCCCGCGGCGGGACGTGGTCTGCTGTGCGTGGAGAGGAGGAGCGAATGCGGCGAGCACCCGCGCTGGCGTGCGCCTTCCTGCTGCTCTTCCTCGGCGGCTGTGCGATGGCTGACGGCGTGTCGGTCGAGGGCAGGGCGAGTCAGGTCACCCCGCCGCCGTCGGTGCCGACGCTGCCGAGCGGCACCCCGACGTCGGCCGACCCGATCGCCGTCCTGCGTGCCGACCCGCTGGTGCACGACAAGGTCAAGGCCAGCCTGGTGCCGTGCGACGGCGGCTTCTACCCGACCGACGACCGCTACGTCGACCTCACCGGCGACGGCGAGGCCGAGCTGCTCGTGACCCTGCTGAACTGCCCCCGGCCGGAGGTCATCAAGAGCGGTGCCCTCGCGATCGGCACCGGGTACGCCGGCTACGTCTACAACCTCGCCACCACCCCGCCGACCCAGCTGCTCGGCATCGAGGGCGGCGGCGTCGACGTGATCCCCTACCCGGACCGCGGCAACGTCGTCGTGGTGTTCCGCAGCGTGTGGCAGCCTGCCGACGACCCGTGCTGCCCGTCCGACCAGACCATCCAGCTCTTCCGCTGGAACGGCCAACGGCTCGTCGAGGTGCCGAAGTGAAGGTGTTGCTGGTCGAGGACGACGACGTGATCCGCGAGGCGACGCAGCTCGCGCTGGAGCGCAACGGTTTCACGGTCGACGTCGCCGCCGACGGCCTGGCCGGGCTCGCCGCGTTCCGTGCCAGCAGGCCGGACGTCGCGCTGCTCGACATCATGCTGCCTGGCATGAACGGCGTGTCCCTGTGCCGCCAGATCCGCGAGGAGAGCTCCACCCCGGTGATCATGATGTCGGCCCGCGCCGACCCGGTCGACGTGGTGCTCGGCCTGGAGGCCGGCGCGGACGACTACGTGACGAAACCGTTCGACAGCACCGTGTTGGTCGCGCGGATCCGCGCGGTGGTGCGCAGGATGAGCCGCGCCGCCGTCCCGGCGCCAGCCGGGTCGGTGTTCGGCGACCTCGAGGTGGACCGGGACGCGCTGGAGGTGCGCCTGCGGGGCCAGCCGGTCGAGCTGACGCCCACCGAGCTGCGGCTGCTGCTGTGCTTCGTCGACTCGCCGGGCACGGTGCTGACCAGGGACGTGCTGCTCGAACAGGTGTGGGACTACCAGTGGGGTGGCGACTCGCGGGTCGTCGACGTCCACGTCCAGCGGCTGCGCGCGAAGATCGGCCAGGACCTGATCGAGACCGTGCGCGGGTTCGGCTACAAGCTCAGGAACGGCGCCGCGTGAGAGTGTTCCCGCAGAGCCTCCGCTGGCGGCTCTCGGCGGTGATCGCGCTGGTCAGCGTGGTGCTGGCGGTGGCGTTGTCGCTGCTGGTGCGCACCGAGTTCAGCCGCGTGCAGCTCGCGGACGCGCGGCGGGTCCAGGACGAGCGGATCCAGCTGGTGGTGCGGGACTACGGGCTCACCGGCCGCGCCGCGCTCGGCGCCCGGCTCGACGCGCCGGACGTGCCGAAGGAGCTGCTGGCGGCGGTCCTCGGCGGCAAACGCGCCACGTACCTGCAGCGGACGCCGGACGGCACGTGGATCTGGGCGGCGGCAGAGACCAGCGGGCGCGTGCTGTCGCTGCGCAGCCCGTACTCCGACCGCGACGAGACGTTGCGGCAGCTGGACAACGTGCTGATCCTCGGGTCGGTCGCGGTGCTGGTGCTCGCGTCGATCCTCGGCGTTGTGCTCGGCAGCAGGCTGTCGAGCAGGCTCCGGCGTGCGGCGGCAGCGGCCCGTCGGGTGACGGAAGGCGACGTGACGTCCACGGTCGGCGAGGAGATCGGCGCCCGCCCCCGCGACGAGACGACCGAGCTGGCGGAGGCCGTCGACGCGATGGCGGCAGCGCTGCGGGCCAGGCTGGTCGCGGAGCAGCGGGTGACCGCCGACATCGCGCACGAGCTGCGGACGCCGGTGACGGGCCTGGTCACGGCGGCGGAGCTGCTGCCGCCGTCGCGGCCGGCCGAGCTGGTGCGGGACCGCGTCGGCGTGCTGCGGTCGCTGGTGGAGGACGTGCTCGAGGTGGCGCGCCTTGACACGGCGACCGAGCAGGCGGAGCTGGTCGAGCTGCCGCTCGGCGACTTCGTGTCACGCCGGGTGGCGTCGGTCAGCCCGGCTGCGACTGTCGTCCTGTCGGCGCCGGCGTCGGTCCGCACGGACCCCCGGCGGCTCGAACGCGTGCTGGTGAACCTGCTGCAGAACGCCGACCGGCACGGCGCTGAGCCGGTGGTCGTCACGGTCGACGGCCCCGCGCTGACGGTCCGCGACCACGGCCCCGGCTTCTCGGCCGACCTCCTCCGCGACGGCCCGAGCCGGTTCCGCACGGCGAGCGCCGAACGGGGTGACGGGCACGGCCTCGGACTGACGATCGCGTTGGCGCAGGCCAGAGTCCTGTCGGCGACGCTGACACTCGCGAACGCGCCCGATGGTGGAGCGGAGGTCACGGTGGCGCTACCGTCTGCGCCGTGACGACGCGCGATGAGTTGCTGGCCCAGCTCGAGTTCTACTGGGACCACAACCTGTGGCCGCGGCTGCGCGGCCTGACGGACGAGGAGTACTTCTGGGAGCCGGTGCCCGGCTGCTGGTCGGTTCGCCGCCAGGAGGACGGCACGTACGCGATGGACTGGGAATGGCCGCCCCCGTCGCCGGCTCCGGTGGCCACGATCGCGTGGCGCGTGTGCCACATCGGCATACAGACCTTGGGAATCAGAGCGAGTGCCCTCTTCGGCGACGGCTCGTTCACCCTGGAGTCGGCCCGCCTGCCCCGCACCGCGGCCGAGGCCCTGCGCGCCATGGCCATGCACTACGAACACTGGCGCAGGGGCGTCCGGGCCAACGCCCCCGCCGACGAGGACACCTTCGCGTCCCTCGTCCTGCACATGAACCGCGAGATCATCTATCACGGTGCGCAGGTCGAGCTGCTCAGGGACCTCTACCGGACCGGTCGGCGCGCCCCCGCGGTGGCGGCCACGTCGTGATGGGGTCCGTGGGCAGGTCGAGTCGGGGCTAGTCCGACTGGTCGGTGAGGGTGTTGCCGGTCCAGATGGCGTGTGTGCAGGCGATGCCGCTGCCGCCCTTGGGGCGCAACACGTCGTAGATGTGCATCTTCGGGATCTTCTCCGAGAGGCCCCAGCCGCTTGGCCAGGTGATGATCCAGTCCATGTCGAGGTCCACCAGCAGCCCGAGCATCCTGGCGATCGTGGGCTCGTCGAGGCGTTCGAAGGCCTCGTCAAGGAGGACGAGACGTACCGGGGGCTGGTCGGCCGCCGTGCTCACCGCGTCGTAGAAGGCCGAGGCCGCGGCGAACAGGGTGACGTAGGAGATCAGGCGGGTTTCGCCGGAGGAGAGCTGCCGCATGCGGCGGGTGCGGGGGGCGCCGTCGGGGCCCAGGTCCTTGACCCGCACCGTGAAGCGGTACCACGTTCGGTAGTCCAGGGCGCGGGCCAGCACCTCCGCGTAATCGCCTGAGTGGCCGTCTCTCTCCGCGGTGATGCGGTCGGTCAGCGCGGTGCGCAGCGCCTCGTCCTGGCCATCGGCCCGGTCGGCGAACGGGGTGCGGATCAGGGTCATCGCCTGGCGCATGTCGTCGTCCAGGTCCGGGGCCGGTTGCCAGTCCAGCTGGACGTGCACGCCCTGACTGGAGCGGGCCACGTCGAGGGTGGAGTTCATGCGGCGACACAGGTCATCGGCCACCTCGATCTGGGTGGCCAGCTTGTCCGCAAGGTCACGCAGCATGAAGGCGTCGAAGATCTGTTGGTACTCCTCGGAAAGGAGGTCCCGCTGGGCGGCGAGTCGGTCCGCCACCTCGGCCGCCGCGACCGCCACCGGTTGGGGGCCCTGGGCGCCGGTCACCGTGACAGTCAGGATGTCCGAGGAGCGTTGGGCGATCACGTCGTGGCTGCCGGCCAACGTGGACTGTAGCGTTTGGAGGTTGCCGAGCACCGTGTCCTCCGAGACGCCGTCGCGGGGGGACGCCGTCAGCGCCGTGTAGGCCTCGGTGAGATCGGCGGGCTGGGGAGCCTGGACGGCGGCCGGCCACACGCCGTCGGCCGCTAGTGCGTCGCGGAAGCGTTGCCGCGCCGACGTCTCACGGTCGGTCAGCTCCGTGATCCTGGTCTGCTTCGTGTCGATCTGGGTCTGGGTCTTGCCCACCTTGACCCGCGCGTCCGTCGCCTGCTGGCGAGCACCCGGCAACCGCTGGCGGATCGCCGCGCGGGCCTCCTCCGCCGCCGACAGCTCACGCTCCAGCTGCTCGGCCGCCTCGCCGATGGCACGGACGCGCTCCTCGTAGCCCGCCCGCTCGTTCGCGTAATCCATGCACGCCCGGTCGGCGCCCGCCTGCACGTCCGCCAGCTCGGCGTCCGTGCGGGCGTGGTTGTCCAGCGCCCTCGTGAGGCTGTCCACGCCGCCGAGGCAGCGCTTCGTCAGCGCCGTCGCCAGCTGTTCGGCCGTCGCACGGGCTTCCAGTGCCGACGCCCGCGCCAGCTGCAGGGACTCCGCCGCCGCGTCAAGACCGGCGGTGCGGGCATCGGTCAGCAGCGCGTCCTGTCGTGCGCGGTGCCGGTCCGCCGCGCTGGAGTGCTTGTCCCGCAACGAGAACGCCTTCGCGTTCGCGTCGTCCGCCGCCGCTGACGAGCCGCGCAGCGTGACGTGTGCCGCCAGCACCTCCCGGTCGTCCGGGTAGTCGTCGATGTGCCGGGACCAGGCCGAGGCGTGCTCCTGTGCCACCGACAGCGCCTTCACCGCCAGCTCGCGCTCGTCCGCGAGTGCGCCGAGCGACGACGTCAGGTCGCCGATCCGCTTGTGCCGCGCGGTTTCCCTGGCGCCTGCGCCGACGAACTCCGCGGCCGGCTTGGTCATCGCACCCGTCAGCACGCCAGCGCGCCAGCGGCCGTCCAGCGAGATGGACAGGCCGGCCGACGAGTCGAGTCCCACCCGCGTCAGCAGCTGCGTCACCAGCGACGTCGACACCGGCGACCCCGGCGGCACCGCGGGCGCCAGCACGTCCGCCAGCGACGGCGACACCTCCGGGCCTGCCACGATCGCCGTCAGGTCCCTTGCCGCCGCGTCCGTCAGCGTGCCGTCCGCCGTCACCCACGCGTTCAGCAGGCCGGCCGACTCCAGCGCACCCTCACACCCCGCGCGCTCAGCAGGGGACAGCGACGGCGCGAACTCCACCAGCCGGTAGAACGCCGCCCCGAGCGCCGGGTCGCGGTCGCCGATCACCGCGGGCAGCGCGGGTTCCGGGTCGACGCCGGCCCGCAGCGCCGCCAGCTCGTCGTTGGCCTCGCCGATCCTGGTGTCCAGCTCGCCGACCGCCCGCGACGCCCGCTCCACCTCGGCGTGCAGCGCCGGCAGCCGGTCCCGCAGCCACGTGTGCGCCGCCTCGGTCGCCTCCCGCGCGGCATCCACGTTCGCGACCAGTGCCGCCAGCGGCGGTGGCGGCGTCACCTGCTCGGACAGCGTCGCGAGCGGACCGGCCGACGACCACCGCAGCGCGGCGCCGTGCCACGTCGCGGCCACGTCCTCCAGCCGCTGCGCCGCCTCGTTGCGCCGCCCGACCGACTCGGTCGCCTCCAGCTGCGCCTCGCGGGCCTCCCGCTGCAGCCGGTCGACCTCGGTGCGCTCGGTGTCCAGCTCCCGCGCCCGCTCCAGCAGCGTCAACGTGACCGCGCACCGCTCACGCAGTGCCGCGACCGCCGCCCCGGCCTGCTCACCTGCGGCCGCCAGGGCGGCACGCAACGAGTGCGGCGCCACGTCCGGCGGGGTGCGCCGGGTGGTCTCGACCGGCTCGGCCTCCGGGTCGAGCGACGTGCGCACGGTCTCGTGCACCTCCGTCGCGGCGGCCTCCGGCACCACCGGCACCGAAGGGCACAGGCGCGGGTCGAGCCCGGCCTCCCGCATCCGCGCCCGCACCGACTCGGCCAGCTCGGCGGCCTGCGTGGTGTCGTCGGTGAACCGCGCCAGCTCGGACACCACCGAGTCGACCAGCTGCTCGGTGTGCTCGCGCTGCGTGCGCAGCTGCCCGAGCGCGCTGACCGCCGCCTGCCGCGCCGCCGACACGACCCGCTTGCGGTCGGCGAGGTCGCGGACGCTGTCGTAGGCGGGGGAGCTCTTCAGCGAGTCGATCTTCGACTCGAGCGTCAGCTCCTGCTCCTCCAGCTGCGCGACCTCGACCTCGGACTTCTCCGCGGCCGACTCCTCGTCCCGCAGCCGGTTCACCAGCTTGGTGATCTCGTTGTGCGCGCCGGCCAGCTCCTTGGCCGCGTCCACCGCCTTCTTGCCGGCGCCGCGCAGCGAGCTGTACGCGTACCCGGCGTAGCTCGCGAGGAACCGCTGCAGCGCGACGTCGGCCGCGCCGAGCGTGCGGATGTTGTCGCGAATGGACTCCAGGTCCTCGAACGACCGCGCCAGCTGCTCGACCACGGCGGGGTCCAGCGGCGGCAGCGAGTCGGACAGGATCTGCTCCAGCTGGCCTTCCAGGACCTTCAGGCCCACGTCCGGGTTGCGCAGGGTGCGCTGCAGGTGCAGCAGGTCGGCGTAGCGGACGGCCGGGATGCCGTACACCAGCTCGGCGATCCGCGCGCGGAACGGCTCCTCGTCATGGAGGCAGTCGGCGCCGAGCAGGTCCCGCAGCTGCGTCGCGCCGATCGGGGTGCCGTCGACGACCAGCCCGACGTCCACGCCGATCCGGCGGTCGGTGACGAACCGCCACGAGTCGCCGATCGCCTGGGAGTTGGCGGACGCCTTGATGCCGATGCCGCTGGTGAGGAACTCCTCACGGCCACCAACCTCGCGGCGCAGCTCGATCCACGCGTACCCGATCCGGTTGGGGCCGCCGGTGTAGTCGTCGAGCATGAGGCGCCGCATGCTGACCGTGTCGTAGCCCTTGGAGCCGATCTGGCGCAGGTCGCCGTCCAGGCACAGCGGCAGCAGCAGCTCGAGCGTGCGCGACTTGCCGGAACCGTTGGTGCCCTGGAAGATCGCCCGCCCGCCGGACAGGTCGAACTCCTCGACCGCGTACTGCCAGACATTGACGATGCCGCCACGGTGCAACTGCCAACGAGTGACGGTCATCGCGCCTCCCCCTCGTGATCAAAGAGCGACCAGCCCGGCTCCGGCTCGGGGACCGGCACCTCTTCCTGCTTCGGCGCGCCGTCCGGCTCCGGCGCCCACCGGTGCGCTGCCGGACTCAGCAGCCACTGCCCGTCGTCGGCCGGTCGCGCCAAACCCAGTGACAGCAACAGGTGCAGGACGTCGTCGACCAGTTTCGGGATGCTAGCCACCATCAGCTTCGACCAGGCGGCGGGATAGGCGTCGACCAGCTCGTCACACACCGTCGTGACGCGCTCCACCGGCACCGCCACCCAACCATCCCGGTCCTCGCCGCCCGACAGCAGGTCCGGCAACGCGAGCAGTGCCACCCTGGCAACGGTCGACTGGCCGGGGAAGGAGACGTCGGTGAGGTAGTCCTCCGGGTCGGTGACGGCGATGCCTTCCAGCCGGGTCTCGGTGACGAGCCCGAAGCAGCGCTCCAGCAGGCGTGCCTCGGCCCGCGCACGTTTGCGCAGCCAGGTGGCCTCCTCGTCGGTGAGGTCGGCGTAGTGGGTGACCGGGTTCTCCACCAGCTTGCGCCGCAACGCGTGCTCGATCCCGCGCGGCCCCGGCCGGGCGGCGAGCGCGATCAGCTCGGTCGGCGTGGTGGCCACCCCGAGCGGGCCGGCGACGAGCTGGCCGAGCAGCGTGGTGTCGATGGTCAGCAGCGCCTCGGCGCCGGCCTCACCGACGAGCCCGACCGTGCCCTCGGTCTCGGACAGGACGCCGAGCGACACGAGGTGCCGCAACGCGGACGCGATCGCGCGCAGCTCGCCGAGGTCGTCGGAGATCGCGATGCCGGCCTGGGTCGCGGCCGAGCGGATGTCGGTGACCAGGCGGGACAGCAGCGTCTGCTGACCGATGCCGGTGAGTGATGCGAGGCAGAGGGCGAGGTAGGCGTAGCCACGCGGGGTGAGCGTCGGCTCGCCGCGGGTCGGGTCGTTGCCGGGGCCTGCCTTGTACAGCCGCGCGAACCGCCGCTCGACGACCAGCCGGTAGCCGAGCAGGCCGGCGAACAGCTCGCTCAGCACCGCGCGGTGCCGGTAGACCAGCGGCAGCAGCTCGCTCTCCTGGCCGCCGGCACGCAGCAGCGGGCGGCGGAGGAGCGCGCGTGCGCAGCGGACCGCGTCGGCCTGGTCGATCTCGCTGAGCCGCTCCAGAACGTCGGCACTCATGAGCTTCCTGTGGAGAACTCGACGCTCGTGTTGGTCAGCTCAAGCACGCCACCCGACGTGTGGATGATCGCGGAGCCACCGGTTTCCGGACGCAGCCGCAGCGTCAGCCCGCCGACCGGGTCGACCGCCTCGCCGGGGTCGGTGGTCCGTTCGCGCTGGGCCATCGCGTCGGTGAGCAGCCCGCACAGGGTGCCCAGTGCGTCGGCCGACAGCGTCACCCGGTCGAGCTGCCCACCCGCGGCGGCCAGCTCGGCGACCGCGGCGGCGTGCCGGCGGTCGGCGTTGCGGGCCTCGGCGAGCAGCTGCTCGCGGCCGAGCGGGTTGTCGAGGATGCGGGACGGTCTGCCCCTGGTCCGCTCGCCCCGGCCACGGACGGTGACCAGCACGTCCACCACCGGGCCGTCGGCCCACGGGGTCTGCTCGTCGTCGCCGTCGTGGGCAGGGGCCGGCGCGACGTGGCGCGCCGAGTGCAGCCCGAACGCGGCGGCGGCCAGCGTGTGCGCCTGGTCGGGGGTGGACTCGTCGAACCACTTGGCGAGCGTCAACAGCTCCGCGCGGCGGCCCGGCTCCGGCCCGCCGCCGGACGTGGCCCGCTTGACGGTCGCGAGCAGCGTGCCGATGGCCCGGGCCGTGGCCTCCCGCAACGCCGTGACCTGCGACGGCCGGCCCGGCCGGTCCACGAACCAGTCGGTCAGCTCACGCCAGTCGGCCGCCGCGCGGCCGCGGGCCCGCTCGACGTCGCGACCCAGCGAGCCGGACGGCGTGAGCAGCCGCAGCAGGTGGCGGGTGGCGCCGCCGAACTCCTCGCGGGTGAGGACCTCGGCGATGGCCGGGGTGTAGCGCAGCACGTCCTCGACGACCATCTGGATGTACTCGACGAGCAGGTTGCGGAACCCGGAGATCTCGTCGGGCGCGAGGTGGTAGCGGGTGACGACCTGGCCGAGGTAGGCGTAGAAGTCGCGGACGGTGGCCGCCAGCTCGCCGTGCTGCAGGAACAGGGTGGTGACCTGCTCGGCCATCCGCTCGACGGCCTTGGTGGTCGCGTCGGCGCCGGGGTCGCGGCCGTGCTCGTAGCTGGCGCGGGAGAGCCGGACCAGCAGCTCGTCGAGGCCGGCGGCGATGGCCGGCAGCAGCTCGCGGGACACCTCGCGGGCGCCCTCGGTGGTGCGCAGCAGCTCGTCGACGTCGCGCTGTACGCGCACGCCCAGCTTGCTGACCTGGTACCGCACGCTGCCGTGCTGGAACTCGGCGATGCTGGCCGCGACGACCTCGCGCCGCCCTGCGACCAGGTTGCCCCACTCGACCAGCTGCTTGAGCCGGGTGATCACGTTCTCCACCCGCGACTCGCCGGCCGCGATGTCGCCCCGGCGCTCGGCACGGGAGAGCGCCGCCGACACCTCACCGGCGGACAGGTCGGCGAGCAGCGTCGACGCGAACAGCCGCATGATCCACAGGTAGGTCCGCCGGTGCTCGCGTGCGTCGAGGTAGGCGTACAGCTTGAGCCGGCGGGCCTCGTCCGCCGCCACGTCGGCTGCCGGTTCCGATGACACGGTCGGTCACCCTACCCGCGCCCACCGACAACCGAGGCCGACGTGCCCCACCCGGCCGGGGGACCTCGGACCGTATCTGGGACGGTCCACCGCACTCTTGTGAGGCGATGAGGATCATGTTCGAGGTGCTGGGGCCGCTGCGGGTGCACGCGGGCCCCGGCACGGTCACGCCTGCCGGCCGGGAGGCCGTCCTCCTCGGCGTGCTCATCGCGCGGGCGAACACCCCGGTGACCGTCGAGGAGCTGACCGGCGCGCTCGGCGGTGACCCGGCGTCCCTCGTCGCCCGGTTGCCGGAACCGCTCGCCGCCAGGGTCGTGGCCGTCGACGGTGGTTATCTCCTGCGAGTCGAGCCGGGGGAGCTGGACGCCGACCGGTTCACCGATCTGCTCACTGCCGGGCAGCTCACCGCCGCGCTCGCGCTGTGGCGCGGTGACGCGTACCAGGACCTCGGCGTGCCGCTGCTCGCCGGCGAGGTCACCAGGCTCACCGTCCTGCGGCTGGCCGCGACCGAGGACCGGCTCGACGACGTGCTCGCCGACCCCGCGGTCCTGCCGGAGCTCGTCGAGCACGTGCGGGCCCACCCGCTGCGGGAACGGGCGCAGCTCCTGTACGTCACCGCGCTGTACCGGGCCGGCAGGCTGGCCGACGCGCTCGCCGCCTACCGGTCCGCGCGGGACCTGTCGGTCGCCGAGCTGGGGGTCGAGCCGGGATTCGAGCTGCGGGCGCTGGAGGCCAGGATCCTCGCGGGGGAGCCGACCTCGCCCGCGCGGGGCCCGGCGCAGCTGCCGGCGCCGGCGCAGCCGTTCGTCGGCAGGGCGGCCGCACTGGCCGCGATCGACGACAGCCGGGGGACGGGCGCCGTCGTGCTCACCGGGCCGCCCGGTGTCGGCACGACCGCGCTCGCGGTCCGCTGGGCGCACGACAACCGCGCCGACTTCCCCGACGGCCAGCTGTACGTCGACCTGCACGGGTTCGGGCCGGGCCCGTCGGCAGCGCCGGAGGACGTGCTCGCCGGGTTCCTCCGCGCGCTCGGCACGTCGGTGCCGGCCGACCCGGTGGAGCGGGCGGTCCGGTTCCGTGCGCTGCTGCGGGGCAGGCGGGTGCTGGTGGTGCTCGACAACGCCAGCTCGGCGACGCAGGTGCGACCGCTGCTGCCCGGCGGCGCGACGAGCTTCGTGCTGGTCACCAGCCGGGACCCGCTCACCGCGCTCGGTGTCGCCGAGGTGGACCTCGGCCCGCTCCCACCCGAGGAGGCACGGGACCTGGTGGTGGCGCTGACGGGCGCCGAGCGGGCCGGCCTGGTCGCCGGCCAGTCGTGGCTGCCGCTGGACCTGCGTGTGACGGTCGCGGCGGGCACCCCCGACTTCTACGGTCGCCTCGACCGGGCGGCCGCGCGGCTGTTCCGGCTGATGGGCCGGCACCCGTGGGACGCGCCTGCCGACGCACTGGCCGCCCTCGCCGGGCACGACGTCCGTGCGCCGCTGGCCGCGCTCGTGGCGGCGCAGCTGGTCGAGGAGCGTCGCGGCGGCCGGTACGGCATGCACGACGTGCTGCGTGAGTACGCCGCCGCGTTGCCGGACCGCGAGCCGGGCGCCTGCCGGCGGCTGTTCGCCTGGTACGTGCGTGCCGCGGCCGCCGCCCGCGAGGCGGTGCTGCCTGGTGCGCCACCGCTGCCGATGTCCGGTGTGCCGGCGTTCGCGGTGCGGTTCGCGGACCGCGCGGCGGCCAGGGCGTGGTTCGAGACCGAGCGGCCTGCGTTGGTGGCGCTGGCGACGAGCGGCGAGTCGGACGACCTCGCGTGGCGGCTCGCCGGGTTGGTCCAGCCGTTCTTCGAGACCGGAAAGCTGTGGGAGGACTGGCTCACCACACACCGCGCGGCACTGGCCGCGGCCAGGCGCACCCGTGATCCCCTCGCCGAAGCGACCGTGCTGTATGGGATCGGCGCCGCGTACGACGCCATCGGCGACCAGGACGCCGCGATGCGCTCCTACGACCGGGCCGCGACGTTGTTCCACCGCGCGGGGGAGAGCCACCTCGCCACGTGGAACCTCGCCAACCTC
>Ga0272482_10000415_pt1 | contig 13294 bp, 11 predicted proteins | sample RVTome_8_FD_192427 | JGI IMG/M metagenome (GOLD analysis project Ga0272482, IMG submission 192427) | Soil microbial communities from uranium-contaminated site in the Upper Colorado River Basin, Wyoming, United States - RVT160D0 (version 2) ...
CATCTCGTTGGACTCGACGATGATGTTGGGTGTCGCGCCCGCGGCCCGCAGCACCTTGTCGGCGGCGGCGCGCAGCCCCGCACCCTCGCGGAAGCTGATGAGGTCGTGGCCGTCGAGCTCGCGGGCGGGCACCGACTCGAACGCCTCGAACGCGTGCCCGGGGGCGCCGGCCAGGCGGAGGTCGTCGGTGTCGATGACGAGCCAGCCGACGCCGGCCGGCAGCTGGTCGGGCTCGGTGGAGACCATGGCCAGGTCGATGGTGTCGTCGCGGACCATGTCGACGAGCTCCGGCCCGGTGCCTTCGCGCAGCCGCACTCGTACACCGGGGTAGGCGGAGCGGAAGTCGGCGATGATGGCCGGCACGTCAAGGGTCGCGGACGGCACCGTCGCGCCGAAGCTGACCTGGCCCACCGTGTCGCCGCGCAGGCTCACCGCCTCGTCCCGCGCGGTGCTCACCTCGGCCAGGATGCGGCGGGCCCGGGCGGCGAACAGCTCGCCGGCGGGTGTCGGCGTGACGGTGGGGCGGGCGCGGTAGAGGAGGCTGACGCCGAGCTCGCGTTCGAGCGCGCCGACGTGGTGCGACACCGCGGACTGGGCGATGTGCAGGCGGTGCGCGGCGCGGGTGAACGTGCCGTGGTCGATCACGGCGAGCAGGTACTCCAGCTGGCGCAGTTCCATCAGCCAGCAAGATAGTCGACACGATCAGACCCAACAAGCGCGATGGTGAATCTGATTTTGAGATGATCGCTAGCTTGAACTCCTCATAGACCGATGGTGACCGCCGGCGGCAGAATGGCGACACGCGGGGCGGTTTGCCCAGGTGGGGCGCGATATAGAGGTCGAGGAGGCAGGGCTATGACCGCGGGTACGGGTTGGAGCAGACGCCGGGTTCTTCGCCTGGCCGGTGCGGGTGCGGTCGCGGTCGGGCTGGGCGGTTGTGGCGGCGACGGCGACTCGCCGGCCGGCCAGGCGGGCGGCACGCTGCGGATCCTGGCGAACGACGGAAGTACGAACGACAGCCTGGACCCGCTGCGGCTGGAGCGCAGCTTCCAGATCCTGGCCGCGCCCCTGATCTACGAGTCGCTGGTCGATCTGGACGAGCAGCTGCTGCCGCGGCCACGGCTTGCCGAGTCGTTCGAGACCGCCGACGGCGGCAAGACCTGGACATTCCGGCTGCGAGACGGCGTCACGTTCCACGACGGCTCAGCCCTGACGCCCGCCGACGTGGTCGCCTCGATCAGCCGGGCGCTCGACCCGGATGCCGGCTCGGGCAACTCGCTCGCCGGCCAGCTCGCCAAGATCCTGCTGCCGGCCGGTATCAAGGCGGTCGACGATCGCACCGTGCGGTTCAGCCTCGAGCAGGCGTACGTGTTCTTCCCCAACGCGATGGCCACCCGGTTCGCGCGCGTCTACAAGGCGGGCACCACCGACTTCGCCAATCCGGTGGGTACCGGGCCGTTCACGTTCGTTTCGCTCACGCCCGGCCGGGAGTTCGTCGCCGAGCGCAACCCGAGCTTCTGGCGCAACCAGGTGACCCTCGACCGGGTCGTCATCAGCAACGTCGCCGAGGACGCGTCCCGGGTCTCCTCGCTGCTGGCCGGCGACGCCGACCTGGTCTTCGAGATCTCGCTCGCGGCCGCACCAGACATCGAGAACACCGACGGGTACGCGATCCTGGAGCAGGCCAACGCGCGGTGGCTCGCGATCGGGCTGGACGGCACGGTCGCGCCGTTCGACAAGCCCGACGTGGTGAAGGCCATCAAGTTGGCTCTCGACCGCCAGCAGATCATCGACAACGCGCTCGGTGGCTACGGCACGATCGGATACGACACGCCGGTCGCCGCGCAGGACAAGTGGTTCGCCAACCTCCCGCAGCCGAAGCGGGACGTGGCCGCCGCCCGGCAGCTGCTGGCCGGCGCCGGCTACCCGGGCGGGCTGGACCTGCCGGCCGTGGTGGGACTCTCCGACGAGCCGGCCACGATGGCCTTCCTCCAGGTGGCCCAGCAGCAGCTGAAGGAGGCCGGCATCCGGTTTGAGATCAAGCCGGAGTCGGGCGCCACCTACTGGGACAACTCGTGGCTGAAGGTCGCGTCGTACTCGAACACGTACCTGCGCCGCCACCCCGACGAGATCATGAAGCTGGTCTTCCTGAGCGGCGGGAGCTGGCACCAGTCGAAGCTGAAGGACCCGGAGATCGACCAGGCGATCAACGCGGCCGGCCAGACCACCGACCTGGACCAGCAGGTCGCCGCGTACTCCCAGGCGCAGCGCCTCATCGCCGAGCGGGACACCACCGTCGTCCCGGCGCACTTCCCCCGGCTCTCCGGCGTCAGCGCGAAGGTCAAGGGTGTGAAGACCAACCCCGTGTCGTTCCTCGAAGTAGACCAGGCCACGGTCGGCTGATGCGCGCGATCCTGACCAAGGCCCTGACCGGGCTCGTGACCGGCCTGCTCACCGTCATGCTCGCCAGCATGGTCGTCTTCGCGGCGGTGGAGGTGCTGCCCCGCGACCCGGCCCGCACGGCCCTCGGCAACGAGTCCACAGAGGAACAGCGGGCGGCGTTCCGCGAGGAGTACGGCCTGAATGACCCCGCCCCGGTACGGTACGCGCGGTGGGCCGGCGGGATGCTGCGCGGCGACTTCGGCGTCTCGGTCATCTCCCGGCGACCGATCGCCGATGAGCTGTGGCCGCGGCTGGGCCGCACCGCCCTCCTCGCCCTGACCGCGTTGTTGATCAGCGTGGCCCTGGGGATACCGCTCGCGGCCCGCGCCGCTCGACGACCCGGCGGCGCCTTCGACACCGTGGCCAACCTGCTCTCCACCGGCGTCAGCGCGGTGCCGGAGTTCGTCGTCGGGATCGGCCTGGTGTACGTGTTCGCCTCCTGGCTCGGCCTGCTTCCGGTGCTGAGCAACGGCGTCGAGAATGGACAGTGGGTGGGCCTGATACTGCCCGCGCTCGCGCTGGGGCTCGCCGCCGTGTCGTACGTGTTCCGCTTCGCCCGCGTCGGCGTGGCCGAGACAGCCGGCTCGCCGTTCGTCCGCTCGGCCCGGCTGCGCGGCTTCTCCGAGCGGCGGCTCACCTGGCGGCACGTGTTGCCGGTGGCGAGCTCGGCGGTCGTCAACGTGGTCGCCCTGAATGCGATCTACCTGCTCGGCGGGGTCATCGTGGTGGAGAACCTGTTCGCCTACCCAGGGCTCGGGACGATGCTCATCGGCGGCGTACGGGACAACGACCTGCCGACGATCGAGGCGGTCGCGGTGGTGACGGCGGCGCTGCTCGTGGCTGTCAACGTCGCAGCCGACGCGCTCGTGGCGGTGCTCAACCCGCGTACGCGCCAGCGCGCCGCCGCGGCCGAGTCGCACGAGCCCGAGGTGGCGGCACCGTGACGACCACAGTGGACATCATCGCTCGTACCAGGAAGAAGGCTGGACCACGACGGTCCGCCGCCGCGTCGATCGGGGTGAGCGTCGGGGCGGCCGCGTTGTTCCTGTCGGTCGGCGTGGCCCTGCTGGGCCCGCTGCTCGCCCCCGAGGACCCGGTCGCGATCAGTGGCCGACCCCGGCTCGGCCCTTCCTCCGAGCACCTGCTCGGCACCGACCAGCTCGGCCGCGACCTGCTCAGCCGGGTGCTGCACGGCGGCTGGAGCGTCATCGCGGTGCCCACGGCGGCGACGCTCGTGGCATTCGGCGTCGGCGCGGCGATCGGCGTGTGGACCGGGCTCGCCGGCGGGCGCCGGGACGTGGTCACCTCCCGCGCGGTCGACGTACTCATCTCGCTGCCACCGCTGCTGATGGCAATCGTCTTCATCTCGGCGTTCGGCTCCTCGGCGGTGGTGCTGGTCGGCGTGACCGCGCTGTTCTTCGTCCCCCGCGTCGTGCGGGTGGTACGCGGCACCACCGCGGCGGTGATCGCCTCCGACTACGTGGCGGCCTCCCGGGCCCGCGGCGACAGCACCGCGCAGATCCTACGCCGGGACGTGGTGCCCAACATCTCCGGCCAGCTCGTCGTCGAGTTCGGCGCGCGGCTGTCCAATGTGGTCATGTTCGTGGCCACACTCAACTACCTCGGCCTCGGGGTGCATCCCCCGCAGCCGAGCTGGGGGCTGATGGTGGCGGAGAACACGCTCCTGCTGCGCACCAACCCGCTCGCCGCGCTCGTGCCAGCGGCGCTGATCGCCGCGCTCGCGGTGGGCGTGAGCCTGGTCTCCGACCGGGTCGCCGAGCGGCTCGCGGTGGATGTGGCGGCGCCGTGACCGTCGTACTTCGAGTCAGCGGCCTGACGGTGGACTACGCCGGGCCTGTGCGCGTGGTCCGCGACGTCGGCTTCGAGCTGCGCCGAGGCCGGCTGCTGGGCCTGGTGGGGGAGAGCGGCAGCGGCAAGTCGACCGCCGCCCTCGCCGCGATCGGTGTCACGCAAGGGCTGCGGCGGGAAGCCGGTTCGAGCCTGCTCGACGGCACCGACCTGTGCGCGCTTTCGGTCGGCCGGGTGCGGCGGTTCTGGGGGCGGCGGATCGGCTACGTGCCGCAGGAGATCGGTGGCGCGCTGCATCCGACCTTTCGGGTGCGCACCCAGTTTCGGGAGACGCTGCGCCTCAACGCCGGGCTCGACAAGCGTGCCGCCGACCCGGCCGCCGCGGAGCTGCTCGCCGCCGTAAACGTCCCGGACTCCGCGCTGCGCCGGTATCCGCACGAGCTTTCCGGCGGCCAGCTCCAGCGGGTAGCCCTGGCGCTCGCGCTCGCACCCGATCCGGACGTGCTGGTGCTCGACGAGCCGACCACCGGCCTCGACGTCAACAGCCAGCAGCAGGTCGCCGCCGTGCTACGCCGGGCCGTGCGGGAGCGGGGCGTGGCCGCGCTGTTCATCAGCCACGACCTCGCGCTGCTCTCCGAGGTCGCCGACGACGTCGCGGTCATGTACGCGGGGGAGATCGTGGAGACCGGACCGGTGACCGCCGTGCTGCACGAGCCGCGGCACCCGTACACCCGGGCGCTGCTCAACGCCCTGCCCTCGCCGCTGGAGGCGGTCACCACCGAGGGCATCCCCGGTGTCCCGCCCGGCCGGGCCGTAGAAGGCGAGTGCGGCTTCGCCTCCCGGTGCCCGCATGTCACGGTGTCCTGCCGCGAGGCCGTGCCCGCGCTGGTGTCCATCGAGGACGGTCGAGCCGTGCGCTGCGTACGCCATCGCGAGCTGCGCCTCACCGCGGTCGCCGATCGCCGGCGGGCCAGCACCGAACCGGACGCCCGCGCGGTGCTGGACGTCGTGGATCTCACCTGCGCCTACGGCACGACGACCGCCGCGGAAGGGGTTTCGCTGCGGGTGCACGAAGGCTCGGTGACCGCGCTGGTGGGGGAGAGCGGCAGCGGCAAGTCGACGCTGGGCCGCGCCATCGCCGGGCTCCTGCGCCCGGTCTCGGGGGAGATCCGGCTGGGCGGTGAACCACTGCCGGCGGAGCCGCGTAAACGCACCGGCGAACAGCGCCACCACATCCAGCTGATCTTCCAGAACCCGAGCACCTCGCTCAACCCGCGCCGGACCGTCGGCGACCTGCTCCGGCACGTCACACGCCGGTTCGTCGCGGGCGATCGGGCGGCGCGCGAGGCGGCGATCGCCGAGACGCTGGCCGCGGTGCAGCTCGACCCGGCGGTGCTGGACCGCTACCCGGGCCAGCTCAGCGGCGGGCAGCGGCAGCGGGTCGCGATCGCCGCTGCGTTCGTGGCCCGGCCCCGGCTGGTGGTCTGCGACGAGATCACCTCCGGGCAGGACGTGTCGGTGCAGGCCGCGATCCTGGCCACGCTTGCCGACCTGCGCCGCCGCCTCGGCACGTCAGTGCTGTTCATCTCGCACGACCTCGGCGTCGTGCGCTCCATCGCCGACCACGTCTACGTCATGCGCCACGGCCGGATCGTGGAATCCGGCCACACCGAGGAGGTGTTCGGCGCGCCGCGCGACGACTACACCCGCTCCCTGCTCGACGCGGTGCCCGCGATCCAGCCGGCGGTGCCGTCCGAAGGCATGCCGCCCGAAGCCGTCCACGAGGGGTCAGCATCATGAGCACACCGACGTTGGCAGAGGTCGTCCGTCTCGTCGCGCGGACCGCGGTCGAACACCGGACCGAGTGGAACGCGCTGGACGCGGCCGTCGGCGACGGCGACTTCGGCACGACCGCGCACCGGGGTTTCGCCGCCGTACTCGCGTCCACTCCGGACCACGACGATCCGGCGTCGCTGCTACGTGCCGTGGCCGAGATCCTGAGCCGGGAGACGGGCGGCAGCTCCGGTCCACTCTGGACCATCGGATTGTTCCAGGCCGCCCAGGCCATCGACGACGACGGCGGTGGGGTGGGCGCCCCACTGCTGGTCCTCGTCACGGGGCTGGGCGGCACCACGCTCATCGAGCAGTACGTGCTCTTCGGGGAGCTGCACGCGCGGCTCACACGGGCCGGGCACCGGGTGGCGCGCAGCCTCGTCGGCCCCTATCTGACCGCGCTGGACATGCCGGGCGCCGTGCTCACCGTGGCGCTCTTCGACGAGGAGCTCACCGCGCTGTGGGACGCGCCGGTGGCGACGGCCGGGCTGAGGTGGGGTGCGTGAGCTCCACAGTGGAGATCGAGGTGGACGGACGGCCGGTGCCGGCCCGCGCGGGTGCCTCGGTGGCCGCCGCGTTGCTGGCGAGCGGGCGGGTCGCCTGGCGTACCACCGCGTCCGGCCGGCCACGGGGCGTCTTCTGCGGAATCGGCGTGTGCCACGACTGCACCGCCACGGTGGACAGCGTGCCGGCCGTGCGTACCTGCGTGACCACGGTCGCGCCGGGCATGCGGGTGGAGACGGACGGCGGTGCGTCGTGAGCACCGCCGCCAGCTGCGACGTCGCCGTGGTCGGCGCCGGGGCCGCCGGGCTACGGGCCGCCGCGGTCGCCGCCCGGGCCGGTGCGTCCACCGTGCTCGTCGACGCGTATGAGCACCCCGGCGGCCAGTACTATCGCCAGCCCGCCTCGACGCCGCACCCGCCGTCGCCGACCCAGGTCGAGGGCCGACGGCTCGTCGAGGAGGCGTACGCCGCCGGGATGCGGGCGCGCACCGGCACCAGCGTCTGGGACGCCGCGGCCGGCCCCGGCGGTCGCGTGACGCTGTGGCTCACGACCGGCGACCGGCCATCCACACTGGAGTGCGGCGCGCTGGTCGTGGCCACCGGCGCCCACGAGCGCGTGGCACCATTCCCCGGCTGGACCCTCCCCGGCGTCTATACGGCCGGCGCCGTGCAGGCCCTCCACAAGGGACACGGTGTCGCGGTCGGCGAGCGGGTGCTCTTCGCCGGCAGCGGACCCCTGCCGCTCGTCGCCGCGGCAGGTCTCCTCGGGACCGGCGCCCGCGTGGTCGAGGTGCTGGAGGCGACCCGGCTCGCCCGGGCCGGTGCCCGCCACCCGTGGGCCACCGCGACCGGGCTGTGGCGCCAGGGCGACCGGCTTCGGGAAGGGCTGGGCAGCGCGCTGCGGCTGCGCCGCGCGGGCACCCCCATGCGCACCGGCTGGGGCATCGTCCGGGCGCTCGGCGACGACCGGGTCGAAGGCGCGGTCGTGGCTCGCCTCGACGGTGACTGGCGACCGGTGGCCGGCACCGAACGCACCGTCTCCTGCGACGCGATCGCCACGCACTACGGCCTCGTACCGGCCACCGAACTGCTCCGCCTGCTCGGCGCGGGGATCGGGCACCGCCCGGACCTGGGCGGCTGGGTGCCGGCGATGGGCCCGTTCATGGCCACGTCGGTCCCGGGCGTCTTCGCCGCCGGCGACTGCACCGGCATCGGCGGTGCCGGGCTCTCCGTCCTGGAGGGGGAGCTGGCTGGACTCGGCGCCGTCGCGTACGCGCTCCAGCGGCAGCAACGTCCCGGCCGGCGGCGGCTCGCGGCACTGCGCCGCGAGCGGCGGTTCCAGCGGCTCTACGGCACGATTTTCGCGCTCCGGCGCGGGCTCGCCGAGCTGGCCACGGCGGAGACCGTGGTCTGCCGCTGCGAGGAGGTGACCCGGGCCTCCGTGGGCGCGGCGATCGCCGCCGGCGCCCGTACCGCCTCCTCGATCAAGGCGGTGACCCGCTGCGGCATGGGGCCCTGCCAGGGCCGGATCTGCCTGCCGGCGATTTCCCAGCTCACGGCCGCCGCCGGACCGCCGCCCGAGGCGCGGGCCCCACTCGTGCCGGTGCCGTTCGAGGCGGTCGCGCCGTGCGGCTGACGGCATCGGTCGCGGTGATCGGCGGCGGCATCGTCGGCTCGGCGGCCGCGCTGTACCTCGCCGAGCGCGGCGAGAACGTGGTCGTGCTGGAACGTGCCGGCGGCCCCACCCAGGCCTCGGTGCGCAACGCCGGCGGCGTACGCGCCCAGTGCCGCAACCGCACCGAACGCCGGCTCGCGCTGGCCAGCATCGCGCTGTGGCGTGACCTGTCGGCCCGGACCGGCGTCGACATCGAGTACCGCCAGGGCGGCAACCTCCGGGTGGCTCTCGTCGAGCCGACCCTCGACGCGCTCGCCGCGGAGGCGGTGGAGGAGGCCGAGGACGGCCTGGCGACCGAGATCTGGGACCGGGCCGCGCTGCGCCGCCGCGCCCCGCACCTGTCGCCCCGGTTCGCCGGCGCCAAGTACTGCGCGACCGACGGGCACGCCAACCCGATCCTCGCCACCTGGATGGTCGTGAACGCGGCCAAGGAGGCCGGCGTCCGCTACCTTACCGGCGCCGACGTGACCCGTCTCGACCGTGACGGCGACCGGGTACGCGGCCTGCGCGCCATCGCCGGCGGCGACGTCGTGACGGTCGAGGCGCCCACCGTGGTGCACGCCGGCGGGCCGTGGACCGCGGAGCTGGCGGCCACCATCGGCGTGCGGCTGCCGCTCACGCCGGCGCGCAACGCGATGCTCGTCAGCCAGGGCGCGCCGCCCTTGCTGGCCGAGTTCGTCTCCTCGCACGAGCTGAAGGTGTACCTGCGCCAGGCTCGGGCCGGGCAGGTGCACGTCGGCGGCGTGTTCACCGTGGACGGTACCTTCGACCAGCGGGTGACCCACGAGGAGATCACGCACCTCGCCCGCGCCGTGGAGATCCTGCCCGGCCTTCGCCGGCTGCGCATCCTGCGCACCTGGGCGGGCACGCTCGACCTGACCCCCGACCACGTGCCGCTGCTCGGCACACCGGCCGGCGTAGGCGGCTACCTGGTCGCGGCGGGCTTCAGCGGCCACGGCTTCTGCCTCGGCCCGGTCATCGGCCGCACCGTCGCCGAGCTGGTGACCGGGGAGCCGACCTCGGTCGACGTCACGGACCTACACCCGGACCGGTTCCTGGCGTGCTGACCATCGAGCGGTTCGCCACCGAACTGCGGGCGTTCGCCGGCACCATCACCGGCGCGGAACGCACGGCCGCCCGCGCCTGCGTCGCGGACGCGCTCGCCTGCGCCGCGGCCGGAGTCTCCGCACCCGCGCACACCGCCGCCACGGCCGCCCTGAGCGACCTGGACCAGTGCGGCGACACCCGGCCGGCCACCGTCTGGTTCACCGGCGCCCGGGCCGGTGTACTCGCCGCCGCCTACCTCAACAGCGTCGCCGTCAGCGCACACGATCTCGACGACGGGCACCGCGGCGCCATCGGGCACCCCGGCGGCGCGGTGATACCCGCCGTGCTCGCCGAGCTGGAAGTCACCGGCTCCACTGTGGACATGATGGACGCGGTCGCGTTCGGCTACGAGGCGGCGCTCCGGGTGGCCGAGGCGCGCGATCCGGCCCGCTACGAGCGCACCGCGACCGGCCGCTGGGCCAGCCACGCGGCGGCCGCCGCCTCCTGGCTCATCCACGGCGACCCGTCCAGCGCACTAGCCCACGCGCTCGCCCACGCGGGCTCGCTCGCGCCCCAGCTCAGCCCGCCCGACCCGCGTGCCGTCGACGGCATCAAGGAGGGTACGCCCTGGGCGGTCGTCGCCGGGCTCATGGCCGCCCGCCTCGCGCGTGCCCGCGTGCCCGGCCCGCTCTACCTGCTGGAGCGGGACAGCGCCTACGGCCCGGGCGACCTCGACCGGATCGCCGTCCGCCGTCCCGGCGCGGTCACCCGGGCCTACTTCAAGCGGTACGCCTGCTGCCGCTGGATCCACCCCGTGCTCGACTGCCTCCTCGACATGTACCCCGGCGCGCCCCTGCCCCCATCGGAGCTCGCGCGGATCGACGCCGTCGAGGTGGTCACCTTCGGGCGGAGCCTGCGCCTCACCAACCGGCCCGACCCGCGGACCCTGGAGGAGGCGCACTACAGCTTCCCGTTCTGCGTAGCGCTCGCGCTCACCGCCGGGGCCGACGCGCTGCTGCCCATCCGCCCCGAGGCGCTACGCGATCCGGCCACTGTCGACCTCGCCAAGCGGGTACGCCTCGCCACCGACCCCGCCCACGACGCCGCCTTCCCGGCCCGCACGCCGGCCACCGTCCGGGTGCACACCGCCGGCGGCACGCGGGTACGCGGCGCGCCGACCGCGCTGGGCGACCCCGGGCTGCCGATGCCGGCCGAGGCACTGCGTCACAAGCACCGCCTGCTGACGGTGCGGCACGGTCCCGCCGTCACCGCCGCGCTCGCGCGCCTGCTCGACCCCGGCGTACCGGTCGACTTCCACGAGCTGACCCAGACCATCTCCCGCCCGCAGGAGGAGCGATGACCACCCGACACGCGCCCGTCGCCGACGAGGTGCACCACCGCGACCCCGCTCGACCGGGCCGGACCGCCTTCAGCCCGGACGAGTACGCCCGCCGCCTCGCCGCCACGCAAGAGGCGATGCGCGCGCGAGACATCGACGTGCTGCTGGTGCACGCACCCGAGAACATCTACTACCTCGCCGGGTACGAGACCTCCGGCTACTTCGAGTACCAGACCCTCGTGGTGCCCGCCGCCGGCACACCCGAACTGCTGGTACGCAACGTCGAGCGGCTCAACGTCGACGAGTACTCCTGGCTCGACCGGGCGCACGTATGGAAGGACGGCACCGACTACCTGGCCGCCACCGCGGCGGTCGTACACCGGCAAAGTCCACAGGGGACGGTAGCGCTGGAGCGGCATTCCTGGTTCGTGCCCGCGGACACCGCCGCCGCCCTGGCGGAACACCTCGCCGGACACCGGCTGGTCGGCTCGGAGCGGCTCGTCGAGCGGCTGCGGCTGGTGAAGAGCCCTGCCGAGATCGGGTACGTGCGCCAGGCGGCCCGACTCGCCGACCTCGCGACGGCCGCCGCCCTCGACGCGACCCGCGACGGCGCCACCGAGAACGACGTCGCCGCCGCCGCGCACGCCGCCCAGATCGCCGCCGGCGGCGAGTATCCGGCCCTGCCGCACTACATCTCCTCCGGCGACCGGCTGGAGCTCGGCCACGCGCACTGGACCGACACGTCATTGCATCGGGGAAGCCTGGTGAAGATGGAGTACCTCGGCGTGCGCCGCCGCTACCACGCCGGCCTCACCCGGATGGTGTCGCTCGGATCGCCCGATGCGGGGATCGCCGCCGATGTCGAGCTGTGCGTGCGACTCCAGGACGAGACGTTCGCCTCGCTGCGCCCCGGCGTGCCGGTGGACCGGCTCACGCGCGAGGCCCGGCAGCGCCTCGCCGAGGCGGGCCGGCCGGCCTACCGGATGAGGCTCGGCTACTCGATGGGCATCGGCTTCCCACCGATCGCGGGCGAGGGCCAGACCGCCGACTTCCGCGAAGGCGCGCCCTGGGTGCTCGCCGCCGGCATGGTCTTCCACATGCTCTCGGTCCTGCGCGTCGGGCTCGTGGTCAGCGACACCGTCCTCATCACCCACGGCGGACACGAACGGCTGACCGCCACCCCGCGACAGCTGCTGATCGCCGGATGATCCTCGAGCTGACCGGCGACGCCGGCCAACGCGGCCGCCAGCACGGCGGGCGCCTGCGGGAGCGGATCTGCGCCCGGATCGCTGGAACCGTCGCGGTGCAGACCCCCGACGGCGCCGCCCGCGAGGCGCTGGCCGGGCCGTGGCTCGCGGCCATCGACACCGTCGACCGGCTCGGCGCGGAGCTACGCGGCATCGCGGCCGGTGCGGGCGTGCCGCTGCACGACGTGGTGCTGCTCAACGCGTTCGAGGCGTTCGAGGTCGCCCGGCAGATCGAGCTCGGTGGGTGCACGGCGTTCGCGCTGCCCGGCCCGGTCATCGCACAGAACTGGGACGCCAACCCGTCCCTGGCCGCCACCGTCGGGATCCACCTCCATCGCGGCCCGGACATCCCCACCACCGTGCTGCTCGCCTCGCCCGGCGGCCTCGGCTGGATCGGACTCAACGCGCACGGGGTGGCGCTGGTCAACAACGACCTGCTGACCCGCTCCGTAGGGCCCGGCCTGCCGAGCCAGGCGGTCCGCCGCGACGCGCTCGCCCAAGCCACCGCCGCCGAAGCGGTACGCGCCATCGTGTCGCGTCCGGCCGTGGGCGGTCGCGCCTACCTGCTCGCCGACGCGGGCGGAGACGTGGTCACGGTGGAGGTGGCCGCCGAGACTGGGCCGAGTGTGACCCGCCACCGCGCCGGCCTGGCACACACCAACCACGCGCTGGCCCCGACGATCGCGGCGCACGAGGATCGCGACCTTCTCGCGGCCACGTACCCCTCGAGCCGCTCCCGCCTGCGCCGCGCTGCCGACCTCGCCGGCCGGCCGGGCACGACCCCGCGAACGGTGCTCGCCGACCACGCCGGCCACCCGCTGTCCATCTGCCGGCATCCGTCGGACCGGGAGCAGACGGTCACCGCCGCCTCGGTAGTCTTCGACTGCGCCCGGCGGCACGCGACGATCGCGCTGGGAAACCCCTGCACCACCACCCACGTCGACGTCAGTCTCGACGAGGGCTAGCCGTCCGCTGTGGAGTCACGTCGCTCATGCTGACTCTCCAATGTGGATTCGACCAGCCCGGTCCTGCCGTGTCACAGGGTCAGCCATCGATCGAGGTCGGCTGGATCCGCACGCCCCGCCAGCCGAGGCGGGCGTCCGGGCGGACCAATATGATCTCTGCGTTGGGGTCATGGCCTGCCACCAATGTGGTCACTCCGTCGTGACTGAGCCGGTTGGCCACGACGCGGCATACTCATCGCCCACGTTCCGGCCGCGCACTACCAGCGCCCACGGTTCCTGGTCCGGTCAGGTTGGGCCGGTGGCCAGCGGGGTCGTGGACCCGGCCGAGGAACAGTGGTACGCCGGTGATCCGGTCGTGGATGACATACAGGAATGGCTGGTTGACGAAGAACTGTGGGCCCTGGGGGATCGACGGCGGCCGGATGATGACGGCG
>Ga0272482_10000416_pt1 | contig 13291 bp, 15 predicted proteins | sample RVTome_8_FD_192427 | JGI IMG/M metagenome (GOLD analysis project Ga0272482, IMG submission 192427) | Soil microbial communities from uranium-contaminated site in the Upper Colorado River Basin, Wyoming, United States - RVT160D0 (version 2) ...
CGTTCCTGCCCGGGTTCTGGCTGCTGGTGCCGGGGGCGGGCGGGGTGGTGGGCCTCACCGAGCTGGTGGGGTCGCACCAGCGGCTGGGGCTCGAGTCGCTGGCGTCGGTGCTGATCACGATCATGTCGATCGCCCTGGGCGTACTGATCGGCACCGCCCTGTACCGGTCGGTGGCCACCAGCGTGCGGGTGGTGTCGACGGCGGTGCCGGTCCCCCGCTGGTTCGAGGTGCCGGTCCCGCGCGGCGACGTCCCGCCCCGGTACCCCCGCCGCTACCGGCGCACGCGGCCCTAGCCGTCGCGCCCCCGCCGGCCGGGAGGGCTACGCCGCCTTGGGGCGGACCGGGATGTCGCGCAGCAGGCCCCAGGTCAGCCCGGCCACGGCGACCAGACCGGCCGCCGACAGGGCCACGCCGACAGGGGTGGCGATGTCCTCCAGGAACCCGGCGACCTCGACGACGAAGCCCGGGTAGCTGCCGTCGAGCGACGCCTCGCTCACCATCACCACCAGCACGCTCAGCGGCACCGTGACCAGGCCCCATCCGCCGTCGTGGCGGTAGAAGGCCACGGCGTTGAGCACCCCGACCGAGCACCACAGCAGGAAGACCAGGAGGTAGGTGCCGAAGATGGTGGGTAGGTGGTCGGCGTCGGTGAACAGGTGGCCGTCGCTGATCCTCTGGTCCCAGTCGCGCCGGTCGTAGATCCAGCCCTCGACCACGAAGCCGAGCGTGCTGAGCCCGGCGACGAGGGCGGCGAGCGCCACGGAGAACACGGCGGTGCGCTGGGCGAAGCTGCGCCGGGTCACGCCGTGGGCGATGTAGGCGGCCAGGTAGGTCTGCACCACCCACACGCCGAGGAACAGGACGCCCCAGCGGATCGGCTGGCTGGCCTGGGCCCAGGTGCTGGTGTCGACCTCGCCCCAGCGGTCGACGGCGAACGTGACGGCCATGATGAACGCGAACAGGCCCAGCCACAGCAGCGCCGCGAACGGCAGGACGCCCGGGGTCGGGAACGTGCCCACCTCCCAGCGGGCGAACCGGTGGCGCCGCAGGACGGCACGGGTGGGGATCATCGGACGGCCTCCGGGTCGGTGGGGCGGGCGGGATCGGTGGGGTCGGGTCCGTCGCCGGCGTCGGCGTCGGCCGCCGGGTCGTCGTCGGGTTGCCCGGTGAGGTGGACGAACAGGTCCTGGAGCGAGATCGGGCCCAGGTCGAGCCCGGCGGACCGGGCGGCGGCGCGGCGGTCGTCGTCGAGGTCGCCGTAGACCGCGGTCGACTTGGTGGGGCCGAGCTGTTGGGTGCCGAGCACGGTGGCGTCGGGGCCGAGGTCGGCGACGAACCGGTCGACCCGGGGTGCCGGCCCGGTCACCGACACGCCCCGCGACCGCAGCGTCTCGGCCTGCTCGTGGACCACGAGGCGGCCCCGGTCGAGGATCAGCACCTCCTCGAACAGCGAGCTGACCTCCTCGATGAGGTGGGTCGACACCACGACCGTGCGGGGGTGGGCCATGTAGTCGGACAGCAGCTCGTCGTAGAAGGCGTAGCGCGAGGGAGCGTCCATGCCCAGGTACGACTCGTCGAACATCGTGACCGGCGCCCGGGTCGCCAGGCCCAGGGTGACGCCGAGGGCGCACTGCTTGCCCCGCGACAGCTTGCCGATGTGGGTGCCGCGGGGCAGCTCGAACCGATCGACCAGGCGGTCGGCGTAGTCGGCGTCCCAACTGCGGCGGTGGCGGGCGGCGAAGGCGAGGGCCTCGCTCACGGGCTCGCCGCCGTCGATCGTGTCGCCGGTCTCGCGGATGAGGCAGATCTGCGACACGACGTCGGGCTGCTCGAACACGGGCCGCCCACCGACCCGGACCGAGCCGGCGCTCGGGCGGCGGAACGCCGCCACCAGCGACAGCAGGCTCGACTTGCCGGCGCCGTTGCGCCCCAGCAGGCCGTAGATCTTGCCGCCCTCCAGGCCCACGCTCACGCCCTCGAGGGCGGTGGTGCCGCAGTAGTCGAGGTGCACGTCCTCGAGCTCGATGCCGGGCGGGTCGGTCGCTACCGGGTTCATGGCCGCCGCTCCTCGTCCTTCCGCTGCTCATGCTGCTCGATGCGGGTCACGACGTCGTCGAGGGGGATGCCGATCGCCCGGGCCCGCTCGATCATGGGGTCGACGACGTCGCTGAAGAACCGCTTGCGGTGCTGCTGCTGCAGCTGGGCCCGGGCCTCCGCGCCGACGAACATGCCGATCCCCCGCTTCTTGTAGACGACGCCCTCGTCGACCAGCTGCTGGAACGCCTTGGCCGCCGTGGCCGGGTTGATCCGGTAGTAGGCGGCGTACTGGTTGGTCGACATGAGCTGGGCGTCGGGCCCGAGGGTGCCGTCCAGCACGTCGGCCTTGATCTGCTCGGCGATCTGCCGGTAGATCGGGCTCCCGTCGTCGAACGTTCCCAGGTTCATTACTCAACTAATGAACCATAGAACCCCCGCCCTGTCCACCCCGGCCGGCGCTGCGCGCCAACCAGCCGCCCGGCCGAATCAGGGTCTCGGTGGCGTCAGCCGCCGACGGTCCGCCGGATGAGCTCGGCCCGGAGGGCCGCGTAGAACTCCACCATCTCGGCGTAGTCGGCGTCGCTCACCTCGAACAGCTCCCGGTCCAGCCGCACCATGTGCCCCAACCCCTCGGCGAGGAAGTAGGGGCTGAAACCGGCATCCTTCTCCGGCGCCCACTCCAAGAGCTGGTCGATCCCGTGCTCCTTGGACAGCACGAACACATCGACGTAGTCGCGGGGTGCGGCGCGCCCGAAGAGCGCCAAGAGCTTGTCGACACCCAGCTCCTCCGAGGAGCGGGCCGGGCCGACGTCGGTAGCGACCGAGGTGCGCCACTGCCAGTCGTACGACACGTCGACGTCGGTGGCGTCGTCGCCCCTCGTCACCCGGAGCCGCACGAAGGTCGGGTGCTCGAAGACCCGGTCGCACTGGACACCTTCGTGGACCAGAGCGGCCATCAGGGCCTTCGCCGCCTCGTGGATCGTCCGGCGGTCCGTCCCGAACAGGTCGAGGTCCTTCGTCGTCCGATCGACCAGGCGCTGGGCCAGGAGCGCGCTCCCGCCGGCGAGCGCGAAGCCGGCCGACTCGGGGAGTCCGAAGAAGAGGCGGGCTACGTGGGCTTGGAGGGGTGAGAGGGCCATCGGCGGGTCACACGGATGCCCTTGATCCGCTCGAAGAAGTCGGCCCAGGCCGCTTCGACGTTCGGCGGCAGGAACAAGCGGTCCCAGATGCGGGCGAGCTCGGTGACGTCGATGAAGCGGCGGACGTGCTCGGTGTTCCCCTCACGGAGGACCGTTTCGTAGACGAACGCCCGGTCGCCATCGTCGTCGAGGTCGAAGGCGCGGAGCGGATGGCTCCAGTGCACCTCCAACGGCAGCTCGACCAGCCGGGTCATCCCGACATCGTACGAGGTCGTCACCGTCCGCGGCAGCCACGGCCGGTCGCGGGACCGCCAGGGCGCCGAGGCGCTCCCAGGTGGCCGCTCCGCCCACCGGTCCGGCGGTCCTGGCTGCGGCGCGGCAGACTGTCCTGGTGATCGTGGAGACCGCTGCGGGGAAGGTCGAGGGTCTGGAACGGGCTGGTGCCCTCCTGTTCCGGGGCGTGCCCTACGCCTACGCCGACCGCTTCCGCCCGCCCGAGCCGACCCCGCCGTGGTCCGGGGTCTTCGACGCCACCCGCTTCGGTCCTTCCTCGCCCCAGGAGCCGTCGGCCTCCGATGCCCTGTTCGGGGTGGAGGACCAGGACTTCGGCGAGGACTGCCTCAACCTCAACGTGTTCACCCCGGCCGCCGACGACGCCGCCCGCCCCGTGATGGTGTGGATCCACGGCGGCAGCTACCTCAACGGCAGCGGGCGCTCGCCCTACTACAACGCCACCCGCCTGGCGCTGGAGGGCGACGTGGTGGTGGTCACCGTGAACTACCGGCTGGGCGCCCTCGGCTTCCTCTACCTCGACCACCTGGCCGGCGACTTCACCGGCTCGGGTGTCAACGGCACCCGCGACCAGATCGAGGCCCTGCGCTGGGTGCGCGACAACATCGCCGAGCTCGGCGGCGACCCCCGGCGGGTCACCGTGTTCGGCGAGTCGGCGGGGGCGATGAGCGTCGGCACCCTGCTGGCCGCGCCCGAGGCCCGGGGCCTGTTCCACGGGGCCATCCTCCAGAGCGGCGCCGCCGAGAACGTCCACACGCCGGAGCAGGCCCAGAGGGTCACCACCCACCTGCTCGGCCAGCTCGAGATGGGCCCCGACGACGTCCACCACCTGGTCGACCTCCCCGTCGAGGAGCTGCTCACCGCCCAGGCGGGCGCCATCGAGGCCGTCGCCACCAGCCGGCCCGACCCCCGGCAGCCCGGGTCCGGCTACCTGCAGCTCCCGTTCCAGCCGGTGGTCGACGGCGGCCTGCTCACCCGGCCCCCGCTCGACGCCGTGCGGGCCGGCAGCGCGGCCGGCATCCCGGTGATCGTCGGCACCAACCGCGACGAGTGGAACCTGTTCGCCCTCCAGGACACGCTGGGCGACATCGGGCCCGAGCGGCTCCGGCGCCGGGTGGCCCGCCTGGTGGGCGACGACCGCGCGGACGAGGCCATCACCCTCTACCAGGAGGCCCGGCCGGGGGCCCACAGCAGCAAACTGTGGTGCGCCATGCTCACCGACCGGGTGTTCCGCATGCCCGCCGTGCGCCTCGCCGAGGCCCAGCTGGCCCACACCGACCGGGTGTCGACGTACCGCTTCGACTACGCGTCCACGGCGCTGGGCGGCCTGGCCGGCGCCTGCCACGCCATCGAGATCCCGTTCGTGTTCGACACCGTGGAGCAGGAGGGGGTCCGGGTGCTGCTGGGCGGCATCGACGACGGCACCCGCGCCCTGGCCCGCACCTGCGCCACCGCCTGGACCACGATGGCCCACACCGGCCGTCCCACCCACCCGGGCCTCGACTGGCCCCTCTACGACCTCAGCCGGCGGGCCACCTGCGTGCTCGGCCGGGACATCACCGTCAGCGCCGACCCGGACGGCGACATCCGGGCGTTCTGGAGCGCGTGAAAGGAGTTGCCATGAGCACGATCGTGCCCCACTCGTTCCCCACCTTCGACTCGCCCGACGAGGAGCGGACCCACGTCAAGCAGCGGATGGCCGCCGCCTTCCGGCTGTTCGACCGGTTCGGGTTCAACGAGGGCGTGGCCGGCCACCTCACCGCCCGCGACCCCGAGAACCCCGACCTGTTCTGGGTCAACCCGTTCGGGATGTCGTTCGGGCTCATCCGGGCGTCCGACCTGATCCTCTGCGACCACGAGGGCAACGTCGTCCAGGGCGACTGGCCGGTGAACCGGGCGGCGTTCGCCATCCACTCCCAGGTGCACCAGGCCCGGCCCGACGTGACCGCCGCCGCCCACACCCACTCCACCTACGGGCGGGCGTGGTCGACGCTGGGCCGCCTGCTCGACCCCATCACCCAGGACTCGTGCGCCTTCTACGAGGACCACTCGCTGTTCGACGACTTCACCGGCGTGGTCCTCGACACCGAGGAGGGCAAGCGCATCGCCCATGCCCTGGCCGACAACAAGGCCTGCATCCTGCGCAACCACGGCCTGCTCACGGCCGGGACCACCGTCGACGAGGCCGCCTGGTGGTTCATCACCATGGAGCGCACCTGCCAGGTGCAGCTGGCCGCCGAGGCCGCCGGCACCCCGGTGGCGATCGATGCCGAGAACGCCGCGCTCACCCACTCGCAGGTGGGATCGGCGCTGGCCGGCTGGTTCAGCTTCCAGCCGCTGTACGACAAGATCGTCCGCGATCAGCCGGATCTGCTGGACTGACCGCTCCCGGGGGTAGCAGGTAGGTCATGGAGGTCACGCCCACACCGGCCACCGCACCGATCGGCATCGCGCTCCGGCGCCGGCGCGACGAGGTGCTGCAGCGCCTGCTGGCCGCCCAGAACGCCCACGACGTCGACGGCGCCCTGGCCTGCTTCTCGCATGCCCGCTACGAGCTGATCGGCAACAACCGGGTCTACGACGGCCCCGCCGACGTGCGGCGCTACTACGAGATGACCCGCCGGTACTTCCCCGACCTGCACTTCGAGGTGATCGAGGCCCACCACGCGGCCGACACGGTGATCGCCGAGCTGTGGATGTCGGGCACCCACCTCGGGTCGGGCCCCGACTTCGAGGCCAGCGGCCGGCGGTTCCGTTGCCGTACCGCGGTGTTCTTCTCGTTCAGCGACGACATGCTGACCTGTGCCCGCGTGTACTACGACACGGGGACGATCGCCCGCCAGCTCGCCTGAGGGGCGATGCGCAGCACAGCGGGGAGATAGGCATGACAGGGGGAGCCATGCAGTACGACATCGCCGGCCGGACGGTGACCATGCCCGTCGAGGTGCGCGACGCCTCGGCCGGCACTGCCATCTACGACGTCGACGCGGGGGCGGCCACGGCCCTGCTGCCGCCGGGCGGGGCGTTCGAGGTGGTGGAGTCGACGCCGGGCCGGGCCCAGTTGATCCTGGCCGCCATCGACTACCGCGACAACGACCTCGGTGACTACCTGGAGCTGGGCGTCACCCTGTTCGTGACGCCGCGGCCCCGGCACGGCAACGGGGTCCGGCAGGAGCCCGACGACACCGTCGGCACGTTCATCACCCGGCTGCCGGTGAACCAGGAGTTCACGTGCCAGGCCGGGCGGTCGATCTGGGGGTTCCCCAAGACCGTGGAGGACCTGACGCTGGCCTACAAGGACGACGCCGCGGTCATGACGCTGCGGATGGACGGCGAGCTGGTGCTGCGGCTCACGCTGCCCCGGGGTGGCGACGACGAGATGCCCGTCACGCCGATGACCACCTACACCTACGTCGACGGGGTGCCCCACGCCACGGCGTTCGGCCAGGGCGGGGCGGGGTCGCAGGTGCTGCTGGGCGGCGACGGCGTCGAGCTGGAGCTGGGCACCCACCCGGTGGCCGACGAGCTGGCCGACCTGGGGCTGGCAGGCGCCACTCCCCTGCTGGCCACCTGGACCGAGCACATGCGCGCCACGTTCGCCACGCCCGTCCCCCTCTGAAATTTTGACGCTGGTGGTCGCCATAGGGCCACCAGCGTCAAAATTTCGATGGGGTCAGGGGACGGCGACGGTGGCCAGCGGGGCGTAGCCGGTGAGGAAGGCGGCGATGTCGTCGGCCGGCTCGGCGGTGGTGGACGCGCAGTCGGCGGGGGTGCCGACGGGGTCGCGGCCGGTGGAGTCGGTGGCGGTCGGCACCTCGACCAGGCCCCGGAGCTCGCCGGTGGCGCAGGTCGGCACGTTGAGGTTGGCGATCTCGTCGGTGCCGACCTCGCCGGCCAGCAGGGCGTCGCGGTGCTCCTCCACCCAGTCGAGCACCAGCTCGACCGCGGTCGGGTAGTCGGGCTCGGCGCCCAGGCCCTGGCTCACGGCCAGCGCCGGCACGCCCAGCTGGGCCGCCTGTCGGGCGGCGCCCACCGTGCCGGACACCTCGACGATCGGGCCCAGGTTCTGGCCCTCGTTGATGCCGGAGACCACCAGGTGGGGCGGCTCCTCCACCACGTCCTCCAGGCCGTGGAGCACGGCGTCGGCCGGGAAGCCGGCCACGGCGATCGCCGGGGTGCCGTCGACCAGCGTGGCGTCCTCGGCGGGGGGCGGCGCCGGCGAGGTGCTGCCCCCGGTGCCGCTCTGGTTCTCGGCCGGCGCCACCACGGTGACCTCGACGTCGTCCAGACCGTTGAGGCCCTCGACCACCGCGGCGATGCCCTCGCCGCCGACGCCGTCGTCGTTGGTCACCAGGATCCGCAAGGGCTCGGGTGCCGGGGCCTCGGTCGTCTCCGTCGTCCCGGCCTCGTCGGGACCGGCGTCCTCGTCGTCGCCGCCACAGGCCACGGCACCGCCCACGAGCGCCCCCAGCCCCAACACCGCCACCCACCGTCGCACCGTCATGGCCCGACACTAGAACACGTTTCAGTCTCGCGCCTTAATCGCCGATGCGGCACAATGGGCGCGGTGAGGCGGAGGACGAGGCGGATGAGCCTGGCGCTGGCCGGCATGGCCCTGGCGGTGACCCCGGCGGCGGCCCGGCAGCCGGCCCCGGTCGAGGACCAGCTGATCAGCGAGCTGGAAGCGTTCACGCTGCAGCCCTCGACGCGCGACGACGTCGAGATCAACGGCTCCTTCGACGCCAGCCCCGTCGTCGCCAGCCTGGGTGGCACGCTCGCCGAGGGCACCCCGCCGGTCGACGGCCACATCCGCACCTTCACCTCCGACGAGTACCCCGGCAACACCGTCCGGGTGATGGGCGTGGACGTGACCGAGCAGGACCCCGCCCGGCTCATGGCAGGGTTCGCCGGGTGGGAAGACTGGCAGGACGGCCCGATGCAGGTGTTCGTCGACGCCGACCCGCCGCTCGACGGCCTCGTCTCCTACAGCACCTGGGTCAACCGCCCGGCCGACCAGGTCCGGACCGAGGTGACGGCCTACGTCGCCGACGACCTGCTCGTGGTGATCGAGTTCGAGGGCCACATCGACTCGACTGCGACCCTGAGGCGGACCGCCAAGGCCCAGGTAGCGCTGGCCCCCGCGACCGCCACCCCGGGCTACACGCCCACCCCGGTCGAACCGACCGACCCATCAACGGCCGACGAGCCCGGGGAGGCGACCGAGGAAGAGCAGGTGGTGGCGACGGGCCAGGAGCCGCGGAGCGGGATGATCGCCGCCGGGGGCGGCAGCGGCACCGTGCCGCTGCTCGCCCTCGGGGCGGCGGTCGTCGTGATCGTGGTCGGGCTGGCCGCGCGGGGCGGCGCCAACCGAAAGCGGGTGCGGCGCGGGCCTCAGCCGTAGGACTCGCGCAGGGCGAGGCCGGAGCGGCCGTCGGGCATCCGGTGCGACGACAGGACCTGGTAGATCTGGTTGCCGCCGGTGGCGAAGCTCACGGCGCAGACCGCCATGTAGAGGCGCCACACCCGGGCCCGGTTGGGACCGACCTCGGCCACCGCCTCCTCCCAGTTGCGCTCCAGGTTGGCCACCCAGTGGCGCAGCGTGAGGTCGTAGTGCTCGCGGAGCGACTCGACGTGGCGGGCCTCGAAGCCGGCCTCCTGGATGCGGGACACCACCCGGCCGACCTCGTGCAGCTCGCCGTCGGGGAACACGTAGCGGTTGGCGAAGCTGCGCGGCGCCAGGCGGGCCCGGCCGCCCGGGCTCCGGGAGATGCCGTGGTTGAGGAACCGGCCGCCGGGCTTCACCAGGCGCAGCAGCCGGTCGAAGTACTCGCCGAGGCGGGCCTCGCCCACGTGCTCGAACATGCCGATCGAGCTGACGGCGTCGTACGGGCCGTCGTCGACGTCGCGGTAGTCCTGCAGGCGGATCTCCACCCGGTCCGACAGGCCGGCGTCGGACACCCGGTTCTTGGCCAGCTCGTACTGGCGCTGCGAGATCGTGACGCCGACGGCGTGGGCGCCGTGGTGCTCGGCGGCGTGCATCGCCATGCTCCCCCACCCGCAGCCCACGTCGAGCAGCCGGTCGCCCGGCTGGAGGTCGAGCTTGCGGCACACCAGCTCGTACTTGGCAGCCTGGGCGTCCTCCAGCGACGTGGTGGGCGTGGCGAACGTCGCGCACGAGTAGGTCATGCTCGGGCCCAGGACCATCTCGTAGAAGCGGTTGGAGACGTCGTAGTGGTAGCTGATCGCCGCCCGGTCGCGGGCCGGCGAGTGGCGGCGGCCGTGGAGGCGCACCTCCTCGGGCGGTGGCGGCAACGGCCGCAGCGCGGTCCGCCACCCGCCCAGCTCGGCGACGATGCCCTTGAGCACGCTGGGCGACAGGCGCATGTTGAAGTTGGGCAGCCGCTCGCGCAGGGCGATGGCGGCGAAGATGTCGCCCTCGACGTCGAGGTCGCCGGCCACGTAGGCCCGGCCGATCCCCAGCTCGCCGGGGGCGAGGAGGATGCGGCGGAGGGCGTCGGGCGAGCGGAACACCAGCGTGGCTGGTGGGTCCGGTGGGCCGGCCGAGCTGCCGTCGTACGCCCGGACTCCCACTGGGAGGTCCACTCCCAGCACCTCTTCGACCAGCGCTGCCAGCGTCATGATGCGAACCCTCCTCGGGAACGTCCACGGTCTGTGCCCGCCAGCCGACGATTGTTACGAGTCGGTCGGCAAAAACCTCCGGTTCGCCGGGTGTTTCGCGTGTTTATCCCGCGATTCGCGGGGTCGCGCCGGGCTCACGTCGCCTTGTAGAAGGGAGTCGCCACGATCTCGGCCGCGACGGCGGTGCCCCGGAGGTCGATGGCGACCGGGGTGCCGGGCTCGAGGGCGGGGGGCACGAAGCCCAGGGCGATGCCCCGCTCGAGGGTGGGAGAGAAGTTGCCGCTGGTGAGCTCACCGACCACTTCCCCGTCGAGCAGCACCTTGCACTCGGCCCGGGGCGGGCGGCGGCCCTCGACCGCGAAGCCCCGCAGGAGCCGGGCCACGCCCTGCTCCTTCTCGGCGGCCAGCGGGGCGCGGCCCCGGAATTCGCCCTTGTCCCAGGAGACCACCCAGCCCAGCCCGGCCTGGAGCGGCGTGATGCCGGGGCCCAGCTCGTGGCCGTGGAGGGGCAGCGCCGCCTCCAGCCGCAGGGTGTCGCGGGCACCCAGGCCCGCGGGCTGGATGCCGGCGCCCACCACCCGCTCCCACACCGCGGGGGCCACCTCGGCCGGCACCGCCAGCTCGACGCCGTCCTCGCCGGTGTAGCCGGTGCCGGCGACCACCCACTCGGCGCCGTCGACCGCCATGACCTCGACCCGGAACCGGCCGACGGCGGCGGCCCGCGGGTACACCTTGCCCAGGCGGGCCCGGGCCTGGGGGCCCTGGACGGCGATGATCGCCCGGGTCGGGGTCACGTCCTCGCCGCCGATGGCCGCGACCACCCGGCTGGTGTTGGAAGCGTTGGGCATGACGTCGAAGCGCTCGGCGCCCACCCACCAGACGATGATGTCGTCGAGCACCGAGGCGTCGCCTTCGTCGAGCAGGTGCGTGTACTGGGCCCGGCCGGGGGCGACCTTGCCCAGGTCGTTGGTGAACGCCGCCTGGAGGAGGTCGAACGCATCGGGCCCCTCGACCCGGACCGTGCCCAGGTGGCTGACGTCGAAGGCCACGGCCCCCGTCCGGCAGGCCCGGTGCTCGGCCAGCGTCCCGGACGGATACTGGAGCGGCATGTCCCACCCCCCGAACGGGACCAGCTTGGCCCCGAGCTCGCGGTGGGCCTGATCCAGCGGCGATCGGTGCAACGTCACCCCGGCGAACATAATGGGCGCAGGGCAACGAGGAGGCGGACATGACGAGGACCTGGGGCCGACGGATCGCCACCGTCGGGACGATCGGCGCGCTGGCGCTGACGATGACGGGCTGCTCACCGCCGCTCGACGAGACCTTCGGGGGCGGCGACGGCATCGTCACCACCCGGCCGTCCTCGACGGGGTGGAACACGGCGGACGCCGTCGCGGTGCAGCCCGACGGGAAGATCGTCGTGTACGTCGGCGACGGGAACTTCGGCTCGCCGGTGGCGCTGGTCCGACTGGAGACCGACGGCACGCCCGACCCCACCTTCGGCGCCGGGGGCACCGTCCTCACCGACCAGCAGACGGCCTACGGCGGCTGCGCCGACCTCGCGGTGGCCCCCGACGGCGGGTACCTGATGGTCGTCGACACCGTCGACGGCGACGGCGACAGCCGGTCGAGCATCGTCCGCTACCACGCCGACGGCACCCGCGACGAGGCGTTCGGCGACGACGGCGTCGCCGTCGTGCCGGGCGACGGCCTCGCCTGCGGGCTCGACGTCCAGCCCGACGGGCGGATCGTCGCCGGCGGCTCGTCCGGCGAGGGCGCCCTCACCGCCCGCTGGACCCCCGACGGCCAGCCCGACCCCAGCTATGGCGGCGACGGCGTGGGCGAGCCCTTCCCGGGCCCGAACGTCTTCCGGGTCTACGGCACGGTGGAGGCCGACGTCCAGCCCGACGGCGGGATCGTCGCCGTGGGGACCGCGATGTATCTGCACACCGGCGACGTCTACGGCACCGTGCTGCGCTACCGGCCCGACGGCACGCTCGACCCCGCCTTCGGCCAAGACGGTTGGGTGCTCACGAGCGCCGCAACCGGGGGCCTCGACGGCGTGGCCACCCGTCCCGACGGGCGCGTGGTGGTCTTCGGCAACCAGCTCCCGATGTCCCACGCCGATCCGCGGGGCTTCCTGGTGGCCCAGATCACTGCCGACGGCACCCTCGACCCGACGTTCGGACCCGCCGGCACCGGCGTGGCCACGGCGGTCGACGGCGGCACCGCCCGGGACATGGCGCTGCTCGACGACGGCGACGTCGTGGTCGTCGGCGGCACCGCGCCCGGCGGGATCCACGACGGGTTCCTGCTGGCCCGGTTCACCCCCGAGGGCGACCTGGACGACGGGTTCGCCGACCACGGCGTGGGCACCACCGACGCCTACCCCACCGACGAAGCCGCGTACGCGATCGTGGCGCAGCCCGACGGGAAGCTGGTGGTGGCCGGCAGCGTCGGCGACGACAACCCCGCCACCTTCGGGTCGCTGGCCGGCGTGTACCGCTACGACGCCGGGGGCTGAGCCCGGGCGGCGGGCCCGGGCCGGCTACTAGCTGTTGGCGGCCCGGGCTACGGAGCGGGAGGGCGCTGCCGGCTGGCCGGACTCGGGAAACAGCTCGATGATCGCATCATCGACCTCCTCCTTCACATCGCCGAGATCGAGGAGGTTGAGCACGCCCTGGCCCTTGGTCTTGCCGAGCACGTCGATGAGCTCGTCGTTCTCGCGGACCAGCACCGCCGAGCTGCCGGAGAGCACCAGCTTGGCCGAGGTCAGGTCGTCGCCCAGCTGGTCGCGCACGTAGTCGAACGCCTGCCGGATGTTCTCCAGCTTGGTTCCGCTGTCGAGCAGCGTCTTGATGAGCTTGAGCTCGATCAGGTCGCGGTAGCTGTAGCGGCGGCGGCTGCCCGAGCCGTGGGCGTCGGCCAGGCTGGGCCGGATCAGATCGGTCCGCGCCCAGTAGTCGAGCTGACGGTACGAGATGCCGACGATCTCGGCGGCCCGCTTGCCGCTGAAGCTGTCTACTGACGTCCCTGCGCTCTCGCTCACATCGACGCTCCCTGCCTGCCAGTGCCTTGGTGACACGGACGGAATTACGTCGATGTCACGTAACGAGGCTACGTCGCCTCGCTACGAAGGTCAACGTGAGGGACCGTGCTTCCCGCTCTTGGCGCCTCCGGCGCCG
>Ga0272482_10000417_pt1 | contig 13286 bp, 13 predicted proteins | sample RVTome_8_FD_192427 | JGI IMG/M metagenome (GOLD analysis project Ga0272482, IMG submission 192427) | Soil microbial communities from uranium-contaminated site in the Upper Colorado River Basin, Wyoming, United States - RVT160D0 (version 2) ...
CGAGGGCGAGCTGCGACGCCGCATCAACGAGCGCTGGATGCACCTGGGCGTCACCATCGTCGACCCGTCGGCCACCTACATCGACGCCGACGTGGTGCTGGCCACCGACGTCACCCTGTGGCCCGGCACGATCCTGCGGGGCCAGACCTACGTGGAGCACGGTGCCGAGGTGGGGCCGGCCACCGACCTGATCGATTCCCGGGTCGGCGACGGCGCCCGGGTGTTCCGCAGCGTGGGCGTGTCGGCCGACGTGGGCGACAACGCGTTCGTGGGGCCGTTCGCGGTCCTCTCCCCTGGTGACAGGATTCCACCGGGGACTCGAACCGGCCCGTTCTACAATGCACCCGACGTGTAGGGACCAGGCGGTCGGAGAGCGAGAAGAGCCGTGATCGAGTCGGCAGACCACAGGAAGTTGCACGTTGTCTCGGGTCGGGCCAACGGGCCACTGGCCAGTGACATCGCCGAACACCTCGGCATCGAGCTGGGGGAGACACACCTCGGGAACTTCGCCAACGGCGAGATCCACTGCCGCTTCGGCGAGTCGGTCCGCGGTATGGACGTGTTCATCATCCAGAGCCACGGCGCCAGCTCGATCAGCGGATCGATCAACGACGCCCTGATGGAGCACCTGATCATGGTCGACGCCGCCCGGCGTGCGTCGGCCCGGCGCATCACCGCGGTCATGCCGTTCTACGGCTACGGCCGCCAGGACCGGAAGGCCGAGGGCCGCGAGCCGATCACGGCCAAGCTGGTGGCCAACATGTTCGAGTCGGCCGGAGCCAACCGGCTGATGTCGGTCGACCTGCACTCCGGGCAGATCCAGGGCTTCTTCGACCAGCCGTTCGACCACCTGGTGGCCATGCCGGTGCTGGTCGACCACCTACGTCGCCACGTGGGCGACGACCTGGTGGTCGTGTCGCCCGACGCCGGCCGGGTGAAGGTGGCCGAGCGCTACGCCAACGCCCTCCACGCCGACCTGGCCATCGTGCACAAGCGGCGGGTGAAGGGCGCCAAGAACGTGGTGGAGGCCAAGGAGGTGGTCGGCAACGTCGAGGGCCGCACCTGCGTGCTGATCGACGACATGGTCGACACCGCCGGCACCATCGTCGCCGCCGCCGAGCAGCTGGTGGAGCGGGGGGCGAGCGCCGTCCACGCCGCCGCCACCCACGGCGTGCTGTCGGGCCCGGCCATCGACCGCATCAAGAACTCGGTCATCACCAAGCTGGTGGTCACCGACACGCTGCCGCTGCCCCCCGAGAAGCAGATCGACAAGATCGAGGTCCTGTCGGTGGCGAAGATCGTGGCCGACGCCATCCACGCCGTCTTCCAGAACACCTCGGTCTCCGAGATCTTCGACGGCAACAACCAGAACTAGACGGCGGGTGGCGTCGCCGGCGCCTCAGGCGCTGGCGACACCGTCCTCGAGGATCTGGAGGGCGCGGTCCACGGGCGATCCGCCGGTCGGCGCGACCGGTGGGCCCGGGGCCACGGTCGGGGTGATGCCCTCGATGACCACGACATCGCCCTCGGGGGTCACCACGGCGGTGGTGGCCCCGGCGGTGACGGCGTCCGGCGACATGGCCTCGAGGGTCGCCGGGGAGCCCGGGGCGGCCGTCGGGGGACCGGTGAGGCCGGCGGTGGCGGCCGGGAGCTTCTCGAACAGGGCCAGGGACAGGGCCTGGACGTCGACGTCGCCCGGCGCGGCCGCGGCGGCCTCGCCGACGATCGCCTCGATGTCGCCGATCACCATCCCGGCGTCGACCACCGGGGCCAGGGTCAGGGGGTCGGTCGTCACGGCCGGCGCCGCCCCCGCTCCCGCGGCGCCGGCACCCGCGACAGCGCCGGCGTCCTGGGCCGCCCGCAGCTCGGCGGCCGCGGCGGTGATGGTGGAGGTGAGCGACGTGTTCACCGAGGTCAGGACGGCGTTCTCGTCGGCCTTGAGGGCGGCGTTGAGGTGCTCGAGCTTGGCGGTGTGGGCGGCCTCGGCGGCGGTGATGCGGGCCGCCACCAGGCGCTGGGCCATCGTCCAGATGGCGGGCGACGACGCGCCCAGGAACACCGCCCACCCGAAGGTGGCCGGATCGGAGGCCAGGGCGTCGAACTCGGATGCCGAGTCGGCCTCGCCCACCAGGGCGTAGTACACGAGCAGCAGCGCCACCACGGCGATGCCCGACGACGACACGCGGGCCAGGAACCCGAGGTCGATGATCGGGCCGAACGGGCGGCGGTTGTCGTCGGCCACCTCGTCGGCGTCCGGCGCCGAGGGCCCGGGCAGCTCCAGGCGACCCCGGCCCAACAGCATCTCCAGGGCCAGGCCGCCCACGGCGCCGGCCACGTAGATGCTGGCCCAGTCGTTCACGTCGATGGGCACCTGGTCGATGGCGACCCATGGGGCCACCACCGCTCCCACACCCAGCACCCAGGCAAAGAGGTACCTACCTGCCGTCGCGACCCCTGCCATCGTCCACCTCCCGTGGATGGCACACCGCCGTGCCAAGCAGCCGACGTTAGCCCCACCCGCCGGGCCCGGTGGCCGCCGAGAGGCCCGATTCCCGGGCCGACGATCCGCACCACTAGCCTGGTTCGGCTCGAAAGCAACCGATACAACCGAACAGCGCTCCGGCGCGATCTCATGAAGTAGGAGTCTCCGATGGCTGAGATCACTCTCAAGGCCGCAACCGGCCGCACCCAGGGTTCCGCCGCCTCCCGTCGCCTGCGGGCCCAGGGCAAGGTGCCCGCCGTGGTCTACGGCGCCGGCGTCGATCCCACGGCGATCACCGTCGACTGGCGGGAGCTGCGCGTGGCCCTCACCACCGACAAGGGCCTCAACGCCGTCATCGAGCTCGACGTCGAGGGTGACTCGCACCCGACCATCGTCAAGGACATGCAGCGCCACCCCGTGCGGCGCGACGTGCTCCACATCGACTTCCTGGTGGTCGAGCGCAACAAGCCCGTCGAGGCCGAGGTGCCGATCCAGCTCGAGGGCGAGCCCGAGAAGGTGCTGCAGCAGCGCGGCGTCGTCGCCCAGGAGCTGCACATGCTCACCGTGAGCGCCAAGCCGGCCGACATCCCCGGCCACCTCTCGCTCGACATCACCGAGCTGGAGATCGGCCAGACCTTCACCGTGGCCGACCTGACCCTGCCCCGGGGCGTCACCACCGACGCCGACCCCGAGCAGGCCGTCGTCAGCGCCCAGGTCACCCGGGCCGTCGAGGCCGAGACGGCCGAAGCCGCCGAGGGTGTGGCCGCCGAGGGCGAGGCCGGCGAGGGTGAAGGCGCCGAGGGCGAGGGCGAGTCCGGCGGCGACGGCGAGGGCGACGCCGAGGGCTGACCATGTCGATCTTCGGTCGCCGGGGTGCCGCTGCCGAGCGGCGCGGCACCCCGGCCGACCTCCTCGTGGTCGGCCTGGCCAACCCCGGCCGCGACTACGCCGGCACCCGCCACAACCTGGGGGCCGACGCGGTCCGGCTGGTGGCCGAGCGCCACGGCGAGGTGTTCAAGAAGTCGAAGGAGCGCGCCGATGTCGCCGAGGTGCGGGTGGGGGAGAAGCGGCTCGTGCTGGCCGTGCCCCACACCTACATGAACCTGTCGGGCGAGTCGGTGGGGCCGCTGGTCAAGCGACACGGCATCGACGACCCCGAGCGGCTGGTCATCGTCCACGACGAGCTCGACCTGCCGGCGGGCCGGGTGAAGGTGAAGCAGGGCGGCGGCCTGGCCGGCCACAACGGCCTGCGCTCCATCAAGGCGCACCTCCACACCGACGGCTTCCTGCGGGTGCGCATCGGCGTGGGCAAGCCGGTCAGCAAGGAGCGGGGCGCCGACCACGTGCTCCGCCGGCCCGGCAAGAAGGAGCAGGCCGAGCTGGACATCGCCGTGGTCGAGGCGGCCGACGCCGTGGAGATGATCCTCGACGAGGGCATCGGCGCGGCGATGACCCGCTACAACGCCCGCACCGGCTGACGCCGGCACGCCGGGACCCCGGGCCGGGGACCCGCGGCGACTACGACGCCGGGGCCGGGGGTGCCGGGCCGGCGGCGAGACCGGTCAGCAGGAACGAGATGGTGTCGCGGGTGCGGGGGGCCAGCGACTCGTCGTCGCCGCCCAGCCACGCCGCGGTGATCGACGACAGCGACGCCATGATCACCCAGGCCACCAGGTCGGGCTCGTAGGCCGTGGTGAACTCGCCCGCGCCCTGGCCCTCGCGGACGATGTCGGCCACCAGTGCCAGCATCTCCGGCGGGTGGGCGGCGTGGAGGTCGTCGGCGGTGGCGTTGCGGATCCACTCGCGGGCCATCTCCCGGGTCGACGGGCCGCTCATGCCCCAGGCGGTGACGATCTCGTCCTGGAGCGCCCACAGCTGCTGGGTGGCGGTGGTCCCGGGCATCTGGTCGAGCCGGCGGGCGATGTGCTCGGCCAGGCGCCGGCCGTACTCGCCGATCAGCCCGGCCTTCGACCCGTAGAAGCGGAAGAAGGTCGCCCGCCCGACCTCGGCCTTCTCGCAGATCTCCTCCACCGTCACGTCGTCGTAGGGGCGGGTGCCGAACAGCTCGACGGCCGCGACGAAGATGCGGTCGCGGGTCCGCATCTTCTTGCGGTCCCGCAACGACGGCTCGGCGGTCTCGCTCATGCGGTGGCCAGGACCTCGTCGCGGGTGGGGCCGGGCGGGGCGACGGGGAGGTCGGGCATGGGGCGGGCCACGATCGGGGCCACCCGGGCGAGGAACTCGACGTCGGTCATCAGCTCGTCGGGCAGCATCAGCAGGTTGAACAGCCGGGCGATGGCCCGGCCGATCACCGGGTCGGTCTCGCCTTCGGCCAGGATCTGGGCGAACACCTCGGTGAGGGTCTTCTCCCGGGGCGCCGCCGGGTCGGCGGGCACGTCGGCCTCGCCGTCGGCGCCGTTGCCCCCGGCCTCGCCCTCGTCGGCGCCGTTGCCGTTGGGCTTCGGGGGGCGGTAGGCGTCCATCTGCACGGAGGCGTGGTACCAGGGCTCGACCTCGCGGGCCGAGCCGGTCTCGTAGGCGAGCGACCGGGCCACCGGATCGCCCGGGTGGGCGGCGATGGCGTCGGCCAGCAGCGTGGCCTGCACGAAGGCCAGGGCGCAGCCCCGCCCGTAGAGCGGGTTGGTGCAGGTGTGGGCGTCGCCGACGGCGTGGAAGCCGGTGACCAGCGGGGCGCCGCCCGCGTCGACGAAGCGCCGCAGCCGGTTGACCAGCCCGCCCATCGGCAGCACCGGGCCCAGCGCCTCCAGCGGCCCCTGCGCGAACAGCTCGGCGGGGCCGTCGAGCCGGCGGCAGGTGGCCTCGAAGCGCTCGGGATCGCCCAGGGCGCTGCGCAGCTCGGCGTCCTTGGCCCGCACCGCCAGCGTGATCGAGAACGTGTCGCCGTCGCACGGCACGGCCAGGTACTTGAGGTAGCCGAGGTCGGCGCCCAGGCGGGGCGGCATCTCGGCGGCGGCGGCCGGGTCGAGCTGGCGGTACCAGCGGGTGAGGTAGACGAAGCGGGTGTCGTGGGTCTCCTCGGGCACGTCGACGCCCACGTCGCGCAGCCAGCGGGGCACGTCGCCCCGGCGGCCGGTGCAGGCGGCGACCAGGTCGGCGTCCAGCACCTCGCCCGATTCCAGCCGCAGCCCGGTCACGTGGGGGATGCCGGCCGCACCCGGCGGCGACGCCGCGACCACCCCGGCGACCGCGGCCTCGCTGCGGATCCGCACGCTGCCCTCGGCGGCGACGGCCCGGCGCAGCACCCACTCGAGCGTGGTGCGCCGGAGTGCCAGGATCGGCAGGTCGACCTCGCCGTCGCGCAGCACGCTGGGGTCCTGGACGATCGGCAGGGGCCGGGCACCGGCCTCCATGAGGGCGTCGAGCAGGTCGGGGAACCGCTGGCGGAGCACCAGCGTGAGCCGGGCCAGGAAGCCATGGCTCTGGTGGACCTGGGGTGCGCCCCGGCGGGACGCCGTGAAGGCGGCCTCGGGCGAGTCGGCGGTCGGGGCCGGGTCGCGCTCGACCACCTCGACGTCGATCCCCTGGCGTCCGGCGGCGAGCGCCAGGGCCAAGCCGGCCACACCCCCGCCGGCGATCACGAGCTTCGGATCCGCTCCCTGCACGCCCGTCCCCTCCCGCCCGACTCGCGGGCTCCCCGGAGCTACCTTGGAACCTGATACTTGCGTCTCATATGATACGCCTGCTCCGCGACCAGGGTGGTAGTCGGGGGATCGGGGGATGCGGATGCGTGCGGCAGTGACCCGAACGAGCGGGATCGAGGTGACCGACGTCGCGGCGCCGGAACCGGGATCGGGCCACGTCCTGGTGCGGCCCCTGGCCACCGGGATCTGTGGGTCCGACCTGCACGCCGCCCAGGACCTCGGCCAGTTCGTCGACCTCTCCCGCCGCGTCGGATCGCCCGTCGGGCTCGACCCGGACCGGGGCGTGGTGTTCGGCCACGAGTTCTGCGCCGAGATCGTCGAGCACGGCCCCCACACGGCCGGCACCCTGCCGGTCGGCGCCCGGGTGTGCAGCGTGCCGATGCTGCTGGGCGCCACCGGGCCGGCCCCGCTCGGCTACTCCAGCGACTACCCGGGGGCGCTCGGCGAGCTGATGGTGCTCCAGGAGATGCTGCTGCTCCCCGTGCCCGACGGCGTCGGCACCGAGGTGGCGGCGCTCACCGAACCCCTGGCCGTCGGCGAGCACGCCGTGGGGCTCGCCCGGCTCACCGGCGACGAGGTCTGCCTGGTGGTCGGCTGCGGCCCCGTGGGCCTGGCGGTGATCGCCGCCCTCAAGGCCCGGGGACAGGGACCGGTCATCGCCGCCGACTTCTCGCCCCGCCGCCGCCGGCTGGCCGAGCTGGTGGGCGCCGACGAGGTGGTCGACCCGGCCGAGGGCTCGCCGTACGGCAGGTGGACCGAGCTCGGCGTCCCCGCCACCACCATGGAACGGGCCGGCCTGGAGATGTTCGGCGGCAAGTTCAAGGAGGCGGTGATCTTCGAGGCCGTCGGCACGCCCGGCGTGATCCAATCGATCATCGACGGCGCCGCCCCGCGCTCGCGGATCGTGGTCGTCGGCGTCTGCATGGAGACCGACCACATCGAACCGTTCTTCGGGATCACCAAGGAGCTGGAGCTCCGCTTCGCCTTCGGCTACTCGCCCGCCGAGTTCGCGGCCACGCTCGACCGGCTCGGCCAGGGCATGCCCGGCGCCGACGAGCTGGTGACCGACCTCGTTCCCCTCGACGGCACGCCCGGCGCCTTCGCCACGCTGGCCCATCCCGGTGAGCACGGCAAGATCCTCGTCCTCCCCAACGGCAGCATCGACGACACCAGCAACGCCGGCATCGGCAGCAGCACGGAAAGGCGCTCGTCATGAGGTTCGGCACCTTCCTCGCCCCGTTCCACCCGGTGGGGCAGAACCCCACGCTGGCGCTCCAGCGTGACCTCGACCTGATCGTGCACCTCGACGACCTGGGCTTCGACGAGGCCTGGATCGGCGAGCACCACTCGGCCGGCTACGAGATCATCGCCTCGCCCGAGGTGTTCATCGCCACCGCCGCCGAGCGCACCCGGCGCATCCGCCTCGGCACCGGCGTGTCGTCGCTGCCCTACCACCAGCCGCTCATGCTGGCCGACCGGATGGTCCTGCTCGACCACCTCACCCGGGGCCGCATCATGCTGGGCGTCGGCCCCGGCGCCCTCCCGTCGGACGCCTTCATGATGGGCATCGAGGTCGCCAAGCAGCGCGACATGATGGAGGAGGCGCTGGAGGCCATCCTGCTGCTGCTCCGCGGCGACGAGCCGGTCACCTACGAGACCGACTGGTTCACCCTCCGCGACGCCCGCCTCCAGCTGCGCCCCTACCAGCAGCCCCACTTCGAGGTGGCGGTGGCGGCCCAGATCTCGCCCTCCGGTCCCCGGGCCGCCGGGCGGTTCGGCTGCTCGCTGCTGTCGATCGGCGCGACGTCGGCCGGCGGCTTCGACGCCCTCGGCTTCCACTGGGGCGTGATGGAGGAGCGGGCCGCCGAGTTCGGCACCACGGTCGACCGCTCCGGCTGGCGGCTGGTCGGGCCGATGCACATCGCGGCGACCAAGGAGCAGGCCGTCGAGGACGTCGAGTTCGGCCTGGCCCAGTGGGTCGACTACTTCCGCCGGGTCGCCGCCCTGCCGCTGGCCCCCGAGGGTGACGACAGCGCCGGGCTGGCCGAGGTGCTCAACAACACCGGCTTCGCGGTGATCGGCACCCCCGACGACGCCATCGCCCAGATCGCCCGGCTGGAGGAGCAGTCGAAGGGCTTCGGCGCCTTCCTGGTCATGGACCAGGACTGGGCCGACCGGCCCGCCAAGCTGCGGTCCTACGAGCTGTTCGCCCGCGAGGTCATGCCCGCCTTCCAGGACACGGCCAGCACGCTCACCGCCAGCCGTGACTGGGCCGCCGAGAACCGGCCCCAGTTCATCGGGGCGGCGGGGGCGGCGATCATGTCGTCGTTCCAGCGCCACAACGAGGAGAAGGAGAAGCGGGAGGTCGCCGACGCCGACGGCGACGCGGCCGAGGCTGCCGACAGCGAGGCGTCGTCGTGAACGAGCGCACGGTCGCCGTCAACGGCATCGACCTGCACCTCCTCGAGGCCGGCGACGGGGGCGCCCCGCTGGTCCTGCTGTGCCACGGCTTCCCCGAGCTGGGCTACTCGTGGCGCCACCAGCTCCCCGCCCTCGCCGCGGCCGGCTACCGGGCCATCGCCCCCGACCAGCGGGGCTACGGCGGCACCAGCCGGCCCGAGGCGATCGAGGACTACGACATCGTCCACCTCACCGACGACCTGCTGGCCCTCCTCGACCTGCTGGGTGAGGAGCAGGCCGTGGTCGTGGGCCACGACTGGGGCTCGATGGTGCTGTCGCACCTGGTGCTCCGGGCCCCCGAGCGGGTGCGGGCCGCCATGTGGATGAGCGTGCCGTTCGTGCCCCGGCCGCCGGCGCCGCCGATCGCCATCATGAAGCAGCTCTTCACCGACATCTGGTTCTACATGCTGTACTTCCAGGAGCCCGGGGTGGCCGACGCCGACCTGGGCGCCGACCCCCGCAAGACCATGCGGCGCTTCCTCCACACCGCCAGCGCCGAGGCCCCGATGGAGCAGCTCACCGGCCTGGTCAGCGCCCGCGACGGCCGCGGCTTCGTCGACCGGCTGGTCGACCCCCAGGGCCCGTCGGCCTGGCTGTCGCCCGAGGATCTCGACGTCTACGTAGCGGCTTTCGAGAAGTCCGGCTTCACTGGCGGCATCAACTGGTACCGCAACCTCGACCGCAACTGGTCGCTCACCGCCGACCAGGATGGCGCCCGGGTGACGATGCCGGCGGCGTTCCTGGGCGGGAAGGCCGATCCGGTCCTGCTCATGAGCCCGCCGGACGGGATGACGGCGTGGTGTGACGAATTTCGTGGCATCACCCTCGTGGATGGGGCCGGCCACTGGGTACAGCAGGAGAAACCATCCGAGGTCAACGAAGCTCTGCTCGGCTTCCTCAGAGAGCTGGGCTGATCGCGTCGGTGGCGGCTGGGTCGCTCGGATCGGCCCGGCCGCCCCGGCGTTCATCGTCGAGGCGCCGGTCGTCCCGGGCCGCGGCCCGCTGCTCGACCACCCACCACTGGCGGACCACGATCGCCGCCGCCACCAGGGTCATCACCTCGCCCGCGCCCCAGAACAGGGCGGCCGCCGCCCGCTGGTCGTCGAGCAGGGGGTAGGTCTCGGGCGCCACCGGGTGCCGGGCCGAGGTGAGCGCCAGCGCCACCACCGCGTGGAACGGGATCGCCGCCAGCAGCGCCAGCAGGCGGGCCGGGTGGGGGAGCCGGGTGGGCAGCGGGTCGACGCCCACCAGCGGGGCCAGGAACAGGCAGCCCGACAGCACCACGTGGGTGTGCACACCGAGGTGGACCAGCGGCTGGCGGGCGGCCAGGTCGAGCAGCGGCGTCAGGTAGAGCGCCACCAGCCCGCCGCCGAACAGGCCCCAGCCCACCACCGGATGGGTCAGCACCTGGGCCCCCGGGGTGTGCAGCGTCGAGCGGAGCAGACCCCGGGTGCCCGGCCGGGCCGACTGCAGGGCCAGCGTGAGGGGTGCGGCCAGCACCGCCAGCAGGGGCACGACCATCCCCAGCAGCACGTGCTGGACCATGTGGGCCCAGAATCGCACGTCCTCGTGGCGGCCCACACCCGACTGGGTGGCGATCACGGCGGCGACCAGCGCCCCCGCCATCGCCGCGCTCCGCCCGGGCGACCAGCGCCGACCCCGGGCCGCCAGCCGGTGCACGCCCTGGGTGTACAGGCCTCCGACCAGGGCCACCACCAGCATCGCCGCCGGGTCGAGGCCCCAATCGGTGACCAGGTCGGTCCAGCGCACCCGCCCGACGGTAGCGAGGTTGGTCGCCGGTGTTGTGGTGACTACGAGACGTCGTGGTAGACACCTTGCCGTGGTGGTGACCGCCCAGCCCCCCGGGCCCACCGACGCCGGCCCGGCCGCAGTCGCCGGCGACGCGCCCGCCCTGTCGCCCCTCGGCGTGGGCGTCGTGGTGTGGCTGGCGTCGGAGCTGATGTTCTTCGCCGGGCTGTTCGGGGCCTACTTCACCCTCCGGTCGATCAACTCCACGCACTGGCCGCCCGAGGGCGTCGAGCTCGAGGTGGCCCGCACCGTCGGGGCCACGGTGGTGCTGGTGGCGTCGAGCTTCACGATGCACCTGGCCCTCCACGCCGTGCGCCACGACCCGGGGCCCGCCGGCCGGCGCCGGGCCGTCCTCTGGCTGGGGGTCACGGCGCTGATGGGCGTCCTGTTCCTCACCAACCTGGTGCTCGAGTACGCGGCCGCCGGGTTCGGCCTCGACGACCACGCCTACGGGTCGATCTTCTACCTGATGACCGGCTTCCACGGCCTCCACGTGCTGGGCGGGCTGGTGTTCATGGGCGCGGTGGCCTGGGTGGTGCACGGCTCCGGGAACCCGGTGCCCTCCACCCCCACCGTCGAGGTGTGCAGCTACTACTGGCACTTCGTCGACGTCGTCTGGGTCGCCATGTTCGCCACGATCTACCTGCTGCAGTGACCCGGCGGCGCCTTCCCCTGCGGGCGTTGGCGGCGTCGGCCCCGGTGCTGGTCGCCGTGGGGGCGATGCTCGCCGGCCCGGGGGAGGGTCGGGCGACGGCCCAGTCGAACGACGCCGGCGACGAGGAGCTGATCGCCGAGGGCCAGCAGCTCTACGCCACCGGCTGCGTGAGCTGCCACGGCGACGACGGGCGGGGCGTCGAGATCGTCGACGGCCAGGCCGGCGGCCCGTCGCTGGAGGACGCCGGCGAGGCCGGTGCCTACTACTACCTGTCGACCGGGCGCATGCCGCTGAGCAGCCCCGGGGAGCAGCCCAGCCGCAAGGACCCGGCCTACAACCCCGAGCAGATCGAGGCGCTGGTGGCCTACGTGGCCACGCTGGGCGACGGGCCCGAGCTGCCCGACGTCGACATCGACGGCGCCGACCTGGCCGAGGGCGGGCTGATCTACCGGGCCAACTGCCAGGCCTGCCACAGCGCCTCGGGCAGCGGCGGCGCCCTGTCCTACGGGCGGGCCGCGCCCAGCCTGGCCGACGCCACGCCCAGCCAGGTGGGGGCGGCCATCCGCACCGGGCCGGGGCAGATGCCGGTGTTCGGGCCCGACATCATCACCGGTGACGACCTCGACGAGCTGGCCGCCTACGTCGAGTACCTCCGGGCGCCGGAGGACCCGGGCGGCCTGCCCATCGGCCGCACCGGCCCCATCCCCGAGGGCTTCGTGGCCTGGCTCGTGGGCATGGGGGCGCTGCTGGCGCTGGTGTTCTGGATCGGCACCCGCAACCCGATCGAGCAGCCGGAGGAGGGACATGACTGACCGGCCGCCCGCCGACGCCCTCGACAACGCCGCCGACCCCCACGTCGGTGAGCGGGTCGAGCGGGGCGCCGCCCTGTGCTTCCTGGTGGCGATGGTCGCCGCCATCGCCCTGGCCGTCGTCTACTCGAAGGGCGGCGACGCCCAGTGGGAAGGCGTCCTGCTGGCCGTGGTGACCGGCGGCATCGGCGTCGGCATCGTGTTGTGGGCCAAGCACTTCATGCCCGGCGACGAGGTGGCCGAGGAGCGCGAACCCCTGGAGTCGACCGACGAGCAGGTGGCCGCGTTCGCCGAGGACTTCGAGGCCGGTGGCACGTCGCTGCGAAGCCGCCGCCTGCTCCTGGCCTCGGCGGGCGGGGCGTTCACCGCCTTCGGGGCCGCCCTGCTGTTCCCCATCCGGTCGCTCGGGCCCCGGCCGGGTGGCGGCCTCAAGCGCACGCCCTACGCCCCCGGCAACATCCGGGTCGTGCAGCAGGACGGCACGCCGCTCAAGCCGTCGGACCTGTCGCCCGACGGCGTCGTCACCGTGTGGCCCGAAGGTCACACGCACAACGCCGATGCCCCCACGCTGCTCATCCGCACCCGCGACAGCCAGGACTTCCGGCCCCGGCGGGGGCGCGACGACTGGACCGTCCACGGCATCGTCGCCTACTCGAAGCTGTGCACCCACGTGGGGTGCCCGGTCGGCCTCTACCAGGCCGAGGAGGGGCTGCTGCTGTGCCCGTGCCACCAGTCGACGTTCAACGTGCTCGACGGCGCCCGCCCCATCTTCGGCCCCGCCGCCCGGTCGCTGCCCCAGCTGCCGCTCGGCCTCGACGACGAGGGCTACCTGATCGCCACCGCCGACTTCTCCAGCCCCGTCGGCCCCGGCTTCTGGGACCGCGGTCGATGACCCGGGTGAGCGGGGCCGGGATCGGGGGGACGTCGTGCTGAGCAAGCGGGTGGCGAAGTGGGTGGACGACCGGCTGGGCACGGCCCAGTTCGCCCGCACCGTCCTCAACAAGGTGTTCCCCGACCACTGGTCGTTCATGATCGGTGAGCTGGCGCTCTACTGCTTCGTGATCCTGCTGCTCACCGGCGTCTACCTCACGTTCTTCTTCGACGCCAGCGCCAACGAGACCGTCTACCGGGGCAGCTACGAGCCGCTGCAGGGCGTCGAGATGACCCAGGCCTACCGCTCCGGCCTGGAGCTCAGCTTCGACGTGCGGGCCGGCCTGGTGATGCGCCAGATGCACCACTGGGCGGCGCTGCTGTTCCTGGCGGCGATCGTGGTGCACCTGGGCCGGGTGTTCTTCACCGGGGCGTTCCGCCGGCCCCGCGAGATCAACTGGATGATCGGCGTCACCCTGCTGGTGCTGGCCATGTTCAACGGGTTCGCCGGCTACTCGCTGCTCGACGACCAGCTGTCG
>Ga0272482_10000418_pt1 | contig 13263 bp, 10 predicted proteins | sample RVTome_8_FD_192427 | JGI IMG/M metagenome (GOLD analysis project Ga0272482, IMG submission 192427) | Soil microbial communities from uranium-contaminated site in the Upper Colorado River Basin, Wyoming, United States - RVT160D0 (version 2) ...
CCTCGTGTTCTGGCCGCGGATGATCCACGGGCGCGAGGACCTCCGCGAGTACGTCGACACCATCTACCGGGTGATGCCGGACGTGCGGTTCGAGGAGGTACAGACCTTCACCGCGCCCGCGGACGGCCGGGCGCTCTTCCTCTTCCAGCAGACGTGCTCGGCACCGGCGAGCTTCGGCACCGGCAAGACGGCGACCACGTTCGGATGCGACATCCTGCTCGCCTTCAAGGACGGGCTGCTCTCCCGCTACCTGGCGCAGTACGACCTCGTGCAGATCATGTCCCAGTTCGACGTCCTGCCGCCGCGGGCCGACCGGATCGGCGGCGCCTACCTGCTGTCCCTGTTGCACGCGGGCGCCCGATGAGCGAGCGGAGCGAGCGAATCATCAGACGCGGCGCGCTTGGAGCCTCATGGCCGCCCGCAGCGAAGCGAGGACGGCCATGAGCGACCGGCCGGCCGCGGTCGTCACCGGGTCCTCGCGCGGGCTGGGGCGGAGCTTCGCGACGGCCCTGGCGCGCGACGGATTCGCCGTGGTGGTCACCGGCACGGATCCCGAGGCGACGGCGGAGACGGTGCGGCTGATCGAGGACGCGGGAGGCACGGCGGTGTGCCGCGTGGGTTCGCTTGTCGACCCGGACTTCTGCGGGCGGCTCGTCGACACGTGTGCGGACGCGTTCGGGCGTGTCGACCTGCTCGTCAACAACGCCGGCCTGACCCGGGACCGGTCGGTGGTGAAGATGACCGCGCCGGAGTGGGACGAGGTGCTGGCCGTGCATCTGCGGGGCACCTGGGCCTGCAGTGCGGCCGCCGCCCGCGCGATGCGCGGCGGCGGGGGTCACATTCTCAGCGTCACGTCCGGTGCCGGGCTCTTCGGCATGTTCGGCCAGGCCAACTACGCGGCGGCGAAGGCCGGCATCATCGGGCTCAACCGTGTCCTGGAGATGGAGCTGGGCAGGTTCGGGATCCGCTGCAACGTGCTCTACCCGGTCGCGCGCACCCGGATGACCGCGGTCTTCGCCGACGCGGCCGCCGCGGTGGGCCACGAGTCCACCTTCCCGCCGCCGGAGACGGTCGCCCCGGTGGTGAGCTACTTGGCCAGTCCGGCCGCCGCCCATCTGCATGGCCAGGTGATCTCGTTCGACGGGCGGCGGCTGTCGGTCTGGTCCCACCCGGCTCCGACCGCCACCTGGACCCGCGAACTCGGGGCCTGGCGGCCGGAGGATTTCGCGGCCGCCCTGACGGCGGAGGTCATGCAGCCGACCCATCCCGACTCATGGGGCCGCGGCGTGATCGCCGGCTGAGCGAGTGAGGGAGCCGACACTAGACACTTATTCGTTGCTCGGCCTAGTCTGTGTCCTATATTTGGTCACACTGGGGAGCGGATCATGAGCCTTGACGTGGCGATCACCGGAATCGGCGTGGTGTCCGCCCTGGGGCACGCGCCACGAGACCTGTTCGACCGTCTGGTGGCCGGCGAGTCCGCTGTTCGGGAGACGCCGTGGACGCGCGACGACCCGGAGCGCTTCGAGTACTGGGCACCGATCGTCGACTTCGTCCCACCGTCCTGGATGGACGAGCGGAAGCTGCCCGGCATCGACCCCTTCGCCCAGCACGCCGGTGCGGCGGTGACCTCGGCGCTGGCCGACGCCGGCCTCGCGGCGCTTGACGACCGGCGCACGGCGATCGTGGTCGGCACGTCGAAGAACGGCACGCAGACGATGGAGCGGGTCCAGTACGACGTGGACCGGCTCGGCCGCGCGGCCGCCGACCCGAAGATGATGATCAAGGTCTGGCCCAACATGGCCGCCGCTCAGATCGCCATGCGGTGGAAGCTGCACGGGCCGTGCCTGACGATCACGACGGCCTGCGCGTCGTCGCTGGACGCGATCGGCCTCGGCGCCCGGCTGGTGGCCTCCGGGCAGGCGGACGTCGCGCTGGTGGGCGGCACGGAAGGCGGCCTCACCTACGGCGTCGACAGCGAGTTCGTGCCGGCCAGCGGCTACGCCCGCTACAACTACGGGATGGGGTCGGCACAGGTGACCGACCCCGGAAAGGCGTGCCAACCCTTCGACGTCAACCGCGCCGGCATGGTGATGGGTGAGGGATCGGGCATGTTCGTGCTGGAGAGCGCCGCGCACGCACGCGCCCGGGGGGCCCGGGTCCACGCCTGGATCCAGGGCTGGGGCACCTCCTCCGAGGCCTACCACCCGTCCACCCCCGACCCGTCCGGCGAGTGGGAGCGGCTGGCCATGTCCCTCGCCATCGACGAGGCACGGATCGCCCCCGCCGACGTCGACGTGCTCGTGGCCCACGCCACCGGCACCCCCAAGGGTGACGTCGCCGAGATCCGCGCCGTCAACGACCTGTTCGGCGCCCACGCCCCGGACGTGTCGGTGACCTCGCCGAAGGGCACCCTCGGGCACCCGGCCGGCGGAGCGGGCGCCATCGGCCTCGCCATCCTGCTGGAGGGTCTGCGGCGCGGGCAGGTGGCCCCGACGGGCGCGACCACCGATCCCGAGCCGGACATCCGCTTCGACCTCGTACTCGGCGAGCCGCGCAAACGGTCGATGGACTGGATGCAGGTCAACGCGTTCGGCTTCGGCGGCCAGAACGCGTCGGTCGTGCTCAGCGCGGGCCCGCGTTGACCGCCAGCGACACACCCACGCGCGAGCAGGTGCTTGTATCGCGCAACGCCGCGGAGCGGACCTTCGGCACGCGCGTGGTCGAGATCGCGGACGGCAGGTGTGACGCCACGACCCTCGTGCCACCGGGCAGCGACAGCTCCGGCTGGCTGGGCCCGCTCGCGGACGTGCTCGTGGCCCGCGCGGCGATGAGTCTCGATGGCGCCCCCATGAACTGCCGCACCATCGACCTGCGGATCGACTTTCTCAGCGGGACCCGCCCGCCGGGCGGCACGGTCGTGGGCCGGGGCGTCCTGCGCGACCTCGACGACGGCTTCGCGCTCGCCGACGCGACGGTCGAGACCACGGGCGGCCGGTTGGTCGCCCGCTGTGTCGGACGGCTGCGGATGGTCCCGGCTCGCCCCGACCACATTCGCCAGTACGCGGTCGAGGCCGACAACCAGCTCGTCGCGCGTTCCCTGCCCGAGCTTTTCGGCCTGCGGTGGCGGGAGCGCACCGTCGCCGGCGGGCTGCTGGAGATCGCCGGCGACCCAGGTGTCGGCAACCCGTTCGGCGTGATGCACGGCGGGGCGCAACACTCCCTGCTGGTGGTCACCGCGGAGGAGTTCTGCCGACCGGGGCCCGAGCGGTGGCGCCCGCTCGACGCGACCCTGGCCTACCTGGCCGCGATGCCGGCTTGCGGACCGGATCTCACGGCATCCGTCACTGTCGACGGCCGCACCCGCAACCTGCTACGGCTCCGGGTCGAGTTCCGGACACCGCATGGGACCACGGCGTCCGGCACGGTCACCATGCGGCGCGTCGACGGCTGACCCCGCCGTGAGCGCACCCGGCGACGCACCCCCGCGACTGCGCTCATGGCTCGTCCCCGCCCTGCTGATGGCCGCTGCCGGCGGCCTCACGATGGGGTTCGGGCGTCTGACCTTCCCCGTGCTGCTGGAGCAGATGACCGGCGACTACCTCGGCAGCTACTCGATCGCCGGCCTGGTCAGCGCGGCGAACCTCGGTGGCTACCTCGCCGGCACGCTACTCAGCAACGCTTGGCTGCGGCGTACACCGGCCCGCACGCTCGTTCTGCGCGGCCTCTGCGTGGCGACGGTCTGCCTGGCGCTGACTCCCGCCGTGCGGGACGTGTACTTCGTGCTGGCGGTGATGTTCGTGCTCGGCGTCGCGTCCGGCGCGGTGTGGATCTCGTGCGTACCCGTGGTCTCGAGCGCGGCGCCCGCGCGGCGGCGTGGTGTCGCCTACGGGCTGATGCTCTCCGGGATCGGCACGTCGGTCGCGCTGACCGGCCTCATCGTGCGGCTGGCCGACCACCTGTACGGGCCGGGATCGTGGCGCGCGGTATGGGTGATCGAGGGCGCCATCGGGCTGCTTGTCATCGCGTCGGTGCTGCTCTTCCTGGAGCCGGCCCCGACCGGGCCACCAGCTCTCGCCGGCGGGCCCGGCCACCCGCGCGGCCGCGGGCTTCCCCGTGGTATCGGCTGGGCGGTCGCCATCTACCTGTTCTACGGCGCCGTCCACGGGTTGTACTCCAACTACGTCGTGGCTGCCGCCCAGGAGGACGGCAACCTGAGCGGCGGGCAGGCGACGGCCGCGTTCTCCGTCCTCGGCCTGACCAACGTCGTGGGCGGCCTCGTGCTCGGCCGGCTCTCCGACGGCTGGGGACGGCGTCGCCTGCTCGTGGGCGCGCTGGTGGCCCTGAGCGGTTGCGCGGCCGCGATACCGCTCCACCAGGCCGGGCTCACCTTCGCCTCGTGCGCGCTCTACGGCATGCTCATGACGGGTGTGCCGGCGGTGCTCACCGCCTCGCTGGCCGACCGGCTGCCGCCGCGACATCTCGCCACCGGGTACGCCGCCATCTCGCTCGCCGTCGGCGTGGGTCAGCTGGTCAGTCCGCCCGCCGGCGGCTGGCTTGCGGACGTCACCGGCGACTTCGCGCTCACCTACTTCCTGGCCGCCGCCCTCGGCCTCGTCGCGGCGGCGGCAGCCGTGCGGTTTCCGGATCAAAGGCGGACCATCCCCTAACACTGGACACTCATATGGCGTTCCTCCATGTGAGTGGCATATATTGGGCCGGTGACCCACGTGATCACGCAGTCCTGCTGCAACGACGCGGCGTGCACGGCCGTGTGCCCGGTCGACTGCATCCAGCCGGCGCCCGGCACGCCGGGGTTCACCACGGCCGAGATGCTGTACATCGACCCGGCGACCTGCATCGACTGCGGGTGCTGCGTGCCGGAGTGCCCGGTCGACGCGATCCGGCTGGACGTGGACCTCCCGCCGTCGCTGAGCCACTTCGCGGAGCTGAACGCCGCCTACTTCGAAAGCCGGCGGCCGGGTCCGGTGCCGCCGCGGTCGGTGCGCATACCGAGCCTCGCCCTCGATCGGCGGTTGCGGGTCGCGGTGGTCGGCGCGGGCCCCGCCGGCCTCTACGCGGCGCTCGACCTGGTGGAGACCGGCGGCTCCGGTGTGGCCGTGGACGTCTACGACCGCCTCCCGACCCCCGGCGGGCTGATCCGGTACGGCGTCGCGCCGGACCACCCGTCGACCAAGCTGGCCGCCGAGGCGTTCGCCGGCCACGCCCGCCGTCCGTACCTGCGGTTCCGGTTCGGTGTCGAGGTGGGCACCGACGTGACTCCGGCCGAGCTCGCGCGGGCCCACGACGCGGTGGTCTACGCCGTCGGTGCCGCCGGGGCCCGGTCGATAGGTGTTCCCGGCGAGGCCCTGCCCGGCAGCCTCACCGCCGCGGAGTTCGTCGCCTGGTACAACGGCCACCCGGAGGCGAGCGCCGCCCACATCGACCTGTCCGGTCCGCGCGCGGTGGTCATCGGCAACGGCAACGTCGCGCTCGACGTCGCCCGCCTCCTGGTTGCCGACCCCGCGCTGCTGGCGACGACCGACATGGCCCAGCACGCGGTCGACGCGCTGAGCCGGAGCCGGATCCGCGAGGTCCTGGTCGTCGGCCGCCGCGGCCCGCTCCAGGCCGCGTTCACGACCGCGGAGCTGACCGCCCTCGAACACCTGCCCGGCGTGGACGTGGTGACGGAGGTGGACGAGCTCGCCCTCACCCCGGCGGAGGACCGGCTGCTGGGCACCGACCCGGTCCTGCGCGCCAAGTACGCCGCGCTCCGCCGGCTCGCCACCCGGTCCCCCGGCGCACCCGCGCGCAAGCGGATCCGCCTGCGCTTCCTGGCCCGGCCGGAGCGCGTCCTCGGGTCGGGCGCGGTGACCGGCGTACGGCTGCACGGCCAGGTCAAGGAGGATGTGGACGGCGTCGTGACCTTCCGGCCCGCGGGCGCGACGAGCACGGTCCGTGCGGGGCTGGTCCTGGGGTCGGTGGGTTACCTCACCCCGCCGCTGCCCGGCCTGCCGTACGACGCCGACGAGGGTGTGGTGCGCAACGCCGACGGCCGGGTCGTCGACGAGTCCGGCCGGGCGGTCCCCGGGGCGTACGTGGTCGGCTGGGCCAAACGCGGCCCCAGCGGGGTGATCGGCACCAACAAGCACTGCGCGTCGGTGACGGTGGCGCATCTGCGGGCCGACGCGGCCGCCGGCCGGCTCACGCCACCGGAGCAGTCTCCACAGTGGCTGGACGCCCTGCTGGGGCGGCGCTGCGGCCGGCTCACGGACTGGGCGGGCTGGAGCCGCCTGGACCGGCACGAGCGGGCCGCCGGCGGCGCGGCCGGGCGTCCGCGGGTCAAGGTGACCTCCCTCGTGGACATCTGGCGGATCGCCGGCCGGCAGGAGTGAGCCGATGACCACGCGAACGGCGATCCGCACCTGTCCGCTGTGCGAGGCGACCTGCGGGCTCGTGCTGACGATGGCGGGCGACCGCGTACTGCGTACCGCGGGCGACGAGGACGACGTGTTCAGCGAGGGCTTCATGTGCCCGAAGGGCGCCACGCTGGGCGAGCTGCATCACGACCCCGACTGGCACCGACGCCCCCTGATCCGCCACCGGGGGCGGCTGGTGCAGGCGAGTTGGGACGAGGCGTTCGAGCTGGCCGGCCACCTGGTCCGCGCGGTGGTCGAGCGGAGCGGCCCGACCGCCATGGCCGTCTACTTCGGAAATCCGATCTCGCACAACCTCGGTGGGCTGCTCTACGCCCCCACCTACCTCAAAGCGCTCGCGTCACCCCGGCTGTTCACCGCCTCGTCGCTGGACCAGCGCCCGAAGGACCTTGTCAACGCGCTGCTCTACGGCGACCGCTTCACGCTCGCGGTGCCCGACCTCGACCGCACCGACTTCCTGGTCGTCGTCGGCGCCAACCCGGTGGAGTCCAACGGCAGCCTGGCCACGGCACCGGGCTGGCCGCGACGGCTGCGCGCGATCCGCGAGCGTGGCGGCCGGCTCGTCGTCGTCGACCCGGTCCGCACCCGGACCGCCGAGCTCGCCGACGAGCACGTCCGCCCCCGCGTCGCCTCGGACGCCGCCCTCCTGGCGTCGATGGTCAACGTGCTGTTCGACGAGGGCCTGGTCCGGCTCGGCCGGCTCGGCGAGTTCGTCACCGGTGTCGAGAGCGTCCGGCGGGCGCTGGCCGACCTCACCCCCGAGCGCGTGGCTGACTACACCGGCGTACCGGCACGGTCGGTCCGCGACCTGACCCGCCGGTTCGCCGCCGCCGAGCGGGCCTGCGTCTACGGCCGGATCGGGACGACGGCGACCGAGTTCGGCACCCTGACCTCCTGGCTCGTCGACCTGCTCAACATCCTCACCGGCAACCTCGACCGGGAGGGCGGCGCGATGTTTCCGCTGCCGGCCTGCGGATCGCCCAACACCCGGGGGCGCCCCGGGTTCGGCCCACCGCCACGCCTGGATCGGTTCTCCAGCCGGGTACGCGGACTGCCTGAGCGCTTCGGCGAGCTGCCCACCTCGTGCCTGGCCGAGGAGATCGACACGCCCGGCGACGGCCAGCTCCGCGGTCTGCTGCTGATCAGCGGCAACCCCGTCGTGTCCGCGCCCAACTCGGAGCGGACGGCGCGGGCGCTCGCCTCGCTCGACGCCTTGGTGGCGGTGGACCCGTACGTGAACGACTCGACGCGGTTCGCGCACGTCGTGCTGCCGCCGCCCGGTCCGCTCCAGCGCTCCCACTACGACGTGCACTTCACGACGTGGGCGGTCCGAAACGTGGCGAACTACAGCCCCGCCGTCCTCGACCTCGATCCCGGGCAGCTGGAGGAGTGGCAGATCATGTGCCGCCTGGCCGCCGCCTTCGAGGGTCGGGGCGCGAGCGAGGCCGACGTCGACCGCCGGCACGCCGAGATGACCGCCCGCGCGGCGGTGTCCGGCGACCGCACGGTCGAGGACCTGCTGGCCGCGGTGGCTCCCCGGGTGGGACCTGAACGGCTGCTGGACCTGATGATCCGCTCCGGCCCGTACGGCGACGCGTTCGGCGACCGGCCGGGCGGCCTGACCCTCGCCACCCTCGAGGAGCGGCCACACGGTGTCGACCTGGGACCGCTGCGGCCACGGCTCCCGGAGGTGCTGCGGACCCCGACCGGCACGGTGGCGCTGGATCCACCCCTGATCGTCGACGACCTCCCCCGGCTGCGCGCCGCGATCGCCTCGGCTCCGCGGGAAGGGCTGGTGCTGATCGGGCGCCGGCACGTGCGCTCCAACAACTCGTGGATGGGCAACGTGCCCTCGCTGATGACCGGGCGGCCGCGCGCCACGCTGTGGCTCAACCCGGCCGACGCCGAGCGCCTCGGCGTCACCACCGGCGACGTCGTCGCGGTGGCCACCCGGGTGTCCACAGTGCACGCGCCGGCCGAGGTGACCGAGCGGGTGCCGGCCGGGGTGGTCTCGCTTCCACACGGGTGGCTGCACGAACCCGACGGCGTGCGACTGGCCACGGCACGGGCTCGGCCCGGCGTCAACAGCAACCGCTTGGCCGACGAACTGGTGCTCGACGTGCCGTCCGGCAACGCGGTACTCAACGGCATCCCGGTGCAGGTCACAGCCCCGCGAGCGGATGAACATGAACAACCGATCAACCCGTTGACACTTATGTGAACCGAAATTAGTGTACGAAAAATCACGTCGCCCAAATTTTGTGTCGACTGACGAAGGAGCTCACCGATGAGCCAGCCGACGACGACTCCCACACCTGAGGACTGGCGACGAGTGGTCGGCCCCGAGGACGCCACTCACTTCCGCGAGCAAGGCTGGTGGCGGGACATAACAGGGCTCGACGAGCTGCTGCGCGCCGTCCGGCGGCATCCACACAAGGCGGCCGTGGTCTGCTACCGCAAGGGCGACCCACTGCCCACCGTGATCACTTACGGGCAGCTCGGCACGATGATCGACCGGTTCGCCGGCGCTTTCCTCAAGCTCGGCGTCGGGCCGGGCGACATCGTCACGATCCAGCTCCCCAACACGTGGGAGTTTCCGGCCCTCGTCTTCGGCGCCATGCGGGCCGGCGCCATCCCCAACCCGGTGCCGCACATCTACCGCGAGCGCGAGCTCTCCTTCATGCTCCGCCACGCACGGTCGAAGGTCTACATCGTCCAGTCGGAGTTCAAGGGGTACTCCTACCGCGATCTCGGGCTCCGTCTCAAGCCGTCACTACCCGACCTGGCGCACCTGGTCACCATCGGTGGACCGGTGACCGGCGACGCCGTCGACTTCACCGACTTCTTCGTCCGCCCCCTGCACGAGCACGACGACGGGCTGCCGCAGGAGCTCGACGCGCGCCGGCCCGGACCGGACGACCCCGCCTTCCTGATGTTCACGTCCGGCACGACGGGCCAGCCCAAGGCGGCCCTGCACTCGCACAACACGGCGTGGTCGGCCGGGCGGCCGCTGCCCGAGGCGCTGCGGCTCGCCGCGGACGACGTCTGCTTCATGGCCTCGACCGTCGGCCACCTCACCGGCTTCTTCTGGGGCACCTACCTGCCGCTGTCCACCGGGCAGAAGGTCGTCTACCAGGACGAGTGGGACCCGCGCGGCCTGGTCGACATCATCGACCGGGAGGGGATCACCTGGACGCTGTCGGCGACGCCATTCGCGATGGACATGATCGAGGCGCAGAAGGCGCGGCCCCGGCCGTTGACATCCTTCCGCGCCTTCGCCTGCGGCGGGGCGCCGATCCCCCCGTCCGCCGCGGTCGCGATGCAGGAACATCTCGGCGTGGACCTGGTGTCCCTGTGGGGCATGACCGAGGTGGGCATCTGCAGCATCCACCAGCTCGGCTCGTCACTCGAGACACTGGCCGCCAGCGACGGCATGCGGGTGCCGTACATGGGGCTCCGGATCGTCGACGACGACCTCGAGCCCACGCCCGACGGGACGGAAGGCCGGCTCCAGGCGCGTGGACCGAGCATCATCCTGGGCTACCGCGACCAGCCCGAGCTGACGAGGGACGCGCAGACCCCGGACGGCTGGTTCGAGACCGGCGATCTCGGCAAGCGGATGCCGGACGGCGGGATCCGCATCACCGGCCGCAGCAAGGACATCATCATCCGCGGTGGCCAGAACGTGCCGGTGGTCGAGATCGAGAACCTGCTCGCCCAGCACGGCAAGGTACGGGACGTGGCGGTGATCGCCTACCCCGACGAACGGCTCGGCGAACGAGGCTGCGCCGTCGTGGTGCCCGAGGGGACCCCGCCCACGCTCCGCGAGCTCACCGCGCACCTCGAAGCCGCCGGCATGGCCAAGCAGTTCTGGCCGGAACGGCTCGAGATCCGCGAGGCGATGCCACGGACCCCGTCCGGGAAGGTCCAGAAGTACGTACTGCGCCGGGAGGTCGCCCAGGCGTGACGGCGCCGATCATTCCTGCGCGTCGAGGTGATCCCAGTGCGTGGCGGAGCGCGACACCCAGGCGCCGTGGCGATCGCGAAACAGCCTGACCGCCTCGTATCCCGGCCAGCCGGCGGGCAGGAAGCGCCGCGGCAGGTCGGGGTCGAGGTAGGGAAAGCGCCGCCAGTCCTGCACCAGCAGGACCCGCGCCCGGAAGCACTCGGCGTCGGTGTGCGGGTGGGTCTCGGCGTAGGTCTCGATGAACGAGCGGTAATCGTCGGCGAGCGCGTCGAGGTCCCAGGCCGCCCCGACGATCCCGGCCTCGCTGCCCAGCGGCCCCAGCGTGCCGACGAACGAGTGGGCCTGCTCCTCCAGGCCCAGGTCGCGCACGATCTGCGCGACCTCGTCCGCCCGCTCCCAATGCGTCGTGATCCACTGGCCGGGCACCGGGGATCCCATCCCGGCCCAGGTGAGCCTGTTTTGCAGGTGGTGGCGGAGCTTGCGCTGGGTCTCCGGCACCGAGACCGACAGCAGGAGCCAGGTGCCGTCCCAGCTGGTCCGGCGGGCGTCCCAGTTGTACGTGCGCTCGTGCCCGGACGACATGATGAGGGCGCCCTTGGCGGTGATGGACCAGTGCACCCGGCGGCCGACGCGCCCCGGCTCGGTGATGCCGGACTCCGCGGTGCGGTGCAGGGCCTTGCGCGCCGCGTTGGGCTCGACGTCGAGCTCGGCGAGGGCACTGAGGAGCGTCGACGACCAGGCCGGCGCCCGGGTGGGCCAGACGAACTCGCCGAGCACCACGAGCAGCAGAGCGCGCGCGCTGGATGGACGGGTGCCGCTCAGCGGCGTGGCCGTCCGGGCCGCGCCCGGCGGTCCGTCCGCCGCCTGCGTTACCTGTGCCACGCCCTTCCATCCCCCCGGTCGTCGAGAGGACCAGCCTAGTGGCCGGGCGTCGGCGCCGGCTTCACCGAGGCGTCAGGTCGGCCAGCCCGCCGAGCGCCGCCCGCGCGGCCTGCGCGGACGGGAGCCGTTCCAGGGCTGTCGAGTAGACCTCGACCGAGATCGGTCTGGGGTCGCCCGCCGGGCGCACCACCTCGAGGAACCGTCCCAGGTCGAACTCCCCCTGGCCCGGGCACCGTCGCCGCGAGATGGCCTCCATCCGGACGTTGCCGGTCTCGGCGACCAGCGGCCCGTCGTTGACCTGGACCATCGTGTACGACGCGGGCCCGGCCTTCGCCAGCTCGTGCCAATCCGGGTCGCCACGGAAGAAGTGCCACGCGTCGACGCACAGGCCCCCATTGGATCGGTCCGCCGCCGAGACGATCGCGGCCGCGGTCGCCACGTTCGGGATGTTCGTGTAGGGCACGAACTCCAGCGCGATCGACAGGCCGTACGGCGCGGCGCGGTCGCACAGCGCGGCGAACGCCTCCACCGCGCGCTCCCCCGGCGGTTCGGCGTCGAACGTCCCGACGGCCTGCGCGTGCGGCACCCCGAACTCGTCGGCCAGGCGCAGCACGGCCGCCTCCACCTCCGGGTCGGCGTAGACGAGGCCCGGGCGTTCGGGGACGTTGGCCGGTCCGGGCTCGGCGCAGAACCCGAAGATGACCTCCACCTCGCCGATGGTGACCGCGAAGTCGTCGAGGACCCGCCGCATCTCGTCGACTGTCCAACCCTGCTCCAGCAGCTGCCGGTAGTAAGGGACCGACAGGCCGATCGCGTCGTAACCCGCGGCCGCCGCCGCGGCCACCCGGTCCGGGAACGACGCCGGCCGCACCGTCCCCCAGGCGAGCACCGTACTCACGACTCGTCCTCCTCCTCAGCTCGCTGATGCCGGCCGGCCCGGCGCACGACCGCTTCCGCGCGGGCGCGGACCGGGCCGTCCACCATCTCCCCGTCGACGCTGGCCGCCCCGGCCCGCGGGGACGCGAGCACGCGCCGCGCCCACCGCAGCTCGTCGTCACCGGGTGTGAAGGCCCGGTTGACCGGCGCGACCTGCGCCGGATGTACGCAGAGCTTGCCGGCGAACCCTTGCTCGGCGGCCCGGGCGCTGTCCGCGGCGCACCGGTCCGAGTCGTCCAGGCGCAAGGTGACGCCGTCGACGGGTCCCGGCCGCCCCTCCGCGACGGAAGCCAGTACGAGCTGCGCCCTCGCCCAGGTCGTCGTGTCCGACGGCTCCCGGGCGCCGGTGTCGAGCGAGAAGTCCACGCTGCCGAACGCCAGCCGCGCCGTCGCCGGATGCGCCGCGATCTCGCGCGCCGCCAGTACGCCGCGGGCGGTCTCCACGAGAGCCAGCACACGCGTTTCCGGTAGCCGGTCCAGCAGCGCCGACAGCTGCGCGCCGCCTTCCACCTTGGGCAGCATCACCGGCACCGTTGCCGCCGATCGGGCGAGGGCGGCGCAGTCCCGCGCGAAGTGTTCACTCGTCGCCGCGTTGACCCGCACCACGAACCGCCCGGCGCCGCCGGCGAGCGCCCGCGTGACCGCCACGCGACCCTCCTGCTTCCGCTCCGGCAGCACGGCGTCCTCAAGGTCGAGGATCACCAGGTCGGCGCCGGAGGCGACGGCCTTGACGAACCGGTCCGGCCGGTCCGCCGGAACGAACAGCAGCGACCGCGCCGCCGCCAGATCGTCGACGGTCATGACAGCCGGGGAAGGATCCGGCGGCGCTGAAGCTCGCGGATGGCGTGCCGGAAGGTCAGCTCGGTGTCCCGGACCTCGGTGAAGCCGGCCTGCTTCACCTTGACGGTGCTGACCAGGGCCGGAGGCGGCGGCTGGTCGAGCCCGAACCCGAAGGTGTAGTCGGCGTACAGGTGCGACTGTCCGAGCACCTCGTCCAGACGCAGCGGCCTCAGGTCATGGCGCTTGACGATCCGGTCCCAG
>Ga0272482_10000419_pt1 | contig 13250 bp, 14 predicted proteins | sample RVTome_8_FD_192427 | JGI IMG/M metagenome (GOLD analysis project Ga0272482, IMG submission 192427) | Soil microbial communities from uranium-contaminated site in the Upper Colorado River Basin, Wyoming, United States - RVT160D0 (version 2) ...
CGCCTCGATGCAGACGTCCGGGCCGCGGCCGCCGGTGCGCTCACGCAGCTCGGCGCCGACGTCGGTCGAGGAGTAGTCGATGACCTCGGCGCCGATGTGCCGCTCGGTCATCGCGAGCCGCTCCGGGATGCGGTCGATGGCGAAGACCCGCTCCGCGCCGAGCAACATCGCCGCCCGCGCGGCCATCTGCCCCACCGCCCCGCAGCCCCAGACCGCCACGACGTCGCCGGCGGCGACGCCGCCGAGGTCGGCGCCCATCCACCCGGTTGGCACCGAGTCGGACACAAACAGTGCGCTGCGGTCGTCCACCTCTGGCGGCACCGGGAACGCGCCGTAGTCGGCGAAGGGCACCCTGATGTACTCGGCGTGCGAGCCCCGGTAACCGCCCATGGCATGGGAGTAGCCGAAGATGCCGCCCGGCTCGTAGCCGTAGGCAGCCGACGCGATGCCCGGGTTGGTGTTCGTGTTGTCGCACAACGCCCACAGGTCGTTGGCGCAGTACCAGCACCGGCCGCAACCGATGAACGACGCGACCACCACCCGGTCGCCGACCGCGTGCCGGCGCACCCCGGACCCGACCTCGACCACGTCGCCGAGGAACTCGTGGCCCAGCACGTCACCGGCCTCCATCGCCGGGATGTACCCGCCGATCAGGTGCAGGTCCGACCCGCACGTGGTGGACAGCCGCACCTTCACGATCACGTCCTGGTCGTTGCGGATCACCGGGTCGGTGACGGTCTCGGTGGACAGCTTGTTCACCCCTTGCCACAGCAGCGCCCTCACAGCCGCCCCTCCCCACCAGCGCGCCGGGTCATCGCCCGGACCAGTGCCCCGCCCGGCGTCGACTTCCCCGTCGTTGGCGGGTCGGTGCGCACCACCTCGCCGGTCTCCACGAGGGACTTGGCGTCCCGCAACCGCCTGCGCACCTGGTCGGCCGATGGCTGCGAGCCGGTGACGCGGACGGCGACCTCGCAGCCGCGGTCGCCCGGCGCGGCCACGATGCGCGTCTCGACGCGGTCTCCCAGCTCCGCCAACGCAGCCGCGAGCCGGCCGTCCTCGGCGACGGCGTCGCGGGGCGCGTTGACGGTGACGGTGAACCACTCCGCGTCACCGTGCGGAGTCGTCCGGCGGGTCATGACCTTCTTCGCGACCAGTCGGCCAACAGCCATGCCGGCGGTGAGGAGCAGTCCGGTTCGCAAGGGTTTCATCGATGTCATCTCCTTGGTGGTTCGCCAGGCGTACCCGGCGAACACGGGTCCACTCCCGTGCTCAGCTGAACAGGGTCCTGACGAGCAGGAACACGTTGAGCCCCACGACGACGAGCACGACCGCGGCGCCGAGGACCGTGGTGGCGCGGCGGTTGACGAACGCACCCATGACGTCGGCGCGCCTGGTCAACAGGAGCAGGGGCACGAGCGCGAACGGGATGCCGAACGAGAGCACGACCTGGCTGAGCACCAGGGCCTGGGTCGGGTCGGCGCTCGAAGCGAGGATCGCCAGTGCGGGCGCCATGGTGATCAGCCGCCGCAGCGCCAGCGGGATGCGCAGGCGCAGGAAGCCCGCCATGACGATCTGGCCGGAGTAGGTGCCGACGCTTGACGCGGCCAACCCGGAGGCCAGCAGCGCCAGTGCGAAGGCGAGAGCGGCGCCGGGGCCGAGCAGGGCGCCGAGGCTGCCGTGCATGTCCTCGAGCGACTCGGCGGGCGCCGAGGTGCCGTGCAGTGCTCCCGCGGCGACCACCAGCATGCTGATGTTGACCGCACCCGCGATGCCCAGCGCGATCCCGATGTCGACGCGGCTGCTCCGCAGCGCCCGGCGCCGGTCCCGGTCGGCGCCGCGGTGCTGGTGCTGGTTCAGTGCGGAGTGCAGGTAGATCACGTGCGGCATCACGGTCGCGCCGAGCATGCCGGTCGCGAGCAGCACGCTGTCGGCGCCGGCGAAGCCGGGCACCAGGCCGGCTCCCGCCTCGGTCAGCGGGCCGAGCTGCAGTGTCTGGTACAGGAAACCGAGGAGAATGACCGCGAGCAGGCCGATGATCACCTGCTCGAACCGGCGTTTGCGCAGTGGTGCCAACAGCAGGATGGCGAACGAGACGATCGCGGTGATGCCGGCCGCGGGGAGTAGTGGGATGCCGAACAGCAGGTTGAGCGCGACCGAGGCGCCGACGAACTCGGCGAGGTCGGTGGCCATCGTGACCAGCTCGGCCTGCACCCACAGCAGGCGGGTCACCGGCCGTCGGTAGTGCTCGCGGCAGAGCTGGGGCAGGTTCTGCCCGGTCGCGATGCCGAGCTTCGCGGAAAGGTACTGGATGAACATCGCCATCAGGCTGGCGGCGACGATCACCCACAGCAGCAGATAGCCGTACCGCGCGCCACCCGCCATGTTGGTGGCGAAGTTGCCGGGGTCGACGTAGGCGATCGCGACGACGAACGCGGGGCCCATCAGGCCGGTGACGGCACGCAACCGGGCCCGCCGGTCGACCCGGGGCGTCGGAAGGAACGGTGCTGGACGGGGAGCGAGCAGACTGACCACGGCGGTCTCCTTGACGAGCGGGGGTGCCCGCCGACACGTGGTCGGCGGGCACCCCGAAGGACTAGGTCAGCTTCTTGATCGCCTTCTCGATGAGGCCGAGGTTGGCCGGACTCGTCGCGTACAGCAGCGGGTCCGGTGCTGGCGCGGAAGCCTTGCCGCCCAACGGCTTCGGCTTCTGCAGGTACTCGAACTCGTGCATGCCGTCCGGGGCGGGGCCGGACGCCCAGCGCCCCTCGGCGCCGTGCTTGCCGTCGGACAGGTGCCAGATGGTGCCGGCGTGTTCGGTGTGCTCCTCGTCGAACAGGGCGCTCGGCGCGATCGCGCTCTCCAGCCCGTCCTCCTGCAGCTCCTCGATCGCGGCGAGCCACATGTTCTGGTGCACGGTGTCGCGGGCGAGGTTGAACTTCAGCATGTCCCGCACACCGGGGTCGTCGGTCATGTTGTACAGCCGCGCGGTCTGCAGCCTGCCTTGTGCCTCGGCGGCGACGTTGGCGTGGAAGTCGGCGAGCAGGTTGCCACTCGCGATGATGTACCGGCCGTTCCACGGCACCCCGTTGCTGTCCGACAGTGTCGGCCCGCCGCCACTGACGATCGCCTGCTGCGGGTCCATCCCGCCGATGATCGCGGCGACAACGGGGTCCTTGTCCACCATGGCCGCGGTGGTCGTGGCCGGTGCGCCGTCGAGAAGGCGGGCCACCATCGTCGCGAGCATCTCGACGTGGCCGATCTCCTCGGTCGCCACGTCCATGATCAGGTCCTTGTACTTGCCCTCCATGCGGCAGTTCCAGCCCTGGAACAGGTACTGCATGGTCACGGTCATCTCGCCGAACGCCCCGCCGATCAACTCCTGGAGCTTGCGCGCGTAGTGCGCGTCCGGCTTCTCCGGCTTCGCCTCGAACTGCAGCCGGCTCGTGTGGGTGAACATCACGTCTCCATCCGTCGTTCGATCGGTGTGGCAACGCTAGGAACCCGCTGTCGCCGAGGGCGTTCACCGCGCGGCCCCGCCGCGTCACGCCCGCGTCACCGCCCGAGGTGGAAGGGATGAGACAAAAAGAAGCAGGGCCGAGCGAACTCGCTCGGCCCTGCTTCTTTTGTTCTTGCAGCAATCCGAAGGGTCAGCCGGTGACCGGCCGAGCCGGCCGGGTGCGGCGCAGCGCCACCCCGAGACCGATCATGCCGAGGCCGAGGAACAGGTGCAGCCAGTTGTCGGCGGTGTTCAGTGGCACGAAGTTGGCCGCGCTGTCGTGGTCGATGAGGAGGCCGTAGAGCCAGAGCACGAGGTAGACGGCGCCGCCGCCGATCAGGAACGCGGTCGCGCCGGACGCCGTCCTGGCCAGGAGGAAACCGACGATGCCGAACAGCAGGTGCACGATGTTGTGCAGGATCGAGACGTGGAAGATCCCCAGCAACATCGCGGTCGACTCGTGCCCGGCGAAGGTCATCCCGTCGTAGTCGGTGGTGATGCCGGGCACGAAGCCGAGCACGCCGACGAGTAGGAAGACGGCGGCGACCACTTTCGCCGCCATTCGCGCCGGGTGGGTGTTGGTCGGGTTGCGAGTACTGGTCATGACGATGTTCCATTCGTAGGAGTTCTCGGATGGTCCGCGACGGGCGCACTTCGCCTTCGCACGGAGGTCGACAACGCCGCTGCTTGACGCCGCCGCGAGATACCCGCCCACGGTGGGCTGAAACCTGAGGACCTCGTGCGTGGTGGGCGCGACACACGAATCTGGCCGGAAATGTTGTAGGCCCGGTTATCCGGGCATTCAGCCCGGGACGATCCCTACTCCCGCCAGGACGTTCCATGACGCAGCCCGCCGCCGACCACCACCCGGTCGTGGCCGTCCGCCTCCTGGACGGCTTCGACCTGCTGGTCGACCGCCGCCCGACACCGGTCATCCCCAGCTCGCAACGCATCCTCGCCTACCTCGCCCTGCACGAGCGCCCGGTGGACCGAGGTGTCCTCGCCGAGGCGCTCTTCCCCGGCATCCCAGCCGGCCGCGCGGCGGCCCGGCTGCGATCGGCACTGTGGCGCCTCGTCCGGCCGGCCCTTCCGCTCGTGGAAACCGGCCACACCACACTCGGCCTCGCGCCATCGGTCACCGTCGACGTCGTCACCGTGCGCCGCTTCGCCGCCGACCTCGCCGCGCCAGGCCGCCGGCCGACCTCGCCACCGGCGCCGCTGACCGCGGACCTGCTGCCCGGCTGGACCGAGCAGTGGGTGGCCGCCGAACGCGACTGGTTGCGGCAACTGTGCCTGCGGACGCTGGAAGCACTCAGCGAACGGTTCCGCGCCGTCGGCGACCACTACCACGCCCACGAGGCGGCCGAAGCCGCCGTCCGCAGCGACCCCCTCCGCGAAAGCGCCCACCGCAAGCTCATCGAGTTGCACATCGCGGACAACAACCCCGCCGCCGCCGTCCGCCAGTACACCTTCTACCGGCGCCGCCTCCACGCGGATCTCGGCCTGCGCCCCTCTCCCGAGATCGACCGGCTGCTCGCACCCGTCCTCGGCACGAGGCGCCCCGGCTGACAGGTATTGCGGTGTCACCAAGGCCGAGGTTCGGGTGGATGTCAGCGGCGCCGGCACTCCGGGAGCCGGTCCAGGATGTCCACGATCTGGCCGAACTGGGCCGAGGTCGCCGCGTGGGGGACGTCGACGGTGTGCACGTCGAAGCGGTTGCGGGGCGTCAGGCGGTCGGCCTCGGCGATCATCCGGTCCTGCAGCGCGATCGGGATCATCCGGTCGGCGGTGTGCCGGATGTACGTCCTCGGGATGCGACCCCACGTCGACTTGTTGACGCGGGAGTTCTCCCGGCCAACAGTGAGCGACTCGTCGGGCTGCAGGTGGGCGAGCATCCCGTAGAACTCCGCGTCGCTCGCGCCCGCCATCAGCGCCTCCCGCAGCGCGTCCAGCGATGGCCGGTCCGCGCTGCGGTAGTTGGCACGCACCGCGCCGATGACCGCTGGGTCGGCGACCACCAGCCCCACCAGGTTGCCGGCCAGGGTCGTCGAGCCCTCCGGTGTCGCGAAGTAGTCCTCAGGAGACGCCAGGTCCACGCAACAGAAGGCGGTGTCGTACACGATCCGGTCGATCAGGTGTGGGACCGCGTTGCCGACCCGGTTGAGCGTCGCGCCGCCCATGCTGCCGCCGTAGAGGATCACCGGGCCGTACTCGGCGACCGTGCGGACCACGTCGACGGCGGCGGCCTCGTAGGCGTCCAGCCCCACGCCCGCCATCGGCGACGGCCGGGTCGCCAGCGACGCCGGATCCTGCGGGCACTGGTAGTCGTGGGCGAACTGCGCGTCCGTGCCGCCGTGCCCCGGCAGGTTCACGCCGACGGTGCGGTGCCCGCGCAACGACAGCGCGTCGATGCCGCCCGGGGTCCCGCTCGCGCCGGTGACCACGACGAACGTCGTCGTGCCGCGCCTGCGTTCCCCCGCGCTCGCGGTCGGCCCGCTCGCGGCAAGCAACCCACCGGCCGCCACGGTCGCCGCGGCCGCACGCAACGCGGTCCTCCTGGAGTGCCTCGTGTTCGTCATGACTCGATCCGACCGCATCGGACCGTCCCGCCGCGAGCGGCGAAGGTGGACACCTCGGTCCACGAAAGTTGCACGTGGGTCGCGCCGCTAGCGTGAGCCGGGTGAGCGTCCTGTGGCCGAACCGCGGCGATCTGCCGTGGCTGGTGTTCGCGACCGCGCTGTTCGGCGGCCTCGACGTGCTGGTCTACGGCCTGAGCCCGGCGACGACCGGGTGGGCGGGCCCGCACGCCGCGCTCGTGCTGCAGCTGTCGGTCGACGTGTCGCTGCTGTTCCTCGCGCGCTTCCCGGTGCCGGTCGCGTGCTGGGCGCTGGTCGTCGCGGCGGTCATGCTCGCATCGGAGCGGTTGGCGCCCGGGCTGTTCACCCCGGTCGCGCCGGTGGCGCACGTGGCACTCCCGTTCGCCACCCCGGCGATCGCCACGAACCTCGTCCGGCTGCCCGACCGCCGTCTCGGGTTCACGCTGATCGGTCTGCTCGCCGTGCTCGGCACCCGGTTGTGGAGCCCGAGCTGGGAGATCACGCCGCTCGGGCTCGTCAACACCGTGCTGCCCGCGTTGGCCGTCCTGTACCTGGGCGCCCGCCGCGAACTGGTGGCAACGGCGGCGCGGCTGGCGGAACGGCGGCGGCTCGCCGAGGAGATGCACGACGTGGTGACCCACCGGTTGAGCCTGATGGTGCTGCATGCCGGCGCGCTCGGCACGAGTTCGACCGAGCCGGCCGTACGTGCCGCGGCCGACGAGATCCGCCGGTCCGGCGCCACGGCACTGGCCGAGCTGCGTGACCTGGTCGGCGTGCTCCGTGACGCAGGCGAGGCGAGAGCCGACCGGCAGGCGGACCATGACGCGCCCGACCCGGCGACGCTGGTCGCCGAGGCACGCGCGGTGGGGGAGGAGGTCACGTACACGACGACCGGCGATCCCGAGCGGATCTCACCGACGGTCCGGCGCACGGCGTACCGCGTGGTGCAGGAGTCGCTGACGAACGCCCGCAAGCACGCCGCGGGCGCCGCCGTGTCCGTCTCGTTGAGCTACCGACCCGACGGCCTCACCGTGCGCGTCACCAACGACGCGGCCCGTCGGCCCCCCGACGACGCACTGACCGGCGGCGGCGGCGTCGGGCTGGCCGGGCTCACGCAGCGGGTCGAGCTGGTCGGCGGCACGCTGCGAGCTGGCTCGCGACCCGGCGGCGGCTACCAGGTCGATGCGATACTGCCGGCGTACGTGCCGACGCGGGGGGACGCGACATGATCAGGGTGCTCGTCGTCGACGACGAGCCGATGGTGTGCGCGCACCTGCGGGTGATCCTCGGCGGCGCCGAGGACATCGAGGTGGTCGCCGAGGCCCACGACGGCGCGGAGGGAGTCGAGGCGGTCGTCCGGCACCGGCCCGACGTGGTGCTGATGGACCTGCGGATGCCCGGTGTCGACGGGCTCGCCGCCATCGAACGCATCGCCGCGCTGCCCGCGCCGCCGCCGGTGGTCGCGCTCACCACGTTCGACGCGGACAGCTATGTGCTGCGTGCACTGCGCGCGGGTGCGGCCGGCTTCCTGCTGAAGACGACGCCGCCGCGGGACCTGGTGGAGCTGGTGCGCGTGGCCGCGGCCGGGCACACGGTCTTGTCGCCAGCCGCGACCGCCCGCCTGGTGGCGACGGCGACCGAGGGCCGCAAGGAGCACGTCGACGCGCGGGCGCGGCTGCGCGATCTGACCGACCGCGAGCTGGACGTGTTGTCCTGCCTCGGTCGCGGAATGTCCAATGCGGACATCGCCGGCAGGCTGTCCCTGTCAGAGGCGACCGTGAAGAGCTACGTCTCCCGGATGCTCGTGAAGATCGACTGCCGCAACCGCACCCAGGCCGGCCTACTGGCACACGAAGCCGGCCTGGTCGCGAAACCGGAGTAAGCCGCGCCGCGCACGTCAACCACGCGGCGGGGTCACCGCCGCGAGACGCCTGCGCTCCAGTACCGCCGCGACCGCGTACCCGCAACCGCCCAGGACGGCCACCGTCGCGTAGACGCCGGCGGGGTCGAAGAACAGCGCCGTCCCACCGGCCAGTGCCAGCCACGAGCCGAGCGCGTAGTGCAGGGTGTTGCGCCGCACCACGCCCTCCGCGATGGTGAGCAGTCCCACCAGCAGCACCGAACCCGCCGGCCACAGCACGTCCTGCAGTGTCGGCTCGTCCCGCGCGATCGCCAGCCCGGTGATGGCGAGGAACAGCGCGGTGAACCCGGTGCACCACGCCGCCCCCAGCAGTTTCTCCGCCAGTCGCCGCGACTCGCTCGCGCCCTGTTGTGCTCGTACTCCGGCCCGGATGGCCAGCGTCAGCGCGGGTAGGAGACCCGCCGCCAGCAGGACCAGCGGCACCCACGCCGGCAGCGCGACCACCGGGTCGTCCCCTTTGGACAGTGCGGCCGCGCCGTGGCCGAACACGTACGCCAGCGTGAACACGGTGTACGCGGCCCGGTTGTCGACCTCACCGGCCGGCGCGGTCACGACCACGGCGGTCACGTCGTGCCGCCCACGATCACGACCTTGCCGAGTACCGTCCGCGACTCCGCGAGGCGCAACGCGTCGGCGGTGCGTTCGAGTGGGATCCGGGCCGCGATCTGCGGCTCGATGGCGCCGTTGGCGATCAGGCGCAGTACCTGGGTCATGTCCCCCGCGAGCCGGGCACGGAAGGCGTCGATGCGGCGCTTGCCGGCCCAGAAGTTGTAGAACGTGGCGCTCTTGCCGTTGGGCAGGTGGTTCCACGCCCACAGGCGCCCGAACAACGCGAGCAGCGGCAGCAGTGCGTTCCCCTTCTCGTCCTTCGTGGACGCCGAGCCGTAGTTGACGAGCGTGCCCCCTCGGCGCAGCAGTCGCCACGACTGCTTCAGGCCGTCGCCGCCGACGTGGTCGAAGACGGCGTCGACACCGTCGGGTGCGAGACCGCGCAGCTTCTCGTACAGAGCGGGATCACGGTAGTCGAGCGGGGTCGCACCCAGCGCGCGGACCGCGTCGTGGTGGCGTGGCGACGCGGTGCCGATCACCCGCAGGCCGGCGTGGCGGGCCAGCTGCACGAGTGTCGAGCCGACGCCGCCGTTGGCGCCGAGCACCACGACCGTGCCGCCCGTCGCGACGGACGCGGAGCGGTGCAGCATCTGCCACGCCGTGACTCCGTTGACCAGCACGGTCTCGGCGGCCGCCGGTTCGACGCCGGCCGGCACCGCGACCAGGTCGGCCGCGTCGACGTGCAGGTGGCTGGCCCAGCCGCCGGTCTTGACGACCGCGGCGAACCGGCGGCCGGTGAGTGCTGAGTCCACGCCGGGGCCCGTCGCGACGACCGTGCCGACCACGTCGTACCCGGGCACGAAGGGAAACGGCGGCTGGTCGTAGTACTTGCCGAGGCGCATCTGCTGCTCGGCGAACGACACCCCGGTCGCCTCCATGCGCAGTACGACCTGTCCCTGGCCGGGTGGTGGCAGGTCGCGCGCCCTGACCTGCAGCTCGTCCGGCTCGACGGGGCCGGGCAGCACGATCTCGGTGGCGCGGGTGGTGGTGGACGCGGTCATGTCAGCTCTCCTGCGTGCTCGGCGCGGCGCTGCCGCTGTACTCGTCCAGGTCCGCGACCAGCCCGGCGACGTCCGGGTTGTCCGCGTAGCGCCGCCGGTGGATCTCGGCGATCTTCGCGCCGAGAGCCGGGTCGGGGTCGTCGGTGATGTCGAACGACGCGAACCGTTCGACCAGCGGCAGGCCCGCGCGGTCGATCTCGAGGTGTGCCGGGTGGTTCATCATCGCCTCGTAGCCCGCGAGGTCCGCGATGACCGAGACGGCGCCGAAGTCGTACTCGCCGCCGATGTCGCGGCCGATGACGAACGACGTGACCGTCGGCATCGACAGCGACGCGGCCCGCATGGCCGCGAGGCCGGCCGCCACCTCCTCGTCGGAGACGCCGGGCCGCAGGGAGAAGCGGATGCCGTGGTAGATCATCGAATGGTCCTTTCCGTTGTGGTGAGCCGGGCCGCGGCGACCGCCGCGCTCACGACCATGAGCGTCCCGGTCCAGGTGAAGGCGTCAGCGACGCCGACGGTCTGGACCAGGGGTTGCACGACCAGTGGTGAGACGAACTGGCCGAGGAAGATCCCCGCGACGAGCCCGCTGAAGACCCGGCCGCGCCAGGCGGGCGGGGCGAGGTCGGACAGGCGCAGGGTGAGGTTGGGGATGGCGAAGCCGACGCCGAGACCACCGGCGAGCAGACCGGCGGCGATCCCCGCCGCTGTGCCGGTGCTGCCGACGAGCAGCCAGCCAGCGCCGAGCAGCCCGACGCACAGCGCGTTGATGGCACCAGGGTCGAGCCGCCTGCTCAGTGCCGGGAACCCGTACCCGCCGAGCATGCTCGTCAGCGTGCTGCCGGCGACGACGAGCCCGACGATGATCGGGCCGTTTCCTCGTTCTGCCAACAGGAACGGCACCTGTGTCGGCGCCATGAAGAAGACGACCGTCGCGGCGAGCGCGAGTGCGTAGATCCCGAGCACCTGGCCGGTCGGCACGCGTCCGGTGGTCGCCGGGACGGTGGTGCGCGGGCGGTCGTGCACGGCGAGCAGCGCGCACAGCGCGACCACCGCCGCCACGCCGTACAGCCAGAACGGGATCCGCCAGCCGATCGTCGCGAGCACCCCGGCGACCGGCAGGAACACCACACCGGACAGGCTCGCGAAGACCTGCTGCAGCCCCAGGAACGACACCCGCGCCGGTCCGTCGAACCAGTCCGTGATCGTCGCGTTGACCGCGGTCATGATCCCACCGACCGCGACGCCGAGCAGCGTTCTGGTCACCAGCAACAGAACCAGGTCGGTGGTGAAGTACCCTGCGGTGCCGCTCACCGTGTACAGCAGGAGGCTCGCCACGAGCAGTGGCCGGCGGCCGACCCGGTCGGCGGCCAGCCCGGACAGCGGTGCGGTGACCGCGACGGCCAGCGACGTGATGGTCATCGCGAGCCGCACCAGCAGCGGTGAGCCGTAGACCTCCTCCATCGCGGGCAGGCTGGGCGCGATGAGGGCCGGCGCCATGATCGTCAGGGTCGCCGAGGCGAGGATGGTGCCTCGGGCAAGGCGGTTCGGCGTCACGGGTGGTCGTGCCAGGAGTCCGGGATGCCGCCGGTTTCCTCGCCGTCGCCGAGGACGACGAACTGGCCCATCATGCCCTCGTCCTCGTGCGTGAGCAGGTGGCAGTGGTACATGTACGGCGAGTCCGGGTCCGAGTAGTCGCTGAACCGCATGGCGAGGCGGTATTCCTTGTCCTGCGCCAGTAGCACGGTGTCCTTCCAGCCGCGCAGCGGTGGTGGCGGAGCGCCGCCCGCGACGTCGAGGACCTGGAACTGGACGTCGTGCACGTGGAAGTTGTGCGGGTAGCCGTTGGTGTTGACGACCTCCCACACCTCCGTGGTTCCCTTCCGCACGGCGAAGTCCACGCGGTCCATGTCCATCGTCGCGCCGTTGATCTCCCGCCCGGCGAGCTCGAACGACCGCATCCGCGCCACGTCGGCGACGTCGACGTCGGGAGCGGCGCCGAGCACCGCCGGCACCTCGGTCGTGTCGGTGAGACGGTCGGCGGCCCGGAACTGGAGCACGTCGAAGCGGTCCGCGCCACCGTTGACCCGCGCCGTGAAGCCATCGAGGCCCTCGCCGCCCCCGTACGAGCGCAGCTCGGTGGTCTCGCCAGGCCGGAACGCGACGACGATCTCGGCTCGTTCCCCCGGCGAGAGCTGCAGGCGCGTCGTCTCCCACGGCGCCGCGAGCAGGCCGCCGTCGGTGCCGATGAGGCTGAACCGGCGGTCGTCGGAGAAGCCGAAGTCGTAGACGCGCGCGGTGGACGCGTTGAGCAGGCGCAGCCGCACCAGCCTCGAGCCGACCTCGACGTACGGCCCGTGGACGCCGTTGACGAGTAGCTCGTCGCCGAGTGTGCCGAGGTTGCCGAGGAAGGGCGCGGCGTCGTCGAACTGGTTGTCGTCGTCGTCGAGGATGAACATCCCGCTCACGCCCCGGTACACGTGCTCGGCCGTCTTCCCGTGCAGGTGCGGGTGGTACCACAGCGTTGCGGCAGGCTGCGCCACCGTCCACTTCGGAGTCCAGAGCGAACCTGGGGCCACCGTCTGGTGCGGGCCGCCGTCCATGGCAGCGGGCACGTGCATACCGTGCCAGTGCAACGACGTCGTCTCCCCGAGTCCGTTGTGGACGTTGAAGGCGAGGTTCTCGCCTCGGTGCGCGCGGATCGTCGGACCGAGGAAGGCGCCGTTGACACCCGCTGTCCTCGTGGCCGGCCCGTCGAGGAACCTGGTCTCGCCAGCGCGGATGTCGAGGTCGAAGACCCGGGTGCCGGCGGCGTCGACCCGGGAGTCGGCGATGGGCGGGATCGCGAGGCGCTCGCTGAAGTCGACCTCGCCGACCGTGTCGACGCTGGCCTGCAGGTAGTAGATGCCGAGACCGCCGGCGCCGGCGACGAGGAGTGCCGCGACGACGAGCAGGGTCCGGAACACCCTCCTGCGCGGTCGCTTGCCGGTCGATGGCTCGTTGGGCACGGTTTCGCCTTCCTGGCAACGGATCTGGGGACGCCCGCCGACGGTGGTGGGGCGGAGAAACCGTATTGAGCGGCGGGCCAGAGCGTCTTCGGAGAGCGGTGCCGTCTCCGGCTGGTACCGGGGGAGGAGTCAGTCCCGTCTCTCCTCCTGGGGGAGGACACCGACGGCGAAGGTGGCGGCCGCGACCCCGCGGCGGCGATCGTGTTCGCGTACGACTCGGGCCCGGTCCTGAGCGGCCGGTCAGGCTCGCCGGGCGCCGGCGAGGATGTCGTCGGCCGACGCGATGGCGTGGTCGACGTTCTCGGCGATGCCTCGCAGGTCGACGAAGGCGTGGTCGGTCTCGGTCTCCCGCTCCGCCAGGCGCAGGGTGTCGACGCAGTCCGTCCCGGTCGCCCCGGCCTCCGGGTACACCCGCAGCACCGTCCTGAGGCTCCTCGGGTCCCGGCCCTCCTCCTCGGCGAGCTTGCGGAGGCGGCCAAAATCCACACACTGCTACGGACAGCCGTTCTCAAGTGGACGTATCCTGCGGGCGTGAGACTGCGGTTCGAGACGCGGCGGTCCGACTCGCCGTGGGTCGACACCGTGTGGACGTGCACGAGCGACCAGGTCACGGCGATGACG
>Ga0272482_10000423_pt1 | contig 13192 bp, 9 predicted proteins | sample RVTome_8_FD_192427 | JGI IMG/M metagenome (GOLD analysis project Ga0272482, IMG submission 192427) | Soil microbial communities from uranium-contaminated site in the Upper Colorado River Basin, Wyoming, United States - RVT160D0 (version 2) ...
GAGACCTTGGATGAAGCTCACCCCCATGACGAGCATGCCGAGGAAGGAGATGACGACCGTGGCGCCGGCGAAGGTGACCGCCCGGCCGGCGGTGTCGATGGCCACCGCGGTGGCCTGCTCGAGCGAGTCGCCGTGGTGCAGGTTCTCCCGGAACCGGGTGACGATGAACAGGGCGTAGTCGATGCCCACGCCGAGGCCGATCATGATCCCGAAGATCGAGGCGAAGCTCGGCGGGTGGAACACGAAGCTCAGGAACCCGGCGATGATGCCGCCGGACATGATGCCGGCCAGCGCCGTGCCGATCGGCACGCCCATGGCCATGACCGAGCCGAAGGCCACGATCAGGATGAAGATGGCGAAGGCCAGGCCCAGCAGCTCGGAGGTGGGCTCCTCGAACTCGCCGAGCGCGGCGCCGCCGAGCTCGACCCGCACCCCGTCGACCTCCTCGTTGCCGTCGAGGAAGTCGTTGTAGAGCTTGTTGACCTCTTCACCGGTCTTGGTGAACTCGGCCTCGTCGAGCTCGGGGTCGAGGTCGACCGACGCGAACGCGATCTGGCCCGCGAAGTCGCCCTCGGTGGCGATCTGCCGCTCCGCTTCGGGGTTGTCGGCGTAGGGGCTGCCGACGCGCGCTACGCCGTCGACGTCGGCGACGTCGGCGAAGAAGCCCTCCATCGTCTCCTCGACCTGGGGATCGTCGACCCCTTGGTCGGCCTGGAAGACGATGGTGCCGCCGAAGCCGGCGCCCGCGCCCCCGAAGTTGTCCTCGAGGATCTCGGCGCCCTGCGCCGATTCGAAGCCGGGCAACGACCAATCGGCGCTGGTGGAGGGCCCTCCCAGCGCACCGTAGAGAACGCCGTTGCCGACGATCAGACCGATCGCCCAGAACAGGACGACCTTCCACCGATGGTCATGGCACCATCGGCCGAGACGTGAAAACACAAGGATCTCCAAACGATCCAGGGGAGCTGTGTCCAGCCCACTCCAGCGGGACTGTTGGGAACCTACAGGTGTTCGCTTCCGACGGGGAATGACTTACCGGTGTTCCTTGTCACACCCTGGTCAGTTCATATTCATGGAATAACCACCCCGCGGGCACCTACCAATACCCACCGACACCCACGTCACGCCACGTCACGTCATCGAGCGCAGGAGGTCGAGCTGGCGCCGGGCGTAGGTGGGCTCCTCGGTCCAGCGGTTGGCCGCCTCCCAGGCGTAGGAGGCCCGGAGCGCGTCGATCCACTGGGCCTCGGTCAGCCCGCTGGCCCGCCGGGGCAGCGTGACCATGTCGAACACGGAGGCGTCGACCCGGGCCTCGTCCCAGCCCAGCAGCACCGCACGCCCCTCCGAGATGCGGATGTTGCCGGGCCGGGGGTCGCCGTGGACCACCGATCGGGGCAGGTGGGCGACCGTGGCCCACGCCTCCCGGCAGCGGCGCACGGCGTCGGGCGGCATCGCCGACACCGCCACGTTGTCGCCGTGCTCGTAGGTGAGCAGGTCGTTGGCCGCCCGTGACCCCGGCCGCTGGGGCCAGCCGCCGCTCACGTGGTGGAGACGGCGCATGGTGGTCGCCACCAGCTCCCAGTCGTCGTCGGTGCGGGGCTGGTGGCCGTCGACCACCTGCATCACCAGGCAGCCGCCCCAGTGGAACGCGGCGGGGCCCTCCTCGGCGCCCCAGCCCTTCCGGGTGGGCAGCAGGCCGGGCACGCCGACGTCGCAGCGGCCCAGCCAGTCGAGCAGCGTCGCCTCCCACTCCAGGGCCAGCGTGCGGATGCGGCTGAGACGAGCCACGTAGGGCCGGCCGTCGAGGGCCACGACCGCCAAGCGGTTGCGGTGCCCGTCGGACAGGCGTCGCACCACCCGCCAGTCGTCGGACCACGCGTACAGCGCCTCCCACGTCGGCTCGGGTATGTCGTCGTGCAGTCCTGTCGCGTAGGTCCGTCCCACCTGGAGTCCGCTCGTCACCGCCACTGCTGCCACTGCGAAGAAGCCCCAGTATCCCCGGGCCGGGTCAGGCGCGGCGAGCGAGGTGTTGGCGGAGGACGTACTGGAGGATCCCGCCATGCTCGTAGTAGGCCGCCTCCGTGGGCGTGTCGATGCGGACGGTGACCGCAACGTCGGCATCGCCGATGCGGATCGACCGGGCGGCGCCGATCAGCGTGACCGGGTCGGTGCCGGCCAGGCCGCCCACGGACACCACCTCGCTGCCGTCGACGCCCAGGTCGGCCAGCGTGGTGCCGGGCATGAGCTGGAGCGGCAGCACGCCCATCCCGATCAGGTTCGACCGGTGGATGCGCTCGAAGGTCTCGGCCACCACGGCCTTCACGCCCAGCAGGGCCGTGCCCTTGGCCGCCCAGTCGCGCGACGACCCCGAGCCGTACCCCTTGCCGGCCAGCACGACCAGCGGCACGCCCTCGGCCCGGTAGCGCCCGGCGGCCTCGTAGATCGACAGCTGCTCCCCGGAGGGCTGGTGGACGGTGACGCCGCCCTCGGTGCCCGGGGCCAGGCGGTTGCGGATGCGCCGGTTGGCGAACGTGCCCCGGATCATCACCTCGTGGTTGCCGCGCCGGGCCCCGTAGGAGTTGAAGTCGCCGGGCGCCACGCCCTGGTCGACCAGCCAGCGGCCGGCGGGGCTGTCGGGGTGGATGGCGCCGGCCGGGGAGATGTGGTCGGTGGTGACGCTGTCGCCCAGCAGCGCCAGCACGCGCGCCCCCGAGACGTCGGCCAGCGGCGGCGGGTCGGCCGGCAGGTCCTCGAAGTAGGGCGGCCGGCGCACGTAGGTGGACGTCGTGTCCCAGGCGTAGACGCCGCCCTCGGGGATCGACAGGTCGCGCCAGCGGTCGTCGCCGGTGAACACCTCGCCGTAGGCGGACCGGAACATGTCCGACGCCAGCGCCGACTCGACGACCGACGCCACCTCGGCGGGGTCGGGCCACAGGTCGCGCAGGTAGACCGGGCTGCCGTGGGGGTCGCGGCCGAGCGGCTCGCCGAGCAGGTCGAGGTCCATGGTGCCGGCCAGGGCGTAGGCCACGACCAGGGGCGGTGAGGCCAGGTAGTTCATGCGGACGTCGGGGTTGATGCGGCCCTCGAAGTTGCGGTTGCCGGACAGCACCGACACCAGGGCGAGGCCGTGCTCGTCGACCGCCTCGGCGATGGGACCGGGCAGCGGCCCCGAGTTGCCGATGCAGGTGGTGCAGCCGAAGCCGACGACGTCGAAGCCCAGCTTGGCCAGGGGCGGCAGCAGCCCGGCCCGGTCGAGGTAGTCGACGACCACCTTCGACCCGGGGGCCAGCGACGTCTTCACCCACGGCTGGCGCTGGAGGCCCCGCTCGACGGCGTTGCGGGCCAGGAGACCGGCGGCCACCATCACCTGCGGGTTCGACGTGTTGGTGCAGCTGGTGATGGCGGCGATGGCGACGTGGCCGTGGTCGAGCTCGACGGTGCCGCCGCCCATGTCGACCGGCAGCCGCACGGGGACCCGCTGGTGGGGCCGGCCGGTGACGTCGTCGGCCAGATCGGGGGCCGGGCCCGCCGCGCCACCGTTGCCGTGGCGGGAGCCGTCGCCGGCCGCGGCGGGCGGGTCGCTGGCCGGGAACGACTCGGCGTCGGCGGCGTCGTAGCTCCCCGACTCGACGGTCGGCAGCACCGGGGCGGCCGGCGAGCCGGGCGACGCCACGGTCACCGTAGGCGCCCCCGCCCCGGCCGCGGGCGAGAGCGCGTCGGGCAGCGAGTCGAGCAGCGACACCGCGAAGCGGGACTTGGCCTCGCGCAGCGGCACCCGGTCCTGGGGCCGGGAGGGGCCGGCGATGCTGGGCTCGACGGTGGACAGGTCGAGCTCGAGCGTCTCGGTGAACACGGGCTCGACCGTCGGGTCGTGCCACAGTCCCTGCTCCTTGGCGTACGCCTCGACCAGCGCCACCTGCTCCTCGGGCCGGCCGGTGAAGCGCAGGTACCGCAGCGTCTCGGCGTCGATCGGGAAGATCGTGATGGTCGACCCGTACTCGGGCGACATGTTGCCGACCGTCGCCCGGTTCTCCAGCGGGACGTTGGCGACGCCGGGCCCGTAGAACTCGACGAACCGGCCGACCACGCCGTGGGCCCGCAGCAGGTTGGTGACGGTGAGCACCAGGTCGGTGGCGGTGGAGCCCTCGGGGATCTCGCCGGAGAGCCGGAAGCCGACCACGTCGGGCACCAGCATCGAGATGGGCTGGCCCAGCAGCGCCGCCTCGGCCTCGATGCCACCCACGCCCCAGCCCACCACGCCGAGGCCGTTGACCATCGGCGTGTGGGAGTCGGTGCCGACCAGCGTGTCGGGGAAGGCCACGCCCTCCCGCACGGCGACGACGGTGGCCAGGTGCTCCAGGTTGACCTGGTGGCAGATGCCGGTGGCGGGCGGCACCACCCGCAGCGAACCGAACGCCTGCTGGCCCCAGCGCAGGAACTGGTAGCGCTCGACGTTGCGCTGGTACTCGAGCGCCACGTTGATCGACAGGGCGTCGGCCTTGCCGAAGGCGTCGACCTGCACCGAGTGGTCGATGACCAGGTCGGCGGGGATCAGCGGGTCGAGCGACGAGGGATCGCCGCCCCGCTCGGCCACGGCGTCGCGCAGGGCGGCCAGGTCGACCACCGCTGGCACGCCGGTGAAGTCCTGCATGAGCACCCGGGCCGGGTGGAAGGCGATCTCGCGGTCGTCGTCGCCCCCGGCCACGCCGGCAGCCCCGCCGCCCGACCAGGCGGCCAGGGCGAGCACGTCGTCCTCGTGGACGGCCACGCCGTCGACGTGCCGCGCCAGGTTCTCCAGCAGCACCTTGAGCGAGTACGGCAGCCGTTCGACCCCGTCGCCCAACCCCGCGAGGCGGTGGATGTCGTAACGGCGGTCGCCGACGTCGAGCCGGCCGAGCGTCCCGAGATCAGGCATCACCCGAACCTACCCACCAACCCGGGGGACCCAGCCGGACCCCGCCGGCGAAACGGTCAGGTGCCGCCGAACACCTGGACGGCCCAGACCTGGCCGTTGCCGTCCTCGGTGAAGGCGATGCCGATCGAGTCGTAGGCGCCGTTGAGGATGTTGGCCCGGTGGCCGTCGCTCTCCCACCACATCTGGTCGATGTTGTCGGCCGAGTAGCTGTAGGCCACGTTCTCACCCCAGGCCCGGAAGCGGTCGGGCATCTGCTCGCTCAGGTTGGGGTTGTGCCCCAGGTCCTGGCGCCGGACCAGCTCGTCGGCCCAGCCCTCGGCCATGGCGGTGAGGTCGCCGTCCATCTGCAGGCTCCCGGCGCCGTTCTCCGAGCGCTTCTGGTTGACGAACGCCAGCGAGCGCTCCTCCCAGCTCCGGTCGGGGTTCGCCGGCGGGGGCGGGGGAGGCGGCGGATCGGTGGAGGGCGGGGGCGGCTCGGTGGTGGTGGTCGTCGAGGTCGACGTGGTCGTGCTGGTGGTGGACGACGTGGTCGTCGACGTGGCGGCCGTGGTGCTCGACGTCGACGTCGCCCCGGCCGCCCCCAGCGGCTGGTCGCCACCCACACCCCCGGCGCCGCCCGAGCCGGCCGATGGGTCGACCACGTTCAGCTCGCCCCCGGCACAGGCGGCCGACAGGCCCGCAGCCAGCACGACGACGACCGCAGCCGCGATCGTCCGGTGCCGTTTCACCTCTGGCCTGTCCGCTCTGCCCAAAACGCCCCCAGCGCTTGCCCGGCGACACCCTAACCCCTGGTCCTTTGGCTGTCAGCAGGGGGGCGGGCGTAGATTCGCGCCGTGGAGAACGTCCTCTCAGCGCCCGCCGGCACCACCCGGCCGGCCGACCAGGCGTCCGAGCTCACCGAGGCGCAGAGCCGCGAGGCCGCGGCGCAGCGGGCCTTCTCCACGTCGATCCTCGTCTCGGCCACCCGCTGCCTGCTCACCTACATCGTGTTGCCGTTCGTGGCGCCGGCCTTCGGCGTGGCCGCGAACGTGGGGCCGGGCCTGGGCATCGCCATCGGGGCGGTGGCCATCGGGTCGAACGTGCTCACCATCCGCCGGTTCCACGCCGCCCAGCACCGCTGGCGCTGGGCCTACACGGCGATCGCCCTCACCGTCATCACCCTTCTGCTGGTGCTGATGGTCGAGGACGTGATCGACCTGTTGGGGTAGCGGGGAACGGTTCGGTCGCCGATGGGTCGGGCACGCCGGCTGGGCTGGTTCCTGCTGGGGTGGTCGGCCGTCGTCGTGGGCGGCATCGGCATCGTGGTGCCCGGGCTGCCGACCACCGGGTTCTTCGTGCTGGCCGCGGGCTGCTTCGCCAAGTCGAGCCCCCGGTTCGAGCAGTGGGTGCTCGACCTGCCCACGATCGGGCCGTTGGTGCGCGACTACCGCGCCGGCCTGGGCATGCCCAGGCGGGCCAAGGTCACCGCGGTGACGATGATCGTCGTCGCCTGCAGCATCAGCGCCGTGGTGGTGGCGTCGCCGGTGGTGTCGCCGATCATCCTGGTCGCGGGCGCGATCGGCGTCTGGTACGTGACCACCAGGATCGCAACATCGGCCATTTAGCACTGGGGAGTACGCTGCGTCGGGTGGTCGACGCCTCGTCCGGTCCATCCGACGTTCCCAAACGCACCGGTGGGCAGGTGGCGGCATGAGCCTGGGGGCACTGGGGGTGTGGTCCCCGGCGATGCTGGTGGCCCAGCAGTCCAGCTCGGACGACTCCGGCGGTGCGTCGGTCGGCAGCCTGTGGCCGCAGATCGTCCTGATCCTGGTGCTGGTACTGCTCAACGCGGTGCTGGCCGGTTCCGAGGTGGCGCTGGTGACGCTGCGCGAGGGCCAGCTGCGGCGGCTCGAGCAGCGCTCGTCCACCGGGGCCGTGCTGGCCCGGCTGGCCCGCGAGCCCAACCGGTTCCTGGCCACCATCCAGGTCGGTATCACGATCGCCGGGTTCCTGGCCTCGGCCTCCGCGGCGGTCACGCTGGCCGAGCCGCTGGAGGACCCGCTCGACTTCCTGGGCGGCTTCGCCCGCCCGGCCTCGATCCTGGCCGTCTCGCTGATCCTGTCCTACGTCACGCTGGTGCTGGGCGAGCTGGCCCCCAAGCGCATCGCCATGCAGCGCTCCGAGCGCTGGGCGCTGGTGTCGGCCCGGCCGCTGGCGCTGATGGCCCGGGTGACCCGTCCGGTCGTGTGGCTGCTGTCGCACTCGACCGACGTCGTGGTGCGGCTGCTGGGCGGCGACCCCGAGCGGGGCCGCGAGGAGGTGACCGAGGAGGAGCTGCGCGACATGGTGGCGCAGCAGAAGTCGTTCACGCCCCAGCAGCGCAACATCATCGACGGCGCCTTCGAGATCTCCGAGCGGTCGCTCCACGAGGTGCTCCGGCCCCGGCCCGACGTGTTCACGATCGACGCCAACGACCCGTGCACCGCGGCCCGTGCCGCCCTGGTGGCGTCCGGCCACTCGCGGGCACCGGTGGTGACCACGGGGTCGCTCGACGACGTGATCGGCATCGTCCACCTGCGTGACCTGCTGTCCGACGACGAGGACTGCACCGCCGGCTCCCGGGCGCACCCGGCCCGCATCTTCCCCGAGACCCTGGGCGTGCTCGACGCCCTGCGCCAGATGCAGCTGGGCCGGGTGCAGATGGCGGTGGTGGTGAACGAGCACGGCGGCGCCGAGGGCATCGTCACCGTCGAGGACCTGATCGAAGAGCTCGTCGGCGAGATCTACGACGAGACCGACCGCGACGTGCTGCTGGTGCGCCGCGAACCCGACGGTGCGATGATCCTCCCCGGCCGCTTCCCGGCCCACGACCTGCCCGACCTGGGCATCGAGGTGCCCGACGGCCAGTACGCCACCGTGGCGGGCTTCCTGCTGTGGCAGCTCCAGCGCATCCCGGAGCAGCCGGGCGACGTGGTCGAGGTCGGCCCGTGGCGCATGACGATCACCGGCGTCGACGACCGGGCGATCACCGAGGTCAAGGTCACCCGGGCCCGCACCAAGCCGAACCCTCCGGCCGACGGCAGCGACAGCCCCAACCACGAGACCGCCTCCAGCTGACCTCGAGCCGACGCCCCGGCCCGCCGCCGCCGCACGGCCCTCGCCGTCGGCGGGTGCGGTCGGCGGGCAGGCTCAGCGGTTGGGGCGGGGGTCGTCGTAGGAGGTGTCGGTGTCGGGGTCGGACGGGTCGTCCGGGTGCTCCCGGTACTCGTCCTCGTAGTCGTCGTCGAGCCAGGTGCCGGTGTCGGGCGTGTGGTCCCGCCACGGGCCCATGTGGGGGTCGGGGTCGGACCACACCGGCGTGTCGGGCGTGGCGTCGACCCACACGCCCAGGCCGTTCTCGTAGCCCTGGCGGTGGCGCCGCTCGCCGCGCACCGGCTCGTCGTCGTCCTCGTCGTCGCTGCGCATGGGGCGCCCGCTGACGAACGAGTAGGACGCCCCGGCGAACACCAGCATCCCCACCAGCGGGCCGAAGCCGCCGGCCCCACACGGGTTGTCGCTCAGGGCCAGCACCAGCTGGGTGGGCACCAGCAGGGCGCCCAGCGACAGCATCCCCCACTCGTACCGGTCGATCAGGCCCAGCTGCGACACGGCCATGAGCACCAGGGCCAGCAGGGCGGGGGCGAAGTAGTTCTCGGGGTCGATCAGCGGCTCGCCGCGCGGGCCCACCGCGAACAGCGAGATCTCCACCGTGGCGGTGGCGATGACCAGGTGCTTGCCCATCTCGCGCAGGCTGGCCGCCCCGATCAGCCGCACGAACGAGGAGACGATGAAGATGCTGCCGAACACGATGATCACGACGACGCCGACATCGCCGATCATCACCTGGCAGCCGGCCCGGTCCCAGGCGGCGAGCCCGCTGGCCATGAGCCCGATCCCGCCCGCCGCCGTCTCGACCACGGCCGGGCCGTAGTAGTGGAGGGCGGCGGCCAGCAGCCCGACCAGCAGCATGGCCCACGCCGGGAACGTGTCGCCCAGCAGCCGGGTGACGGCGTAGCCGGTGGGGACCCACAGCAGGACGTCCCACCACCCACGCGGCGGGTCGTCGTTGCGAAAGGGGTTGAGGTCGGACCGGAGCCGGTCGATGATCATCTCGTTTCGGGCACCCGTCTCTGGGCCGGCGCCCAGCCGAACGACGCCGGTGTCGCCCGCCTGGATGTCAGCGATCCTGTCTGCCGCGTTCGCAATCGTACGTCGCGTGCGGAGCTTGTGCGGCTACGTGGAGCGAGCCCCGCGGGGCCCGGGCTCAGGCCGCGTGGGGGTCGAGCAGCGCCAGCCGGTAGCCGCGGCGGGGCACGGTGGCGACGGCCACGCCGACGGGCTCCAGGCGGCGCCGCAGCCGGGCCACGGTCACCTCCACCAGGTGCGGGTCGCCGGGGCCGGGGCCCCACACCCGGGCCAGCAGCTCGCCCTTCGACACCACTGCGCCCGGCCGCTCGGCCAGGGCCCGCAGCAACTGGACCTCGCGGGTGGCCAGCTCGGCCCGGCCCACCGGCGTGACCACGGCGCTGCCCCGCACCGCCACCGGCCGGCCCTCGACGTGCAGCTCCTCGATGCGGGCCTCCAGGTCCTCGCCCAGCGCCCGGATCATCGGCCCCAGCCGGGCCCGCTGCGGGGTCACGGTGTGCCCGATGCCGTGGCGCCGGGCCGTGGCCGCGCACACCGGCCCGACGCACACGGCGGTGACCCGGCCGGCGAAGGCGGCCAGCAGGGCGGCTTCGAGGCCCTCGGCGGCCGCGATGTCCAGCAGGTTCCGCACCGCGGGGCCGCTGGTGAACGTGACGGCGTGGACCCGTTCCTCGATGGCGGCCTCCGCCAGCCGCAGGGCGGGCCGGGTGTCCTCGGGGAGCTGCCACCGGTAGACGGGCACCTCGACGACGTCCGCGCCGGCCGCCCGCAGGTCGTCGGCCGCCTCGGCGGACTCGCCGCCGTCGCGCTGGAACGCCACCCGGGCGCCGGCCACGCCCTCGGCCAGCAGGCGGTCGCGCAGCTCGTCGAGGGTCTCGGTGGGGGCCCGCCAGGCGACGTCGAGCCCGGCGGCGTGGACCGCGCCGGCCGCCTTGGGGCCCCGGGCCACGATGCGGGCCCGCTGCAGGGCGCCCACCAGGGCGTCGCCCCGGCCGTGGCTCTCGACCTCCGACAGCCAGGCCCGCACGCCGATGGCCGTGTTGGCCACCAGGACGTCGGGTGGCTGGGCGATCAGCTCCTCGGTGACGGCCAGCAGGAGGGGGTGGCCGACCAGGGGCAGCGTGCGGATGGCGGGGCCGTGGACCACGGTGATGCCCCGCCGGGACAGCAGTTCGGCCTGCTCTTGCCAGCGCCGGTCGGCGGTCACGCCGACGGTGAAGCCGTCCAGCTGCGCGGTCGCCACCGGGCCAGGGTCGCACGGGTGCGTTTCCTGGTTGTTTCCTCCGGCTTTCCCCTCCATCTCACGCGGTTGTGGCACCTGTCACGGTGCCGGGGCGCGCGCCGAGGCGGCCGGCGTCGAAGGTGCCGCCGCCGGGACGACGATCGCGGCGGCGGCTGCGTCAGCGTAGGGCCCGGGCGGCGGCCGCCGTTCCGGATCGGTCACGGCACCGCCACTCGGACCCGACCCGCCTCGACCCGGACCGGGTGGACGGTCAACGCCACCTCGTCGTCGTCGAGGCACCGGCCGGTGCGCAGGTCGAACGACTGCTTGTACATGGGCGACGCCACCTTGGGGACGCCGTCGCGGTCGCCGACGATCCCGCGGCTCATCACGTGGGCGCCGCTGAACGGGTCGAGGTTGTCGACGGCGAACAGCTCGCCGTCGCCGACCAGGAAGATCGCCACCTGCTGGCCGCCCACCAGGGCGGCGACGCCGCGGCCGGGGGTCAGCTCGTCGACGGCGGCGACGTCGACCCAGGTGGCGGTGGTCTCGGAGATCGTCATGAGAGCGCCTTCTCGTGGGGCAGGGCGGGGCGGCGTTGGCCGCGCTCGCGGACGAAGACCAGGGACGGGTCGGGCACCTCGGCGTTGACGAACGAGCGGAACCGGGCCAGGCGGGCGGGGTCGTCGAGGGTGGCCTTCCACTCGCACTCGTAGGCGGCGACGTGGCGCTCCATGTCGGCCACCAGCTCGTCGACCAGGCCCAGCGCATCGTCGACCACGACCCGGCGCAGATGGTCGATCCCGCCCTCCAGCTTCCCGAACCACGTCGCCGTGCGCTCCAGCCGGTCGGCGGTACGGATGTAGTACATGAGGTAGGCGTCGATCTGCCGGATCAGCGTCTCGGTGTCGAGGTCGCTCGACAGCAACACGGCGTGACGGGGCGTCATGCCGCCGTTGCCGGCCACGTAGAGGTTCCAGCCCCGCTCGGTGGCGATCACACCGACGTCCTTGCCCTGGGCCTCGGCGCACTCCCGGGCGCAGCCCGACACGGCCGCCTTGATCTTGTGGGGCGCCCGCAGCCCCCGGTAGCGGAGCTCCAGGCGGATGGCCAGGCTCACCGCGTCCTGCACGCCGTAGCGGCACCACGTGGTGCCGACGCACGACTTCACCGTGCGCAGCGCCTTCCCGTAGGCGTGGCCCGACTCGAACCCGGCGTCGATCAACCGGCCCCAGATCTTCGGGAGGTCCTCGACCCGGGCGCCGAACAGGTCGATGCGCTGGCCGCCGGTGATCTTGGTGTAGAGGTCGAACTCCTCGGCCACCTGGCCCAGCACGATCAGCTTGTCGGGGGTGATCTCGCCGCCGGGCACCCGCGGCACCACCGAGTAGGTGCCGTCGCGCTGGAGGTTGGCGAGGAAGTGGTCGTTGGTGTCCTGCAGGGTCGACTGCTCGCCGTCGAGGATGTAGCCGCCGGCCAGCGAGGCGAACATCGACGCCACCGCCGGCTTGCAGATCTCGCAGCCCCGGCCCCGGCCGTGCTCGGCCAGCAGCTTCGAGAAGCTGCGGAGCCGGCGCACCCGGACGATGTCGAACAGCTCCTGGCGGGTGTGGTCGAAGTGCTCGCACAGGGTGCGGCGCACCTCCTTGCCCGCTCTCCTGGCCTCGTCGTCGATCAGGTCGGCCAGCAGCGGCACGCACGACCCGCAGGTGGTGCCGGCCTTGGTGCAAGCCTTGAGGGCGGCCACGTCGTCGGCGCCGCCCTGGATCGCGGTACGAAGGGCGCCCACACCCACGGTGTTGCACGAGCACACGACGGCGGCGGGCGGCAGCGCGGCGACGCCGGAGCCGGGCCCTTCGGCCGCCGCGGCGGGGGCGATGAGCGAGTCCAGCCGCTCGGGCAGGTCGAGGGCGCCGCGGGCGTACTGCACCAGCATCGGGTAGGCGCTCAGGTCGCCCACGAGGATGCCGCCCACCACCCGGGTGCCGTCGCCGGTGACCACGACCTTGCGGTAGTCGCCGGCCAGGGGGTCGGTGTAGACGAGCGCCCGGCTGCCCTCGGTCTCGGTGCCGTGGCAGTCGCCCACCGACGCGACGTCGACGCCGAGGAGCTTGAGCTTGGTCGACGTGTCGGCCCCGGTGAACGTGGCTTCGGCGCCGGCGTTCCCGGCCAGGCGGTCGGCCACGACGTCGGCCATCTGGTAGCCGGGGGCGACCAGGCCGTAGACCCGGCCCCGGTGCAGAGCGCACTCGCCGACGGCGTAGACGCCGGGCGCCGAGGTGGCCAACGTGTCGTCGACGACGACGCCGCCCCGCTCCCCCACGGCCAGGCCCGCGGCCCGGGCCAGGTCGTCGCGGGGGCGGATGCCGGCGGCGAACACCACCAGGTCGGCCGGGAGCGGGTCGTCCCGTCCGGCGAGGTCGAGGCCCACGGCCTGGCCGCCCTCGGTGCGGACCGCCGCGGCCGCCGTGCCGGTGAGGACGGTGATGCCCAGCGCCTCGATGCGCTCCTGCAGCACGGCGGCGGCGCCGTCGTCGAGCTGGACGGGCATGAGCCGGGGAGCGAACTCGACCACCGTGGCGCTCACGCCCAGCTTGCGCAGGGCGTTGGCCGCCTCCAGGCCCAGCAGCCCGCCGCCCACCACCACGCCGGTACGGCAGCCGGCCGCCCACATGCGGATGGCCTCGAGGTCGTCGATGGTGCGGTAGACGAACACCCCGGGGGCGTCGGTGCCGGGGATCGGGGGCACGAACGGCACCGACCCGGTGGCCAGCACCAGGGCGTCGTAGCCGACGACCCGGCCCTGGGCGGTGGTGATGGTGCGGGCGTTGGTGTCGGCGGCGGTCACCCGGTCGGCCAGGTGGACGACCAGGCCGGGCGTGTCGTGGAAG
>Ga0272482_10000424_pt1 | contig 13175 bp, 8 predicted proteins | sample RVTome_8_FD_192427 | JGI IMG/M metagenome (GOLD analysis project Ga0272482, IMG submission 192427) | Soil microbial communities from uranium-contaminated site in the Upper Colorado River Basin, Wyoming, United States - RVT160D0 (version 2) ...
GGAGGCGGTACCCCTGCGGTCTCTGGGTCTGCTCGCCCCAGGCGACATCGCGCGCCCGGTCGGCGATCTGTCGGTCGGGCAGCGGCGGCGGCTCGCGCTGGCGCTGCTGGTGGCCGACCCGCCCGAGTTGCTTCTCCTCGACGAGCCGACCAACCACCTCTCGCCGCGGCTCTGCGACGAGCTGGAGGAGGCGCTTGGCACCGGCCCTGGGGCGGTGGTCGTCGCGAGCCACGACCGCTGGCTGCGGGCGCGGTGGCCGGGCCGGCAGCTCGCGCTGAAGGGCGTCAGGTCGGCGTAGCTGTCGGTGCGGCTGGCGCCGGTGGCCCGGACGGCGCCTCGACCAGGCCGAGCAGGATCCCCGCGCCCAGGATGAGCGCGGCGAGCGAGCCCAACCAGAAGAGGGCGACCCCGACCGGCGGCGGGACGAGGATCAGCTTCCACAGCGCGTAGACGTCGGAACTCTTGTCGGGCTTCTTCGCAGCTTTCGCCGCCTGCCGGGCGTGGTGCAGGCGTATGACGTTTCCGAAGCCGCCGATGAGCAGGAACCAGATCCAGGTGGCGGCGAACAGCGTCTGGAGGGCGTCGGGCGCGTACCGGGCCATGACGAACAGGACCGCACCGGTCAAGGTCACGCCGATCCGGCCGAACCAGGTGGCCACCTTGAGCAGTAGCAGGCCCAGCAGGACCACGCTGATCCAGAGGACCGGCTCCACCTGACCCCGGACGAGGAGAAGGCTGCCGAGCAAGCCGAAGAACGAGGGTCCGATGTAGCCTGCGGACTTGATCAGGACTTCGCTCGAGCGGCGGCCGGTGGCGGCCCGCTTGGTGAGGTTCTTGTCCCGGCTCAGCACCACCGAGTACACGCGGCTGTCGACCAACCAGGCGGCCATGGCGTGACTGCCCTCGTGCGTCATCGTGATGATGCGGCGGAGCGTCTCCCAGGCGATCGCGGTGATGGACAGCGCCACGATGCCCGCCAGCACGGCGACGGCCGCCGATGGCGCGTCGGCGGCGGCGAGGGGGAGGGTGACCCGCACCGTCCACACGCTACGAACGGGCCAGCCGGAATCGTCTCGCCCGAGCGTGCCAGGCGTTCCAGCGGCTCCGGTACGGGCCGCGGCTGAGGTGGTCGAGGCCTACGCCGGCGAGGCGGTCAGCTCAGCGGCGGCGGAAGCGGTCGACCACGCCGATGCCGGCGACCAGCAGCACGCAGAACGCCACCGGCACCGCGATCAGCCACCACATGTCGTAGATGATGGCGAGCACGATCGCGGCCGGCTCACCGAGCAGCATCGCCAGGATGCAGGCGGCGCCGTAGACGGGGAGGTCGTCCGGGGGCTGGCCGATCCTGCGCAGGGGGAGCGGCGGGGGCAGCCCGGGCAGGTCGGGATGCGGCTCCGGCAGGTCGGCGAAGACGTGCAGCAGCTCGCCCTGCGTCGTCGTCGTCTTGGCCAGCTCCATCCGCCGCTCGTACTCGGCGGAGTCGATCCGCTTCGCCGCGACGTGCGCGGCCAGCGCCTCCTCGGCGGCCTCGAGCTCCGGCGTGCCCACGCGCAGCGCGAGGCGGGCGGGCGGCGTCTCCTGGAGCTCGCTCATCGCCCCACAGTAGACGGCGGGCGCCCCGCTTTCCGGGGCGCCCGCCCGCCTCTCAGAAGGCCGTCAGGCCCGCGCCGAAGGGATACAGGGGGTTGCCGTAGTTGGTCGGCACCGGCTGCCCGGCGTCGATCCGCGCGCGGATCTCGCCCCGCTGGGCGGCGGTGGCGCCGAGGTCGTACGGCAGGTCCCACTGCTCGTTGGCGTCCGCGAGCACGTCGCCGCCGCCCGGCCGCAGCACCTGGTCGAGCGTGCGCGGCAGCTGCCACGGGAGCTTGCCCCGGGGCTGGTAGTCGCCGAAGAGCAGGGCGGCCGCGGCCGGTCCCATCTCCTCGCCGCCGCGGTACGTGACGACCAGCGCGCTGGACAGCTCGTGCCACTCGCTGATGACGTACGGCCGCGGCATCACCAGCAGTACGACGACCGGGATGCCCTGCCGCTGGAAGTTCTGGATGACGGCCAGCTGGTCAGCCGGTAGGTAGGGCTGCTCCTTCACCCAGTTGGTGGCGTGCGTGTACGAGGCCTCGCCGACCGCCACCACCGCCAGCTTCGGCGACGGCCCGCTGTCCTGGTACACGTTGACGCCGGCCCGCGCCGCCCTGGCCCGGATCGCGTCGACGAAGGTCTGCGAGCCGTACTCCTGGTGGAAGTAGCTCGTCCAGATGCAGCACGCCGACGTGTCCGCGGCGCGCGGCCCGGCCACGACGATGTTGTCGCCCGCGTTGAGGCGTACCGGCAGCACGCCGTTGTTGCGCAGCAACGTCATCGACTCCCGCGCCGCCTGGTTGGCGAGCCCGGCGTACTGCGGCATGTGGAAGCGGTACGGGCCGTTGACCGGGTCACCGTAAGGGCTTTCGAAGATGCCGAGCTGGAACTTCAGCCGCAGCACCCGCCGCACCGCGTCGTCGATCCGGGCCGCCGGCACACCCGCGGTGAACGTGCCGACGCTGTAGCCGGGCGCGCCCGGGTCGGCGCCGCCCATCACGTCCGAGCCGGCCCGCGCCGCGCCGACCCACGAGCCGGACGGCAGCCAGTCGGTGGTGATGAGGCCGGTGTAGCCGAGGTTCTGCCGCAGGTACGCCAGGATCGGCGCGCTGTCGCCGGCCCCCGGCCCGCCCGGGTCGAGGAACGAGCTGCCCGCGTACCCCGGCATGATGTTGACCGCGCCGGCCTCCATCGCCGCCCGGAACGGGATCATGTGGTACTTGATGGTGACCCCGTCGTAGACGATCAGCGCCTCGCCGCCGGCGCCCTCGCCGGGCCAGTGCTTGACCGTGGCGAGTACCGACGCCGGGTTGAGCTCCGGCCCACCCTGCAGGCCGGCGACCAGCGCCCGCACCTGCGCGGCCGCGACCTCGGCGCTCTCCCCGTTCCCCTCCTGGATGCGGGGGTACAGCACCTTCGTGCCCACCTCGGCGAGCGGGCCGAGCACGCCGCGGGTGCCGACTTCGAGCTGCTCGCGCCGCTGCATGTCACCGAGCCTGTAGTCCAGCGGGTAGTCGCGCCCGGCGGCCAGCGCGCTCTGCGTCGGGTACGTCGTCTTGTACCCGTGGATGGTGTCGCCCGCCGAGACGAACGGGATGCCCAGCCGGGTGCCGCTCGCCCGGATCAGGTTGGCGTGCAGGTCGGCCGCGTCGGCGGGCCCGAAGTGCCACCCCGACTGGGCGAACGCCTGCGCGTTGTAGAACATCTGGTACGCCTTCTCCTCGAGCGTCATCCGCCCGAGCAGGTCGCTGACCCGCGACTCGACCGGCAGCCGCCAGTCCTCGTACGGCTCGATGGCGCCGTTTCGGTTGAGGTCGCGGGCGCCGCCCGTGATCCCGACGCCGTCGGCGACCGTCTCCAGCGTGGGCACGTAGAGGCTGAACTGCCGGATGTTCGACGTGGCGAGGGTGCCGCCGGAGCCGTTGACCGCGACCACGTACCACTTGTAGGTCCACCGGTCGGCGATGTCCCAGGTCGGTGTGTAGCTGGTGCCGGTCGGCTCGGCGACCTTCGTGTACAGGTCGATGAGGTTGCCCGAGGCGGCGAAGTCGTAGTCGGTCCGGCTGATGTTGAGCCACACCTGGTAGCGGGCCGCGCCGCCGACCGCGGCCCAGGAGAGCGGCGGCCGGCGGGTGCTCGTGATCATCGCCGCGTTGGCCGGCGCGCTGAGCTGGAACTGCCCGGTCGTGCCCGGCGGCCGGGTGGGGCCGGAGAGCATCGGCGGCGTGTTCGCCTGGGTGTCCACCGATCCGAACACCTGAAGCTCCCACAGCGAGTACCCGTAGCCGGTCGCCCGGGCCGTGCCGGTCAGCCGGACGTAGCGCCCGCTGCCGGTCACGGCCGGCCGTTCGGTGCCGCCCCGCCCGCCCGTCGTGGCGTAGACCTGGGTCCAGGTGGTGCCGTTGGTCGAGGTCTCGATCCGGTACGCGGTCGCGTACGCCGACTCCCACACCAGCGTCACTCCGGTGATCGTGGCCGCCCCGCCCAGGTCCACCTGTATCCACTGTGGATCGCTGAACTGGCTGGACCACCGCGTGGTGGTCCGGCCGTCGAGCGCGGCCGCCGGCGCGTTGCCGCCCTCGTACGAGGAGGCGGTCACGTTCTTGTACTCCGAGATGGGCGTCCCACCGGTGGGCGGCTGGCTGGTCGGTGGCGTCGTGGGGGCGCCGCCGATCGTGCCGAAGACGCCGAACTCCCAGAGCGAGTAGCCGTAGCCGGTCGCCCGCGCGGTGCCGTACATGCGCACGTACCGGCCGGAGCCGCTCACCGCGAGGGTCTGCGTGCCGCCGGTGCCGGTCGTGGTGGCGTAGATCTGGTTCCAGGTGGTGCCGTTGGTCGAGGTCTCGATCCGGAACCCGCTCGCGTAGGCCGCCTCCCAGGTGAGGGTGACCTGGTCGATCGCGGCGTCCTGGCCGAGGTCCACCTGGATCCACTGTGGATCGCTGAACTGGCTGGACCAGCGGGTGCCCGGGTTGCCGTCGAACGCGAACGGCGCGGCCATGCCGGCACCCTCCGCGGAGGAGGCGGTGGCCGGCCTGCCCTGGGAGATCAGGGGACCGGCCGCGTCCGCGGGGCCCTGCGCGATGGCGATCGCGCCGAGCAGTCCGGCGAGGATCACGGCCAGGGCAGCGGCGATCCTTGGTCGCGCACGGACATGGGAGTACTGCGACATGACACCTCCAGGCGTCGGGCGACGGTGGGACACACCACCCGAAGCGGACCCGCGAAGGGCCGCCACAGCGCCGAAGAGGCGGTTCTGAGAATCAGAATCATCGACATCTTTCCACGCGTCAAGGACGGGATTTCTGTAAGACGCGCGCCATGCAGAAAACATGTGCATAAAACTTGTGCATAGAATCTGTGCACGCTACGGTGTGGGCATGAAGCGACCCGTCCGGCTGGACAGCAGGCAGCTGCGAGTGCTGGCGCACCCGCTGCGATCGCGCCTGCTCAGCGCGCTGCGGCTCGACGGCCCGGCGACCGCCACCAAGCTGGCCGCCACGATGGAGAGCAACACCGGAGCGACCAGCTACCACCTGCGCCAGCTCGCCGCCGTCGGCCTGGTGACCGAGGAGGCCGGGCAGGGGCAGGGCCGCGAGCGCTGGTGGCGGGCCGCGCACGACGAGCACGGCTGGGAGAGCCGCGACGTCGCCGACGACCCGGACGACCGGGCCGCCGCGACCTGGCTGACCGAGTACCAGGTGCGCACTTTCGCCGAGCTGATCGCCGAGTGGACCCGCGACCACTACTCGCACCCGCCGGCCTGGCGGGACGCCGCGGAGGTGAGCGACTACGGCCTGACGCTGCCGCCCGACCGCCTGCGCGCGCTCAACGACGAGCTGCACGCGGTGATCGACCGCTACCAGCGCGAGGCCACCGGCGAGGGCGAGCAGGTGCTCGTGTTCTTCGCCGGCTTCCCCCGGCTGCCGCGATGAGTGCGCTCGACGCCACGCGGGCCCGCCGGCGCTACCTGCTGCTGCACGGGCTGCGCTGGCTCCCCACCGGGCTGGTCATCCCGATCCTCGTGCTGCTGCCGCTCGACCGCGGGCTCACGCTGGCCCAGGTCGGCATGGCCGGCGTGGCCCAAGGGCTGCTGGTGCTCGTGCTGGAGCTGCCCACCGGCGGCCTCGCCGACGCGCTCGGCCGGCGCCCGGTGCTGCTCGCCGCCGGGGTCGTCAACCTGGCCTCGTTCGGGCTCCTCGCCGTCGCCGGCTCGCTGCCGCTGTTCGTCGCGGTCTTCGCCCTGCAGGGCGTCTACCGCGCGCTGGACAGCGGCCCGCTCGACGCCTGGTACGTGGACGCCGCGCTCGCCGCCGACCCGGACGCCGACATCGAGAGCGGACTCAGCCGCGGCGGTGCCGTCGCCGGCCTCGCCATCGCCGGCGGCGCCCTGGGCGGCGGCGGGCTCGTCGCCCTAGACCCGCTGCCCGGCGTCAACCCCCTCGCCACGCCCGTGCTGGCCGCGATCGTGGTGCAGGTGGTCGCGTTCGTGGCGGTCGCCGCGCTGCTGACCGAGGTCCGGCCGGCCCGGGGAGCCGGCGCGCTCGCCGCCTCGGTGCGCGAGGTGCCCGGCACCATCCGGGCCGCGTTCGGGCTGCTGCGCCGCTCGCGCGTCCTGCTCGCCCTCGTGGCGGTGGAGCTGTTCTGGGGCTTCGGCATGATCACGTTCGAGACGCTGCTGCCGGTGCGCCTCACCGAGGTGGTCAGCGACGCGGACACCGCCGCCGCGCTGCTCGGCCCCGCCGGCTCGGCCGCCTGGCTCGCGTCCGCGGCCGGGGCGGCTCTGGTGCCGCTGGCCAGCCGCCGGATCGGCGCACCGTGGACCGGCGCCGTGCTGCGCGTGCTGCAGGGGGCCACCGTGGTCGGCATGGCGCTGCTGGCCGGGCCGGCCGGCGTGCTCGCCGCCTACCTGCTCTGCTACGTCGTGCACGGCGCCGCCAACCCTGTACACATGGGACTGTTGCACCGCCAGGTCGACGGCCCGTACCGCACGACGGTGCTCTCGCTCAACTCGATGATGGCGCAGCCCGCCGGCGCGCTCGGCCTGCTGACCCTGACCGCGCTGGCCGACGCGACCTCGGTCAGCACCGCGATGCTCGTGGGCGCCGCCGTGCTCGCCGCCGCCGCGCCGCTCTACCTGGTGGCCCGCCCGCGGGTTTCGAATCGCGCGCCCGGGGTACGGCTAGAACGGACCGAGGATGTCCAAACAGGACTATGAGCAGCTTTCCGTTCAATCGCATAGATCAAGAATTAAATTGATGAAGTGCTATTGATGGATCCAATCGGGTGCAATATGGTACGGGTAGAGCCGCGCCAGGCAGCCGGTACGAGGCGATACGGGTCCCGTGGAGGGATCGTTCGCCGAGGGCTACCACACAGGGCACGGGGGCGCTGGAGTTTCGCCCCACGACGGCCCCGCCGCTGACCTGACGCACAGCCGCCCAATGTCCGGGCCGGGATGGCTGACCTACACCGGTGGTGCGCCCGCGGCACGTTCGTCGCGCGCGTTTCGCGGGACACCGCCCCTGGGAGGGCCGCAGGCGTATGGGACGCGTCGTGCGGTCGTGGGTCCTTCCGGGGTTCCGTACGCGACCCCAAGGAGTATTCGCATGCACGTCAACCGTCGGCTGCGCCACGGCCTCGCCGTGGCCGCCGCATTCACGCTGATGGCGGGTGCGGTGGCAGTCAGCACCGGCTCCGCCAGCGCGTTGGCCCGGGTCGACAACCCATACGCGGGCGCACAGGTATACGTCAACCCGGAGTGGTCGGCGCAGGCCGCGGCGGGCGGCGGGGCGGCGATCGCCGACCAGCCCACCGCGATCTGGCTGGACCGGATCGAGGCGATCGAGTCCGGCAGCGCCGGGTCCAACACGATGGGCCTGCGTGACCACCTCGACGAGGCGCTGTCCCAGGGCGCCGACCTGATCCAGGTGGTCATCTACAACCTGCCCGGCCGGGACTGCTCCGCGCTCGCCTCCAACGGGCAGCTCGGTCCGGAGGAGCTGGACCGCTACGAGTCCGAGTACATCGACGTGATCGCCGGCATCCTCGGCGACGCGGCCTACGCGGGCCTACGGATCGTCACGATCATCGAGATCGACTCGCTGCCCAACCTGGTCACGAACGTCAGCCCTCGGGAGACCGCCACACCCGAGTGCGACGTGATGAAGGCGAACGGCAACTACGTCAACGGCGTCGGGTACGCCCTGGCGCAGTTCGGCGCGATCGAGAACGTCTACAACTACATCGACGCCGGGCACCACGGCTGGCTGGGCTGGGACGACAACTTCCGGCCCTCGGCCGACATGTTCCTGCAGGCCGCGAACGCCAACGGCGCCACGCCGGCGGACGTGCACGGCTTCATCACCAACACGGCGAACTACGGGATCCTCGACGAGCCCTTCTACGACGCGAACACCGTCGTGGGCGGCAAGGTGGTGCGCGAGGGCAACTCGACCTGGATCGACTGGAACCGGTACGTGGACGAGCTGTCGTACGCCCAGGCGTACCGCAACCTGCTCGCCGGCATGGCGTTCGACGACAACATCGGCATGCTGATCGACACCTCGCGCAACGGCTGGGGCGGTCCTGACCGGCCCACCGCGGCGAGCACGTCGACCGACCCCGAGGTGTTCGTGAACGAGTCGCGCCTCGACCGCCGTATCCACCTCGGCAACTGGTGCAACCAGTCCGGGGCCGGCATCGGCGAGCGGCCGAGGGCGACACCGGCGTCGGGCATCGACGCGTACGTGTGGATCAAGCCGCCGGGCGAGTCCGACGGCTCCAGCCGCTTCATCGAGAACGACGAGGGCAAGGGCTTCGACCGGATGTGCGACCCCACCTACACGGGCAACCCGCGCAACCAGAACAACATGTCCGGTGCGCTGCCGGACGCGCCCCTGTCCGGGCACTGGTTCCAGGCCCAGTTCCAGGAGCTGATCGCGAACGCGTACCCGCCCCTGTAAGCACCGACCGGTGGTCCTCCCGAGCGGTTTGGTGCCGCTCGGGAGGACCTCCCGCGAAACCCCTTAATCCAGAACAAAAATGTGAGCTACCGCGACGTCCGCCGTGGTCCAGACCGCCGCTCCCGCGGCCTCACCCGTCCGCTGCTGGGGCACCTGCGTACCACGATCCGCTGGCACCTCCACCGTCCCCACGACAGACGCCTACGCCGCGTCACATCCGGGGCCGGCGACCACGCCGCCCGCGCTCACCCGAGCCGTGGCGTCAAGGTCCTGACAAAATCCCTGATTTTGCGGCTACCGAAGCCTTCTGTAGCAACAAAAACAGGGATTTTGTTGCTATCAGGTCGCGCGAGGTCCGCTGCTCCCGCAGCCTCGCCGCTTGCGTCGGGATGCGCGAGGATCGTGAAGGATCCGTGTCGTCCCAGCGCCCCGTTGCTCGGGCAGCGATGACTACGCGCGAAGAGGAGCGGTCGGCGGCCGCTTCCTCCAGGGAAGCAGAGCAAATGCGATCAGCGCGCGGACCCTTCGTGCCGCTCGCTCGGGCGGCCATCCGCGGCCTGGCCTGGCGCGGGGTTGTGTGACGCGGAGGGTGAGGCCGCGGGAGCAGCGGTCCGGACCACGGCGGACGTCGCGGTAGCTCACATCTTCATGGGTTGAAGGCACTTGGTCGCAGGTCCTCTCCAGCGGATGGGCCGCCGGAGAGGACCTGCGCCCGGGTGGGTCAGCGCCCCTGGAGCGAGCGGACGTTGTCGCCGAACGTCCAGTTGCGCGAGCCGTCCCAGTTGATCGACCAGGTCATCAGGCCCTTGAGCTGTCCGGAGTGCGAGTTCCAGGCCTGGCTCACCAGACTCGGCGTCATGTAACCGCCGCCGGCGCCCTGTTGGGCGGGCAGCCCGGGGACCTGCTTGTCGTACGGGACGCGGATCGTGGTGCCCTGGATGACCAGCCCGCTGTTGAGGCAGTTGGTCTGCACCGTGAAGCCCTGCACGGTGCCGGCACCGTACGAGTCGCCGTCGCAGCCGTACATGCTGCCGTTGTAGTACTGCATGTTGAGCCACCACAGCCGGCCGTTGTCCGCGTACTTCTTGACGATCGGCAGGTACGCGCCCCAGATCGAGCCGTAGGTGACGCTGCCGCCGGTCACGTACGCGGTCTCCGGCGCCATCGTGAGGCCGAAGTTGGACGGCATCTGGGCGAGCACGCCGTCGATGATGCGGATCAGGTTGGCCTGCGAGGTGGAGAGCTGGTTGATGTTGCCGCTGCCGGTCAGGCCGGTCTCGATGTCGATGTCGATGCCGTCGAAGTTGTACCGCTTGAGCAGCGGCACGACCGTGGCGACGAACCGGTCGGCCACCGCGGACGAGGACAGGTCGATGCCGGCCGTGGCGCCGCCGATCGACATCAGGATCGTGAGGCCGGCCGCCTTGGCCGCGCACATCTCGGCGGGCGTGGCCACCTTGACTCCGGCGTCCATGCCGTCCTGCCACAGCACCGTGCCGTCGGAGAGGATCACCGGGAACGCCGCGTTGATCACGTTGTAGCCGTGCTGGCGGATCCGCGCGTCGGTAATCGGGATCCAACCGAGCGGCGGGTGCACGCCGTTCGCGGCGCCGTCCCAGTTCTCCCAGTAGCCGTGCAGGACCTTGCCGCCGGGCCGTGACTTGACCCCGCAGGTCGAGCCGGTCGGCGCCGGCGTGGTGGGGGTCGGGGAGGCGGTCGGTGTCGGCGACGCGGTGCGGGTCGGTGTGGGCGACGGGGTCGTGGTGCGGGTCGGTGTCGGCGTCACCGGCCCGCCGTCACAGGCTCCGAGGTCGCGCCAGAGCGAGGGCGTGGACGCGGGGTTCCAACCGGCGCCGGGGTGCGCGGTGTGCGTGACCAGCGCCTGGTAGAGCCGGCCGGCGTAGGTGACCTGCGTGCCGGCCTGGTAGGTGGGGCCCTCGGACCATGCCGGGGCGTTGCAGGCCACGAGAAGCTGGGGCGCCGCCCCGACGTTCGGCGCGAGGCCGATCCCGGCGACGACCGCCGCCGCCACCCCTGTCACCAGGGCCAACATCAAACGCTTAGCGCCCACGAGAACCCCAATCATCGTCGATTGGGCAGGGAGCCTATCAGTTAACTTTGTTCATAGTAAGAGACTCCGACGGCGCGAGATCGTGACCGCCGTACCCTGGAGATCGTGCGCCTGGCCACCTTCAACGTCCTGCACGGAAGGTCTCTCGACGACGGGGTGGTGGAGCGGGAGCGGTTCCGCGCCGCGGTCGCCGCACTCGACGCGGACGTCCTCGGGATGCAGGAGGTCGACCGGGGGCAGGTGCGCAGCGGCCACCTCGACCTGACGGCGCTCGCCGCGGAGGCGAGCGGTGCGACCCACCACCGGTTCGCGCCCGCGCTGATCGGCACCCCGGGGGAGGCCTACCGGCGGCTGGCCCACGACGAGGACGGCGTCGACGAGCCGAGCTTCGGGGTGAGCCTGATCAGCCGCTGGCCGGTGCGGTCCTGGCACGTCACCCGGCTGACCGGCGCTCCGGTGCGCTCGCCGATCTTCGCGCCCGGCCCGCGCGGGCGGTTCATGTGGCTGCGCGACGAGCCGCGGGTCGTGCTCGCCGCCGTCGTCGAAGGGCCGGACGGCCCGTTCACCGTCGCGACCACCCACCTGTCGTTCGTGCCCGCGTGGAACGCCGGCCAGCTGCGCCTGGCGGTGCGGGCCCTGCGCCGGCTTCCGTCGCCGCGGGTGCTGATGGGCGACCTCAACATGCCGGCCCGCGCGGCGGCGCTGGTCTCCGGGTGGCGGCCGCTGGCCCGGCTGGCGACCTATCCGGCCTGGCAGCCGCGGGTGCAGCTCGATCACGTGCTGCTCGACCGCCGTGGGGGAGCGCGGTGGCCGGGCGAGGCGGTCGCGGAGGCGCCGCGGGTGCCCTTCTCCGACCACCGGCCGCTGGTCGTGGAGATAGACGCCGGGCCGCCCCCACGACGACCCGGCGCCAATGGCTACTGAGCGTATACCTCCAGTTCGGACAGTTGACCCGCGGGCCATCCCGTGTTGCCGGTGAACGTGATCCGGACGTACCGCTGGCTCGTGCCCTGGAACGTGATGGTCACGGTGTTGCCCGTGGCCGGGTTGAACGTGTAGCCGGCCGATCCGACCACTGTGGAGTAGCTCGTGTTGTTCGTGGACCCGAGTACGGACAGCGTCTGCGTCCGGGTCTGCCACGCGGTGGCCGGGGGCAGCTTGAGCACCACCCGGGAGACCGACTGCGCGCTGCCGAGGTCGACCGTGAGCGACTGGGGGAACGTGTTGTTCGCACTCTCCCAATAGGACGACGCGTTGCCGTCGACCGCGTTGCCGGCGGGGAAACCGCCCTGCGCGCTGGTCGCGGTGACCGGCTTTCCGAGTGCCAGGTTGCCGCCACTCGGGGTCGTCCCGGTGCCGGACAGGCCCACGGTCAGCGTGCCGGCGCTCAGCGTGCCCGTGCGGGCGCCGGCCACCGTCGGGCGGAACGTGACGCTGACCGTGCAGGTGGCGCCGCCCGCGAGGCTGGCCCCACAGGTGTTGGTCTGGGCGAAGTCGCCGCTGACCGCCACGCCGGAGAGCGTGATCGCGGTCGTGCCGGTGTTGCGGATCGTCACCGCCCGCGCGGCGCTGGTGGTGTTCACCTCCTGGGAGCCGAACGCCACGCTCGCCGGGTCGGCGACCAGGCCACCGCCCGTGCCGCTACGCCGCCGCTCGAACTCGGCGGTCCAGTACGCGGTCCGGTCCAGGTACGCGGTCTCCGCGGCGGCACCCGTCTTGCCGTAGGCGCCGCTGTAGGTCTCGTACCCGAACCCGGCCGGGGGCGTGGAGTCGGCCGGCTCGATCGTCGAGCCCTCGTGCCACTCGTTGAACGAGGTGACCGAGACCCACGTCGGCACGCCGCCCTTGGTTGGGTCGAGGGCGTTGTTCCACACCTGGTCGTACGTGGCGCCGTTGCCGCGGGCCAGCGTCGGCGTGGTGTTGCCGGGCACCGCGCGGTCGTCGAGGTAGCCGGGTCCGAGCGACGGGGCCCAGATCAGGCCGTTCGCCTTGGCGTACTCGCCGGCGTTCTCCCAGCCCGGCGCGGTCGCCGCCGCGATCGCGTCGTAGGTGAACATGCCGGAGAAGTGCGCGATCTTCGAGGTGTCGGTGGTCTGCGCCAGGACGACGTTGCCGGCGGTGACCTGGTCCAGCGCCGTCCAGTCCGCGATGTTGAGGCTCTCGAAGACGTAGAAGACGGCCTTGTTGGCATGCTCGGCCGATGTGAAGAACGCCGGGTGCGAGCCGTACCGGGTGTTGATGTAGTTGATGTCCGCGACGGTCGAGGCGGCGCTCCGCCCGGAGTACGGCTCCAGGTGCCAGGCGACCTTGATGCCCTGCTGCTGGGCCGCGTTGAGCACGCCCATCGCGAGCTGGTCCTCGTAGGAGTTCTGGCCCCACCAGCTGTAGACGATCACGCCCGCGCCGGACTGCCGGATCCAGGCCATGTGCTGCGCGACCGCGCCGGCGAAGTCACCCGAGTCGTACGCGCCGAGCGTCGGGTAGAGGTTGGCGCCGATGTCGTTCGGCGGGGTGTGGCCGCCCTGCTGCCAGTGGCGGTAGCTGCCGTTGACCGACGGGCT
>Ga0272482_10000425_pt1 | contig 13121 bp, 6 predicted proteins | sample RVTome_8_FD_192427 | JGI IMG/M metagenome (GOLD analysis project Ga0272482, IMG submission 192427) | Soil microbial communities from uranium-contaminated site in the Upper Colorado River Basin, Wyoming, United States - RVT160D0 (version 2) ...
CGCTCCCGCCGACGCCCGTGCAGCACGGTGTCGTGCACTGGCGTGTCCGCCCCGAGGTGTGTGGTTGGCAGATGCCGACCCCGACCCTCGTGCAGGACGCGCTGATGGACGCCATCGCCGACGGCACGGACACACGCACCGGTCGGCTCGTCACCGCCGACTGACCTCAGTGGAATCCCGGGGTCCGAACCCCCGGAACGGGCTTTGCCGGCGGCACCCAGCCGGCAAACCAGCGGTGGGCATTGCGTAGTCACGCGGCTCCACCGCATCCAACCCGCCCCGAATACCGGCGCTGCTCCCGCACATCAGCGGCCGGACGGGACGGGCAGCATGCCGGGCGCGCGCAGGAGAGCAGGTCTCCCGCGTGCGAACCGACTAGGGACACGGCGGCACCACAGCCGCCATCGGCAAAACCTGGCCCGAAAGGTGCCGCCCACCCGCGGGGGATACTGCCTCCCCATTAACCCCGCGGCCGGCCGCACCTAGCCGAAGTCCCAGTAGGACGCGCACGACCCGAGCGGTCGAGATCGCTCCGCGCGCGCCCGGCTAACTCAGAGCGCCGGGGCTGGCCCAAGCCGCCCCGGCGCTCTGTTCATGTCTGCCAAGGGAAAACTCGCGACCGGTCGCCGGATTCGGTTGCTGCCAAGCAAACCACGACGAGCGGTTCTCGGTGGACGGTGAACGGTCGGGCGGTGAGCGACCGACAGATTACGACGCTTGTGCTGAGTGCGTTTGCTCCGGCGCCACCGAAACCGCATCCAGCACCGTGGTCAACACCCGCACCGCCGCCTGCTTGTCCAACGGCTCGTTTCCGTTGCCGCACTTGGGAGACTGCACGCACGACGGACAACCAGACGGGCACTCGCACGCGGCGATCGCGTCGCGGGTCGCCGTGAGCCACGGGGTCAGCGCCGCGTGGGCGCGGTCCGCGAAGCCCGCGCCGCCCGGATGTCCGTCGTGGACGAAGACCGTCGCCTCGCCGGTGTCCGGGTGCAGGGCTGTGGAGACGCCGCCGATGTCCCAGCGGTCGCACGTCGCGAACAGGGGGAGCAGGCCGATCGCCGCGTGTTCGGCCGCGTGGAGGGCACCGGGGAGCTCCGCGGGGGTCAACGACACGGTGTCCAGCAGGTCCTCCGGCAGCGTGTACCAGACCGCCCTCGTGTTGAGGGTCTGCTCCGGCAGGTCGAGCGGGATCTGGTCCAGGACCTGACCCGACGGCAGCTTTCGCAGGTAGCCCACCACATGCGAGGTGACAGCCACCTCGCCGAGGTTGACCGTCACGCCGGCCGGGTACTGGGCCTGCTCCTCCACCGACAGCACGGAAATGTCGACCTGCTCGCGTGGCTGCGTCGACCACTCCGGGTCCTCGCGGTGCACCATCGCCAGGCCGGTCTCCAGGTCCAGCTCATCCACCACATAGGACGTGCCCTGGTGCAGGTACACGGCGCCCTGGTGCACGGTCGTGAACGCGGCACCCGGGTCGACCGTCCCGAGCATGCGGCCGGAGTCGCCCTCCACCACCGCCACCTGCTCGCCGCCGGACCCCCGGATGTCCACCGACGCGTGCGGGCGCTCGCGGGACGTCCAGAACCAGCCGGTCGGGCGGCGGCGCAGGGTGCCTTCCTCGACCAGGACATCCAGGACCCGGCGGGCCGCGGCGCCGCCGAACGCCGGCAGGCACCCGGTGGTGAGCGGCAGCTCCATCGCGGCGCAGGCCAGCTGCGGGGCCAGCACGTACGGGTTGGTCGGGTCGATCACCGTCGCCTCGACCGGCTTGTCCAGCATCGCCGACGGGTTGTGCACGAGGTACGTGTCGAGTGGGTTGTCCTGTGCGACGAACACGACCAGCGCGCTGTCCCCGGCCCGACCGGCCCGCCCCGCCTGCTGCCAGAACGACGCCAGCGTGCCCGGGTACCCCGCCACCACGACCGCGTCCAGGCCGGCGATGTCGACACCCAGCTCGAGGGCGTTGGTGCTGGCCACGCCCAGCAACGTCCCGTCGGCGAGCGACTTCTCCAGCGCACGCCGCTCCTCCGGCAGGAACCCCGCCCGGTACGCGGCCACCCGGCTGGGCAGTGACGGGTCGACCTCCGACAGCTGGTGCCGCGCGGACAACGCCGTCAGCTCCGCCCCGCGCCGTGACCGGACGAACGCCAGCGTGCGGGCGCCCTCGACGACCAGGTCCGTGAGGATCCGCGCCGTCTCGGCGCCAGCGGACCGGCGGACCGGCGCGCCGTTCTCCCCGGCCAGCTCCGGCAACAGCGGCGGCTCCCACAGCGCGACCGTCCGCGCGCCGAGCGGCGACGCGTCCTCGGTGACCGCGACGCAGTCCACGCCGGACAGCAGGGTGGCAGACGCGGCGGGGTCAGCGACCGTGGCCGAGGCCAGCACGAACACCGGGTCGGACCCGTACTTCCGCGCCACCCGGCGCAACCTGCGCAGCAGCAGCGCGACGTGCGAGCCGAAGACCCCGCGATACCCGTGGCACTCGTCGACGACCACGTGCGTGAGCCGCCGGAAGAACATGGCCCAGCGCGCGTGGCTGGGCAGGATGCCTCGGTGCAGCATGTCGGGGTTCGTGAACACCCACCGCGCGTGCGCACGCACCCAGTCGCGCTCGGCCATGGGCGTGTCCCCGTCGAAGGACGACGGGCGCACGTCGGAGAGACCGAGCGCCGTGACCGAACGCAGCTGGTCGGCGCCAAGCGCCTTCGTCGGCGACAGGTACAGCGCGGTCGCGCGCTTGTCCTCGGTGAGCGCGGTCAGCACCGGCAGCTGGTAGGCGAGCGACTTGCCGGACGCGGTGCCAGTGGCGATCACCACATGCCGGCCCTCGCGGACGTGCGTCGCCGCCTCGATCTGGTGGGTCCACGGCCGGTCGACGCCCGTTTCGGCGAGGGCCGCACGCAGTTCGGCGGGCACCCAGTCCGGCCAGTCGACGGCCGTGGCGGGTCGTTCCGGCAGGTCCCGGACGTGACGCAGGGGGTGCTCGCCGTGCGGCACGCCGGCCAGTACGCGGTCAAGCAGGTGGCGGCTCACTCCCGGAGGGTCGCACATGGCACCGACAACGATTTCGTGACAGCTCGCGCGGCGGTCGGGAGGTGGCCGCCGGACGACGAAACACATTTCTTGATCGATGTTCTGTATCGATAAAGAAACCGGTGAAACCCCAGTTGGGCGGGACGCCTCGCAGGTCGCGTGAGTCCAACCAATAGACTCCGCCGGTCCCATCAATACACCTGGTGGCGCACCCGTCCCACACGGACGATTGCGGCGGTCCTTAGCGATCGCGGAAACCGCGCCACATCCAGGCAGACCCAGGAGGACAGATGTCCTGGCACCACCTAGCGGCGGGCGGCGATCTCACGCTGACCGGCGGTGATCGCGGCGTCGTCGTCGTTGTAGCCGTTATCGCTCTAGCCGCCCTTGCCGTTGGTTACGTGCTGCTCAAGGAGGTGCTGGCCGCCGGCCAGGGCACCGCCAAGATGCAGGACATCGCCAAGGCCGTCCAGGAGGGCGCCGGCGCGTACCTCAAGCGGCAGCGCAACACGCTGGCGATCTTCGGCGTGATCGTGTTCGTCGTGCTCTTCTTCCTGCCGGCCGACGGTTGGGGTGAGCGGATCGGCCGGTCACTGTTCTTCGTGGTCGGCGCCGTGTTCTCGTTCGCCATCGGCTACCTCGGCATGTGGCTCGCCACGCAGGCGAACCTGCGTGTCGCGGCCGCGGCCCGTGAGCAGGGTGGTCGCGAGACCGCCATGCGCGTCGCGTTCCGCACCGGCGGCGTGGTCGGCATGTGGACGGTCGGCCTCGGCCTCTTCGGCGCGGCGATCGTCGTGCTGGTCTACGCGGCCGACGCGCCCAAGGTCCTCGAGGGCTTCGGCTTCGGCGCCGCGCTGATCGCGATGTTCATGCGTGTCGGCGGCGGCATCTTCACCAAGGCCGCCGACGTGGGCGCGGACCTGGTCGGCAAGGTCGAGCAGGGCATCCCGGAGGACGACCCCCGCAACGCCGCCACCATCGCCGACAACGTCGGTGACAACGTCGGTGACTGCGCCGGCATGGCAGCCGACCTCTTCGAGTCCTACGCGGTGACCCTGGTCGCCGCCCTGATCCTCGGCTCCACCGCGTTCGGCGCCCAGGGCCTGCTGTTCCCGCTGATCGTCCCGGCGCTCGGTGTCATCACCGCCGTGATCGGCGTCTACATCACCCGCGCGAAGGTTGGTGAGAGCGGCCTGACCGCGATCAACCGCTCCTTCTACATCTCCGCGCTGATCTCCGCGGTGCTGTGCACGATCGCGGCGTTCGTCTTCCTGCCCGGCTCGTTCTCCGAGCTGGACGGCGCGGGCAACCCCGACGAGGCCGGCAGCCCGGCGATGATCGCGGCGGTCGCGGTGATCATCGGCATCGTGCTCGCGGGCGTCATCCTCTGGCTGACCGGCTACTTCACCGGCACCGACTACAAGCCGGTCAAGGACGTGGGCAAGTCGTCCCTGACCGGTGCGGCCACCGTGATCCTCTCCGGCATCTCGGTCGGCTTCGAGTCGGCGGTCTACACGGCGGTCGTCATCGGCGCCTCCGTGTACGGCGCGTTCCTGCTGTCCGGTTCGCTCTTCGTGTCGCTGTTCGCGGTCGCGCTGGCCGGTTGCGGTCTGCTCACCACCGTCGGCGTCATCGTCGCGATGGACACCTTCGGCCCGGTCTCCGACAACGCGCAGGGCATCGCCGAGATGTCCGGTGACGTCGACGGCGAGGGCGCGGCGATCCTGACCGAGCTGGACGCGGTCGGCAACACGACCAAGGCCATCACGAAGGGGATCGCGATCGCGACGGCCGTGCTCGCCGCGACCGCGCTGTTCGGCTCGTACCTGACGGCGATCACCGAGAAGGTCAGCGAGATCGGCGAGGACGTCTCCGGCCTTTCGGCGTTCAGCCTGACGGTCGTCAGCCCGAACGTGCTGATCGGCATCCTGCTCGGCGCGGCCGTGGTGTTCATGTTCTCGGGTCTCGCGGTCAACGCGGTGTCCAGGGCCGCAGGCGCCGTGGTGTACGAGGTGCGCCGCCAGTTCCACGAGAACCCGGGCATCATGGACGGCACCGTCCGCCCGGAGTACGGCCGCGTGGTGGACATCTGCACCCGCGACTCGCTGCGTGAGCTGGCCACCCCCGGTCTGCTCGCGGTGCTCGCGCCGATCGCGGTCGGCTTCGGTCTCGGCACCGGCCCGCTGGCCGGTTACCTTGCCGGCGCCATCGCCACCGGCACGCTCATGGCCGTGTTCCTCGCCAACTCCGGTGGTGCGTGGGACAACGCCAAGAAGCTGGTCGAGGACGGCAACCACGGCGGGAAGGGCTCCGACGCGCACGAGGCCACCATCATCGGTGACACCGTCGGCGACCCGTTCAAGGACACCGCCGGCCCGGCCATCAACCCGCTGATCAAGGTGATGAACCTGGTCTCGCTGCTGATCGCCCCCGCGGTCGTCACGCTCACCATCGGTGAGAGCGAGAACACGGCGGTCCGCGTGGTCATCGCGCTCGTCGCGGTGCTCATCATCGTCGCCGCGGTGCTCGTGTCCAAGCGGCGCGGAACCGCGATCGCGGAGAACCCGGCGGAGGCCGTGACCAACGGCGCTGCCTGATCCACCTTCGCGAATGGCCCGTCTCCGGCAGGATCCGGAGGCGGGCCATTCCGTTTGTCCAGGGAAGCAGGCGAGCGGCACAGTGCACCTGATCGGTTACTGACCGAGCCGATCACCCTTCCCGAGATCGAACTGGTGTTCTATCCTTGGCCGGGTGGCGCAGCTCTCGTTCTACTCGGCGGAGGCCAACCCGCCGCAGGCCGGTGACCTCGCTGGTCTGCTGTGCTGTCGCGGCCAGCTGGCGGAGTTCGCCCGCACCGCGGCACGCCTCACGCTGCCCGTCGACGAGCCGTGGCGGGCCAGGACGCTGGTCAAGGCGCTGGCCGAACACGGCGTGACCGCCACCCACACACTGACCGAGGACGGCGAGCACGGCGTGCGCACCGCCTTCCGCGCCGACCTGCTGCCACTCGCCGAGGAGTGGACCAAGGAAGGCGAGAAGTTCGCGCCGACGGGACTGGTTCTCGACGGCGGAGCGTTACGGTTGTGGGTGGTCGCCGCCGGCACCTGGCTCGGCAGCGGCTACCTGCTCGGACTCGACCGCGACGCGCCCGACACGTACGACACGGTGAGAGGGGCGCTCGGCGCCGCCGGGCTGCCCGCTACGCTGCAAGGCGGGGACGAGGGGCCGGGCCTGCGGATTTCCGGCAGGCGACGCCTCGGCAGGCTGGCTGAGCTGGTCGGGAGGCCGCCGTCGGCGGCCGCTGAGACGCACTGGCCCGCAGTATCCAGGGTGCGGCAGAGCGCGTAACCGTGCTACCCAGGTAACGGTTCGTACACTCGCGGCGAAAGTGTGGCGAAAGTGTGCCGCGGGGCACCTGGGGGTAGGTATCACCGTGTGCAACGTGCACACTAGCGAGCTGAGAACGGGCTCGGACTAGAGAGCGGGACGGCGTGGCAGGGTCTAACGGGACGAAGAAGAGCGGGTCGGCAGGCGCCGAGCCGCGGCGGTTGGTGATCGTCGAGTCGCCTGCGAAGGCACGGAAGATCGCCTCCTACCTCGGCCGGAACTTCGTCGTGGAGTCCTCCCGGGGTCACATCCGCGACCTCCCGCGCAAGGCTGCCGAGGTGCCGGCGAAGTACAAGGGCGAGTCCTGGTCGAACCTCGGCGTGAACGTCGACAACGGCTTCGAGCCCATCTACATCGTCACGCCGGACAAGAAGTCCACGGTCACGGAGCTGAAGGAAGCGCTGAAGACCGTCGACGAGCTCTACCTCGCGACAGACGGTGACCGCGAGGGCGAGGCCATCGCGTGGCACCTGCTCGAGGCGCTCAAGCCGAAGGTCCCGGTCAGCCGGATGGTCTTCCACGAGATCACCGAGTCCGCGATCCGGGCTGCGGCGGAGAACACCCGCCCGCTCGACCAGGACCTGGTCGACGCGCAGGAGACCCGGCGCATCCTCGACCGCCTCTACGGCTACGAGGTCAGCCCGGTCCTGTGGAAGAAGATCACCCGCGGCCTGTCCGCCGGTCGCGTGCAGTCCGTCGCGACCCGCATCGTCGTCGACCGCGAGCGGGAGCGGATGAAGTTCGTCTCCGCCTCGTACTGGGACATCTCGGCCAAGCTCGACGCCGGCGAGGAGGCCGAGCCGCGCAACTTCGGCGCCCGGCTGATCTCCGTCGACGGCAACAAGCTCGCCACCGGCCGCGACTTCGGCCCGGACGGCCAGCTCAAGAACAAGGTCATGCGCCTCGACGAGGCCGACGCGCGGCGGCTCGCCGACGCGCTGACCGGCCAGGCGATGGCGGTCTCCTCGGTCGAGGAGAAGCCGTACACACGTAAGCCGTACGCGCCGTTCATGACCTCGACGCTGCAGCAGGAGGCCGGCCGCAAGCTCCGCTTCGGCTCGGACCGCACGATGCGCATCGCGCAGCGGCTGTACGAGAACGGCTACATCACCTACATGCGTACCGACTCCACGACGCTGTCCGAGACGGCGATCGCGGCGGCCCGTGCGCAGGCCCGTGAGCTGTACGGCGACACGTACGTGCCGGCGCAGCCGCGGCAGTACACCCGCAAGGTCAAGAACGCCCAGGAGGCGCACGAGGCCATCCGGCCCGCCGGTGAGGTGTTCCGCACCCCCGGCCAGGTCGCTGGTGAGCTGGAGTCCGACGAGTTCCGCCTCTACGAGCTGATCTGGCAGCGCACGGTCGCCTCCCAGATGGCCGACGCGCGCGGCACCACGATGAGCGTCCGCATCACCGGCACGGCCGGCAGTGGCGAGGAGTGCACCTTCTCGGCGTCCGGCCGCACGATCACCTTCCCCGGCTTCCTGCGTGCCTACGTCGAGACCGTGGACACCGAGGAGGGCGGCGAGGCCGACGACGCCGAGCGCAGGCTGCCGCAGCTCACCAAGGGCCAGGGCGTCACCGCGACCGAGCTGAACCCGGACGGCCACACCACGTCGCCGCCGCCGCGCTACACCGAGCCGAGCCTGGTCAAGGCGCTCGAAGAGCTGGGCATCGGCAGGCCGTCGACGTACGCATCGATCATCAACACCATCCAGGACCGCGGCTACGTGTGGAAGAAGGGCGCCGCGCTGGTGCCATCCTGGATCGCGTTCTCCGTGGTCGGGCTGCTGGAACGGCACTTCGGCAGGCTGGTGGACTACGACTTCACCGCCGCCATGGAGGACGAGCTGGACCGGATCGCCTCCGGTGAGCAGCAGCGCACCACGTGGCTGAGTGGTTTCTACTTCGGCGGCGACGTCGGTCCGGAGGGCTCGGTCGGCCGCGACGGCGGGCTCAAGAAGCTGGTCGGCTCCGGCGTCGACACGATCGACGCGCGCGAGATCAACTCGATCCCGCTGTTCAACGACGAGCAGAGCCGCCCGGTCGTGGTCCGCGTCGGCCGCTACGGCCCCTACCTCGAGCGCGACGGCGATGGCCCGGACGGCGCGGAGAACCCGCAGCGGGCGAACCTGCCGGAGGACCTGCCGCCGGACGAGCTGACGCTGGAGATCGCCGAGAAGCTGTTCTCGACCCCGGTCGAGGGCCGCACGCTCGGCACGGACCCGGTCACCGGGCACGACATCGTCGCCAAGGAGGGCCGCTTCGGGCCCTACGTCACCGAGATCCTGCCCGAGCCGGAGGAGACCACCGCCAAGGCCAAGAAGGCGGCTCCCAAGCCACGCACGGGCTCGCTGTTCAAGTCGATGTCGATCGACTCGATCACGCTCGAGGAAGCGCTGCGGCTGCTGTCACTGCCCAGGGTGGTCGGCAACGACCCGGCCAGTGGTGAGGAGATCACCGCGCAGAACGGCCGCTACGGCCCGTACCTGAAGAAGGGCACCGACTCCCGGTCGCTCGGCTCCGAGGAGGACCTGTTCACGGTCACCCTCGAGGACGCGCTGAAGCTCTACGCGGAGCCCAAGCGCCGTGGCCGCCAGGCCGCCGCGTCCGCGCCGCCGCTGAAGGAGATGGGCAACGACCCGGTCTCCGGCAAGCCGATGGTGGTCAAGGACGGCCGGTTCGGCCCGTACGTGACCGACGGCGAGTACAACGCGTCGCTGCGCAAGTCGGACAGCGTCGAGACGCTGACCGACGAGCGGGCGGCCGAGCTGCTCGCCGAGAAGCGGGCCAAGGGCCCGGCGCCGAAGAAGACGACGAGGAAGCCGGCCGCCAAGAAGGCGCCTGCCAAGCCGGCGGCGAAGCGGTCAACGGCGAAGTCGAAGTCGTAGGGCGCTACCGTTCCCGATCACCGACGTGATGGGGGACGGGGATGGCCGAGTTCGACCGGCGTGCGACGGAGGCGTGGTTCCGCCGCAGGGGCCTGCCATTGGTGGTGCGGCGCGACGAGCGTGGCTCCCGGCTGCTGCAGCGTGCCGTGCCGGCGCTGGTGTTCGTGCTGGTCAACGACCCGTTGCTGGCGATCGTCACCTGGATCGTCGACGTCGGGGACGCCGAGTTCGCTCGGCGGATGGCCAACACCGCCTACGTGCTGCCGCTGCTCGTCGCGATCCTCGCTGCCGTCGTCGTGCCGGTCCTCGCGGGTTGGGGCGCCTCGGTCTGGATGAGCAGGCTGGACAGGCGCGGCCGGTGGATACTGGCCAGGATCGTGCTGGTCCTCAACGTCGTGGTGCTGCCCCTCGTCGACACGTGGCTCGGTCTCCGGACGATGTGGGTCGCGTTCACGATCGCCGTCGGTGTGACGTTGGTCATGCTGTTCTTCGTGTGGGTAGGCGCTGGTTCGATCCTCGCGTGGGGGCTACGCAAGGCGGTCAGCGAGCTGGGCGCGGTGGGCCGGATGGCCACGAAGGCGTTGCCGCTCCTGGTGTTGGTGGTCATCTTCGCGTTCTTCTCCACCGAGATGTGGCAGATCGCCGCCGAGCTGCCCAGGTGGCGGTTGTGGCTGGTCGTCGCGTTGTTCGCGGTGCTGGCGGTGCTGTTCATGGCGGCGCGGCTGGACGAGGAGCTGCGCCTGATGATCGACAAGGTGGCCGGCGACCGGCTGGACGACTTCGCGAGCGTCCTGGGTGGCACGCCACTGGCCGGCGCGGTCGACGGCGCGCCGATAGAGCCGGTCCCGCTGGGGCGGCGGGAGCGGGCGAACATCACACTCGTGCTTTTTCTGGCACAACTGCTCCAGATCCTCGTACTGGTCGTGCTGGTGTTCTGTGTGCTCATCGCACTGGGTGCCATCGCCATCAGTGGGCCGGTCATCGACTCCTGGCTGGGCGACGGCGCCGCACTGCGCAAGGGCACGTTGTTCGGCGTGAGCCTGCCGCTGTCCCACGGTCTGGTGCAGGTCTCACTTTTCCTCTCGGCGTTCTCCGGGCTGTACTTCGCCGCGTCCGCCGCCACTGACCAGCACTATCGCGAGTCGTTCTTCGAACCGCTCTTGGCGGACGTTCGCGTCAGCCTCGCCGCACGGCAGGTATATCTCGCCCGCCGGGGCGATGCCTCCTAGGCTGGTAGGTGACACAGAACGCCACCGCGAGGTAGCGCAGGGAGTCGACATGCCCAGCTGGAATCACGACGGCACCCAGGACCCGGGTCCGCCGCCGGTGATGCCCGACGCACTGTCCGGTAAGTACGACGCGGACGCCGTCCGGATCAGGGTGGTGGAGCCGTCGATGCCGGACATCACGAAGGTGCGGGAGGCGATGGCCTCGGTGCTCGACGAGGACTCGGAGCTGAGGATGAGCTTCGACGGTCTCGACAACTCGGCGACGGGCGTGCTGCCCACGCCGCCACCTGTTTCGGTGACCCCCAATCCGGGGGCCAACGACCCGGACGCCGGTGACGGCGGCGAGGGGGTCGGCCCCGCGGCCAACCCGCCGACGCCGCCGGTGGGCATCCAGCTGCCGCCCGCGATCGTGGAGTCGCCGCGCCGGGTGCGGCGCCTCGGCGGCGCACTCGGCATCCCCGCTCAGCGGGACCGACGGGCCCGGCCGATCCGCCGCCGCAACTCCTGGTCGCCGGGGCTCGCGGCCATCGGATTGTTACTGCTGGTGATCGGCATACTCGTGATCGTGATGTTGGCGAGCCTGATCGACACGATCTCGTCCATCTTCACCTGATCCCTCAGCACTCTCAGCTTGACCGCGTTACGTTACGCGCGCGCGGCCGTGTACCCGGCCGTGCGCGCGTCCCGGCTACTCTGGTGACGCGGGGCAGCGTGGAGATGGGGTGGCGGGCATCAGCGGGGGCGCGAGGACTGAGCAGGACGGCGGCGGAAACACGCCGGCCGGATCGAACGCTTCCATCACACACCGTGCGCGGAGTGTGCTCGCGATCAGGGGCTTCCGCAGACTTTGGGGTGTCACCTACCTGTGCAGTATTGGTGACTGGCTGTCACTGCTCGCACTGACCACCCTGGTCACCAAGATGACCGAGGGCTACCCGGCACAGAGCTTCGCGTTCGCCGGCGTCGTCCTCACCCAGATCCTCCCCGGCCTGCTGTTCGCCCCGCTCGGCGGACTGCTCGCCGACCGGTTCGACCGCCGCAAGATCATGGTCGTCTGCGACGTGCTGCGCTGCGCGCTGTTCGTCTCGATCGCGCTGGTCGGCACGCCGGTCTGGCTCTTCATCGCCAACTTCCTCATCGGCTGCTGCTCGATGATGTGGATCCCGTCGAAGGACGCGGCGGTGCCGAACCTGCTGCGCCGCCCGGACCAGGTGGAGACCGCGAGCCAGCTCGGCATGGTGATGACCTACGGCATCGCCGTCATCACCGGCGCGGGCCTGTACGCGGCGATCACCGGCATCACCACGAACCTGAACATCCAGCCCGATCCAGAGGGCATGGGCATCGCGAAGATCATCGTGGTGATCAACGGGCTGCTCTACCTGACGAGCGCGATCCTCATCGCCACCAGGATCCCGGAGCTGTCCCGGCGCGACACCCCGCTCGCCGAGTCGCAGCGCGAGGACAGGAAGGTCGCCAAGGAAACGGGCGAGAAGCTCGGGCTGATGGCGATGGCGCGCGACGCCGTCAAGTTCGTCCGCAGCACGCCGCTGGTGCGTGGCCTGCTGATCGGCATGATCGGCGCCTTCGCCGCGGCGGGCGCGTTGATCGGCTCGGCCAACATCTACGCGAACAGCCTGCTCGGTGGCGCCTCGGCGTTCGGCCTGCTGTTCGTCTCGATGTTCATCGGTCTCGCGACCGGGATGGCCGGCGCGCCGAAGCTCGCGCGGCGGCTGACGCACAACCGGCTGTTCGGCATCGCGATCGTGCTCGCCGGCCTCGTGCTGGTACTGGTCGCGGTGTCGCCGCACCTGATCGTCTCGCTGATCACCGTGATGATGGTCGGCGCGTGTGCCGGCGTCGCGTTCCTGACCGGGGTCACGATCATCGGCACCCAGATCGAGGACGCGATCCGCGGTCGCATCAACGCGATCTACCAGTCCCTCATGAAGATCATCCTGGCGGGCGCGATGGCGCTGACGCCGGTGCTGGTCGGGTTGACGAGGACGCACGACATCGTGGTGTGGGGCCGGGCCATGCGGATCGACGGCACCCGCCCGGTGCTGCTCGGCGCCGGCCTGATCGCCGCGCTGGTCGGGGTGATCGCCTACCGACAGATGGACGACCGGCGCTCCGAGCCGATCCTGTCCGATCTGCTCAACGCCATCCGCCGCAAGCCACGCCGGTCCACGGGCCTGCTGGTCGCGGTGGAGGGCGACACGGTCGCGGACACGTCCATGCAGGCACACCTGCTCGCCGACTGGCTGAAGCGGCCGGGCGCCAAGGAGGTGCTGCTGGCGACCGACCCGGCGCTGGACGACCACCGGCTGCAGTCGGTGCTGTCCGGGGCACAGCTGTCGGGTGCGCGTGCTCACGCGCTGGTGGCGGCGGCCGTGCGGGCGGACATCGTGGAACGTCAGATCCGGCCGGCACTCGATCGTGGTGCGCTGGTGGTGATGGAACGGTTCGTGGACAGCCCGCTCGCGCACCTGTCGGCGGTCGCCGGCCTCGACCCGTCCGAGCTGGAGGGCCTGGCGGACTGGGCGACGGCTCGGCTGCGCCCGGACGTGACCAT
>Ga0272482_10000426_pt1 | contig 13113 bp, 11 predicted proteins | sample RVTome_8_FD_192427 | JGI IMG/M metagenome (GOLD analysis project Ga0272482, IMG submission 192427) | Soil microbial communities from uranium-contaminated site in the Upper Colorado River Basin, Wyoming, United States - RVT160D0 (version 2) ...
CGGACGAAGCGAGCGCCGGCCGTCGGCGGGGAGGGCGCCGGGCCGACCGGAGCCGGGCCGGATGGGCACCTGCCCGAGGTGGCCGCCCGGCCGGTGGCGCTGCGTGACCGCATGCGTGGGGTGCGTACCGACCAGGACGGTCGGCGGGTCTACCGCCTTTGACGAGCGCTCGGCGCGGGCGGCTGGGTGCCCGGGTCGGAGCGGTGGTGGGGTGAGAACCTGAGCCCCGGCGTCAGGGGCGGGGGGTGGTCTCGTGATGGCGGATGACCTCGGCGATCACGAAGGTGAGGAACTTCTCGGCGAACACCGGGTCGAGGTGGGCGTCGGTGGCCAGGGCCCGCAGGCGCTTGATCTGCTGCTGCTCCCGTTCGGGGTCGGCGGCCGGGAGCCGGTGGTCGGCCTTGAGCCGCCCGACCCGCCGGGTGGCCTTGAACCGCTCGGCCAGCATGTGGACGACCGCGGCGTCGATGTTGTCGATGCTGGCCCGCAGGCCGGCCAGCTCGTTCCGCACGTCCTCGTCGACCTCGGTCACCGGCGAATCGTAACGGCCGCCCACCACACCGGACTCCCTGGCATCGGGCCGGTGAGCGACCCCGAGGAGCGGACCCGTGGCGGGCCAAGGACTGGCCGCTCCTGCGGACCTGCTTCACCGACGACTGCGACGCCCACTACGGCGACATCGGCCATTGGCCGGCCGTCGACGGATCGTGACCTGAGTAAGCGCTCGCCTAATAGGGTGCGGGTCGCAGGGGAGCAGGGTCGGGGGGACCGCATGGACGACATCGAAGCGATCAAGCAGCTCAAGGCCCGCTACTGCCGGCTGCTCGACACCAAGGACTGGGCCGGCTACCGCCAGCTGTTCACCGACGACGTCACCATGGACACCACCGACTCCGGCGGCGGCGTGGTGACCGGCGTCGACGACTTCCTCGCCTTCCTGGTGGACGTCCTGGGCGACACCGTCACCGTCCACCAGTGCCACACCCCCGAGATCGCCGTCACCTCGCCCACCGAGGCGACCGGCATCTGGGCCATGGAGGACCTCGTCCGCTTCGCCGACGGCACCGAGCTGCGGGGCTACGGCCACTACCACGAGACCTACCGCCGGGACGACAGCGACAGCGACGGCGAGGGCGGCGGCTGGCGGATCGCGTCGTCGACGCTCACCCGGCTGCGGATGGACATCACCCCGGCGGTCCCGGGGCGGACGGCGACGCCGTGACCCGGGTCGCGGTGGTCACCGGTGGGGCCTCCGGCTTCGGCCTGGCGCTGGGCCGGCGCTGCGTGGCGCTGGGCATGGACGTGGTCCTCCTCGACCTCGACGCCGACCGGGCCGCCGCCGAGGCCGCCACCCTGGCGGCCGGCGACAACGACGACGACGGCATCGGCGTGTCGGTGATCTTCCCGTCGGGGATGACCTCCCGCCACCTGGAGACCAGCGAGGCCGCCCAGCCCGACCACCTGCGGCGCCCGGTGGCCGGCGACGGCGACCTCGAGGCCATGGTCGCCAGCAACCCGGCCATGGCGACCGCTCTGTCCACGCCCGACGACGCCGCGGCCGGCGTGGTCGAGGCCGTGCTGGCCGGCGCCCCCTACGTCGTCACCCACGGCGACCTCACCGCCGCGGTCGCCGCCCGGACCGCCCTGCTCACGACCGCCACGACCGCCGCCGCCGAGGCGGCGCAGCACCCGGAGGACGGCTGACCGTGTTCCTCATGCGCTTCGACATGCGGGCCCCCGACTTCGGCGCCCCCACCGGCGACCTCTACACCGCCGCCCTGGAGATGGCCGCCTTCGCCGAGAGCCGCGGTGCCATCACGGCCGCGGTGTGCGAGCACCACGCCGCCGCCGACGGCTACCTGCCCTCGCCCCTGGTGCTGGCCACGGCGCTGGCCGCCCGCACCACCACGCTGCCGATCCTCACGGCGGCGCTGATCCTGCCGCTGTACGACCCGATCCGCCTGGCCGAGGACATGGCCGTCCTCGACATCATCAGCAGCGGCCGCGTGAGCTACATCATGGCCGTCGGGTACCGGCCCGAGGAGTACGAGCAGCACGGCGTCGCCTTCGAGCGCCGCGGCAAGCTGGCCGACGAGCAGCTGGCCCTGCTGCTGAAGGCCAAGACCGGCGAGCCGTTCACCCACGAGGGCCGGCGCATCCACATCACGCCCGCGCCGACGACGCCCGGCGGCCCCCGGATCATCTGGGGCGGCGGGAGCCCGGCCGCGGCCCGGCGGGCGGCCCGCTTCGGCCTCGACCTCATCGCCCAGGGCGGCGGCCCGGAGGTCGAGGAGGCCTACGCCGCCGAGTGCCGGGCCCAGGGCCGCGACCCCGGGTTCTGCATGGTGCCACCCCTCGACACCGCCACCACGGTCTTCGTGGCCCACGACGTGGACGAGGCCTGGGCCGAGCTGGGGCCCCACCTGCTCCACGACGTCACCAGCTACGCCGCCATGAACCCCGGCAACACCCACACCGCCAGCCTGTCGTTCGCCACCACCGTTGACGAGCTGCGGGCCGAGGACCGCAGCCACCGCATCGTCACCGTCGACCAGGCCGTGGCCATGATCCAGGCCGGGGCGCCGCTGGCGCTCCAGCCCCTGGCCGGCGGCGTGCCGCCCGAGGTCGCCTGGCGCTACCTGCGAACCGTCACCGACGACGTGATGCCCGCGCTCTGAGCACGGAACCCGGCCCGGCGGCGGCGAGGTCGCCGGCGGCGGCGACCGTGTCGTCGACCTCCGGGACGTCGATGGTGAGCGGTGCACCCCAGGCCTCGAACGTGACGTCGATGGTGACGCCGAGGTCCCCGGCATCGATGTGGAGGCGGTACCTGGCCGGCAGGCCGTCGTCGCCGACGGCGAGCTCGGCCCGGGCGTCGGGCAGCGGTGCCCCGTAGGCCTCGACCCACTCGTCGGGGGCCCGCAGGGTGGCGGTCAGGGCGTCGCCGTCCCACTCGGGGGTCCCCAGCCGTCCCATCGCCTCGACGAGCGTGCCCGGGTCGACCCCGACCAGGTCGCCGTGGTAGGTGCCGAAGGCGGGCAGCCACGCCCGGGGCGCGTCGGGGTCGCCGCCGGACAGGTACAGCTCCTGGGCGGTCACGATCGCCGCGGCGTCGGGCACCGGTGGGTCGACGCCGGCGCCGGCGAACACCTCCAGGAAGTCCTTGGCGAGGGGGTCGTGCACCACGTTCCACGGGGTGGCCGGGGTGATCTCACTGGCCGGGGTGGCGGACCGGACGTAGGCGAGGTCGGGGGTGACCACCGTCTCCACCGCCCAGGGGTCGCGGTCGGCGACGACGTGCGACACACCGCCGGCCCACTCGCCCACCTCGGACGACGTGGACGTGGCCGAGCCACCGGCGCCGTCCGGGCCCTCGGGCACGGTCCGCTCGACCTGCGCCGAGAAGCGGATGCCGCGACCCTGGGCGTCGAGTGCGGCCTGGGCGGCGGCCAGGACCTCCTCGGGGTGGGGCCGGTCGTCACCCCGCGACACGAGGAGCGGGCCGGCCGCGCCCAGCACCAGGGCGAGGACGATCACCGCTCCGGTCCACCGCACCCAGGCCCGGGACGGCGGCGGCATGTCATCGTCGTCGCTGGTCACCGGGTCGGTCACGGGCGGGGACAGTACCCGGCCCGCCCGGTAGCGTGGCCTCGTGTTGAGCAAGCGGTTGGTCGAACACGGCGATGAGGGACGGAGCGGCATGGCGGCGAACCCGCTGGTGGAGGCGTCGACGACGCGGGTGTGGGCCGACCTGGTGCCCGAGCGGACCGCCCTGCTGGTGGTCGACATGGTCAACTGGCAGGTGGCGCCCGACGGGGCGCTGGTGACCTGGGCCCGGGACGGCGGCATCGCCACCGGCTACCTCCTCGACCGGGTGGGCGGGCAGGTCGTCCCCCACATCGGGGCGCTGGCCCGCCGCTGCCGCGAGGTCGGCGTGACCGTCGCCTACCTGCGGATCGGCTGCCGGCTGCCCGACCACCGCGACGCCGTGCCCGGCCTCCGGGCCCTCACCGCCGCGGCCGACGCCCGGGACGGCACCTGGTCGTGCGCGGTGGTCGACGAGCTGGCGCCCGAGCCCGGCGACCTCGACCTGGTCAAGACCGGGTCCAGCCCCTTCCTCACCTCGGACCTGCACCCGACGCTGCAGAACATGGGCATCACCACGCTGCTCCACACCGGCGTGATGACCGACGCCTGCGTCCTCAACGGCACCTTCGGGGCCTGGGACCTCGGCTACGAGGGCCGGCTCGTCACCGACGCCACCGCCACCTGGGACGCCGACCGCCAGGCCGCCGCCGAGCGCATCCTCCGGGGCACCGCCCGCCTGTCGACCACCGCCGAGGTCCTCGCCGAGCTCGCCTGAGCGCCCGCCCCGAGCCGCCGCCGAACCGCCGGGCGACGCCGGGATGACGGGGCCGTTCGAGTCGACGTCCGATGTCCTCCCGATGAACCCCGGGCCGGGCGGGGCGTCGTCGGGGCCGCCGGGGGGAAGCGTGCCGTAGCCTGCACGTGAGCCCGGGAGTCGCGGCGAATGATCCACACCGATCCGATCGACATCAACTCCCGCCTGATGTCGCCCGTGAAGCCGCACGTCATCGTGCTCTTCGGCGCCACCGGCGACCTGGCCCAGCGCAAGCTGCTGCCCGGCCTGGTCCAGCTGTCGATGGCGGGCCTGGTGCCCGACGTGCGCATCGTGGGCACGTCGCTCGACGAGGTCGACGACGACGGGTTCCGCAACCTGGCCCGCCGCGCCTACGAGAAGCACTCGACCCGCAAGATCTCCGACGAGCAGTGGGCCGACTTCGAGCGCAAGCTGGTGTTCGTCCGCCAGGACAGTGGGCCGAAGGGGCTGGCGAAGGCGGTGGCCGACGCCGAGAAGGCGCTGGGCGGCGACTGCCGGCGCCTCCACTACCTGAGCGTGCCGCCGTCGGCGGCGCTGGAGGTGGTGGGCCAGCTGGGCGAGGCGGGCCTGGTCGAGCGGTCGCGGATCATCATGGAGAAGCCGTTCGGCACCGATCTCGCCAGCGCCCGGGCCCTCAACGCCGAGCTGCACGAGACCTTCGCCGAGGAGCAGATCTTCCGGATCGACCACTTCCTGGGCAAGGAGGCGGCGCTCAACATCCTGGCGTTCCGGTTCGCCAACGGTCTGTTCGAGCCGATCTGGAACCGGGTCCACATCGACCACGTCCAGATCGACGTGCCCGAGACCCTGGCGCTCGACAACCGGGTCGCGTTCTACGAGCAGACCGGCGCCTACCGCGACATGGTCGTCACCCACCTGTTCCAGGTGCTGGCGTTCATGGCCATGGAGCCGCCGACGTCGCTGACGCCCCAGGCCATCAGCGAGGAGAAGAACAAGGTCTTCCGGTCGATGCTGCCCGTCCAGCCGGCCGACGTGGTGCGGGGCCAGTACCAGGGCTACCGGGACGAGCCGGGGGTGCAGCGCTACTCGGAGACCGAGACGTTCATCGCCCTGCGCTGCGAGATCGACAACTGGCGCTGGGCCGGCGTCCCGTTCTTCCTCCGCACCGGCAAGCGGATGGCCGAGGGCGCCCGCATCATCTCGATCGCGTTCCGCGAGCCGCCCAAGAGCATGTTCCCGCCCGGGTCGGGGATCGGTGGCCAGGGGCCCGACCACCTGACGTTCGACCTGGCCGACGCGTCGAAGCTGTCGCTGTCGTTCTACGGGAAGCGGCCGGGGCCGGGCATGACGCTCGACAAGCTGAGCCTGCAGTTCGCCCTGCACGAGACGGGCCGCGAGTCCGACGTGCTGGAGGCCTACGAGCGGCTGATCTACGACGCCATGATCGGCGACCACACCCTGTTCACCACCGCCGAGGGCATCGAGCGGCTGTGGGAGCTGTCGACCCCGCTGCTCGAGAACCCGCCGCCGGTCCGCATGTACCCGCCCGGCGCGTGGGGCCCCAACGCCATCCACCAGCTGATCGCCCCCCACGCCTGGCGCCTGCCGTTCGAGCGCGCCTGGCGCAACAACTCGTCCCCCGCTCCGGAGTGACCCGAAACTGCGTGGCTCGGGGTCGCCGGAGCGCCCGCAGCCTCGCAGTTCCGGCCGTCAGACGTCCGGGCCCAGGGCCGTGGCGATCACGTCGCCGGGGGTCGACCCGGCGAGGAGCGCCTCGGTCCGCTTCGGGCCGAACGGCGGCCGGAGCAGCTCGGGCTGCTGCTGGCGGGCCTGGAACAGGTTCCCGATGGTCTGCATGCGGTCGTAGAACGAGCTCCAGTTCCGGGCGCCGGTGTCGGGCCAGCGCCCGAGCGACAGCCGGTAGCGGGTGGCGAGCACCTGGAGCAGCGGGAGGGTGACCTCGGTGGGGGAGCCGATGCCGGTGGGCGCAGGCCCGCCGTTGCCCGACGCGGACGCCGGTGACACGGGCCCGGAGGCTGCGGGCGACGACGGTGCGAGGCCCAGGATCGGCTGGCAGACGTCGATCCTCTCGCCGGCGAGCTCCAGGGTGATCTGCTTGGTCAGGTAGCGGGCGAACAGGCTGCTGGGCAGCTTCCGGACCCCGCCGACCAGGCCCGTCTGGTCGCGCAGCAGCCGCAGCATCGCCGCGTCGGTGAACAGCGCCAGGGCGGCCCACACGTAGCCGTCGACCCGCTGCTGCTCGTAGTGGGCGACCAGGAGGCTCCCGGCCAGCACGTGCTGGGACCGCCGCCTCGGGTCGTCCTCCAGCATCGCCAGCAGGTACTGCCGGATGCCCGACCGGAGCCGCTCCCGGGGCGGGTTCGTGGTCGGCACCCACGTCGGGTCGAGCCGGGTGAACACCTCCAGCTGGTCGGCGATGTCGGACCAGCACGCCGCCCACCGGGCGTCGACGTCGTCGTCGGGGGCGATGAACGTGCGGTCGGGGAAGTGGTCGAGGAACGTGGCGATGGCGAGGCCGACCTCGAGGAACACCAGCCGGTTGCCCGCCGCCAGCACCCGCAGGCTGGCCGCCTCGCTGCGGGACACGACCTTGCGCACGGTGCGGTCCGGCCGGAGCCAGCCGGCGACGGTCTGGAGCCGGCCCCGCGGCCCCACCGTGGCCGCGGCGTATCCGGACCGGTGGGTGAGGCGCTCCATCTTCCGCCCGATCGTGTACGACGACCAGGTGGCGAAGGAGCACCAGTTGGCGTCGCGCCCCGGGTCGCCCGAGGCGATGGCGGCGGCCAGCCGGCGGGACAGGTCGGCGTAGCCGACCGTGATGCGCTGGTTCCGGTGGATCATGACCTCGACCGGCTCCCAGAAGGGGAAGCCCTCGCTGGCCACGAGGTGGATGTCGTCGGGGTCGATGGGCGGGACCACGCAGTGGGCGAGGGCCGCCCGGGCCCGCTCCGCGCTCACCTCGCGGCGCCGGGCGGGGCCGGCGACCCGTGCACCTCCGGGCCGCCGACCCCGGCCCCGCCGGTCCGCCGCCGGAGGGGTGTGCCGCGCCGAGATCATCGGGGGCAGGGCGACCCCCTCGTCGCCCGCCCGCTCGACCGGGGTCGCCGCCAGGGGCGGGGGCACGGGCAGGGGCGTCGGCGGGGGACCGGGCGAGTCCGACTCGGCGGTGGTCATCGGGCCGCCGCCAGCCGGTCGACCGACTCGTGGACGTGGGCGACGAGGTCGTGCAGGGTCATCTCCCGGCCCCGTTCGTAGGCGGCCTGCCGCTCGCCGGGCCGGCCCTGGTCCGACCGCCGCGACCAGTCCCTCCGCAGCTCCCGGTCGATCCTCCGGAGGCGCGGGAGGCGCTGGTGATCGGTCGTGGACAGGTGGCCGCAGATGGCGTTGGCCGGCTCGTCGGCGCCGAGGGCTCGCAGGGGATCGAGGAGGTCCATGAGCGCTTGGATGGCCTCGTTCACGTTGTCCCGGGCGAGGAACTCCTCGCCCACGGTGAGCAGGGTGCACATCGTCTCGCGACGGTCCTGGGTCGGTGGCGCCAGGTGGTTGGCGGCCCGCCAGCCCTGGAGGTACAGCAGCGGCGAGCGGGCCGACTTCGCCAGCTGCATGCCCCGCTGGATCCGGTGCCGGGCGTCCGGGCTCTCCGTGCGGGGGGCGAGGCCGTCGGCCAGCGTGGCCATCGACAGCAGCGTCGGGCTGGAGCGCTCGTCGGTCAGCGCCTCGAGCTCGTCGGCGTGCTGTCGGGCCTCGTTGGGCCGCTCGCGGAGCCACGCGAGGTGCGCCCGCTCGTAGCTGGCGACGGCCCTGGGGAGCCGGTCGTCGCCCGCGCCGGGCAGTGAGCCGATCTCGTCGAGCAGGCGCCGGCTCTCCTTGCCGTCCTCGGCGCTGGCGGCGACCAGGCCCAGGATGTTGTAGGCGATCCACCGGCCGGGCACCGTCTCATCCGCGGTCGCCCGCAGCGCCTTCTCCGCCAGCTGCTCCGCCCGGCCGAGATGACCCTCCACGAAGGCGGTGCAGCTGGCCAGGGCGAGCGCTGCGCAGCGGAGGCGGTGCGGCTGCTTCCCCAGGGCGTCGGCGGCCTCCTGGGCCCACCGGCCGACCTCGTGGCACTCCCGGAGGAGGAGGTCGTCGGACAGGGACCAGACGAGCTGGAGCTGCTCGTCGAGCCGACCCTGCGCGGCGAACCAGTGCCACCCCGCCCGCAGGTTGGCGAACTCGGCCTCGACCACCCGCACCCAGGCGGCCTCCTCCGGGGTCCGGCGAGCGGGCGCAGCGAGCTCGGCGAGGCGCAGGAAGTACCGGGCGTGGGCTTCGCCGGCGCGGTCGCGGTCGCCGGGGTCGAGGACGTCGGTGGCCGGCGACCGCACGGCTTCCCGGAGCCGGTAGCGCGCCACGCCGAAGCCGCCCGGGACCGCCGGCACGACGAGCCCGAGGTCGACCAGGCGGTCGAGGTGCCCTCCCGTGTCGGCGGGGGCGATCCCCACGGCCGCGGCCACCGCCGTCGCCCCGGCCCGGTCCCAGGCCCCGACGAACGTGGCCAGCGAGCCGAGGAGCCGTCGCAGCGGCCCCTCGGCCGGGATGACCGGGCCGCCGCCGGGGGTGGGCGGCGGGGGCCGGTGCGACCGGGTGGCACCCGCCGGGTCTGCCGTTCGCCACCAGGGAGCGGTCAGCTCCAGCGCGCACGGCACGGGTCGCAGCGTCAGCGCGGCGCTCGCCCCGCCGGCCGGGGCCCCGACCTCGACGACGGTCTCCCGGGCGCTCGGCAGCCCCAGCGACGCCCGGGCCGTCGCCAGCACCGTGGCCCGACCGTCGCTGCGGGCCACGTCGGCGACGAGGTCGCCCACCGCGCCGCCGAGGTGATCGCAGTCGCTCAGCACGACGATGCCCGGGTCCTGCAGCGACGCCACGACCTGCGCCCGGAGGTCGGCAGGGCGGGCCCGGACGACATCCGCCCAGTGGGCACCGGCGCCGAGCCGGGCCGCGGCGAGCGCCCGCACCAGCTCGTCGCCGTCGGCGATCGTCGACGTGTCGATGAAGACGGCACCGCCCGGGAACCGGGTGGGGTCGGTGCGCCGGACCAGCTCGATGGCCAGCCGGGTCTTGCCGAGGGCTCCTGCCCCGACCAGGGTCACGACCGTTCCGGGCTGCATCGCCGCCTCCACCGGGGCCAGCTCGGCCTCGCGGCCGAGGAGCCGGGTGGCGTAGCGGGGCAGCTCGCCCGGTCGTCGCTCCTCGCCGACGAGCGGGGGGAACGCACCGGGGCTCCGGTCGTGGACCAGCGTGTAGAGCGGCCGCGGGGCGCCGGCCCGGGCATCCAGCCACGGCGTGGTCTCCAGCAGCTTGGCGCCGTGGGGCAGGCGATCGTCGACGGCCTCCCGGGCCGCCCACGACACGAGCACCTGCCCCGGATGGGCGGCCCGCCCGATGGCCTTGACCTCGTCGACGTCCGCCGGATCGGGAGCGCGGTCGTCGGTGGCCGCGGGGTGGGCGTGGACGGCGATCCGGAGGGAGGTACCGCCGGTGACCATCGCCACGGCGAAGGCGTTCCGGGCGTCCGCGAACCGGGCCACCAGGCTGCGGCGCTGTCGCGAGTGGACCTGACCGTCGTAGAGCTCCACGGCGCCGAGGTACCGCTCGAGCTCGCGGTGGAGGTCGTCGATGTCCAGGTACAGGAGGGCTTCGGTGGTCGCCAGCCGCAGGATCCGCTCTGCGATGTGGTCAGGGGTGCGTGACGCCACCGCACGCACGCTCTTGCTGCCAAGTGACGAGGCCTCGACGAATCGCCGTCCGGCCGCCCGGGCATCGCTTCGATCGGTCATTCCGCCGACTCCTTCTCTCTCGCACCATTGGTGGGTCTCCGCCACAGTGCTCCCGCCTTCTCCTTGGTCTTAAGGTTGCTGTTGCGTTGCCGCCGCGCTGCGAACGGGGAAATCTCCTTGGCGTTCAAAGGAACATGCCGCCGCCGGTCCAGGTGTTCCCGGCGCTTCGACCAATCGCGATGAGCGCTGGGCAGCTCCGTCAGGCAGCAGGTGATGAAGCAGTTCCTCAGGCTCGGGTCCTTGTCCGGATCCCACGCGGTCGAGAGCCTGGCGGGGAAGGCCCGAACGGCCCGGGTGACGATGTCGCAGGCGAGCTCGCACGCGTCCTCGCCGTCGAGGCGCAGGTCGTGGCGGACGAGCTCGAGGCCCGGCACCGGCTGGCTCGCCGCTGCGCCGGCGGCCCGGCGGTGGATCGACCCGCTCCGGATCCACCGGAACACGATCGGGAACGCGTAGCGGATCAGGCGGTTGGACAGGAGCGTCCAGCTCTCGCCGCCGGGGTCGGCGACGACCAGGGCCCGCAGCTCCCGATCGCCTCTGCTTCGCGTGGCGTCGTCGACGTCTCCAGCTGGCATCTCCCCATCCTCCCGGCGACGACCTTCCCTGGTCGTCCATGGCCGATCCGGCGACTCCCGGGCGGGAGCGCCGGTTCCGGTGCGGTCATAAGGCCGGGCCGACCGGGGTCGGGGTCGGGGTCGCTCGCCGGGTTCTTCTCCGGGTGTCGTCGTCCGGCCCGAGGTCAGAAGCCCTCGCCGTCGAGGAGCTCGGCGAGATCCTCTGGCGTCCGGCCGAACCAGCCCAGGAACGACGGGTCGATCGGCGGGCGGTCGGCCCGTAGCGCCGCCGCGGTCGCCGGGTCCGGCGGTGCGGCACCCTGCCACCCGAAGTTGACGTCGCGGGCCTCCGGGCCCCACGCACCCAACCCGACCTCCACGGTCCACCCCCTCGGGCACGTCACCGTGAAGGGGACGGCGTCCTCGGTGGGCCGGCGGCAGGTGACGATGGTCGGTCCCCGCACGAGCAGCTCCTTGCGGTTCTCGCCGTGGTGGATGGCGAGGCGCGCCGGCCGGTCGTCCGTCGGGACGAAGCGGAACCAGATGGGCCCGATCCAGTGGGTGGGGAAGTCGAAGGTCGGCACCGGCGCCTTCGTCCGGATCGTGACCGTCTCGGTGCACGTCGTGCCGTCGGCCCGGTAGATGCGGTCGAGCCGGGAGCGGAACCGGTCGGGGCGGGGATCGCCACCCGCCTCCAGCAGTTCGAGGTGGCGCGTCGTCACCGGCGCGTCGGGCCGCATCCCGGTGGCCAGGTCCGCCACGTCCTGCCGGGTGAGCCGGCGGGCCACCCGCAGCCGGCGGTAGCCCTCGGCCGGGAAGGGATCGGGGGCGTCGGCGGGACGGTGGCGCCCGTCGGTGAGGTCGCTCACCCGGTCCTCGGCCTCGCCCGTGGTGCACACCTGCTCCACGAGCTCCGGGCGGCTGCCGAAGAAGTCCGCCAACCGGGCCGCGAACCGCTCGTCGCGGGCGAACCGCTCGGCGAGCCGGGGCGAGACGAGGCCGGCCGCGGAGTGGCCGCCGCCGGCCACCTCGGCTCGCTCGAGGGCGTCGAAGCAGGGGAGCCCCAGCCGCTCCGGCACCTCGCCGCGCCCGAAGTCGACCCAGCCGGCCTCGCGGAGGTACACCCACACCGCCGGGTTCTCCATCGACATCGGGGTGGTGGCCACCAGGCCCCGGTCGTCGCACGCCTCGTCGATCGCGAGGTGGAAGGCGGCCCAGCGCAGGCGGGCCTCGATGCGGTGGGTACCGGGCCGAGGGCGGAGCCACGCCCACGCCGGCCCGCTCGGGCCCGGGAAGTTCTGCGCCCACACGTCGCGGGCCGCCAGGCCGTCCCGGGCATCGAGGGCCATCGTCAGGTCGACGAGCGCGCCCTGGGCGCCGTACAGCTCGTCGAGACGGCGGAGGGTGGCGAACCGGACGCCCCGGTGGCCCCGTTCCCACTGGCTGACCGCGGCGGGCGTCACCCCGAGGTGGCGCGCGACGTCTCTGCCGCTCAAGCCCCCGACGTCTTCGCGGAAGATCTGCAGCAACAAAGGGAGCTCGTCCTGCCCCATCCCCACGCGGTTGATGGTAGGTAGTTCGGGGGTGCTTTGGTCCGAAAGCAACCAACTGTTTTCGCTGGACGGTTAACGATTGGTCCGCGGTCGCTGGGACACCCGGTTTGCTCGCACTATCGACTGGCGGCGTCCCCGCCATCGACACGAGGCGAGAGTGCCATGCAGGAAAATTCTCATCGCTTGTCACCCATTTCCGCTTACCGGACGGCAGTTACCGACAGAGGATCGACAGGGTCCCTTGACGACAGGAGGTGCGGCGAATGCCGATCGACGAGCTCAACGCCGTGCTCGCCGTATTCGGTGTCGCACCGGTGGGCCGTCGACGACGAGCGGGCCGAGCTGTGACCACCCATGCCGCGGGGCCGCCGACGGGCGACGACCGCCCGGACGCCGACGCCCCGGACCCGCCGACGCTGCCCTGGGGCGACGTCGAGTTCGAGGCCGTCCACCGCAAGGTGACCCCCGGCCTGCAACGACACGTGAGGAAGTTCGGCCTGGGGAACGAGGACGTCGACGACATCACGAACGAGTCCTGGCTCCTCCTCGTGGCGTGGTGCCTCAGCCCCGACCCGCCGGACCGCCCGATCCCGTACCTCTACGGGATCGCCGGCAACCTGAGCCGGAAGAGGCTGCGGGAGATCCGTCGAGCAGGCCATGTGCCGTTGAAGCCGGACGAACACGCCGTGCCGGCGCCGGACCAGACCGACTCGGTCGATCACGAGCGCACGCTGGGCCAGGAGCTCGACGTCGCCGGGGTCCCGGACCGCCAGCGGGAAGCCGTCGAGCTCGTCGACTACCAGGGC
>Ga0272482_10000429_pt1 | contig 13085 bp, 8 predicted proteins | sample RVTome_8_FD_192427 | JGI IMG/M metagenome (GOLD analysis project Ga0272482, IMG submission 192427) | Soil microbial communities from uranium-contaminated site in the Upper Colorado River Basin, Wyoming, United States - RVT160D0 (version 2) ...
TACCACCTTTCCGATCAGGTCCGGTGGAGAGGAGAGGGACAGCGCGGCGCCCAGGGAGTCGATGTGGGCACGAGGGGCGATGATCGCGAGTTGGCCGTCGGTGTGTGCCGTGGCGAGGTCGGCGATGACCGTGGGTAGGTCCCTGCGGGTGGTGCTGATCCGCCATGGTGGTTCGCCGGTCGAGCGGACCGACCGGGGCAACGGCGTTCCGGGATGGTGGGCGGCGAGCAGGTCCGCGGCGGCGGCCATGATTTCCGCCGGTGTGCGGTAGTTGACCGTGAGCCAGGCGAGTTCCCAGCGATCTCGCACGTGTGGCCGCAGCACGCGGTCCCACGACGAGGCGCCGGCCGGGCTCCCGGTCTGGGCGAGGTCTCCGACGATGGTCATCGATCTGGTGGGGCACCGGCGCATCAGCATCCGCCATGCCATCTCGGACAGTTCCTGTGCCTCGTCGACGACCACGTGCCCGAACACCGGACGGTCGATGCCCTGGCCGACCAGGGTGGCGACTTCGTCCAGCAATGGGATATCGGCGGCGCTCCAGCCGTCGGTCCGCTCACCGAGGAGGTCCGACACGAGGTCGGACACCACGTGCTCCGGGGTCAGCGGCGGCCACAGCCGGTCGAGTGCGGCCTGGACGCCGGTGTCGGCGAGCAGTGAGTCCCGCAGACCGCTCCGGTCGGTCTCGTCCAACAGGGTCCTCGGTCCGTCGTCGTGCTCATCCTGCTCGAGCACGACACCCGTGGCGGCCAGTGCACGCAGATCGGCCTCGCCGAGCCGGCCGTCCGCGCTGCCGCCGTCGATCGCCTCGCCGGTGTCGGTGAGCACGACCGCTTCCATGCCCTCCGTCAGGCGCCGCGTGAGCACGTCCACGATCTCTTGCTGGAAGACCAGCCTGGCCTGGTTGTGCGGTAGTCCGGTCCGCTTGGCCTTCCGCATGGCACGGCCGCAGGTGCGCGGGTCGAGCCGCAGCACCTGCTGCTCGAACTCGACGTCGACCGGCCGGTCCGGTGTCCGCACCCACGACCGGACCGCTGCCGCCAGCCGTTCGGCCATGACGGCCTCGCCCATGAGTGCGGCGATCCCGGGCGGGTCCACCCGGGTGACCTCGACGCCCGGCCCCAGGTTGGCGATGGTCGTCGTCTCCACGCTGTTCTCGCCGAGACCGGGCAGGACCTGGCCGATGTAGTCGAGAAAGATGTGACTGGGCCCTACCACCAGGACACCGCGGCTGCGCAGGTGCGGCCGGGTGTACAGCAGGTACGCGACCCGGTGCAACGCGACGGCCGTCTTACCCGTGCCGGGACCGCCCTGCACCACCAGCACCCCGCCGGACTCGTGCCGGATGATCCGGTCCTGCTCGGCCTGCAGGGTGGTCACGATGTCGTGCATTCGCCCGGTCCGCTGCGCGGTCACCGCCGCCAGCAACGCCGCCTCGCCGACCAGAACGTCGTCGCCGGCACCGCCCTGGTTCAGCAACTCGTCGTTCACCGCGACGACAGACCTGCCTCGCGTGATGATGCGCCGCCGTCGCCGCACCCCATCCGGAGCGGTCGCCGTCGCGGTGTAGAACGCCCGGGCCACCGGGGCGCGCCAATCCACCAGCAACGGTTCACCGCCCTCGTCCCGGAACAGGCCGAGCCTGCCGACGTAGACCCGCCGGCCGTCGTTCGTGTCCAGCCGCCCGAAGCACAACCCCTGCTCCACCGCGTCCAGTCGTGCCACCTCCGGCTGCCAGACAGCTACCGCCTCCCGATCGCCACCGGCCCGCGCCGCCACCAGGCGCTCGGCCGCCTCCTCACGCAATGCGTCCAGACAGGCGTACAGGCCCGCCACGTACTGCTGCTCGATGTCGATCTCATGGTCGATGTCGTCGATGTCGCTGCCGGTCACGCCCGCGCTCCCCTGAGTCGGCGATCAGTGCCATCGAGCGTCCACGGCGGCGTCCCGGAAAAACAGTCTTGTTCTTTCCCGCCGCCTCAGCCGCCCAGGCTGGCAGCGGTCACGCCCGCGCACTTCATTCACGACAAATTGATCAGCATTACACCCAGCTGCCAATACGGTTAGATGAGCTGAAAATAGCTGGGATGAGTAGACGAACATGGATATCATCGAAAATCCATGTCATGAAACAGCAAACCAGGCCGTCTCCGATGGAAACGGCCTGGTTTGCATATGTAGCCCCGACGGGATTTGAACCCGCGCTACCGCCTTGAGAGGGCGGCGTCCTAGGCCGCTAGACGACGGGGCCAGAACTAGAGGGAACTGTATCAGAAGCGATTTAGTTCTCTCTGCTGGGGTACCAGGACTCGAACCTAGACTAACTGAACCAGAATCAGTCGTGCTGCCAATTACACCATACCCCATTGGCACTGCTTCCAGCTGGTCTCTCGACCTGCTCAGCAGCACCGGAGAAGATGTTAGACCACGCCCTCCCGGTACCGGAAATCGGCCCCGGCGGTTGCCCGTAGATCGGGGGTCCGGTACTCGCTGACGAGGAGTTCTGGCAGGTCGGCGAGGGTTTCGATGGTTTGGATGCCCGGCTCGGGGCTGGGGTGGGGCGCACCGCGGGCGAGCCACACGCCGTGGAGGCCCGCGTCGCGGGCGCCGATGGCGTCGGTGTCGAGCAGGTCGCCGACGTGGATCGTCTGCGCGGGGGCAACGCCCAGTTGGGCGCAGGCCGTGTGGAAGATCACGGCGTCGGGTTTGGCGGCGCCGACCTCGCCGGCGATGACGAGGGTGTCGAAGAACCGGGCGATGCCGAGGCCGGCCAGCTTGGCGCGTTGGTGGGGGCCGGACGCGTTGGTCACGGCGGCCAGTTTGAGCCCGGCGGCGCGCAGCCAGTCGAGGCAGGGGATGGCGTCGGCGAAGAGCTGCCAGGTGGTGCGGAGCTGGGTGCAGCGGCGCTCCTCCAGGGTGGCGACGAGGTCGTCGTCGAGGAGGGCGCCGAGGTCGGCGAAGAACGCCTTCGTCCTGGCGCGGTGCATGGCGTCGTAGGGCAGCTCACCGGCCACGACACGGGCCACGTGCTCGTCGGTGGTGCGCTGCCAGCACGACCACATGTCGTCGCGCCCGATGAGGTCGTACAGCGCCCGGCGGGCCGAGCTGGTGAAGTCGACGAGGGTGTCGTCGATGTCCAGGCAGACGGCCTGGATCCTGGGCGGCTCGTGCTCGGCCGCCAACCCGGACGCGCGGCGGTCGGAGGCAGCAGGAAACGGCACGAGCCCAAAGGTCATCAGCAGAGATTAGGCCGCCCGGGGCACCCTCCGATTCGGCTATAGAGGTGATTGTGTGGACTCTGACTCGATTAAGTGAGCGCGGCGCCAGTGTTGGCCGATTAGGCTGTATCGCTTTTCACCAGCGCCGCGTTACTCGGTGCTCAGGACAGTGCTGCCCTGAGCCGGGAGAGTGACCGCTCCCTGCCGAGCTGCTCCAGCGACTCGTACAGCGGCGGCGACACGGTCCGGCCCGTCGCCGCGACCCGCACCGGCGCGAACGCCTTCCTCGGCTTGAGTCCGAGGCCCTCGATCAGCGCCGCCTTGAGCGCCTCCTCGATGGCGGCCGTCGTCCACGTCTCGAGGCCCTCGAGCGCGGTGATGCTCGCCGTCAGCACCGGGTCGGCGTCCGGTCCGAGCGCCTTCGCCGCCGACGCCTCCTCCGGCGCGAACTCGTCCTCGGCGATGAACAGGAACCGCAGCATCGTCACCGCGTCGGACAGCAGCGTCACGCGTTCCTGCACGAGCGGGGAAATGGCCCGCAGGGCGTCGAGATCGGCGGTCGGCGGATTCGCCGGCAGCACTTTCGCGGCGACGAGATAGGGGATGATCCGCTCGACGAAATCCTCCGCGGAAAGCCTGCGGACGTGTTCGGCGTTGATGGCCTCGGCCTTCTTCACGTCGAACCGGGCCGGGTTCGAGCTGACCTTCGCGATGTCGAACGCGGCGATCATCTCGTCCATGGTGAAGATGTCGCGGTCCTCGGCGATGGACCAGCCGAGCAGCGCGAGGTAGTTCAGCATTCCCTCCGGTAGGAAACCGCGCTCCCGGTAGTGGAACAGGTTCGACTCGGGGTCCCGCTTGGACAGTTTCTTGTTGCCATCGCCGCGCACCAGCGGCAGGTGCCCGAACCTCGGCGTGAACGTCGTCACCCCGATCCGCCGCAGCGCCTCGTACAGCGCGATCTGGCGGGGCGTCGACGGCAGCAGGTCCTCGCCGCGCAGCACGTGCGTGATGCCCATGAGCGCGTCGTCGACCGGGTTGGTCAGCGTGTACAGCGGCGCGCCGTTGGCACGCACCAGCACCGGGTCGGGCACGCTGCCGACCTTGAAGACGATCTCGCCGCGCACGAGGTCGTCGAACGCGATGTCGTGGTCGGGCATCCGCAGGCGTAGCACGGGTTCGCGGCCGTCGGCGCGGAACGCGGCCTTCTGCTCGGCGGTGAGCGCGCGGTCGGCGTTGTCGTAGCCGAGCTTCGGGTCCTGCCCGGCGGCGCGGCGGCGCTCCTCGACCTCTTCGTTGGAGGAGAAGGACTCGTACAGCTCGCCTGCTTCGAGGAGCCTGCGCGCGACGTCGGCGTAGGTCTCACCGCGCTGGCTCTGCCGGTACGGCTCGTGCGGGCCGCCGACCTCGGGGCCCTCGTCCCAGTCGAGGTCGAGCCACCGCATCGCGTCGAGCAGCGAGTGGTAGCTCTCCTCGCTGTCGCGCGTGGTGTCGGTGTCCTCGATGCGGAACACGAGCTTGCCGCCGTGGTGGCGGGCGTAGGCCCAGTTGAACAGGACGGTGCGGATCAGGCCGACATGCGGCGTGCCCGTCGGCGACGGGCAGAAGCGGGTGCGGACCTGGGCGGATGCAGTAGTCATGGCCCGATCAGCGTATCCGCCTTGACGTTCCGCGCCGGCAGGTGCATGCTGGTGTTATTCAACAGAGGATGAATTCACTGGAGGGGTCAAGATGGAACGGACCACGTGTCTCGTCGTCGGTGGCGGTCCTGCCGGGATGGTGTTGGGGTTGCTGCTCGCACGGGCGGGCGTCGAGGTGACGGTGCTGGAGAAGCACGCCGACTTCCTGCGCGACTTCCGCGGCGACACGGTGCACCCGACGACGATGGACCTGCTGGACGAGCTCGGGCTGTGGGACGAGTTCGCGAAGCTGCCGTTCAACAAGTTGGAACAGGCGCAGCTGCCGACGGCGGCGGGGATGGTGCAGTTCGGCGACTTCACGCAGCTGCCGGGTCCGCACAACTACATCGCGATGGTGCCGCAGTGGGACCTGCTCGACCTGTTGGCCGACGCCGCCAAGCAGGAGTCGTCGTTCACGCTCCGCATGGAGACCGAGGCGACCGACCTCGTCCGGGAACACGGACGGGTGGTCGGCGTCGAGTACCGCACGGCCGCCGGTGCGACCGGCCAGATCCGCGCGGACCTCACCGTCGCCGCCGACGGCCGCCGCTCGGTCCTGCGTTCCGCGGCCGAGATGAAGGTCAAGGACTACCCGACACCGCTGGACGTCTGGTGGTTCCGGCTGCCGCGCGAGTCGACCGACCCGACCGGCGCCCTCGGCGTGATGAGCCGCTCGCGCGCGGTGGTCATGTTGGACCGCAACGACTACTGGCAGGCCGCGACGCTCATCCGCAAGGGCTCCGACGCGGAGCAGCGCAAGGAACCGGTGTCGGCGATGGTCCAGAGCATCGCCGACGTGGCCCCGTGGCTCGGCGACCGCGTCGACGCGGTGTCCTCATGGGACGACGTGAAGCTGCTCGATGTCCGCGTCGACCGGCTGGACCGCTGGTACCAGGACGGCCTGCTGTGCATTGGTGACGCGGCGCACGCGATGTCACCCGTCGGTGGTGTCGGCATCAACCTGGCGGTGCAGGACGCCGTGGCGACCGCCCGACTCCTGGCGGCGCCACTGAAGGCCGGCACGGTCACGACGGCGGACCTGGCCAAGGTCCAACGCCGCCGCCTCCTGCCGACGGTTGTCGTGCAGGGCGTGCAACGGTTCCTGCACGCCCGTGTGCTGAAGCAGGCACTGGCCGGCAACATAGAAATAGCCAAGGCGACGACGAAGCTGCCGCTCCCGGTCCGCATGATGAAGCGTTTCCCGTGGCTGCGCCGCATCCCCGCGTACGTGGTCGGCCGAGGCATCCGCCCGGAACACGCCCCGGACTTCGCCCGCCGCTGAGTGAAGAACCGCCGGTCCGCACCGCCATCCCGGCGAGCGGACCGGCAGCGCGTCTCCCTATATATAGGTACGCCGTCTCACCCGAGGGTGCGGAGGAGTGCCCGTGCCGCTGTGGCGTGTGGGGTCGCGCCCAGGGCGTCGAACGTTCTCAGTGCTTGTTGGGCCGTGGTGATCGCGGTGGGGGTTGGTTGTTCTTCTGCCAGTGCCAGGCGGCAGGTGGCTGCCTCGAACGGTAGGGCCAGTGCGTCCAGGGCAGTTGCCGCGCTCGTGAGGAGTGCCGGGCCGCCGCGGAGGCGGTCCGCGGTCGCGCAGGCGTAGGGGAAGCCCAGTTTCGCCAGTTCGTCTGCCATGCGGGTCGCTTCGTCGGAGTCGCCGGTGCGGCGGCAGGCCTCGGCGCGTACCTGGAAGTGCGTCACCGGTAGGAGGAACTGGGCCGGGGTTGCCGTCAGCCGCACTGCTTCTTCTGGGTTGTTCTCCGACAGGGCCAGTTGTGCGCGGATCAGGTCGAGGAGTGGGCCGATCCGCCGGCCTCGGTAGTACGTGTCCGCCTCGTCCACACAGGACGTTGCCGCGTGGGTTTCGCCACGGTGTGCCAGCACGGTGGCACGCACCGCTAGCGCCAGGGCGGTTCCTCGGACGTGGTCGGTGCGATGAGCCAGCTCTCGTGCCCGGTCCGCCAGTGCGATGGCGTTGTCCCACGCACCCACCTGGAACTGTGCGAGAGCCCACAACGCCGTCGGCAGCACCGCGAGTGGCGGCAACCCGGCCTGCTCGGCCAACTGGACACCGCGTTCCGCGCGACGGGCGACGGCCGCGTGTTCGCCTCGGCCGATCGCCGTGGCCATCGTGGTCAGTTCGAGGGTCACCGCCACCGGGACGCCGGCAGTAGTGCTCACGTCCCGGATCGCCGCGTCCGTGCCGAGTCCGTACCTCGCCAGTGCCGTGGCCCGGCGGTTCCCGGTCTGCTCGGCGATCGCGGTCAGTTCGGCCACCGCAGCCCGCGCGTCGGCCGTTGCGCCAGCTCTGCTGTGCAGCACCAGGCCGACCTGCGCCACGTCGACGCGCAGCTCCACGTCCGCCGGCCCGACCATCAGCGCCGCCTCGCTGAGATGTCCCGTCGCGTCAGCGAGTTGACCGTTGTCCGTCTCGACCTGCGCCAGCCGCAACAGGCACGGCACCCGGTCGCCCGTCGCGGCGGCCGCCCGCCACGCCGCGACCGACTCGTCGACGCGGCCGGCGTAGGACGCCGACTCGGCGAGCCGCGCCAACAGCCCCGGCACGAGGTCGTCCCGGTCGAGCCTGCGTGCCAACGCGATCGCGCTCTTCGCGTGCCGCATCCCCGCCGCGCCCGCCCTACGCAGCACCGCGTGCTCCGCCGCCGCGCAGAACACCGTCAACGCCCGCGATTCCGGCACCGCCGCGCCCGCCTTGGCGAGGTGGTGTGCCTTGGTGCTGACGTCGTCGACCGCGGCCGCCGCCCCGGCATGGTGGGACTGCCGGGTTCGCGCCGGCATCGACGCGTACACCGCGTCGGCGAGCAACGGGTGGGCCGCGCGGAACACCGACCCGTCGGTCGTGACGAAGCCGTTGGCACGCAGCCGCTCCAACCGCACTGCCACGGCCGGGAAACGGGCGGCGAGCTGGGCGGACGTCGCCGCGTCCGCGTAGACGACGACCGCTTCCAGCACCGCGCGGTCGGCCGGGTCGAGCGCGGACACCCGCGCTGCGAACAGGTCCGATGGCGCCGTCGCGCCCGGCCTGAGCACCCACCCGTCGTCGAGGAACAGGTCGCCGCTCGCCAGGAGCGCGCCGATCAGCTCACGCACGAACAGCGGCACCCCACCGGCTTTCGCCGCGAGCAGGTCCAGGAGCGCTGGGGGCGCTGAATCTCCGAGGCACTCCTTCGCCAGCTCGGCCACGGCGGCGGGTGGCAGCGGCCGCACCGGCACCTCGACGAACCCGGGCAGCTGGCAGGACCGGCACGTCACGATGACGAGGCAACGCAGTCCCGGCGCCGCGTGGCCGAGGTGGCGCAGCACGTCGAGGGAGTCGGTGTCCGCGCGGTCGATGTCGTCGACCAGCAGCACGAGCGGCTGCGTGGCCGATGCCGTGGCCACGAGTGCGGTGACGGCCTCGAAGAGCCGGGTCCGTTGCAGGGCGGGGTCCTCGAGCGGGGCGGGCGCGGATGTCGTGGCGGTGCCGAACAACCGGGCCAGCTCGCCAGTGGGTTCCGCGCCGGCCAACGGTCGTAGCGCCGCGATGATCGGCGCGTAGGAGCGACCATCGTCGTGCGCATCGCCGCGCAGCACCAGAAACCCCTGCTCCTGGGCGGTACGCAGGCATTCCGTGGCGAGCAGGGTCGTGCCGGCGCCGGCTTCGCCGGTCAGCGCGACGAGCCGGCCCGCGCCGTTCGCCGCCTCGGTCAGTAGTCCGGCGAGTAAGGCGGACTCCTCGCCACGTCCGATCAACCGTGCCACCCCCAGCTGGTCGCATGCCAGGCAACACAACGACGAGGGCCGTGGCGAGGGTGCGCCGTATCCCCCGTGTGAGGGAGGTCAGCGAACCTTGATCAACCGTCCACTTGCAATGATCACTGAGGACGGCGTGGTCAGAGCCGGGACTGGAGCGCGTCGGCGGCCGCGAGCAGATCGGCGGCCCAGCGGGCGCCCGGCCTGCGGCCCATGCGGTCGATGGGGCCGGACACCGACACCGCGGCGACCACGGCGCCGGACGCGTCGCGCACGGGGGCGGACACGCTTGCCACGCCTGGTTCCCGCTCGGCCACGCTCTGCGCCCATCCACGCCTGCGCACCTCGAGCAGCGCGCGTTCGCCGTACACGGCGTCGGCGAGCAACGAACGCTGCGTCGCCGGGTCCGTCCACGCCGCAAGGACCTTTGCGCCGGAGCCCGCGGTCATCGGGAGCCGGGCGCCGACGGGAACGGTGTCGCGCAGGCCACTCGGCGGCTCCGCGGTGGAGATGCAGATGCGGTGCACGCCGTCGCGGCGGTACAGCTGCACGCTCTCGCCGGTGCGGTCGCGCAGCCGGGGCAGCACGCTGCTCGCCGCGTCCAGCAACGGGTCCACCGCGCCGCCTGCCAACTCACCGAGTGCGGCGCCCGGCCGCCACCGTCCGTCGCTTCCTCTGCGCAGCAAGCGATGCACTTCCAGGCCCACCGCGAGGCGGTGCGCCGTGGCACGGGGAAGGCCCGTGCGAGTGCAGAGTTCGGCCAGCCCACAGGGCTCCTTGGCGACCGCCTGCAGGACCGCCATTGCCTTGTCCAGTACGCCGATGCCGCTATGCTGTCCCACGTCTCGATATTATGTTCCCGCTATCTGGGATGTCCAGTGTTTCGCATCGTGGGAACCCACTTCCGACAGTCGATAGGTGAGAAGGCATGGGAAAGACACTTGCCGAGAAGGTATGGGACCAACACGTCGTGCGGCGGGGGACCGGCGCGGAGCCGGACCTGCTGTACATCGACCTCCACCTCATCCACGAGGTGACGAGCCCGCAGGCGTTCGACGGACTCCGTCTCTCCGGCCGTCCCGTCCGCCGTCCCGACCTCACCATCGCCACCGAGGACCACAACGTCCCGACGATCGACATCGACAAGCCGATCGCCGACCCGGTGTCGCGCACCCAGGTCGAGACGCTACGCAAGAACTGCGCGGAGTTCGGCGTGCGGCTGCACCCGATGGGTGACGCGGAGCAGGGCATCGTGCACGTGGTCGGCCCGCAGCTCGGCCTCACCCAGCCCGGCACAACGGTGGTGTGCGGCGACAGCCACACCTCGACGCACGGCGCGTTCGGCGCGCTCGCGTTCGGCATCGGCACCTCGGAGGTCGAGCACGTCCTCGCGACGCAGACGCTGCCGCTGCGCCCGTTCAAGACGATGGCGATCACTGTGGACGGCGAGCTGAGCGCCGGGGTCACCGCGAAGGACGTGATCCTGGCCGTCATCGCGAAGATCGGCACCGGCGGCGGGCAGGGCTACGTGCTCGAGTACCGCGGCGCCGCCATCGAGAAGCTGTCGATGGAAGCGCGGATGACGGTGTGCAACATGTCCATCGAGGCTGGCGCCCGCGCGGGGATGATCGCCCCGGACGAGACCACGTTCGCCTACCTGAAGGGGCGTCCGCACGCGCCGACCGGCAGGGATTGGGACGAAGCGGTCGAATCCTGGCTGGCGCTGCGCACCGACGACGACGCCGAGTTCGACGCCGAGGTGCACATCGACGCGAGCACGCTGACCCCGTTCGTCACGTGGGGCACCAACCCGGGGCAGGGGTTGCCGCTGTCGGAACGGGTTCCCGACCCCGAGCTGATCGGCGACGACAACGAGCGCACGGCCGCGGAGAAGGCGCTCGCCTACATGGACCTGGCGCCGGGCACGCCGCTGCGTGACATCCACGTCGACACCGTGTTCCTCGGCTCGTGCACCAACGGCCGGATCGAGGACCTGCGGGCGGCGGCGGACGTGTTGCGGGGCCGCAAGGTCGCCGCCAGTGTCCGGATGCTCGTCGTCCCCGGCTCGATGCGGGTCCGCGCGGCAGCCGAGTCCGAGGGGCTGCACCAGGTGTTCCTCGACGCGGGGGCCGAGTGGCGGCAGGCCGGTTGCTCCATGTGTCTCGGCATGAACCCCGACCAGCTCGCACCCGGTGAGCGCAGCGCGTCCACATCGAACCGGAACTTCGAGGGCCGGCAGGGCAAGGGTGGCAGGACCCACCTGGTCTCCCCGCTCGTCGCGGCCGCCACGGCCGTCCGCGGCACCCTCTCCTCTCCCGACGACCTGGCCTGAAAGGGGCACTGGCGATGGAACCGTTCAGCACGCACACCGGGGTCGGCGTCCCGCTCCGCAGGTCCAACGTGGACACCGACCAGATCATCCCCGCCGTGTACCTCAAGCGGGTGAGTCGCACGGGTTTCGAGGACGGACTGTTCTCGGCCTGGCGCGCCGACGACCAGTTCGTGCTCAACCTGGCCCCCTTCCGGGCAGGCAGCGTCCTCGTTGCGGGACCGGACTTCGGCACCGGCTCGTCCCGGGAGCACGCCGTGTGGGCCTTGTCCGACTACGGCTTCCGGGTGGTCATCTCCTCCCGGTTCGCCGACATCTTCCGTGGCAACTCCGGCAAGCAGGGACTGCTCGCAGCCGAGTGCGCACAGTCCGACGTCGAGCTGCTGTGGAAGCTGCTCGAGGCAGAGCCGGGCACCGAGGTGACCGTCGACCTCCGGGACAAGACCGTGCGCGCCAAGGACTTCACGGCGGCGTTCCAGATCGACGACTACACCCGCTGGCGGCTGCTGGAAGGGCTCGACGACATCGCTCTCACGCTGCGGCACGAGGACGAGATCGGGTCTTTCGAGGAGGCAAGGGAACCCTGGAAGCCGACCACCTCTACACTCTCTTCCTGAGGCCGTCGACAGTGTCTGAACTTCGCTCCACAAGCTCCGCGAATGGGCAGTCACGCAACAGAATCCGACACCCTTAGCGGGGAAATTGGGCGAGTCGCGTGGAAATTGTGCCGAGTTAGGCATACGGTGGCCAAGAAGTCGGCCGGATTGGCCGAGAACGCAAGTGTGGTCATACGGAGGACTGAAGGGTGAACAAGGCCCAGCTCATCGAGGCGCTCTCAGACAAGCTCGGCGACAAGAAGGCCGCAGGCGCTGCGGTCGACGGTCTCGTCGATGTGATCGTCCGCACGGTCAACAAGGGCGAGAAGGTGAACATCACCGGCTTCGGTGTGTTCGAGAAGCGTGCCCGCGCCGCTCGCACCGCGCGCAACCCGCGCACCGGTGAGACGGTGAAGGTCAAGAAGACCAACGTGCCCGCGTTCCGTGCCGGCACCACGTTCAAGGACGTGGTGAGCGGCGCGAAGAAGCTGCCCAAGGTCGCGACGACCCGTTCGGCCGCCAGCCGCACGGCGTCCACGACCCGCGCAGCCGCAGGCACCACGCGGACCGCGGCAGCCCGCCCGGCCACCCGCGCGGCCGCCACCACGACCCGCACGCGGGCCGCGGCGGCGAAGCCGACCACGCGCGCCACCGCGGCGAAGACGACGGCTGCCAAGGCCCCCGCGAAGGCCACGGCCAAGGCCACCACCGCCAAGAAGGCCACCCCGGCCAAGGCGACGGCGGCGAAGAAGCCGGCGGCCACGAAGGCCACCGCCACCAAGGCGACGGCTGCCAAGACCACCGCCAAGGCACGCCCGGCCGCCAAGAAGACGACGGCCGCGAAGAAGAAGTAAGTACTGCCAGACTTGAAGGCCATCACCCCGGTCGGGGTGGTGGCCTTCAGTCATGTTGGGACCGGACACACAGGACAGCTGGCCGGTGATCTGGCCACCGCATGGCCCAGAGTCCATCTTCCAGGCCTGCCAAGAAGGCTCACAGAGCCCGGCAAACCCCTCTGAGGGCCAGCCTCCCGCAACTTCCACGTCCTGCGGCAACCCAACACGTCAGGTCGCCCGTCGCCCCACCACGACGATCCTGGCCACGATCCGGGGCGATGGCGGCGTCGGGGCAGCTCGGAGGCCGTTTCTCTTGGCCCGTGGGAGGTCTGGGCGGGCCCGCTGAGGATCTGTTGGTAGGCCCCCGAATGGGGGAATCTCGGGGCTTGAAACTGGTCAGCGGACCGTTTCAGTTGGCCCTCTCCCGCCCGGCTCGGAATGGAACTCGGGGGACTGGGGGACCATTCTGTTGGGCCCTTTGGCGGGTCCGGAGAGGCCTTCGGAGATCTCTTGGTGGGGTCGGCTGATGGGGAAGTCCGGCAAGCCCCGCGGGATCTCTTGGGCGGCCCCAAGCTTGAGTGACTCCAGATGGGGCGAGCCGTTCTCGTTGGGGTTGCGGGGATCCGCGCGGGGCCGCCGGCGATCTCTTTGAGAGGCCCGAATGGGGCCCGGCGAGG
>Ga0272482_10000430_pt1 | contig 13069 bp, 11 predicted proteins | sample RVTome_8_FD_192427 | JGI IMG/M metagenome (GOLD analysis project Ga0272482, IMG submission 192427) | Soil microbial communities from uranium-contaminated site in the Upper Colorado River Basin, Wyoming, United States - RVT160D0 (version 2) ...
ATTGCCGGGCGACAGCTGCTCGAAGAACCAGACCCGTTCCTGCGGCAGGGACAGCGGGATCGGCCGATCCCGGCGGGCCGGGCGCAGCGGCGGCGGGATCGGCGCGACCGCCCCGGACGCCGGCGCGCGGCTGTCGCCTTCGGCCGCCGCGGCACGCAGGTCGATGATCGCCGCGATGCCGGACACGGTGCGGGCGCCGAACAGCTCGGGCACGCTCACCATGGCGTTCAGCTCCGCCGCGATCTCGATCGCCAGCCGCGCGACGACCAGTGAGGTCCCGCCCAGCGCGAAGAAGTCGTCATCCGCGCCGACGTCCGCGACGCCGAGCAGCCGGGACACGATCCCGGCCAGTGCCGCCTCGGTCGGGGTGCGGTGTGGCGCGGCGGTGTCGGCCAGGCCGGCCGCCGCCCGGTCGGGCGCGGGCAGCCCGGCACGGTCGACCTTGCCGTTGGGTGTCATCGGCAACGCGGCCAGCACGACGATCGCCGCCGGCACCATGTAGCCGGGCAGCCGGGCCGCGAGGAAGGCACTCAGCTCGCTCGGCGCGGCGCCGCAGACCACATAGGCGATCAGGCTGGCGTCCGGGCGACCCGAGCGCTCGACCACCACGAAGGCGTCCCGGACCGCCGGGTGCTGTTTCAGCACCGCGGCCACCTCGCCGGGTTCGATCCGGAACCCGCGGATCTTGGCCTGGTCGTCGTACCGGCCGATGTACTCGAAGACCCCGTCGGGCCGGCGGCGGACCTTGTCCCCGGTCCGGTACATCCGCTGCCCGGATGCGGCGATGTCCGGGACGAACGCCCCGGCGGTGGCCGCCGGGTCGCCCAGGTAGCCGCGGGCCACGCACGCGCCGGCCAGGTACATCTCCCCGACCTCGCCATCGGGCACCGGGTCGAGCCCGTCGAGCACGTAGCACCGCACGCCGTCGACGGGCACGCCGATCGGTGGCGGCACCGGGCCGCCCGGCAGCACCGGCGTGGTCGTCACACCCACCGTGCACTCGGCCGGCCCGTAGAGGTTGACCAAGGTGAACAGCAGCCCGTCGGGCACGCCGCGTTGCAACGCGGAGCCGCCGGTGTGCATGACCTGGAGCACGGTGTGGGCCGGCCAGCGCTCGTCGAGCACCGCCTCGGCCAGCGGCGTCGGCAGGAACGTCCGGGTGATCCGCTCATCGGCCAGCCAGGCGGCGAGGGCCGGCGGCGAGGTACGCACCTGCGCGGGTGGCACCACCAGCGTGCCGCCCGCGGCCAGGGTGGGCCAGGTGTCCCAGACCGACACGTCGAATCCGGGGCTGATCAGCAGGGTCGTCCGGTCTTCGGGGCGCAGCCGGTAGGTCTTCTTGTGCCAGCGCATCAGGTTGGCCAGGCTGGCGTGGCTCACCGCGACGCCCTTGGGCCGGCCGGTGGTGCCCGACGTGTAGATCACGTAGGCGAGCGTGGCGCCATCCGGCCGGGGCGGTGCCGCTATGGGTCCGTCCGGGGGTTGCCCGGTCAGGTCGACGACGAGCGTCCCTTCGGGAAGCGGTGTGCCGCCGGCTGCCAGCGGCCTGGTGGTGACGACCGCCGCGGCGCCGGAGAGCGCCAGCAGCTGGCCGATCCGCGCGGGCGGGTGAGCCGGATCCAGCGGCAGGTACGCCGCGCCCGCCAGCAGGGCGGCCAGCTCGCCGACCACCAGCTCCGCGGACCGGTCGGCGTAGACGGCCACCACGCTGTCCGCGCCCACCCCCCGCCCGGCGATTCTGGTCGCGAGGCTGGACGCGTGCGCGGCCAGGCCACGGTAGGTCAGTCGCAGGTCGCCGTCCTGCACCGCGACCGCTTCCGGTGCCTCGGCCACACGGGCGAGGACATCGTCAAGCAACACCTTGCACGCTCCTTCACCGGGTGACCGGGTCCTATGACGCTGCTTGCTCCATGGCGCGACGCAGGCTCAGCGGGCGCATGTCCGTCCAGACCTCGCCGATGTGGGCCAGGCAGTCCGCCTTGGGGCCGCTGAAGCCGTCGCCACGCCAACCGGGCGGCAGGTCACGGTCGGACGGCCAGATCGAGTACTGCTCCTCGTCGTTCAGGACGACCAGATAGCGCCGGGTGTCGTCGTCCATGGGCTCCTCCGGGTTGGTCGGGATCCGGGGTTCACCTGCCGTTGGCCGCATCTCGCGAACCGCGACACCCTTGACCGGACCCGTAGATGCCCGTCGGTCATGGTGAGCTGCTTGGTCCAGCATCGCGAAAGCTGGCCTCCCCCGGCGATTGGTCGGGAATTCTTAACTGCCATTGCAGCGGAGGTCGACGACCAGTAAAGCGAATCGTTCGCAGGGCGTCAAGAAGGTGCGTTTGACGCACGAGGAAACAGCGCGACCCACCCATCCCACGGTGCCCTATTACGCAATCACGCATTCGGTATACCGAAACGTTTGATATTTGATTGTGATCCACTTCGCGTGCAAGCGCTATTGCAGAACCAGCCACCGCAATTTGTCGCTCGACTACTTTGAGTGCGTATTCAATAACGGTCAAAGCGCCGAATGCAGCTAAGACTCGCTATCCCACGTCGACTCAATCACTGCGGCCGGACGCACCGGACGCACCGGACGAGACGGCCACTGACCTGCGGGTTCTCCACAGCTGAGCGCTTCGGATCGCCGGCAGTCGCGATCACTGTCGGTCATTATCTGAAGCGCGTCGACAGGTCGCGATCGATGGGCGGCATGAGGTAGCGTGAGAAATTCCGGCACGCGGGTATTGATGTAATGTGCGTCAGGCAGCACCGGCGGACGGGGGAGAAAGATGCGCGAAGTCGACAGCGCTCATCGTTCCTGGAAGTGCCACAGATCATGATTGCGGAGAAAACCCTTTTCTCCGATAGGAATTTCGCCCTTCTATTCGGCGCGGACACGGCCAGCAAGCTCGGCACCCAGGTCACCCTGCTGGCACTGCCGTTAATCGCGGCGGTGACACTCGGGGCGACGCCGCTGCAGGTCGGGTTGTTGACCGCGGCCCAGATGTTGGCATTTCTGCTGATCGGGCTTCCGGCCGGGGCGTGGGTGGATCGGGTCCGGCGGCAGCACGTGTTGATCGTCAGCGACCTGGGCAGGTTCGCGCTGCTCGCGTCGATCCCGGTCGCGTGGTGGCTCGACGTGCTGGGCCTACCCCAGCTCTACGCGGTCGCGCTGCTCAATGGTGCGTTCACCGTGTTCTTCGACGTGGCCCACCAGAGCTACCTGCCGCATCTGGTCGGCCGCGATCGGCTGGTCGAGGCCAACTCCAGGGTGGCCACAGTGGACTCGGCGGCGATGACGAGCGGGCCCGCACTGGCCGGCTTCCTGATCCAGCTCCTCACCGCCCCCGTGGCGATCGTGGTAGACGCCGCGAGCTACCTCTTCTCGGCGACCTGCCTGGCGGCGATACACCGCCCGGAGCGACGGCCCGAGCGGGCGCCCGATCGACACCTGGGCCGGGAGGTGGCCGAGGGCCTGCGATACGTGTTCAGGCACCGGCTCCTGCGGCCGGTCGCGGTCGCGACGGCGACGTTCAACCTCTTCGCCAGCATGCGTAACGCGATGCTCATCGTGGTCGTGGCCAGCGAGCTGCGCCTGCCCGCGAGCAACATCGGCCTGTTGATGGCCTTCCTCGGCGGCGGTGGGCTGGTCGGCTCGCTGGTGGCACGACGGGTGGCCGCCCGGCTCGGCCCGGGGCGGGCGATGTGGATCCCGATGGTCGCCGCGACGCCGTTCGTCTTCCTGGTGCCGCTGGTGCACACCGGTTGGCGGCTTTGGCTGGCCGGCCTGGCGCTGGGCGTGTCCGGGATCGCCATCGCCTGCTACAACATCACCCAGCTCAGCCTGCGGCAGCGGGTCACGCCGGAGCGGCTGCTCGGCCGCATGAACGCCACGATGCGGTTTCTGGTATGGGGCACACTGCCCATCGGCGCCTCGGTGGGCGGGCTGATCGGGCAGTACGCCACGCCGCGCACCGCGCTGTGGGTGGCCGCGGCAGGGCTCGCGCTCTCCTGGCTGCCACTGTTCGCCTCGCCGCTGCGGACGCTGCGGCAGCCGCCGCCCGACCAGCCGGCGGCACCGACCGCGAGCCCACCCCTCGAGACGCCGGCATCCCCGGCCCGATGAGGACCGGCGATGACGACGACCGAAGACCACGCCGACCTGCCGCCGACGACGCCCCTCGCGCCCGACGCCTTCCGCACGCTGTTACGCCGGCTGGCCGCTACGGTCGTGGTCGTCACCGCGGACTCCTGCCCGCCGGTAGGCTTCACCGCCACCTCGTTCACGTCGGTCTCACTGCGCCCGGCGCTGGTGTCCTTCTGCGTCGACCGCTCGTCGTCGAGCTGGCCGGCCATCCGATCGGCCCGCCACATCGGGGTGCACCTTCTCAGCCAGCGCCAGGAGGGCATCGCCCGCCGCTTCGCGGCGCGCGGCATCGACCGCTTCGGCGGCGTCGAGTGGCACCGCGGCCCGCACGGTGTCGCGCTGCTTGCCGACCCACTGGTCTGGCTGGTCTGCCGGGTGACGGGCCGGGTCGACGCCGGCGACCACACCATCGTGCTGTCCGAGCCCGTACACGGCGACCACCTCGACCAGACCCTTCTCCCGCTCGTCTACCACATGGGCGACTACCTGACAGCCCCTCCACCCACCGGCTGACCACCCTCCGCGTTTACAGTGGCCGGTCTCACGGCAGACCCAAATTCAAGGTCCAGACCTGAGCTACCGCGATGTCCGCCGTGGTCCATGCTCCGTCAGCGGGGGTTGTCGGCGCGCCACGCGACGTAGTCGGCGACAGCTGCGGCGATCTCGAACGCCGGTGCGAAGCCGGTGTCGCGGTTGAGGCACAGCGATCGCGTGGCCGGCGTCGGGTGCGCAGCAGTCCGTCGGCAGCGGTTGATCCAGGAGAACGTGCGCTCGACGCACCACCTGCAGGGCAGTACGACGAAGGTGGTCTGTCCGGCGAGTTTGGTGACGATCTGGTTGGCTCCGAGAATTCAGACTCCGCAGCGGCCGGAAGGGAATCGGTCCGCCCCACGTGGGAGGGACCGATGAACGAGACGATGCCGTTTTGATGACGCGGCCCGCAATGCTGTTCCCGACAAGCAGCGTCCGTGGCGCGCTGTATCCACCGGCTCCGTTCGCCGAACCCGACGGCGATGCCGTTCTCCGTACCTGCGAAGGGGCTACCCGATGTTTCGATCGATGCTGAGACGACCCGCCCGCCGGTGGGTGGTGACGGTGCTGGCCGTGCTGTCGCTTGCCGGCGCGTTCGTGGTGACCGGCGTGGGACTGGTCGCCCCGACCGCGCATGCCGCGACGGCCGCGGCGCTGAGTTCCCCCAGCCCGGTGGTGACGTCGGTCGGGAGGGGCAACGGGACGCTCGACGTGTTCGGTGTGGACCTGGCCGGCCAGATCTACCACGCGGCGTGGGACCCCGGGGACATGAACGGCTGGCGGCGCACCACCGCGCTCAGCGGCGGGCGGGCCGCGCCGGGGACGTCGGTGTACGCCGTGGCGCGGACCTCGGACCAGCTGGACGCATTCGCCGTGGGCACTGACCGGCGGGTCTACACGGCGGGCTGGCACGAGAGCTGGGGCGCGGCCTGGAGCGGCTGGGAGGTGCTGGGCACCCTCACAGTGGCGCCGAACACTAGTGTGCACGCGGTGCGGCAGGGCCCGAACGCGATGAGCATTTTCGCGGTCGGCGAGGATGGCGTAGGGAACCGCTTCGCCCACACGAATAAGTGGACCGCCACGGCCGGATGGTCGGGTTGGCTCAAGCTCGACGGGTACGCGCTGCTGCCCAACACCTCCGTCTTCGCGGTCTCTCGCGGCGTGAACACCATGGACCTGTTCGCGGTGAACGTCGTCAACCGGGCGGTATGGCGGCCGTACCGCAATGGCGCCTGGCAGGGTTGGCAGAGCCTGGACAGCGACTTCATCCGGGAGGGCTCGGGCATCTTCCCGGTGGCGCGCGACTCGGGCAGCATGGACATCTTCACGGTCGACAACAACGGCTACGTCATCACCCGGCCGTGGACCTCGACCGGTGGCTGGGGCTGGTGGGACGGTCTCCTGGACGGCCGGGCGGCGCCGGGCACCAGCGTCTTCGCCACCGTCCGCAACAGCGGCCAGATCGACGTGTTCCACGTCGGCCGGGACCGAAACGTCTACACCGCGGGCTGGAGCTCCACCAGCGGCTGGGCCGGCTGGTGGAACATCGGCGCCACCGTGCTGGCGGGCAGCTCGGCATTCGCGGTCAGCCGCGCGACCGACATCCTCGACGTCTTCGCCAACCTCGACGGCGCCGGCACGAAGACCACCAACTGGTCGCCGTCCCGTGGCTGGGGACCATGGTTCGAGGTTGGCCCGCACCCGGCCGGCGGCACCTCCGCCGAGGTGACGGCCGACATCGAGTTCGCGAGCACCACGGCCGACGGCTGGGCCAGGCTGCGGATCTACTCCACGGGCGACTACCGCTTCCAGGGGCACTTCCACAACGGCAGCCTCACCGCCCGGGACATCGGCTTCGCCTGGACGATCATCACGCCGTCCGGCCACGCACTGGTGTTCACAGCCAAACAAACGGTCGGTGGGATCACCCACGCCAACGACTACGACTGGGACGTGGCCGGCCGCGACCCGGAGGTCCAGAGCCGGTGGACCGAGGCCATCAGCGAGGGCGTCTGGTACTGGAAGGCCCGCACCTCGCTGAACGTCTCCGCCATCGTCAACGACATCATCGCCGCGGCCAAGTTCTCGATGGCCACCATCAGCATGATCAAATCCGTCGGCTAGCCGCAAGGCCGGGCGGCGATCGGCTTGGCATTGAGGACGTTGGCGACGACAGTGGTGACGGCGAGGACTAGGCGCCGAACCAACCTTCCTGCGACAGTCGGCGGACGATGCGGCAGACCAAGCCTTTGACGCGCAATCAAGGGCGCCAGCGGGACAGACGTGGCTAGTCAAAGGGGTCCACGAGCACCTTGCGCTTTGCGAGCCAGCCTGAACGAGCTCGGCACGAGGTGGGTCATCCGGCGTTGAGCTGCGCGGAAGGCCGGCTATCTGGCCTCTGTCTCCCAAGCAGACTGTTCTTGGAGGCGTTCTCGACGGAGGCGCCACCGCGGTCGAAATCCCGGTCTGAAAGCAGGCTCACCCCGCCCTCCGGCCGCGATCCGCGCCGCACAGCCAGCGATCGCTGGCTGCCATGGTGCCGCCGGCCCGACCGGCTGACGCCACCCTTTGATCACGTAGCTACGCGTCTCGACATGGCGCCTCGGCGGGTGGCGGGACCGGTCGGTAGACCGTCGTGGCCTCGCTGGTGGCAGCGGTAAGTCGGCCTCGGGCGACGAGCAGGTCGAGGTGTGCTTTGGACTCGAGAGTCGCGAGCGCCGCGTTGAACTCGTCCAGCTCGTCGAAGTGTCGCTCACGCCGAGTCCAGGTCACGGCACGGGCGACGTCCAGAGCGGTCGTTCCGAAGGGTGAGACCGCGGCCAGGCACAGCGCCAAGCGGTGATCATGGTGCGCGAGCAACTCGTCCACGCGCTCGTGCGAGCGGCGGTCGGCGGCGCCGTGGGCGGGCGCGAGCCGCAGGTCCGGCAGGTCGCGGACACGCAGCAGCGAGTGCAGGAAATCGCCGAGCGGCAGCTTCGCCTGGACCGCCTCGAATCCGATGGACGGAGTGATGGTGGGTAGCACGTGGTCGCCGGCGAACAGCAACCCCGCCTCACGATCGACGAAAACGACATGCCCTTGGGTATGTCCCGGCGTCGCCACCGCCTCCAGCGTGCGGGTGCCGACCTGGATCCGCTGGTCGTCGTCGAGCCATTGGTCGGGCATCGTCCATTGTGTAAGGTCCCGCTCGCCCTTTTGGCTCGCGGCGCGCCACCACCCTGCCAGCTCGTCGGCACCGGCCAGGCGTAGCTGCGACTCCATGGAACGCTCGGGGCGGTCAGAGTTCTGGATGAGCTCGAGCGCGGGCCGCTCACCACGGCCGAGACTCACCGCCGCCGTCCGGAATTCCGAGCGGATCGCGACAGCCTGGGTGTAGTGGTCTCTGTGGATGTGGGTGACGAGGAACGATGTGATGTCTCGCGGATGGTGGCCGATTTGACGCAGTGAGTCCTCGAGTTGCTTGCGGGATGCCTCCACAGCCCAACCGCCGTCGATGAGCGTCAGGCCACTTTCGGTCTCCAGCACATAGACGTTGACCGCCCTGAGCCCATCCATAGGAAGCGGTAGTGGAATCCGGTGTACCCCGTCAGCCACGGCATATGCCCCTGGTTCGGTCCATTCCCGGCGATCGTCCACCTTTAGGATCATGCCGTGCACCGCGTGGTCCCGTCCAAGTGAGTCACGCCACTACGCCTAACGGTTCGCCTCGTGCGCCGCGCCCGACGCGATCAGCTCGTCTACGTTGACGATGCCCCAGGCTTCCAGCGCCACTCTGGTGTCCTGTCCCGGAGCCGAGGGCCCTTTCGACAGCGTCGCTTCCGTACGCGAAAAGCGTGGCGCCGGCGCCGGTTGGACGCGGCCCTCGTGTTCGACGAACACGCCGCGAGCGGCGATGTGCGGATGCCGCACCGCTTCGCTGAAAGGCAGGATGGGCGCCACGCACCCGTCCGTGCCGTCGAAGATCTCCGCCCATTCGGCCTGGGTCTTCCGTTTGAACGCCTCGGCGAGGGCCGTTCCGAGTACGTCGGTGTCTTCGGCCAGCGTCCGGTCGATGCCGGTGAGGCGTCCGCTGTCTCGTAGATCCGGTAGTTCGGGAGGCCGCCGTCGAGAACGTTGACACCGCGCTGTTCCTTCGCGATGCCGCTGGCGAGCATCGAGGCCCACATCAGGTGGAGATGCGCGGTGCCATCGACGATAGCGGCGTCGACGACCTGTCCCCGACCGCTCGTGCGCGCCTCGAGCAGTGCCGCGAGGAGGCCGATGACGAGGTAGGTCGAGCCGCCGCCGAAGTCGCCGAGCAGGTTCTGTGGGAAATGTGGCCGTTCGGGGTCCTGGCCGAGGCCGTGCAGTGTCCCGGTGATGGAGATGTAGTTCAGGTCGTGCCCGGCCGTATGGGCCCACGGTCCGGTCTGCCCCCAGCCGGTCATCCGGGCGTAGACGAGTCCCGGTTTGCGGGCGAGGCAGTCGTACGGGCCGAGTCCCAACCGTTCGGTGACGCCGGGCCGCATCCCTTCCACGAGCGCGTCCGCACGCTCCACCAGTTCGAGCACCGCGGCGACGGCGGCAGGGTGCTTGAGGTCGAGCGCGACGCTCGGCCGGCCACGGGTCAGCAGGTCTGACCCACGCGGTTCGATACTCAAGCCGCCCCCGCCTGGACGCTCGATCCGGATGACGTCGGCGCCGAGGTCGGCGAGGATCGTGGCCGCGTGCGGTCCAGGGCCGATACCCGCCAGCTCGACGACTCTGATCCCCTTCAGTGGGCCGGTGCCCTGCCCGAGGTGGTAGGCAGTCACGGCATCGGACCGGCGAGGGCGAGCTCGGCGACCTGGCTCCGCAGCTGGGTTTCGTCGAAGCCGTACGCGTAGCCGATGATCATCCCGATTCGCATCCCTGCCCTCCCCCATACGAACCGGAGTGCCCCGCCGGTTCGACGAGGCACTCCCCAGCGCGGCACGGTCAGCCGGCCTGCTCCACCGGCTTGCCGTTTTCGAACTTGAACGCGACAAGGCAGAGCTTGAACGCGCTGTGGCTCTCCTTGTAGCTCATCTGGCAGCCCTGCCTGCCGGCCACGCCCTCGACCGGCGCCATGCTGTCCAGCGTCTGCACCAGTTTGTCGCCGCCGGTGTCGCCGCCGGTCTGGTCCAGCACCTTGTCCAGGATCATGAACGCGTCGTAGGTCGCGCCTGCCTGCTCGACCAGGGCCGTCTCCGTACCGTTGTTGTATTCGGCGGCGTACTTCTTCGCGAACTCCTGGTACTGGGGCTTCGACGGCTGCATGTTGGAGAACGTGTAGATGGCCGGCAGCTTCGTGAACGCGTCGCCGCCGATCTTCAGGGCGTCCGGCGCGATGAGCGAGCTGAACCCGAGCACCGGCGTCTGCACACCCTGCTCGACCATCGTCTTCATCGCCAGGCCGGCGTCGGCGGCGGAGCTGCCGATGGCGATCACCGAGTCGGCACCGGACCGCTTGATCTCGGCGATCGGGCCGGACAGGTCGGTCGCGTTGAGCGCGTACTTCACGGTGCCGGTCGGCTGGAGGCCGGCCGCCTTGGCCGCTTCTTCGATCGGGCCGAACAGCGTGGCGCCCGTGGGCCCGTCGTCCGCGAGCACGACCGGCTTCTTGTAGCCGAGCTTCGTCAACAGCTGCATCATCTGCACCGGGTAGTCGCGCTGGTCGTGCCCCACGCGGTAGGTGTAGACCGCCTTGTCGAGGAACGCCGGCGAGATCGTCGACGGGTTGAGGAACAGGATCTTGCGAGGCTCCGTCACCTGGCGGATGGCCAGGCCCTCGATCGTCGTGTACGCCCCGACGATGACCTCGGCCTTGTCCACCGTCACGGCGCGCTGCGCCACCTTGACCGACTCGTCCGGCGAGAGTTTGTCGTCGTACTCCTTGATGACGAGGTTTCGCCCGCCCGCGCCGCCGCCGGCGTTGATGTCCTTGACCGCGAGCTTCGCCGAGTTGAGCATCATCTGGGCGGCCGCGCTGTTGCCGCTGGTGAGCGGGACCGGGACGGCCACCACGAGGTCTGCCCCGCTGCCCTCGCCGCCCTGGCCGTTCTCGTCGCTGCCGCCGCACGCCGACAGGAGTAACAGAAGGGCGGACAGGCCCGCCACGGTCGCGTGGATTCGTTTCACAGGAATGCGCCCTTCGTCGATGTCATCCGGTGAGAGGAGAGGCCCCAGTCCCCAAGCCGCCGCGTGGATCCGGCCGGCATCGCAGCTCTCGCGCACGCTACCTATCCGCGTATCACTTAACAATGCAAAACAGTTGCACAGGTCACAGGTCACGTCAAGGATCTGTCATCGGATCGTGACCCTGATTTCACATAGCTCAGGGCGATCGAAGCGCGAAGACGCCGCGGTCAAGGACGACACGGTCTTCGACGCGCGCCTGAAACAGGACACCGCTCTCAGACTTCCAGGCGTTCACCAACAGGTCCTGGCCCGGAAACACCGGCGCCGTGAAACGCACGCTCATCCGCCCGAACAGGCCGGGATCACCGCCCGCGCAGCAGTGCAGCAACGCGCGGGCGACCACGCCGAACGTACACAGCCCGTGCAGGATCGGTCGGGCGAACCCGGCCCGCCCGGCCGCGACCGGGTCGGAGTGCAGCGGGTTGCGGTCGCCGCTCAGCCGATACAGCAGAGCCTGTTCGGGGCGCGTTTGCATCCGCACGCTCACGTCCGGGTCGCCGGCCGGCAGGTGCCATCGGGCCGGCGTGAGGCCGCGTTCGCCACCGAACCCACCACCGCCGGCGACGAGGCTCGTGCTGCGCGCCACCGCCAGCGACGCGCCCGTGGCGGGCTCGCGCAGGGTCGTGCGCACCACCACGATGGCGTCACGCCCCTTGTCCAGCACCGCTTCGGCGATGGTTTCGGCCTCGACGGCACCTTCCGGCGGCAGGACGCCGCAAAGCTCGATCTCCATACCGGCGTGCAGCACCTGGCTCAGGTCGAAGCCGCCAAGGCGTGGATCGAGGCCAAGAGACGCCAGCGTGACCACGAACGACGGCAGCACCCGCTGCGGTCGGCCCACGGAGTTCTCCGTGACGAACGCCAGCTCGTCGAACCGCTCGTCCGAACCCGCGCCGACGCCCAGCGCGTACAGCAACGTGTCCGTGCTCGACCAGCTGCGCGACTCCGCCGGCCAGGGGCGGCCCACGAGGTCGGCGTGGAGACTCATCTCGCGAGCCGCCACTGCGGGATGCCGACGTCCGGGCTGGCCCGCATCACGAACGCCCGCACCCGGTCGCCCACCGCGACTTCCTCGGGGTCGCAGTCGACGATGTTTCCCATCAGCCGTGGACCCTCGTCCAGGTCCACCAGGGCCAGGACGTACGGCACCATGCCTTTGAACGGCGGGACGCCGTTCTGGCGGACGATGCTGAACGTGTAGACCGTGCCCAGACCTGACACCGCCTCGAACACGGGTGTCGCGCCGCAGCGCATGCAGATGCCACGCGGGTAGTGCTGGGCCGACCGGCACTCCCGGCAACGCTCGATGGTGAGCGTGCCGGCGGCGCACAGCCGGAAGTACTCGTTGGCGAGGGGATCGTTTCCCGGCAGCGGCCGGGTCCAGGTCTCGACATCGACCACTTCGAGCGGTCGGTGAGCGTCGGTCATGCGGCACTCCTTCCGAGGATCGAGACACCGATCGTCGACAGCCAGCCACCCGAGCCGGCGGCCAACGCGACCTCGCAGCCCGGTACCTGGACATCGCCGGCGGCGCCGCGCAGCTGGCGGGTGGCCTCGATGAGCAGGAAGATGCCGCGCAGCCCCGGGTGGCAGGCGGAAAGCCCACCGCCGTCGGTGTTCATCGGCAGGGCGCCTCCCTTGCGCAGGTTTCCCGCCTCCACGAACGCGCCGCCCTCGCCAGGGGCGCAGAATCCCAGGCTCTCCAGCAGGAGCAGGCAGGTGATGGTGAAGCTGTCGTAGAGCATCACCATGTCGACGTCCTTCGGCGCGAGTCCGGCGCGGGCGAAGGCGTCCGGGCCGGCGAGCGCTCCGGCTGTCGTGGTGAGGTCGGGTGCCTGGCTCACGGACCAGTGCGTCTGGCGGGCGGCGGTGCCCAGGATGTACACCGGTGGTTTCCTGAGGTCGCGGGCTCGTTCTTCGGTGGTGACGATGACCGCGCCGCCGCCGTCGGTGATCGCGCAGCAGTCGAGCAGGTGTAGCGGGTCGGCGACCATCCTGGAGCCAAGCACGTCGTCGACCGTGATCGGGTCGCGGTACATCGCGTCCGGGTTGAAGCTGGCGTACTCGCGGACGCCGACCGCGATCTGGGCCAGCTGCTCCGCGGTGGTGCCGTACTGGTGCATGTGGCGCCGGGCGGCCATCGCGTACGCCGCGACGGTCGGGTTGCCGTACGGCGCCTCGTACTGCTGCGCCCCGATC
>Ga0272482_10000433_pt1 | contig 13005 bp, 11 predicted proteins | sample RVTome_8_FD_192427 | JGI IMG/M metagenome (GOLD analysis project Ga0272482, IMG submission 192427) | Soil microbial communities from uranium-contaminated site in the Upper Colorado River Basin, Wyoming, United States - RVT160D0 (version 2) ...
TGGTCGCCGCGGCCCGCCGGGTCGAGACCGACCCCGACGGCGACGTCGCCGCCGGCCGTGGCCGGGTCGAGCGCCGCCGCCGGCGGGCCCGGCTCGTCACCGGCGCCGCGGTGGCGGTCCTGGTGGTGGCGGCGGCCGTGACCGCGACACAGCTGGGCGGCGACGACGGCCCGTCCGACGATCCCACCATCGTCGGTGACGAGGGCCAGGCCGGCGAGCATCCGCCCAGCCCTCCGCCCGAGCGGTCGGTCGGCCCGGCCCCCACGGCCGGCCCCGGCGACGACCACCCGCCGCCGGTGCGGGTGTCGGCCGGCGACCGGTCGCTCGAGCTCGACGCCTTCACCTACTGCTACGGCAGCGTGTGCGCCGACGGGATGCCGCCCAACCCGCTCCCCGACATCGGCGAGGCTGCCGAGCTCCACGTCGACTTCGCCCTGCCCGACTGGACGTTCCAGGCCGAACTGCGGCTCGCCGGCCAGGACTGCGGCCGGGTGGAGAGCGTCGACCTGGAGCCCGACGGCGAGGGCGGCCACGTGCTGCGGCCCGCCGGACCGGCCGGCGACTACGACGTGACCCTGTCGGGCTGGGGCGACGGCGACGCCTTCTACGCCTTCCGCTGGACCACCACCGAAGACGGCCCGGTGGCGGCCCCGACGGCCCGGCTGGCCGTGCTGGCCGACCATGACGGACAGGTGGACAGCTACGGCGTGGAGCTGGCGCTGCAGCACCTGGCCCGGGAGCCGGCGCAGGCCGACGCCACGATCACCGTGTTGGCCTCCGAAGGACGATCGCACACGTTCGCGACCGGGTCGCTCGTCGACGAGTGCCCGGACGGCGACGTCTTCTGGTCGGGCGGGATGGAGGAAGGGTTGGCTGCCGCGGCGATGGCCCAGGCGGGGCCGTTCACCTACGAGGTGGTGCTGACCCTCGACGGGGTCGAGCACCGGGCCACCGCCACCTGGCCCGACGACATCATCGTGGGCAACGAGCCCTCGGTGGCGCTCGACTTCTCCCCGGCGCTGCCCACAACGCCGTCACCGTGAGGTAACACTGACGGCTTGTCCGATCCTCGTTCCGTCGCGGCGTCCACGGTGGTGGTGGTCGCCGGGGGCGACCCGCCCTCGCCGCACGCCGCCACCGGGCTCCCCGACGACCCCTACGTCATCGCCGCCGACTCGGGCCTCGACTACGCCCAGAGCCTGGGTCTCCGCGTCGACCTGGTGATCGGCGACCTCGACTCGGTGAGCGAGCTGGCGCTGGCCGCCGCCCGCCACGCCGGCACCACCGTGGAGCGCCACCCGGTGGCCAAGGACCAGACCGACCTGGAGCTGGCCCTGGCGCACGCCGTGGCGCTGAAACCCGAGCGCGTGGTGGTGGTCGGGGGAGCGGGCGGCCGCTTCGACCACGTGGTGGGCAACGTGTTGCAGCTGGCGCACGAAGATTACGGGCACGTTGCGATGGAGGCGCGCTACGGGACGTCCCGGGTGACGGTGGTGCGGGGCGGCCGGGGCGACCACGTGCTCCGCGGCCGGCGCGGTGACCTGGTGTCGCTCCTGCCCGTGCAGGGTCCGGCCCGGGGCGTCACGACGGTCGGTCTGCGCTACCCGCTCGACGGCGAGGACCTCGGCCCCGGCACCAGCCGCGGGGTCAGCAACGAGTTCGAGACCCTGGTCGCAGCGGTCGCGGTGCGGGAGGGGACCCTCCTGGCGATCCAGCCCGACGGCCTCGCTCCGTAAACACCTGACTTGCTGTGCCGGGCATGCCGGGTCGGCCGGACAGTGGGTGGCCGGCGAGGCCGGATGATGTGCGCGGGTCCGATTGCGGGTGGTCTCCGGACCCGCGCGACGATCGTTGCGTGGATGTGACCGCCGAGCTCGTGGCGCCCTGCGGGGTGGAGGAACTGTTCACCTGGGTGGGTGACCTGGCCCGCTATCCGGCGTGGCTCGACATCGTGCCGGTGGCCGTGCCGGCCGACCCTCACCCGGAGGACCGCGGACCGGCCTGGTCGGTCGATCTCCGGGGGCAGATCGGCCCCCTGGCGCGGTCGAAGCGACTGCGGATGGTCCGGGTGCTGCACCAGCCGCCGGTGAGCGTCCGGTTCGAGCGCGTCGAGCACGACGGCAAGGACCACTCGGCCTGGGCGCTGGAGGCCGCCGTCGAGGCGCTGGATACCGAAAACGGCCGTCCTGCCAGCCTTTTGCGCATGCGGATGCACTACGGCGGGGCGCTCGGCGGGCCCATCGTCGAGAAGCTCCTCGCCGATGAGATCACGCGCTCGGGCCCCCGGCTCCTGGCGTTGATCGACCCCGCCGCCGACGCCTGAGCCACCCGCGGAGGGCCCGCACGGCAGGCCCTTCGGGCTTCCCGATCCGGCGCGCCCGTAAACCGCCGATCCCCTGCGCCGTGACACGGATTTGTAACAGTCGTCATGCAACTGAGATAGGGTCCTCCTCCCATGCGCCGAGTGAAGCTGATTCCACTCGCCGCGGCGGGCGTCCTCGCTGGGGCGATCAACATGATCGGAACGACCTCCGGAGCCACCGACCCGTCGCTGGCGTTGGCCCGGGAACTGGAGACGGATGCGACCTCGTCGACGAGGAGGGCGGCCGACGACGCCAGTTCGCCGTTCTTCCTCCTGTCGTCGAGGGCGGGGATGAGCTCCGCGATCGCGTCAGCCGCGGCGGCCAGCTCCCGGCCCGACATCACGACCACCACGACCACCACGGCCCCGCCGACGACCACGACGACGGCCCCGCCCCCCACCACGGCCCCGCCTCCGCCGCCACCTCCGCCGCCACCGCCCCCACCCCCGCCTCCGCCGCCGCCCCCTCCTCCGCCCCCGGTGGCGTTCGCGTGCCCGGTGCAGGGTGGCGGGCTGAACTTCGTCGACAGCTGGGGCTACGCCCGCTCGGGCGGCCGCAGCCACAAGGGGACCGACATGATGGCGGCCTACGGCACCCCGACGGTGGCCCCCGTGAGCGGCCGGATCGAGCACCGTGAGGTGAGCCTGGGCGGGCTGGCCTGGTTCCTCTACGGGGACGACGGCAACATGTACTACGGCGCCCACCTCTCGGGTTACGAGAACGTGGGCGTGGGTTGGGTGCCCCAGGGTGCGGTCATCGGCTACGTGGGCATGAGCGGCAACGCCGCCGGCACGGCCCCGCACCTGCACTTCGAGGTCCACCCCGGGGGCGGCGACGCCGTCAACCCGTTCCCCACCATCGACCCGGCGTGTCCCCGCTGACCGCCCGGGCGTGAGAGCGGAGCATTGCCGGACCGGCCCGACCACCCCGTCGAACCCCGATGCCGACCCCGCGACCAAGACGGTCGCCGCCACTCTTGGTAGCGGGTTGGTACCGGAGCGGGCGCGCCCCTACGGTGTCGCCGTGCGCATTGGGATCCTGGGTGGAACGGGGCCGGCCGGCAGTGCTCTGGCGGCGCGGCTCGCGTCGGTGGGCTTCGATGTCGTCATCGGCTCCCGGTCGAAGTACCGGGCCATGGAGGCCGTCGACAAGCTGCTGGAGCGCTGGAGCGACCGCAAGCTGCCGATCGTGGCCGCCGACAACGCGGGCGCCGCGGCGGCCGATGTCGTGGTCCTGGCCACGCCGTGGGACGGCGCCACGCAGACCGCCGATTCGGTGGGCGACAAGCTGCGGGGCAAGGTCGTGATCTCCATGGCCAACGCCCTCACCCGCATCGGCAAGGAGTTCCAGCCGCTGGTCCCGCCCCGCGGGTCGGTGGCGGCCAGCGTGCAGGCGGTCGTGCCCGACTGCATGGTGGCGGCGGCCCTGCACCACGTGCCGGCCAAGGAGCTGGGCGACCTCAACGAGCCCATCGAGAGCGACGTGCTCATCTGCTCCGACCACCCCCACGCCGGCCAGGTGACCAGCGAGATCGTGGCCAAGATCCCCAACATGCGGCCCCTCGACGCCGGCGAGCTGGCCATGGCCACGCCGATCGAGTCGTTCACGGCCGTGCTGCTGCAGCTCAACATGCACTACAAGACCCGGGTCGCCGTGAAGTTCACCGGGGTACCGGACCCGAGCCCGGTGGAGCAGAAGGGGCAGGCGGCCGCCAAGGCCGACGGAGCGGCCACCGAGGCGGAGCCCAAATCGCCTCCCCCCAAGACGACCAAGTAGTGACCACCATGCGGCTGTTCGACACGGCCCGCCGGGAGGTCGTCCCCTTCACCCCGGGGCCGGTCGTCACCATGTACACGTGCGGCATCACGCCGTACGACGCCACCCACCTGGGGCACGCCGCCGTCTACCTCACCTACGACGTGCTCCAGCGGCGCCTGCGCGACCTCGGCCACGAGACCCGCTGCGTCCGCAACGTGACCGATGTCGACGACGACCTCCTCCGCAAGGCGCGGGAGCTGGGCGTCCACTACCTCGACCTGGCCGCCCAGGAGACCACCCGCTTCGACGACGACATGCGGGCCCTCGACGTGCTGCCGTCCTGGTCGGAGCCCCGGGCCACTTCGGCGATCGCCGACATCCGGGGCTTCATCGGCATGGTGCTCGACCGGGGCTTCGCCTACACGGCCGGCGGCGCCGTCTACTTCGACGTGTCCAAGTGGGACCGGTTCGGCGAGATCAGCCACCTGTCCCGCGAGGAGATGCTGGTCCTGGCCGCCGAGCGGGGCGGCAATCCCGACGACCCCCACAAGGACGACCCGCTCGACTTCGTGCTCTGGCAGCCGTCGGCCGACGACGAGCCGGCCTGGGAGTCGCTGTGGGGACCGGGCCGGCCCGGCTGGCACATCGAGTGCTCGGCCTTGGCCCTGCGCGAGCTGGGCACCACCATCGACCTGCACGGCGGCGGCTCCGACCTCATCTTCCCCCACCACGAGTGCGAGGCGGCCCAGTCGGAGGCCGCCACCGGCGAGCCGTTCGTCCGCCACTGGATGCACCAGGCGATGGTGCGGATGGACGGCGAGAAGATGTCGAAGTCGCTGGGCAACCTGGTGTTCGTGTCGGAGCTCCGCAAGGAGTGGGACACCCGGGCCATCCGGCTGGCAGCCGTCCGGCACCACTACCGCCACAGCTGGGACTGGCACGACGACCTCATGCCCGAGGCCACCGAGCGCCTGGCCCGCTGGGAGATGGCCGGTCCCGGTGACGGTGGGCTCGAGGCCGTGCGGGCCGCGCTCGACGACGACCTCGACACCCCCGGTGCCGTCGCCGCCATCGACGCCGCGGCCGCAGCGGGCGAGGGCGTGTCGACCGCCGCCGCCCTGCTCGGCGTCACCCTCTGACCTGCTCCTGACGCGGGGTCCGGCGCGAGCCGGCGGTTCGTGGGGCAGACTCGGGGCGTGGTTGGTGCTGGTGGCAAGCGAGAGTTCGGATGGCTGTACCCCGCGGCGCGAGTCGTGGTGGTGCCGGCGTGCCGCTTCGCCTGGCGCATCCGGGTCGAGGGGCTGGAGCACCTGCCCGACGACGGGCCCGCCATCCTGTGCCCCAACCACACGTCGGTGCTCGATTCGTTCGTGCTGCCCTCCGCGCTGCCCCGGCGCATCACGTTCGTGGGCAAGGCCGAGTACATGGACAGCTGGAAGACCCGCACCCTGTTCCCGGCGCTGGGGATGATCCCGATCGACCGGTCGGGCGGGAGCGCGGGGGAGCGGGCGCTCGACACCGCGGCCGGGGTGCTGGAGCGGGGCGAGCTGTTCGGCATCTACCCCGAGGGCACCCGCAGCCGCGACGGCCGCCTGCACAAGGGCCACACCGGCCCGGTCCGGCTGGCGCTGCGCACCGGGGCGCCACTGCTGCCGGTGGGCCTGCTCGGCACCCGCAAGATCATGCCGCCCGAGGCGAAGTTCCCCCGGCTGTTCGTGCCGGCGGCCGTGCGGATCGGCCGGCCGATCCGGGTCGACCGGGCCGGGGGCAACGGGAACGAGCGGCTGCTGCTGCGCCAGGTCGCCGACGAGCTGATGTACGAGATCCGGTCCCTGTCGGGCCAGGAGTACGTCGACGAGTACGCCACCAAGAAGCGGACCGATCCCGAGGTCGAGGTGCCGATGGCCCGGTCGTCCGCCGAGGTGCTCACCAGGGCGGTCTGACCCTCCCCGGTGCTACCTTCGCCTCTTCGCGAAGGCAGTGGGACGGCGGGCAGCGAGGGCAGGCAGGGGAGATGACCACGGCTGTGGTCGGGGCGGGCGACGAGCGCGTCGCCGGTCTCCGGGAGCGAACCAGGGAGATCACGGCCGCGGCCGCGCCCGTCGTGGTGGCCGTGCTGGTGCCGGTGCTGCTGTTCGGGTGGCGGGCGCTGCACGCCCCCATCAACTTCGACGGCGCCATGAACCTGCAGGTCGCCGCCAGCCTGGCCGCCGGCGACGGCTACACCCGGGCCTTCGGCGACGTCGAGGCGTTCCCCCACGAGGTCCAGACCAACGGGCCCTACGTCTACGCGGCCGCCCTGCTCATCCGGGTGCTGGGCTCGAGCCTCCTGGGGTTCCAGGCCGCCAACCTCCTGTTCGTGGGCCTGTGCGCGGCGCTGGTGGCGCGGCTGCTGCGCGACCACCCGGTGCTGCGGTTGGTGGGCCCGACGCTGGTGCTCGTCGGGGTGCCGTCGATCGCCGTGTACGCCCTCGGCGGTCTGGGCGAGGTGCCCACCACCACGTTCCTGCTGGCCGCGGTGCTGGCCCTGGCCGCCGCGCTGCGGTCGCCCGAGCAGGCGCCGCGGTGGGTGTTCGGGGCGGCGGTCGCCTTCGGGGCGGCGCTGGCCACCAAGACCTTCGCCATCGGGGCGGCCGCCGGGCTGGCGGCGGGCCTGGCCCCGGTGCTGCTGGCCGCGCCCACCCGCCGCGACCGGGTGCGGGTGGCGCTGGCCACGTTGGGGGTCGGGGTGGTGCCGGCGGTCCGGGAGCTGCACAAGCTGGTGAGCCTGGGGTCGGTCGCCGAGTACCGCCACTGGTGGAACGTCGAGCGCAGCGCCACGTCGGACCAGGCGGGCCTGGAGGACTCCGGGAGCAACGTGGTCAGCACCTTCTTCGACCACCTCGACGAGCTGGCCCACCAGGTCGGGTTCCCGGCGCCGCTGGTGGCGGTGGTCCTGTTCCTCCCGCTGGTGTGGGTGGCGGCCGTGGTGGTGCGGCGGTGGCGGCAGGCCGGCCCGGGTGCCGTGCTCCGCGACCCCCACCTGTCGGTGCTGGTGATGCTGGCCGGGCTGGCCGGCACCTACATCCTGTGGTGGCTGTGCCTGCTGCCCGAGGCGAAGCTGTGGATCCGCCGGATGCTGCCCGGCCTGGTCGCCCTCCACGTGCTCTACCTGTTCATGGTGCCGGCGTTGGTGGCCGGGGTGCGGCGCCGCGACCAGGGGCGATGGCGCCGCCTGGCCGGGGTCGCCGGGCTGCTGGCGGTGGTGGCGGTGGTCGTGCCCTACGGCTGGGGTCGGCTCGACCGGAACGGCCACGACCTGGTCGAGGGGCAGCGGCAGTGGCTGGCCGCCGAGGAGGCCGCGGCGGCCGACGTCCGGGCGGGCGACGACCTGCGCTGGTACGGCGACGGCTGGTGGACGGCCCCGGCCGTGAGCCTCCTGGCCGGCACCGACCTGCGGGACCTGTCGGAGGCGGCGGCCGACGACGGCTGCGACATGGACGCCGACCGCGACCGGCTGGTGTGGGACCTCGACGCCCGCCTCATCGCCGGCCACCCCTCCACCCGCGACGGGAAGTTCACGTTCACCGAGGTCGCCAACCACGGCGGCCGGGTCCGGATCTACGCCGTCGGCTGCGGCTAGGCGACGCCCGAGGCGATCGCCCCCACCAGCTCGTGGCACAAGGCGGGGTTGTCGGCGCCGCGGACCACGGTGGCCGGGCGGCCGTGGCGGTCCTCGACCAGGCGGGCCCGGCCCGGGGTGCCGGCCTGGCGGAGGGCCAGGCCCAGGGTGGCCCGGGACTCGACCTCGGGCATGACCAGTCCCACGACGGCCAGCGGGTCGTGGAGGCGGACGTGGGCGACGTCGGGGTCCTCCGACCGGGACCGCAGGAACCCCACCCAGCCCGCCATCTGCTCGTCCAGCGCCGCGCCCAGCGCCCCGGCCGCGGCCACCGCGGCCCGGTCGTCGCCGGTGAGCAGCAGCTCGTTGGTCACGTCCTGGGGCACCAGCCGCAGCGGCAGCGGCAGGGCCAGGCACACGGCGGCGGCCAGCGGGTCGCCGTTGAGGTTGAAGTCGGCCAGGGCCGGCAGCTCGCGGCCCCCGGGCACCAGCCGGTAGGGGCCCAGGCAGCCGCCCATCAGGTGCACACCGGCCACGGCCTCGTGCAGCTCCGGGTGGGCGGTGAGCACGGTGGCCACGTTGGTGAACGCCCCGACCCCGCACACGTGCACCGGGGTGGTGGTGGCCCGGAGGACCTCGACGACCACGTCCTCGGCGCTGGGGGCGTCGTCGCCCACCGCGCCCCGGGGCTCACGGGCCACGATGCCGACCGGCATGGTGGGCGACGGGGTGCCCAGCGGGTCGCCGGCGCCCAGGCCGACGGGCACGTCGGACCGGCCGGCCAGGTCGAGCAGGCCCTGGGCGAGCTCGGCCCGGCGGCGGACGTCGCCGTTGACGGTGGTGACGCCCCGCAGGTCGACCCGGGGGTCGAGGGCCAGGAAGGCCAGGGCCACGGCGTCGTCGACGTCGGTGCCGAGGTCGGTGTCGAACAGGATCGGCACCGGGGCCGGCGTCGAGCGCAGCGGCCCCGGTGCCGTCGAAGACGGTTCGTCGGTCACGACCGGGAGTAGACCAGCGGGAACTGCTCGTCGTGGTCGAGCCGGTCACCGGGCTGGTAGCGGGCCCGCTCCTCCTTGCTCCAGGCCCACGCCCCCTCCCAGCTGCGGCCGTCGGGGCGGTCGAACGTGGCGCCATCGGCCATGTAGACGACGGCCATGGCCCGCCGGCGGCCGGGCGTCATGTTGGCCCCGGCGCCGTGGGCGATGAACCCGTTGTGGACCACCGCGCCGCCCGCCGGCACCGGGCAGAACCGGGGCTCGATGCCGGCCCAGCCGGGGTTGGCCTGGAACAGCGCGCCCAGGTCGGTGCCGATGGCGGCGTTCTGGCTGCTGCGGTCGAGGTGGGTGCCGGGCAGGTAGGCAAGGCAGCCGTTGGTGAGCGTGGCGTCGTCGAGCGCCACCCACACCGACGCGCAGTGCGGGGTGTCGAAGGCGAAGATCGGCCCGTCGATGTGGAAGGCCGTCGGGTGGCCCCACGGCTCCTTGACCAGGGCCTGGTCCTGCCAGACCCGGACGGCGTCGACGCCCTCCAGCTCGGCGGCCAGCCGGGCCAGCTCGGGGTCGAGGATCCGCCGGCGCATCGCCTCGCTGGTCCGCCAGAGGAACACCTTCTGGGTGAACACCCGGTCGTAGTACTCGTAGCCGGCCCGCTGCTCCGGCGACAGCTCGGCCAGGGCCTCGGGCCGGTCGCGGCGGTGCGGGACCCGTGTGTCGGCCCGCTCCGCGACGGCCTCGTCGTAGTCGCGGCGCCAGGCGGCGAGCTCGGTGTCGTCGAGCAGCCGGTCCAGCACCAGGAACCCGTCCTGGCGGTACCGGTCGACCTGCTCCGGTGTGACGTGCGTGTCCATGGGCGCCTCCCCCGAATCGACCTCCCCATCGTCGCGCACCAGGTCAGCGTTAGTTGGCCTGGTCGCTATCCCCGATGCGCAGCCGCGAGCACACGGGCGTGCCCGGCGAGCGGGAAACATGTTTCCGGTCGGGCCGTCACGGGTCGGTAATCTCGCCCTTCATGGCCGAGATCACCATCACCCTGCCCGACGGATCCCAGCGAGAGCTGCCCGTCGGCACGACGGCGGGTGGTCTGGCGGCCTCGATCGGTCGGGGCCTGGCCAAGGCGGCCGTGATCGCCGTCGTCAACGACGAGGAGCGCGACCTCGCCGCCGAGCTGCACGACGGCGACCGGGTGGCCATCGTCACCGCCGACTCCGAGCGCGGGCTCTTCACCATCCGCCACTCCACCGCCCACGTGCTGGCCCAAGCGGTGCTCGACCTGTTCCCCGGCGCCACCTTCGGCATCGGCCCGCCGGTCGAGGACGGCTTCTACTACGACTTCCAGCTGGCCGACGGCGCCACCTTCACCCCCGAAGACCTGGAGCGGATCGACGCCCGCATGCGGGAGCTGATCAAGGAGCGCCAGCCGTTCGTGCGCGACGAGATCGACGCCGACGCGGCCCGCAAGATGTTCCGCCAGCACCCCTTCAAGCTGGAGATCATCGACAACGCGTCGACCGACCCGATGTCGGGCACCAGCGCCGCCGGACAGGTCCGGGTGTACGAGAACCCGCCGCCCGAGCCCAAGGCCATCCCGCCGTTCGAGGGCGTCGACGGGTTCATCGACCTGTGCCGCGGCCCCCACGTGCCCGACACCAGCCAGCACCTGGGCCACTTCAAGCTCATGCGGGTGGCCGGCGCCTACTGGCGGGGCGACGAGCGCAACCCGCAGCTCCAGCGCATCTACGGCACCGCCTGGGCGTCGAGCCGTGCACTCCAAGACCACCTCCACCAGCTGGAGGAGGCGGCCCGGCGCGACCACCGCAAGCTGGGCGCCGAGCTCGACCTGTTCAGCTTCCCCGAGGAGATCGGCCCCGGCCTGGTGGTGTTCCACCCCAAGGGCGGCCTGGTCCGGCGGCTGATGGAGGACTACTCGCGCCGCAAGCACGAGGAGGCGGGGTACGAGTTCGTCTACTCGCCCCACATCGCCAAGGAGAGCCTCTACGAGATCTCCGGGCACCTGGGCTGGTACTCGGAGGGCATGTACCCCCCGATGAAGCTCGACGCCAAGGAGGGGCAGGAGGACGACACCGGCGACCGGTACTACCCGAAGCCGATGAACTGCCCGTTCCACATGCTCATCTACCGCCACCGCCTGCGGTCCTACCGCGAGCTGCCGCTGCGGCTGTTCGAGTTCGGCACGGTGTACCGGTACGAGAAGTCGGGCGTGGTGCACGGCCTGCTACGGGCCCGCGGGTTCACCCAGGACGACTCGCACATCTTCTGCACCCCCGACCAGCTGCAGGACGAGCTCACCAGCCTGCTGGCGTTCGTCATCGACCTGCTCCGCGACTTCGGCTTCACCGACTTCGAGGCGGAGCTGGCCACCCGCCCCGAGAACTTCGTGGGCGACCCGGCCGACTGGGACGAGGCCGAGGCGGCGCTCAAGGCCGCGGTCGAGAGCCACGGCCTGCCCTACGTGGTGGCCGAGGGCGAGGGCGCCTTCTACGCGCCCAAGATCGACCTCCACATCCGCGACGCGGTGAAGCGGCGGTGGCAGATGTCCACCCTGCAGGTCGACTTCCAGTTCCCCGACCGGTTCGACCTCGAGTTCATCGGTCCCGACAACCAGAAGCACCGGCCCCGGGTCATCCACCGGGCGCTGTTCGGGTCGGTCGAGCGGTTCTTCGGGGTCCTGGTCGAGCACTACGCCGGCGCCTTCCCCACCTGGCTGGCCCCGGTGCAGGTGCGGGTGCTGCCGGTGCGGTCCGACCACCACGCCTACGCCGAGGCGCTGGTCGAGCGGCTGCGGGGCGAGGGCTTCCGGGCCGACGTGGTCGAGGCCGACGAGCCGCTGGGCGGCCGCATCCGGCGGGCCAAGCTGGAGAAGATCCCCCACGTGCTGGTGGTGGGCGACGACGACGTCGCCGCCTCGACCGTGGGTGACAACCCCCGGGGTGGCGAGGTGGAGCGGGGCGTCCCCGCCGACACCTTCGTCGAGCGGTTGCAGGCCGAGGTCGCGGCGCGCTCGTGACGCTCGACCGCATGTGGGCCGGGTGGCGCACCGAGTACGTCGCGGCTGCTGGAAACGGTGAGCTGGTGGGAACGGGGTCGGTGTTCCGCCGCATCCTCGAGTCGGGCCTGCCCGACGAGGAGACCTACATCGTGTGGCGCGGCGAGACCGTGTTCGCGATCCTCAACGCCTACCCCTACACCAGCGGCCACGTGCTGGTGATGCCCTACCGCGAGGTCGCCGAGCTGGAGGACCTCGACGCCGCCGAGGCCGCCGAGCTGTGGGCGGCCACCCGCGAGGGGGTGGTGGCGGTCAAGCGCGCCTACGGTGCCCACGGCGTGAACGTGGGCATGAACCTCGGAGAGGCCGCAGGAGCCGGTGTGCCGTCGCACCTGCACGTCCACGTGCTGCCCCGCTGGAGCGCCGACTCCAACTTCATGACCGCCGTCGCCGAGACCCGCGTGCTCCCCGAGTCGCTGCCCGCGACCTGGGCCAAGGTGCGCGACGCATGGCCGGCCGGCTGAGCGGGCGGGGAGCGACGTGTCCGACGGGATGAGGCCCCGGTCCGACGGGTGGGAGTGGCCGCAGCCGCCCCCACCCCAGCAGCCGCCCCGCCCGCCGGTGCCCGGGCCTCCCGGCCCACCCCGCCCGCCCGGACCGCCCCCGGGGCCCCCGGGCCCTCCGCCCGGCAACGGGCGCCCGCCCGGGCGCCGGATCGTCGGCCAGCCCGACGCCCGCGGCCGCCGCCTGCCCGAACCCCCGCCCGGTCCCGCTCCGGGCCTGACCCCGGCGCCGGGGGCCAGCATCTGGGAGGACGAGGCCGGTCCCGCCCGCCGACACCGCGAGGGCCGCCCGCCCCGCGACCCCCGGGCCGCCGCCCCCGAGCGCGAGCGCCCGCCGCGCACCACGCTGTGGCTGGCGCTGGGCGTCGCCGCGCTGTCGTTCGTGCTGCGGGCCTACACGGCGCTGGCCGGGTTCGAGACCACCGACGAGCGGGGCTGGATGGACCGGTCGTCCCGCTTCTGGGGCGCCCTGTCGTCGCTCGACTTCGCCGGCACGTCGGCCGGCTCGCAGGGCTACGGCGACTCGTTGCCCGGCATCCCCACCATGTGGGTGGGGGCGCTGGCCCGCGGCCTGTGGTCGGCGGGTGCCAGCTTCGGGCTGTGGGACAAGACCGACCCGGCGTCGCTGGGCGGCGCCTCCGGCTTCACCTACACGCGCAGCGGCCTCAACGTCGCCCAGATCACGATGGCCCTGGTCACCAGCCTTTTGCTGGCCGGG
>Ga0272482_10000434_pt1 | contig 12993 bp, 12 predicted proteins | sample RVTome_8_FD_192427 | JGI IMG/M metagenome (GOLD analysis project Ga0272482, IMG submission 192427) | Soil microbial communities from uranium-contaminated site in the Upper Colorado River Basin, Wyoming, United States - RVT160D0 (version 2) ...
TCGTGAAGAACATGATCACCGGCGCCGCCCAGGTCGACGGGGCCATCCTCGTGGTCTCCGCGGCCGACGGGCCGATGCCCCAGACGCGTGAGCACGTGATCCTCGCCCGCCAGGTGGGCGTGGGCCACCTCGTGGTCGCGCTCAACAAGGCCGCCACGCTCTACGCCCTCGGCCCGGAGGAGGGTGGGCGGCGCCGGCCGTTCGCCTCCGGCTACTGCCCGCAGTTCTTCTTCCTGACCGCAGGCGTGACCGGCGTGATCAGCGTCGACGCCGGCGGCCCGGTGGCCCCGGCCACCCACGCGGAGGTCACCGTCGAGCTCCAGCGGCCCGTAGCCCTCGACATCGGCCTCGACTTCGCCGTCCGCGAGGGCAACCGCACCGTCGGCGCCGGCACGATCACCACCCTCGCCCCCTGAGGAACCCGGGTGGGGTCGGCCCTCGCCGACCCCACCCGCTCACGTCAGGCCGTGAGTGGAGATTCCATCTCCGTCGTGGGTGCCTTCGCCACGCCACCCGCGATCAGGGCTTCGACCAACCGGTCGATCCGATCGCCCAACACCCCGATCTTCCCGTCGAGCCGATCACCCAGCGCATCCACCTTCTGATCCACACCCTGGATCTTCTGATCCATCACAACGAAGCGGCTGTCCAAGAGATCGAACCGGCCGTCGATGCCGTTGAGCCGACGGTCGACGCTGCCGATGCGGTTGTCGATGTGACCCAAACGGTCCTCGATGCCGTCGGCCCGTTCGTCGACCCGTAGCTCGAAGCTGTCCAGCCGACCGTCCAGCTTGTCGAACCGCGTGTCGACGTCATCGAGGCGGGTGATGACCACCTCTGTGCGACCTCGCTGGACATGTTGTGCCACAAGGACGTCCTGGAGGGTCGAGGCCATCTTGGTCTGGTGCTGATCGAGACGATCGGCCTTCCGATCGACGTTGATGAGCTTCTCCTTCATGAAAACGAGGTCGCCGTAGATCTCCTGGATGTCGGCCCGTGATTGCGACGTCCGACGGTCCAGATCGGCAGTTTCCACCACTTGCTTCGCCCTTTCCTCACGCTCCGTGCCTCGACAGCCACTCTAGCGTAGGAGAGCGAGCTCAAACGATGGATTTCGCGGTATTTCAGACCCCGGGGCGTTCCATGCCGAGGAGGGGGGCGAGGAACTGGCCGGTCCAGCTGGCGGGCTCCTTCACGATGTCCTCCGGGGGGCCGGTGGCGACGATGGTGCCGCCCCCGCTGCCGCCCTCGGGGCCGAGGTCGACCACCCAGTCGGCCGTCTTGATCACGTCGAGGTTGTGCTCGATGACCAGCACCGTGTTGCCCTGGTCGACCAGGCGGGAGAGCACCGTCAGCAGCTTCCGCACGTCCTCGAAGTGGAGACCGGTGGTGGGCTCGTCGAGGATGTAGATGGTGTGGCCCGTCGACCGCTTGGCCAGCTCGCTCGACAGCTTGACCCGCTGCGCCTCACCGCCCGACAGCGTGGTGGCCGGCTGCCCCAGCCGCACGTAGCCCAGGCCCACGTCGACCAGCGTGCGCATGTGCCGTGCGATGGCCGGCTGGTTGGTGAAGAACTCGGCCGCCTCCTCGCAGCTCAGGTTGAGCACGTCGGCGATGTTGTGGTCCTTGAACGTGATGTCGAGCGTGTCGCGGTTGTAGCGGGCGCCCTTGCACACCTCGCACGGCACGTACACGTCGGGCAGGAAGTGCATCTCGATCTTGATCGTGCCGTCGCCGGCGCAGGCGTCGCACCGACCGCCGCTCACGTTGAAGCTGAACCGGCCGGGCAGGTAGCCCCGGACCTTGGCCTCCTGGGTGGCGGCGAACAGCTTGCGGATGTGGTCGAACACGCCCGTGTAGGTGGCCGGGTTGGACCGGGGCGTGCGCCCGATCGGCGACTGGTCGATGTCGATGACCTTGTCGAGCAGCTCGATGCCCAGCACCGACTTGTGCAGCCCGGGCGGGGTCTTCGACTTGTAGACCTTCTGCATCAGGGACCGGTAGAGGATGTCGTTCACCAGGGTCGACTTGCCCGACCCCGACACCCCGGTGACCGCCACGAAGCAGCCCAGCGGGAACTTGGCCTCGACGTTGCGCAGGTTGTGCTCGCGGGCGCCCTTCACCGTGAGCCACTTGTCGGTGGGCTGGCGGCGCTGGGCCGGCACCGCGATGCCCCGCTTGCCCGACAGGTACTGGCCCGTGACCGACTTCCGGTTCTTGAGCAGCGCCTTGACCGAGCCGGTGTGCACGATCTCGCCACCGTGCTCCCCCGCCCCCGGGCCGATGTCGACCACGTGGTCGGCCACCCGGATGGTGTCCTCGTCGTGCTCGACCACCAGCACCGTGTTGCCCAGCTCGCGCAGCCGGACCAGTGTCTCGATGAGCCGGTGGTTGTCGCGCTGGTGGAGCCCGATCGACGGCTCGTCGAGCACGTAGAGCACGCCCACCAGGCCCGACCCGATCTGCGACGCCAGCCGGATGCGCTGGGCCTCGCCGCCGGCCAGGGTGGCGGCGCTGCGCGACAGGGTGAGGTAGTCGAGCCCCACGTCGAGCAGGAAGCCCATGCGGGCGTTGATCTCCTTGACCACCCGCTCGGCGATCATCCGGTCGCGCTCGGACAGCTCCAGCCCGGCCAGCTTGGCAGCGGCGTCGCCGATGGACAGGTTGCCGATGTCGGCCAGCGAGTTGCCGTCGATGGTGACCGCCAGCGACAGCGGCTTGAGCCGGGCCCCGCCGCAGGCCGCGCACGGCACCTCGCGCATGTAGCCCTCGGCCTGCTCGCGGCTGCTGTCGGACTCGGCCTCGGAGTGCCGCCGCGACAGGTAGGTGATCACGCCCTCGTAGTTGGCGTGGTAGGTGCGCTCGCGGCCGTAGCGGTTCTTGAACCGCACCCACACCTTGTCGACGCCCTTGCCGTACAGGAACGCGTCGCGCTGGCGCTTGTTGAGGTCGCTCCACCTGGTGTCGAGCGGCACGTCGAGCTCGTCGGCCACCGCCGCCACCAGCCGGTGGAAGTAGCGCTGGTTGCCGCCGGCCCACGGGGCGAGCGCGCCCTCCTCGATGGTGGCGTCGGGGTTGGGGACCACCAGCTCGGGGTCGACCTCGAAGCGGGTGCCGAGACCGTCGCAGGTCTCACACGCCCCGTAGGGCGAGTTGAACGAGAAGTTCCGCGGCGCCAGCTCGTCGAAGCTGCCGTGGCCGTTGGGGCAGGCCAGGTGCTGCGAGAACGTCATCGTGTCGTCGGCGAGGCCCTCGTCCTCGCCCGCCTCGCTGCCATCGCCCCGGCCCTCGCCCTTCCGGTTGACGATCTGCACCTCGGCGATGCCGTCGGCCAGGCGCAGCGCCGTCTCCAGCGAATCGGTGAGCCGGCGCTCGATGCCCTCGCGCCGGACCAGCCGGTCGACCACCACCTCGATCGTGTGCTGCTCGTAGCGGGCCAGCTCGATCTTCTCGGTGAGCTCGTGCAGCTCGCCGTCGATCCGGGCCCGGGCGAAGCCCTGCGCGCTCAGATCGGCCAGCAGCGTCTCGTAGGTGCCCTTGCGACCCCGCACCACGGGGGCCAGCACCTGGAAGCGGGTGCCCTCGGGCAGCTCGATGATGCGGTCGACGATCTGCTGGGGCGTCTGCCGGGTGATGGTGGCCCCGCACTCCGGGCAGTGGGGCACGCCGATGCGGGCGTAGAGCAGCCGGAGGTAGTCGTAGACCTCGGTGATCGTGCCGACCGTGGACCGGGGGTTCCTCGACGCCGACTTCTGGTCGATCGAGATGGCCGGCGACAGGCCCTCGATGAAGTCGACGTCCGGCTTGTCCATCTGGCCCAGGAACTGGCGGGCGTAGGCGCTGAGCGACTCGACGTAGCGCCGCTGGCCCTCGGCGTAGATGGTGTCGAACGCCAGCGAGCTCTTCCCGGACCCGGACAGGCCCGTGAACACGATGAGCTTGTCGCGGGGCAGCTCCAGCGACACGTTCTTCAGGTTGTGCTCCCGGGCACCCCGGATCACCAACGAATCGGCCACGGACAACCACGCTAGCGCCCCCGCGCAACCGGGGAACGGATGTTCGTGGGCGAATCGGGGCCGGAACGGGGAAGGAAGACGGTGATGCCCGCACCCGATGTGCCCGCCGTCACGCCCGCCCGGGCGGTCGCCTTCCGGGTGGCCGCCCACGGCCTCGACCGGCGCCGGTCCGATGCGTCGCCCCGGTCGCTGGGGGCGGCCTCGGCCGTCGCCCTGTCCGACTACCCGCGGGGCGCGGCCGGGCGGGCCCTGGCGGCCCGGTGCTCGGGGGTGCGGGCCGACACGCTGGCCCGGGCGTTGGTCCGCGGCACCCTGGTCCGGGCGTTCTCCCTGCGGGGCGCGGCGCACGTCTTCGCCGCCGCCGACGCCGGGCTGTTCACCGGCGCCGTCCTGCCCACGCCGGGCGACGAGGCGGCGGCGCAGGCGGCGCTGGGGTCGTCGTGGCCGATGCTCTCGAGGCTCGGGGTGCCGGCCGTCGACGTGCTGGCCCAGGTCGGCGAAGCCGTCGGCAAGGTGGCGGCCGACGGGCGGCCCCGGGCGAAGGGCGACCTCAGCTCGGCGCTCCACGGCCGGCTGCCCGACGGCTGGGAGCCCTGGTGCGAGCGGTGCCGCGCCCACCACGTGCCCGACCTGCTGTTCCGGCTGGCCGTGGTGGCGGCCGGCCTGCGCTTCGCCGACGACGGGCCGTCGCTGGTGCCGGGGCCCGTGCCCTCCCCCGCCGACCACCCGGCGGCGCGGGCCGAGCTGGTGCGCCGGTTCCTGGGTGCGTACGCCCCGATCCCGGCGAAGGCGTTCGCCGAGTGGTGCGGGGTGGGGCCGGCTGAGGCCTCGGCCTCGTTCGCAGCGCTGGGCGACGAGGTGGTCGAGGTGCGGGTGGGCCGGGCGCGGGCCTCGGTGCGATCGGTCGACCTGTCGGACCTGACGTCGGGACCGGCCGGGGCCGCCGCCGACGGCGTGCGGCTGGTGCCCGCCGGCGACCCGTTCCTCCAGCAGCGGGACCGGGCCACGCTGGTCCCCGATGCCGATCGGCGCCGCCGGCTTTGGCGGCCCGCCGGCGCTCCGGGCCTGGTCCTGGTCGACGGTGCTCCCGCCGGCGTCTGGCGCCACAAGCAGGACAAGGGCACCACGGTGGTCACGGTCGAGCCGTGGTCGCCGGCCGACGACGGTCTGGTGGCGACGGTGCGGGACGAGGCGGCCGCCGTCCTCACGGTCGACCGGGCCGACGTCCGGGTCGACCTCGACCCGGCCTCGAACGGCGCCAGCTAGCTCCGCCTCGAGCGGCTCGGGCACCGCGCACCGCCGGCCGGCGGACCGCCGGAGCGACGGAGGCCGGCCGACGGGTCGGCCCGGTCTCAGACGAAGACCAGGAGGTCCGTTTCGAAGGGGGTGGGCGTCTCGCCCCGATCGCGGGCGGCGCGGATGCCGGCCAGGCCGGTCTCCCACTCCTCGTCGGTGAGCGACACCAGCGACGAGTCGGTGGTGCGGGCCTGCGGGAGCTGGGCCAGCACGTCGTCGTAGGTCGACCCCCGGGGCTCCCCCACCGACTCCACCGCCGCCGACCGGAACCCGGCCCGCTCGAAGTCGGTGACCAGGCCGTCGAGCGTCAGCCCCAGCACCGGGAAGCGGCGGGCGCCGGGGAAGTGCCGGTAGAGGTCGGTGTCGGGGTGCCGTTCCGGGAGGAAGGTCCGGACGATCACCGGAGCGCCGGGCGTCAGTACCCGGCGCAACTCGGCCAGCGCGGCGGGCCGGTCCGGGAACTGGTGGACCACGGTCGACAGCCACGCCGCCGTGGCCACGCCGTCCCTGAGGGGCAGGGCGCCGGCGTCGGCCGCCACCTGGTCGACCAGCGGGTCCGTCGTCCGTTCCCGGGCGACGGCCCGCATGCCGGCGGCCGGCTCGACGCCCAGCACCGGCACGGCGAACCGCTCGGCAAACGCGGCCGACCAGATGCCGGTGCCGGCCCCGACGTCGAGCACCAGCCGTTGCACCGGCCCGAGCTCGAACCACGGCGCCACCCGTCGCACCACAGCCCGAAGACCTCGGGGAACCGGTACCGCATGGCCTCGAACTCCCGGGCCACCGCCGGGTCCTCGTACCGCACGTCGCTCATGTGTCGTCCTTCGCCGCCAACGCCTGCTCCAGTTCGGCGATCCGGCGGTTGGCCTCGGCCACGTACCGGTCGACCTGCGCCCGGTGGTAGCCCCGCAGGACGATCGTGAACGCGGCGCTCGCCGGCCCGGGCGCGGGCGGCACGCTCCCCGCCGCTGCGGCCCGGACGAAGGCGTCGACCTGGGCGCGCTCGTAGCCCCGCATCCGGATCGGGAAGACCGGCGGCGTGACGGTGGAGCCCGCCGAAGCCGTCCTGGCCGCCATCACGAAGTGGTCGACCTGCGCCATGTCGTAGCCCCGCAGGACGATCGCGAACTCCGGCAACGAACCCACAGCCAAAATCTCCCACACCCCTCGCCTACCCACCGGGCAGGTCGATGGTGGTCGCCTGGGCGTGGCGGCGACGGAGGTCGTCGACCACGCCGTCCAGGTAGTCGGACCGGCCGGCGAACGGCGGGGCGTCGACCATCGAGCCGTCGTGGCACCGGAACCCGATGCCGAGGTCCAGCTCGCCGTCGTACCGGGGCGGCGCCTCGATCGCCTCGATGTCGGCCCACGCCAGCCGCCGGCCGCCGAGGACCTGCCGGACGGTGACGCCCTCGTCGTCGATCCAGAGCCCTTGGCGCGGCGTTCCCACGGCCGGCACCAGGGACACGATCGTGATCGGGAGGAACATCAGCCCCCACAGACCCCCGTCGCCGACGGCCCACACCGTCAGCGCCACCCCCACGGCGACGCCGAACCAGTGACCGGCCGTCGTCCCCCACCGATACCGGTTGCGCCGGTAGACGACGTGCCCGAGCCACCACCCATGCCGCGATTCTCCCGCGACCGCCGGCGCTACCGGGATCAGACGTTGGCGTCGCGCAGCTCGCGCTTGAGCTCGTTGATCTCGTCGCGGAGGCGGGCGGCGTACTCGAAGCGCAGGTCGGCGGAAGCTTCGTGCATCTCCTCCTCGAGGGTCTGGATGAGGCGGCCCAGCTCGGAGGGCGGCAGGTTGGCCAGCTCCTGGTTGAGCCGCTCCGTGGCACCCGGCCGGCCCTTGCGCCGCCCCTTGCCCGGCACCGGCGCGCCCTCCTCGGCGTTGGGCCGGATGTAGGCCAGGATGTCGGTGACCGCCTTGCGGATGGTCGTGGGGTTGATGCCGTGCTCCTCGTTGTAGGCGAGCTGGAGCTGGCGGCGGCGGTTGGTCTCGCTGATGGCTCGCTGCATCGAGTCGGTGACCTTGTCGGCGTACATGATCACCTGGCCCTCCACGTTGCGGGCCGCTCGACCGATGGTCTGCACCAGCGACGTCTCGCTGCGCAGGAAGCCCTCCTTGTCGGCGTCGAGGATGGCGACCAGCGACACCTCGGGCAGGTCGAGGCCCTCCCGCAGCAGGTTGATGCCGACCAGCACGTCGAACTCGCCCAACCGGAGGGCCCGGAGGATCTCGATGCGCTCGAGGGTGTCGATGTTGGAGTGGAGGTAGCGGACCCGCAGCCCGAGCTCGAGCAGGTAGTCGGACAGGTCCTCGGACATCTTCTTCGTCAGCGTGGTGACGAGGACGCGCTGGTCGTTGGCGATGCGCTGGTTGATCTCCTCGACCAGATCGTCGATCTGGCCCTTGGTGGGCCGCACCATCACCTCGGGGTCGACCAGGCCGGTGGGCCGCACCACCTGCTCGACCACCTGGGTGGAGATGTCGAGCTCGTAGTCGGACGGGGTGGCGGACAGGAACACCACCTGGTTGAGCCGCTCCATGATCTCGTCGAACTGGAGCGGCCGGTTGTCGGCGGCGGACGGGAGCCGGAAACCGTGCTCGATGAGCTGGTCCTTCCGGCTGCGGTCGCCCGCGTACTGACCGTGGAGCTGCGGGACCGCCTGGTGGCTCTCGTCGATGATGAGCAGGTAGTCCTTGGGGAAGAAGTCGAGCAGCGTGTAGGGCGCCTCGCCCCGGGACCGGCCGTCGATCGGGCCCGAGTAGTTCTCGATGCCGTTGCAGTAGCCGAGCTCCTGCATCATCTCCAGGTCGTACTGGGTGCGCATGCGGAGCCGCTGGGCCTCGAGCAGCTTGCCGTGCTTCTCGAACCAGGCCAGCCGCTCGGCCAGCTCGGCCTCGATGCGCACGATCGCCTTGCGCATCCGCTCCTCGCCGGTCACGTAGTGGGTGGCGGGGTAGATCCACAGGTCCTGCATCTCGCGGATCTGCTCGCCGGTGAGCGGGTCGACCTCGGTGATCCGCTCGATCTCGTCGCCGAACAGCTCGATGCGCAGGGCGTGCTCCTCGTAGGCGGGGTGCACCTCGATGGTGTCGCCCCGCACCCGGAACTTGCCCCGGGTGAGGTTCATGTCGTTGCGCTCGTACTGCATCTCGACGAGGCGGCGCAGGAACTTGCGCTGGTCGATCTCGTCGCCCACCAGGTTGAACAGCACCTGGTCGCGGTACTCCTGCGGGGAGCCGAGGCCGTAGATGCACGACACCGACGCCACCACGATCACGTCGCGCCGGGTGAGCAGCGCGGCGGTGGCCGAGTGGCGCAGCCGGTCGATGTCGTCGTTGATGCTCGAGTCCTTCTCGATGTACGTGTCGGACGACGCGATGTAGGCCTCGGGCTGGTAGTAGTCGTAGTAGCTGACGAAGTACTCGACCCGGTTCTTGGGGAAGAACTCGCGGAACTCGTTGGCCAGCTGGGCGGCCAGCGACTTGTTGGGCGCGATGACCAGCGTGGGCCGCTGCACCTTCTCGATGGTCCACGCCATGGTGGCGCTCTTGCCCGAGCCGGTGATGCCGAGCAGGGTCTGGAAGCGGTCGCCACGGTCGATGCCCTCGGCCAGGGCCGCGATCGCGTTCGGCTGGTCGCCGGCCGGCTCGAACTCCGAAACCATCTCGAACGGCGCAACCTGTGCAGGGGCGAGACTCACGCTCTTCAACCTACAGAGCCCCTGTGACAGTTAAGAGGTGTGGGCCTCGGTGTCGGGGTTGATGTGTTGGGAGGCGGCGAGCGTGGCGCCGAGGAGGGCGGTGGCGCCGATGAGGACGAGGCCGGCGGTGGCGGAGCCGTGGGCGACGATCGTGGCGACGGCGAGCGCGCCGAGGGAGCCGGCGCCGAGCTTGGCGCTGGCGGCGAGCGTGAACACACCGGCGCGGACCGCCGGCGGGCTCGCCTCGGTGCGGGCGCGGTAGGTCCCGACCAGGAGCGGCGCGTCGAGCAGCCCCAGCACCGCGGCGAGGGCCACCATCGCCCACCACGGCGACACGGCCAGGGCGATCACGGTCAGGCCGGTGGCACCCACGGCGACCAACGTCATCGTGGCGGCGGGGAGCGGGATGCTGCGGCGGGTCAGGGCGATCGAACCGGCGAGGGCGCCGACGGCGATCACGGTGACGAGCACGCCGGCACGCTCGACGGGCAGCCCCCGAGCCGTGACGGCGGCCGCCAGGGCCAGCTCCAGCCCGCCCAGGCCGGCGCTGAGCAGCGTGGTGCCGATCGTGACCGCGCGCAGCGACGGTGACCCGACGATCGTCGCGAGCGCGTCCCGCACCCGCGCCGGGTGGCGGTCGGCCGGTTCGGGGCCGGGTTGGCGTGGAACACCTACCGCGACCAGGGCGATCACGACGGCCAGCGACGCGACACCGAGGGCGGCGATGGCCACCGGGGGCCGCCACAGGGCCGCGACGGTGACCATGACCGGGGCGGCGAGCCCGGCGGCGTTGTAGCCCGTGCTGTCCCAGGCGGCGAGCCCGGCGTGGTCCTCCGACCAACCCATGACGAGGCTGCTCAGCCCTCCGGTCAGCACCGGGGTGCTGACCGCCAGCACGGCGGCCGCCACGATCGACGGCCCGGGACGGAGGTCGGCCACCACCAGGCACGCGCACGCCGCGGCGCTCAGCCCGGCGGCCAAGGCGGCCGTGGTGGCGGGACGGGCGGCCCGGTCGAGCGCCCGGCCCATCAGCGGTCCGGTGACCAGCTGGGGGAAGGTGGTCGCGGCCAGCAGCAGCCCGGCGAGCCGGGGCACGTCACGCTCGGCGCACCACAGCACCAACGCCAGAGCGATGCCCTCCGGTTGGATCCGGGCCAGGCTCGACACGACCAGCACCCGCCGATGTAACGGTAACATCCAACTATGACGTTACCGGCCGGTGGGCCGTCCTTGGCGGCCGCCGAGCGGGCGATCGACCTCGTCGGCGCCCTCGACACGCTCCCCCCGGATGCCGACCACCACCAGATGGCGCAGGCCGTGGCGGCGGTGCTGGAGCGCTGGGACGACCAGGTCGACCACCGCTTCGCCGACCAGATCGACGACGTCGCCTCGGTGATCCGGGAGATCGGCCGGTTCATCGAGATCACCGATACGGCGGAAGCGGCTGCGACCCTCAACGGCTGGCTCGCCACCGCGGCAACCGCCCCCCGCCTGGTCCACGAGCCGGGCTGGGGCTGGCACCTCCACGCCGATCCGGTCGACGCCGACTGGGCGGCCTGGCTGTCGGCGTCGAGCGCCCTCGCGTTCGCGGTCGTGCTGGCCGACCACGCCCGCCCCCTGTGGGGACGATGCGCCGCCCCCGGATGCCGCCGACCCTTCCTCGACCGCGGCCGGCGCTCACCCCAGCAGTTCTGCAGCCCCACCTGCGCGACCCGCGAGCGGGTGCGACGCCATCGCGAGCCCGCCGGTTGACGGTCAGGAGGGGTCGGCGGCCGGGGCCTCGTCGAAGCCGGCGTGGTGGGTGCCGACGATGAAGACGGCCAGCGTGGCCGGCAGGGGGCCTCGGTTGTGCCAGCGGTGGCGGGTGCCGTTCTGGACCACCGTGTCGCCCGGCTGGAGGGTGACCTCGGCGCCGTCGTCCAGCTCGAGGACCACCTCGCCGTGCAGCACCACCTCGAAGTCGATGGTGGCGGTGGTGTGCATCCCGGGTTCGCTCGGCTCCATGTGGGCGATCAGGCCGGGAAGGTGGGTGTCCATGTCGGCCAGCGCCGCGCCGACGTCGAGGTCGGCCGGCAGCTCGCCCGAGCCCTCGGGCGGGAGGGTGAACGTGCCGAACCGGAACCCGCCCACCGGCGGGAAGTAGGCGCCCGCGGGCGGGGCGCTCCCGTCGTCGGGGAACCGGGGCAGGGCGTCGGCACCCCAGAGCCGGTGGAACTCGGCGCCCGGCATGATCGCCGGCCGGTAGCCGGCCACCCGCTCGTCAGCGGCGAACACCGCCCGCCCGTTGGCATCGTGGCCGGTGACCACCCGTCGGATCTGCATGCCCCAGCCTCGCAGACCCGCCCCTCGTCGGTGAGGTGACCCCGTTGCGGTGGCGGGTGCGTAGCGTCGGGGCGTGGACGACGACCAGCAGCCGGTCCTGTACCTCGTGGTGTGCGGCGCCCCGCCGGCCGCCGAGGTGGAGCCCTTCGTGGTGGCCTGCCAGGCCATCGGGTGGGACCTGTGCGTGGTGCCGACCCGGATAGGCCGGCGGTTCCTCGACACCGGGCGGCTGGTCAAGCTCACCGGGCACCCGCTCCGCGACGACTACAAGTTCCCCCACGAGGAGGACGTCCTGCCGCCGGCCGACGCCCTCGTCGTGGCCCCGGCCACGTTCAACACGGTGAACAAGCTGGCCGTGGGCGTCTCCGACACCGTGGCGCTGGGCCTGCTCAACGAGGCGATCGGGTCGGGCACGCCGGTGGTCGTGGCCGTGCGGACCAGCGAGGGCCTGGCCGCCCACCCGGCGTTCGACCGCCACGTCGAGGCGCTGCGGAGCTACGGCGTCCGCCTCCTCCCCCACACCATCGGCAACGACGCACCGTTCCCGTGGGACGACCTGCGCGAGGTGGCCGCCGAGCTGCACGCATCGCTGGCGCCGTCGCCGGCCGGCGAGCCGTGATCCCGACCGTCACCCAGTACGCCTCGCCCGACCTCGTCGCCGCCATCGTCTACGCCGGCCACGACCCGGCCGACGACCCCCGCTGGCCGGAGTCCGGGGCGCCGACCCGGGCCGACTACGGGCGCTGGTGCGGCGAGTGGTGCGGGATGGCGTGCCTGCGCATGGCGCTCCTGTGCCGGGATGGCGAGGCTCCCCCGCTGTACGACCTGCTCACGGCCGGCCTGCCCTACGGCACCTACGTGCCCCAGGCGGACGGGACCGTCCGAGGCCTGGTCTACGACCCGTTCGCCGCCTACGTCCGGGCCGAGCACGGGCTCGACGCCGAGGTGCACCGCCACCTCGACGCCGACGGCCTCCGCTCGGCGCTCGCCGGGCCCGGCACGCTGGCCATCGCCTCGGTCCACCGGGAGATCCGCCGCCCCGACCACCCGGCCCCGGGTCGTGGCGGCCACCTGGTCCTGGTCACCGCCCACGACCCCACGGCCGACACCGTCACCTTCCACAACCCGTCGGGCCACACCCCCGAGAGCCGGGTCGCCACCCTCCCCGTCGCCACCTTCGCGACGTTCTTCGCCCACCGCGCCATCACCCTCCCGCGGTGACCCCTCACGCCTCACAGCCGACGCCATCGCCGTCGCCGTCGCGGTCCAGGTCATAGGGGTCGCCGAATGACTGATCGACGCTGACCGGACCGCTCCGGCGGGGGCCGTCCCCCTCGCCACCTGCGCAGTCGACGTCCTCGCCAGGAGGGATGCAGGGCGAGTAGCCGGAGCAGCCCGACTCGGGCGCCGGCGGCGACGTCGGCACCACGGCTTCAGTGGGCGGCGGCGCCGTCGGGGGCGGATCGGTCGGCGGCGGGGCGGTTGTCGGCGGGGCCGTGGCGGGCGGAGCGGTCTCCGGCGGCGCCGTGGGCGGCGGCGCCGTGGGCGGCGGCGCCGTGGGCGGCGGCGCCGTGGGCGGCGTCGGCGCGGCCGTGGTGGGGACGGTCGTCGAGGCCTCGGTCTTCGTCGTCCGCTCGGTCAC
>Ga0272482_10000435_pt1 | contig 12951 bp, 12 predicted proteins | sample RVTome_8_FD_192427 | JGI IMG/M metagenome (GOLD analysis project Ga0272482, IMG submission 192427) | Soil microbial communities from uranium-contaminated site in the Upper Colorado River Basin, Wyoming, United States - RVT160D0 (version 2) ...
TGCTCCTCCAGATCGGCCGCCACGACCGCGAAGCCGCGCACGGGTATGCCGTCGTGCACGAGCGTGGCCACCACCTTCTCCGGCGCGACCGGACCCAGCAGGCCGGTGGCGGCGGCCCCGTCGTGCGCCACCTCGCTGAGGCCGAGCTCGCGCAGCACGCGGGCGGCGTCGGCCGGGCGGTCGGTGTCGACCCGCGCGCGGGGCGCAGCCTCGGCCCGCAGATCCTCCAGTGTGGACTGTGCCACCAGGCGCCCCACGTGCATGACGCCGACGTGGCTGCAGACCTGCTCCACTTCGGACAGTAGGTGGGTGGAGAGCAGGACGGTCGCGCCCTCCGCGGCGAGCGTCGCGATCAGCGACCGCACCTCGCGCGTGCCCTGCGGGTCGAGCCCGTTGGTCGGCTCGTCCAGGATCAGCAGGTCGCGCGGGGCGAGCATGGCCGCGGCCAGCGCCAGCCGCTGCCGCATGCCCAGCGAGTACGCCCGGAACCGCTTGCCCGCCGCCGCGCCCAACCCGACCCGGTCGAGCGCGGCCCGGATGCGGGCCTCCGCGGTGGCCGGCCGGGCGGTGCGGTCGGCCGCGTCGAGCCGCCGCAGGTTGTCCATCCCCGACAGGTACGGGTGGAAGCCCGGCCCCTCGACCAGCGCGCCCACCCGGGGCAGCACCGCCGCGGCGCTACCGGGCATCCGCTCGCCGAGCAGGGCGTGAGCGCCAGAGGTTGGCCGGATCAGGCCGAGGAGCATACGGATCGTGGTGGTCTTGCCCGAGCCGTTCGGGCCCAGAAACCCGTAGACCGCCCCCCGGGGGACCGCCAGGTCGACGGCGTCAACCGCGACCTGGCGTCCGAACCGCTTCGTCAATCCGGAACTCTCGACCGCGAACGCGGTCACTGAGCTTGCCTTCGTTCGCGACCGCGGGGCTCGGTCGCTAGCGCTCCCTCACTCCTCGCGCTCACCGTGCTTGCCTTCCGTTCGCGACTGCGGGGCTCGGTCGCTAGCGCTCCCTCACTCCTCGCGCTCACCGGTGCTCCAGCGCTACCTCGTACAACCTCTCCGGTGCCACAAGGCCGGCGTAGACGTCGCCCTTGTCGGTGAGCAGGACGCTGAAGAGCCGGCCGGTGAGCAGGTGTCCGCTGCCCCAGGCGCCGCTGACCGGGGTCAGCATGCCGAGCACCTTGGCACCCTCAGCCTGGTCGGCAGGCTTCGCGCTCTTGTCACCCTTGGCCACCACGACCGTCGTCCAACCCTCGCCCACGGTGGTGATGCCGGAGTCGTCGAGCGCGTCCAGGGGCTTGTGCTGGCCCGACTCACCAGCGTCCGGCTTGGCCGTGGACTCCTCGACCTTGGCACCCGGCGGCGGGTTGAACCGGAACTGCGCGTCGTCCGGCCGGGCGAAGTCGATCTGGGTGAACGCGATCTGGAACGCGGTCTGGTCGCTGCCCTTCGGGTAGACCTCCAGCCGCAGCGGCACGTGCTCCTTGGCGTCGATCGCGACCCGCACCTGGCCCACCAGCGAGGCCTTGTCGCGCGGGGCGAGCACCAGCTCGTACGCGTCGCGCCCGGCGATCGTGGCGGACCGGCCGACGGTGACCTCAGTGCTGGGGTCGACCGCGGCCAGCGCCCGGTCGGCCGCCTCCTGCGGCGTCATCGGCAGGGTGGTGAGACCGCGCGACTGGATGTCCGCGTCGCTGATCTTGCGGTGGGTGGCGGTGTTGCTCTCGCTCGACCACAGCCAGATGTCCGTGCCGTTGCGGATGAAGTCGGTCTCGCCAAGCGTGCCCATCAGCGCCACGCGGGCCTTGTCCGGCCCGGAGTACCACACGCGAAGCGTATTGGTGTCGGTGAGCAGCGACGCGATGTCGGCCGAGCCGCTGCCGCCGCCGCTGAGATTGGGCAGCTTGGGTAGGCCGAGGTCGGCCGACTGCACCACCGTGCCGGAAACCCCGTCGAGCCGTGCCGTCTGCAGGTCGACCAGCAGCTGCTTGGCGGTCCGCGGTGGCAGGCTCGGCTCCGCCGTCGCGGCCAGCGTGCCAACGGCGGCTCCTCCGCCGACCACCACGGCCACCGCCGCGGCCGGCACCAGCCACCGAAGCGCGGGTCGGGCGCTCAGAGCCTTCATTACTGACATGTTTCGCACCTCCTGGCACCCATCGTGCGCAACCAGCCCTGTGAGCCTGCTGAGAGTGGCTGTCGTCTCACTCAGCCAGGATGGCACGCTAGGTGGCGTGCGGTTGCTGGTGGTGGAAGACGAGGCACGCCTGGCGACTGCCCTGCAGCGCGGGCTGCAGGGCGAGGGCTTCGCGGTCGACGTGGCGGGAGACGGCCCGACCGGGCTGGAGATGGCCCGCCACGGCGGCTACGACGCCATGATCCTCGACGTGATGCTCCCCGGGCTGTCCGGCTACCGGGTGGTCCGCCAGCTGCGGGCCGAGGAGCACTGGCTGCCGGTGCTCATGCTCTCCGCCAAGGACGGTGAGTACGACCAGGCCGACGGCCTCGACTGCGGCGCCGACGACTACCTGACCAAACCCTTCTCGTACGTGGTGCTGCTGGCCCGCCTCCGCGCGCTGCTGCGCCGAGGCGCGCCGCAGCGCCCGGCGGTGCTGACCGTCGGCGTCCTGCGCCTCGACCCCGCCGAGCGGCGCGTGACGCTGGAGGGCACCGAGATCGCGCTCACCGTCCGGGAGTACGCGCTGCTGGAGTACCTCATGCGCCGCGCCGGCGAGGTGGTCTCCAAGACCGAGCTGCTCGACCACGTGTGGGACGCGAGCATCGAGACCGCGCCCAACGCCGTCGAGGTGTACGTCGGATACCTGCGCCGCAAGCTCGGCCGCGACATCCTGGAGACGGTCCGCGGCGCCGGATACCGTTTGAGCTCGTGAAACCCAGTTGGTGGCGCCGCGTCAGCCTGCGCGCTCGGCTGATGTTCATCGGCGTCGCCGGCCTCGCCCTCGGCCTCGCGATCGGCGGCCTGGTGATGGTCGTCGCGCTCAGCTTGGCCCTCCAGGCGACCGCGGACAACGAGGCGCAGCAGAGCGCCGACGGCGTGGCCGCGCTGGTCAAGGAAAACCGGGTGCCCGAGCCACTGCCGGTCATCGGCGACGTGCGGGTCCAGGTGGTCGACGCGCAGCACCGGGTGCTGTTCGCCTCGATCGACGCCGACCGGATGACGCCCGTGCTCTACCCGGACGAGATGGCGCGCGCCCGCACGGGCGAACACCTCTACATCAAGGGCGACCGGATCGGCATCCGCGGGCCGGTGCGAGTGGTCGCCGAGCCGGTCGGCACCGACACCGTGCTCGTCGCGAGGTCCGTCTCCGACCTGGCGCAGAGCGTGCGGCTGCTGCGCAACATCCTGCTCGTCGCGTTCCCCCTGCTGCTGGTCCTCCTCGCGGCGGTGGCGTGGCGGGTGATCGGGCTGACGCTCCGCCCGGTGGAGGCGCTGCGCACGGGTGCCGAGGAGATCACCGGCGGCGCGCGCCCGGGCCAGCTCCCGGTGCCCGACTCGCACGACGAGATCCACCGGCTGGCCATCACGCTCAACGACATGCTCGACCGGCTGGAGGCGGCTAGGGCGAGGCAGCGGGCCTTCGTGGCGGACGCGGCACACGAGCTGCGCAGCCCGCTGACCAACATGCGCACCCAGATCGAGGTGGCCCAGCGGCTGGGTGAGCGGACGGAGTGGCCCGCCGTCGCCGACGACCTGCTGCTCGACACCCAGCGGCTCAGCCGGCTCGTCGACGATCTGCTGCTGCTCGCCCGCTCCGACGACGCCGGCACCCGCGCGCTCCGGTCGGTCCCGGTCGAGCTGGGCGAGCTGGTCACGTCGCTGGCCGAGCGATACCCTTCGCCACCGGTCACCACCACCGCCGTCGCCGACGATCCACTGTGGATCAGCGGGGAGCCGGAGGCGCTCGCCCGGGCGGTCGCCAACCTGGTCGACAACGCCGTGCGGCACACCCGCACCACGGTCCGCGTGGAGACCCGCGCCGACGGCCCCTACCACCTCGTGATCGTCACCGACGACGGCCCCGGCATCCCGGTGGAGGACCGCACGCGAGTCTTCGACCGCTTCACCCGCCTCGACGACGCCCGGGCCCGCGACGCCGGTGGCGCCGGCCTGGGCCTGGCGATCGTGCGCGAGCTCGTCCGCCGCCACGGCGGCACGGTCCGGCTCTCGGACGCCAACCCCGCTCCCGGCCTCCGCGCGGAGATCCGCCTCCCCGCCGCCCCCGCTCCACCCGACGCGTAGGCGATCCCTTCAAGACACATTCTTGGGCTACCGCGACGCCCGTCGTGGTCCAGACCGCCGCTCCCGCGGCCTCGCCCTCCGCGCCCCAGCACGTCAGACCATTACCAACCCAGGAAACCAACCACGACGCCGTAGGGCTACCTCGCGTCGGTGCGAGATCTAGGAGATCTGGGTGCCAGACGGCGATCGAAGTGGAAGCCAGCCTCCTCGCGATCTGGTCGCCGCCGCATGGTACTTCCACCATCCTGATGGTCCGGAGCGCTCCCGCCGGAGGCAAAGGGTAGATGTCGGAGCCCTAGGCGAGGCTAGCGAGCCGCCGACCGCGGCGACGCCCGCGGGAGTTGCTCTGTGTCAACGCGACATCGTGATCGCCCAGGATGTTCCCGGCTACCTCAGTAGATCGTGGTACGCATCCGCCCCTATAGGGAACTGTAAGACTTCCCCACCCACGCTGGCCCCGGCAACGCTGGTCATTGAAGGCGGCGTTGATCTGCCCAAACCGGCGTATGGGGGCGCGGGGCGGTGATCGAGAATGACCGGCCCGGCAGACGTAGGCGCCCGATACGGAAACGGCTGGGATTGAAGGAATCGTACAGATCATCATCATGCTCGCGATCGGGGCCGCGGCCGGGGCGGCGAGCTTCGCCCACGTGCACGACGTCGCTGCTTCCCATGGGCAGGGTGGATGGCTGGCATGGGCGGACGCGGTGGTCTTGGACTTGATGTCCATCGCGTCCGGGCTGGAGATACGCCGCCGCAAACGCCAGCACAAGCCTGTCCTCTTCCCAACTGCCGTGCTGGTATGCGCGGTTGCGCTATCCATCTCCGCACAGGTTGTGGAAGTCGAACGCTCGGTGATCGGTTGGATCGCCGCCGCGCTACCGGCACTTGACTTCCTGGTCATGGTGAAGATCGCCCTCGGTCGGGCAACACCAAGTCATCTCGATCTAATGCCGACTGAACGTCCTGGGAGGAGGTTGGCAGCGTGGCGGAGGTCTCGCCACCGGCTCCGCCCGGCGATTCGTTGACCAGCTTGCCGCCATCGCCCTCCCGCCCGGCGTCTGCATGCTCATTGAGTTCCCCCCGCTTCGACGGAGCTTCTCAAGCATGATCGACTGATCATGGGGAGGAAGTATCTGTGGCAGCACCGAAGAAGTACCCCGACGAGCTGCGGGCGCGTGCCGTGCGTCTGTATCGCGAGTCGGACCCGAAGCCGACGATCCGGCGGCTGGCCGAGCAGTTGAACGTGCATCACGAGGCGCTGCGTAACTGGATCCGGCAGGACCAGGCCGACGCGGGCGAACGTGATGACCGGCCGACCAGCGAGATGGCCGAGGAGAATCGCCGGCTGCGTGAGGAGGTCGCTGAACTGCGCCGGGTCAATGAGATCCTGCGTGCGGCGTCCAGTTATTTCGCGTCGGAGCTCGGCCCGACCCGGCGACGGTCATGAGGTTCGTCGACGAACACAGTGACCGCTTCGCGGTCGCGCTCCTGCTACGGGTCCTGAACATCGCCGAGTCGACCTACTACCAGTGGGTCAAGCAGGTTGAGCAGCCCAGCGACCGGGACCTGGTCGATCTTGGGTTGCTGTCGAACATTCATGAGATCTGGGAAGCTTCCGGCTTCACCTACGGCGCTGACCGCGTGCATCGGCAACTACGCCGTGACGGCATCGGAGTAGGCCGCAAACGAGTGGAGCGGCTGATGAAGCGGCAGGGCTGGCAAGGGGCGTTCCTGCGCCGCGGCTGGCGCGGCGGGTCAACCAGGCAGGACCCACGGCACACGCCGGCGCCGGACCTGGTCAACCGCGACTTCACCGCGGCCGGCCCGAACCGGCTGTGGGTTGCCGACGCCACCCGGATCCCGTGCGGGGAGGGCGTGTTCTGGCTGGCCGCCGTCCGCGACGTGTTCTCCCGCCGGATCGTCGGGTGGAAGACCTCGGACCGGTGCGACACCGATCTGATCCTGGCCGCCCTCGAGTACGGCATCTGGTCGCGTGACGTCCGCGACGGCCAGCTCGTACATCACAGCGACCGCGGCTCGAACTATACGAGTTTCCGCTTCTCGCAACGTCTGCAGGACAACGGAATCCGGCCGTCCATGGGCTCGGTCGGGGACTCGTTCGACAACGCGCTGATGGAGAACTTCTGGTCCACCCTGAAGATCGAACTGGTCTACCGCACGAGCTGGCGGACCCGTGACGAGGCCGAGAACGCGATCTTCGGATACATCGACGGCTGGTACAACACCCGCCGCATCCAACGCGAACTCGGCTACCTCAGCCCCGACGAATACGAGACCGCCTGGCACGCCCAGACCGAGCCAGATAACCTCACCCCTGCCCCAACCGGAAGCAGCTAACCACCGCTCCGTGAAAGCGGGGGGAACTCACATCGCCAGCCAACCTGGATCCTGCCTCGCAACGCGACACCTATGACCGGCGATTCCGTCCAGATGCCCCGCATGTCCTGGGATGAGATCCGTTACTCTCGCGACCAAGCACGGGCTGCTCGCCGAACCTGGTGGTGCCGCGCCGTTCAGTAGCGACGAAGAACGCGCCATCGTCGACGCCGGCACGTGGCCAACCTATGTAAGATGTCACAATCTATTGTGGCCCAGGCGTCGGGCAGGAATGAGGCAGCATGCGCGCACTGATTCTCGCTGGCATTGTGGTGGTGAGCGTAGTTGCTCTGCTTTTCCTGCCCTCCGAAGGGGGACTTTTCGCCGTTGCAAGCGGGCTCGCGACAGGCGCGGCAATCCCTTTGGTTGACGGCTTGCTCCAGAACAGACGGTGGTTGAGACTTTCGTGGTACTCGCTTCGTTACCGAAAACAGCGCGTGCGACTTTCATTGTCTTACCTGTATCGAATTAAAATTGGTGACTCATATCTTCTAGTCAAGGGCAAACATTTTAATACCTACATTCCGGTGGGCGGCGTCTATAAGTTCACGTCATCAGCTAAGGAAACGCTAGACGAACTAGAGGTCCTTACGGACGATCTAGTTCCGATCAACGAGTCTAGCCAAAATGACCTACGGATATACATTCAAGGAAAGAATATTCCAGCCTTCTTCCGATGGTTCGAATCCGGGAAGTCTAGAGAAACCTCGCCTTGGCGAGAATTTTGGGAGGAGCTCATTGAAGACGGTATAGTCTCAAGCGCCACCTTTCCATGGGTCTTCGAACGGCGGATACGGCGCCACGTAACGCCCGTACACTTCAGCGACTTCTCTCAGACGCAGGAAATGTTAGTTGCCGACATTCACGAACTGGAACCTACGCCAGAGCAGGTTAAGGAGCTTGAACAGCTTCGCTCAATTGGGCACTCGTCCGTCTTGTGGGCAAACGCAGAACTCATCCGCCGGCGAGGCGCCATTCCTGGCAAAAAGCACGATCACGAAATAGGCGAGCCCGCAGAATGGGTCTTATGACGGTGAGTCGCAATACTTCCCGATCGAAAGAGTGATAGCAGGATGTGGCTACCAAGGATTGATCTCGGCTTAGTGCTGCGAACATGCCATCGGGATTTGCTAGGAGACTGGTACCGAGATCCTTGGGGATGGCCGGAGATGGCGTGGGTCGTGAACGAAAAGCCCTCCATCCTCGAGGCCCGACTCAGCGCGCGAGGAGCAGGTTTCTCATGCCTTGTTGACGTACCGAAGGAGAACTTCGCGATACGGCCAGCAGCAATCCTTGATCCGGTCGACCGCGTCGCGTATCAGGCGCTGGTCGGTCGTGCAAGTAGAGCCCTAATAGGAAAACTAAACCCGAATGTCTTTGGCTGGAGACTTCCCCGGAAGAGTACAATTCCCGGCCGATACGCGAGCAACAAGATGGAGAACAACCGCTATCGCGCACACATAACCGACTTAGCATCCCGGTATGACGCAGCGCTAAAGACCGACGTCGTCTCATACTTCGCCAGCATTCCGATTGATCGTCTGTGCGACGAAGTAGCGGCAAGGTTAGGTCGCGCTAATATGGGCAGAGAAGCGGATCGCCTGGTTTCCTTCCTCCAATCATGGGACCAGACTCCGGGGAGAGGCGGGCTTCCTCAGCGGTGCCAAGCGTCGTCGGTGCTCGCAAACATGTACCTCACTAAGGTCGACGATATCCTTGCCAAGATGAGCGATCCCTTCACCACGGTAGGCGTTGGCACGCGCAGCTTCGCCCGATGGATGGATGATATATGGATTTTTGGGGACGACGCCGGCGAGTTGAGGATGGCCCAAGTTGAAATCCAACGTGCGCTGGAGTCTATCGGCCTTCATTTAAATGTTGCGAAGACTAAACTTTTCGAGGGATACGACGTCGAGGAGCAAGTGCGAAAGATCGAACACAGCGCGATTGACGGCGCATTGCTGGGAACTCCCGCCAAGACCGGCCCCCTTAACGCGCTCATCAACCGCGTAATCGAGGAGAAGGAGAATGCCAACAGGACAACAGTACGCTTTATGGCCGAACGAATGAAGAACCATGGGAAACTACGAAAGCTCAACGCCGTTATAGACGTCGCCCACCGTATGCCGCATGCCGCAGATCATCTTGGTCGGCTATTTAGGGACTCGAAAAGGGCAGTCAAGCTGCAGGACTGGTTCCTTGACTATCACCGGTCCCCTTGGGGAGGAATGGAATGGCCGCAAGCGCAATTCGCGACAATGTTTCCTTCCGACCACAAGCGCATAACATCCGCACTGAGGGATTACTTCGCGGAGTCATTGGCGGACAGTGCGGCTAGCTTGCCCTTGATCGCGCTTACCGCCCAACGACTCGCGGCTTGGAATCCGACTCTCGCACGCGACGCGATTGAAAACGCTGTTGAGCGAGTTAGTGGACCGTTGGAACGTCGCGTTCTAGCGCTGGCCGGCCTTAGCAGTGGCGCATCGATATCTACCGTGCGTCGATGGCTCAGCGATTTTCCTGAGAACGCGGTGACGCTCAATATGCTCGAGGATATGTCTTTCGGTCTGTTGCCATACGAGCTTGACTTCGCGGGTGACTAGAAGGTCAATGGCCTCCTGCTCGCCCAGCACGTCGCGCAACCTCGGAAGCAGGCGGCACAACACGGCCGGGCCATCGACATCGCACGCCACCTCATTGACGAGATCAGCAGACGCCAGCACAACCTCATGACTGAACTGGAAGATGCGCCCGCCGAGGGCCACGCCTACCGGGCCGGGATCCGGCGGCGGTACCGAGAACTCGACCAACAGCGCATCCAGGCCGAGACCGAGTTGGCCGAACTCCTCGCTACCCAACCGTCATAGACGAGGGCATGCCCGAACTCCTCGACCGCATGCCACACGCCACCGTCAACCTCGCGCAGGTTTCGGCGGCGATCCAGCGGCGGCTGTTCGACGCACTCAAGCTCACCATTCGCGTCGAGAACCCGCGCCGCGCCCACGTCCACATCACTCTCACCGAAGACACACCCCCACGCGACCGCGGGGGTAGTCGCCGACATCCACGGCGACGACCCCGGCGGCACCCCCAGCCCCCGGGAGGAACCATGGATACCGATCTCGAAACCTGACAGCGGCCGTAGGGACGCATTCAAATCCCTGATCGGGGACTGTAAACCTCCTGTTCGCACTGGCCCCAGCAACGCTGGTCATCGAGGAGAGCGTTGACCTGCCCAAACCGGCGTACGGGCCGCAGCGCAGTGATCAGAAATGACCGCCCCGACAACGACAACATCTGGAACCAAGACGGTCCGGATTGAGGGAATCGTACAGATTGTCATCATGCTAGCTATCGGTGGTGCGGCTGGGGCGGCGAGCTTCGCCCACGTACACAAGGTTGCTGCCGTAGCGGTGGCCCCTGGAGGCCTTGCCGAGTCGGGGTGCCGGGTTCGTACACCCGCGGCCGTGGGCGTACCTCCCGCGCGGCGAGGATGGTCACCAGCACGACGCGCCCTGTATCGCACCGCAGGTCAAGGCGGGGAGGCCACTGTTGTGGATCTCCCGGTGCCGGACACGTAACAACTGGGCGGCGTAGCGAAGGTTTAACCCGACGATGACAGGAAGTACCTTTACGTCCACGGAGCGCATCGGGTGCGGGTTCGGGGCAGGTGGATGACGTATACCAGGTACAACCAGCAGGGCTACTTCGGCGAGAGTTTCGTGCGGGTCCTGGTCAGCGCCGCCGGCCTGATCGCCGGGCAACAGGATGTCGACCACACTGGCGTGGACTTCTCGATCGATTTCCCTGGAGTCCGCGGCACGGCGCGATTCCCCAAGATCGAGGCTCAGGTCAAGTCATGGTCGAGCCCCAAGGGCAACGACCTGCACTGGCAATACTCGATGGACGTCGGGAACTATAACGACCTGGCCGGAGAGGGCTTCGTGATACCCCGCTACCTCTTTCTGATCATCGTTCCCTCTGATGTTCACCAGTACGCTCATGTGGACGAGACGTCTATGCGGCTCAGCCATTGTGGCTACTGGGCGTCCCTTCGCGACCGTCCGGTGATCGATCCTGCCGCCCAGCAGAAGGTCACCGTTCACGTGCCCAAGCGCAACCTCTTGACCGTCGGCGGGCTGCGAATGCTGCTGCAACCCGTGCCGGCCCAGCAGGTGCCCGCATCATGACGCCCCACGCTCCTGCCAGTGCAGACGAACTGCGCGCCGGTGCTGCCCTGGCGCCCGAGACGCTCAGGCAGTATCTGTCAGCCACTGGTTGGTCGCAGGAGCAGCAACTGGAGCGTGCGACATTGTGGACGCGCCGCGAGGAGGACGGTGACTTCCAGGTCCTCGTGCCGGGCGACCGCACGTTGCGGGACTATGCCAGTCGCGTATCCGACTTTCTTGCCACGGTCGCAACGGTCGAGGAGCGCCCGATTCGCCTGTTGCTCGATGACCTAGAGGTGAGCGGCGCCGACACGCTGTCATTTCGACTGCTTCCCGGCGGACCGCCTGGCACGATTCCGCTGTTCAACGCAGTTGATGCGCTGGCTGGAGTGCGAGAGCTCGTCGTATCCTCCACGTTCTCCCTGCTGAGCGACCAGCCGATGCTGGTGCAAGGGCGGCGGCCCGAGCGGGTACTTGACTTCGCTCGTTCCGTGCGAGTCGGGACACCCCGAGCCGGCAGTTGGATCATTGCCGCCCAGCTCGCACTGCATGCAGCCGAATCAGATGGTGATCCGCCCTTCGCCCGCCGAGTGTCGCTTCAGATGCATCGCGCGGTACGTGCCTGCTATGCAGCTTCGGGCGAGGCACTGCCCGAGTTCAACATCGAGCTGTTTCTTCGCCGCACCGGTGAGGGGGTGTCTTCGAACGTTTGTGACGCCCTCGCCAAGCTGGGCCGCGACGACATCGCCTATGACGTGCGGTTTAACTGGGCACGTCGATTTCCTGGCGCCGTACCGGCCCGCTCTTTCCGCTTTGACGCACGCCGGATCGAAGTACTGCGCACCGCCGCCGAACAACTCAAGGTGGCCGTCCCGGATGGCGAAGTCACCATCGAGGGCACTGTCAGCAAGCTCCGGCGGGACAGCGGCGAGGGTGGCCAGGCTACAGTACGCGGCCCGTTTTCCACTGTCTACGGATCTTCCGAACGGGCTGTGCGGGTGCTACTCCCAGATCATCTTTATCGTGATGTCGTCGACGCCCATGGGCGACGGCAACAGGTACGGGTCACGGGCACAGCGGTACGGGGGCACATCGAAAGGGTGACACACGTCGAGGTCCTTGCCGACACTTCGCAAACGTAAGGGCTCTGCCTGCGGCGTTTCCCTCATTCGGCTGACCACTTAGACCACAAGTCCACAGTGGATCACTCAACAGCGGGCTTGAAGCACTCAACAGCTGGACTGGATCACTCAATGCCTGACCCTCTCGGGGGTGACCGATATGTACCATCCTCGATACTGTGACGGATCGATGATGGGTGGGCGCAGTCGTGAGAGATGTCCATTCCGGGGCGACACTGGAAATAGCGCCGGGATCGGTCGTGGTCGTTCGCGACGAGGAATGGCTGGTACAGACCACTGAGGACACTGCGGACGGTCTGCTTATCAGAGTCCGAGGGCTCGGTGAGCTGGTCAGGGACACCGTAGCCACCTTCTATGCTGAATTGGACACAATCGAGCCGATGGACCCAGCAGCGGCCAAAGTGGTGGCTGACGGCAGTCCGAAGTACCGCCAGGCGCGACTTTGGCTCGAATCGACCTTCCGCAAGACCGCGGTCCCGCTCGGCGACCGGTCCCTCTCCGTCGCCACCCAGGCGCTGGCCGATCCGCTGAGCTATCAGGAGGCAGCGGTACACAAGGCGCTCGACCCAGCCAACCTGCGACCCAGGATCCTGCTCGCCGACGCCGTGGGGCTGGGCAAGTCGCTGGAGATCGGCATGATCCTGTCGGAACTCGTCCGAAGAGGTCGCGGCGACCGCATCCTGGTCGTGACGCCACGTCATGTTCTCGAGCAGATGCAGCAGGAGCTGTGGTCGCGTTTCGCGTTGCCGTTCGTCCGGCTCGATTCGGCTGGCATCCAACGGGTTCGGCAAAAACTGCCGGCCAACCGCAATCCCTTCACCTACTTCCGGCGCGTGATCATCTCCATCGACACGCTCAAGTCAGAGCGGTACACAGCCAGCCTGCGGAGGCAGCGGTGGGATGCCGTAGTGATCGACGAGTCGCACAACCTGGCGAACGCGTCGACGCAGAACAACAAGCTGGCCCGGATCCTTTCGAGGAACACCGAG
>Ga0272482_10000436_pt1 | contig 12941 bp, 11 predicted proteins | sample RVTome_8_FD_192427 | JGI IMG/M metagenome (GOLD analysis project Ga0272482, IMG submission 192427) | Soil microbial communities from uranium-contaminated site in the Upper Colorado River Basin, Wyoming, United States - RVT160D0 (version 2) ...
AGGCCGACGACCCCGCTGCCAAGCGGGGGCGGGAGCGGATCGAGAAGTCGCTGGGCACCGCCGTCGACCGGGGCAAGCTGAGCGGTGAGGAGCGCGACGCCGCCGTCGAGGCCATCCAGGTCACCGACGACTACGCCGCCCTCGCCGACCGCGACCTGGTGGTCGAGGCCGTCGTCGAGTCGGCGGCCGCCAAGGTGTCGGTGTTCGACCACGTCGACCGGGTGGTCGAGTCGCCCGACGCCGTGCTGGCCTCCAACACGTCGTCGATCCCGATCATGAAGCTGGCCATGGCCACCCAGCGCCCCGAGGCGGTGACCGGCCTCCACTTCTTCAACCCGGTCCCCGTGCTCAACCTGGTCGAGCTGGTGCCGTCGCTGCTCACCAGCGTCCCCACCCTGGAGCGGGCCGAGAGCTTCGCCACCGAGGTGCTGGGCAAGCGGGTCATCCGGTCGCAGGACCGGGCCGGCTTCGTGGTCAACGCCCTGCTGATCCCCTACCTGCTGTCGGCCATCCGGATGCTGGAGTCGGGCTTCGCCACCGCCGAGGACATCGACGCCGGCATGGTCGAGGGCTGCGCCCACCCGATGGGGCCGCTGCGCCTCACCGACCTCATCGGCCTCGACACCACGATGGCGGTGGCCGACTCGCTCTACGAGGAGTTCAAGGAGCAGCTGTACGCCGCACCGCCGCTGCTGTCGCGGATGGTCGACGCCGGGCTGCTCGGCCGGAAGGCGGGCCGGGGCTTCTACGACTACCAGCGGAGCTGATGGCGTGACCGTCCTCGATCGCGACCCCGCCACCCCGACCACGGCGCCGGAACCGGCGCCGACGCCGCGGGGCGACCTCCACACCGCCAAGTACCCGGTGCGGGTGGTGACCGCCGCCAGCCTGTTCGACGGCCACGACGCCTCGATCAACATCGTCCGGCGGCTGCTCCAGAGCCAGGGCGCCGAGGTGATCCACCTGGGCCACAACCGGTCGGTCGACGAGGTGGTGCGGGCCTGCGTGCAGGAGGACGTGCAGGCGGTGGCGGTCAGCTCCTACCAGGGCGGGCACGTCGAGTACTTCCACTACCTGCTCGATCGCCTCCGGGAGGAGGGCCGTGGCGACGTGCGGGTGTTCGGCGGCGGCGGGGGCGTGATCGTCCCCGAGGAGATCGCCGAGCTGCACGCGGCCGGCGTGGCCCGGATCTTCTCGCCCGACGACGGCCAGCGCCTGGGGCTGGCCAAGATGGTCAACCAGATCGTCGACGAGGGTGACGTCGACCTGGCCCGGGCCGGGGGTGAGCTGCCGGCCTTCGCCGCCCTGGCCGGCCCCGGCGGCACCGAGGCCCTCCTGGCCCGCTGCCTCACCGCCCTGGAGTCGGGCGCCTACGACGACACCGCCCTGACCGAGCTGCGGACGCTCGCCGCCGCCACCACGGTCCCGGTGGTGGGCATCACCGGCACCGGCGGGTCGGGCAAGTCGTCGCTCACCGACGAGCTGGTCCGCCGCTTCCGCCTCGACCGCGACGACCGGCTGCGCATGGCCGTCATCGCCATCGACCCCAGCCGCCGTCGGGGTGGTGGTGCCCTGCTGGGCGACCGCATCCGCATGAACTCGCTGGACGGGCCCAACGTGTACTTCCGGTCGCTGGCCACCCGGCGGCCCGGTCAGGTGGTGCCCGACGCCCTCGACGACATGATCGCCGCCTGCAAGGTGGCCGGCTACGAGCTGATCGTGGTGGAGACGCCGGGCATCGGCCAGGGCGACGCCGCGGTGATCGACCACGTCGACTGGTCGCTCTACGCCATGACCGCCGAGTTCGGGGCGCCCAGCCAGCTCGAGAAGATCGACATGCTCGACTTCGCCGACGCGGTGGCCATCAACAAGTTCGACCGGCGCGGCGCCGAGGACGCCCTGCGCGAGGTGCGGCGTCAGATCCGCCGCAACCTCGGCGACCTCACGATGAGCCTCGAGGAGCTGCCGGTGTTCGGCACGGTCGCCTCGCGGTTCGACGACGACGGCGTCACCGCGCTCTACCAGCACATGGCCTCAGCCCTGGAGGCCTTCGGGCTGCCGGCGGCGGGCGGCGGCCTGCTCCCCGCGGTCGCCACCCGCACGTCGTCGCGTCGCGACGCCCTGGTGCCCCCGGACCGCATCCGCTACCTGGCCGAGATCTCGGGCTCGGTGCGCGACTACCACGACGTCACGGCGAACGAGGTGGCCAAGGCCCGGACCCGGCAACACGTCCAGACGACACTCGACCTGCTCTCGACCCAGCCCGAACCTCTCCCCACCGAACCTGCCCCCGAAAGGGGAGCGGGGTTTGCTCCCCTTTCGGGGGCAGGTTCGTCACCGGCGGCAGCCGCCGTCGAAGCCGTGGCCGGACTGCTGGTCACGACCGACGAGGCTGTCTCCCCCGAGTCGAAGGCCCTGCTCGACGGCTGGCCCGAGACGAAGCAGGCCTACAGCGGCGAACAGCATCCGTCTGGCGCAGAGCTGACCCGCCGGTCGCTGTCGGGCACCGACGTGCCCCGGGTGGCGCTGCCCCGCGACGGCGACGACGGCGAGCTCCTCCGGTTCCTCCGCGAGGAGAACCTGCCCGGTCACTTCCCGTTCACAGCCGGTGTGTTCCCCTTCAAGCGTGACAACGAAGACCCGGCCCGCATGTTCGCCGGCGAAGGCGACCCCTTCCGCACCAACCGGCGCTTCCACCTGCTCTCCGAGGGCCAGCCGGCCACCCGGCTGTCCACCGCGTTCGACTCGGTCACCCTGTACGGGTTCGACCCGGCGCTCCGGCCCGACATCTACGGCAAGGTCGGCAACTCGGGCGTGTCGATCGCCACCCTCGACGACATGAAGGTGCTCTACGGCGGGTTCGACCTGTGCGACCCGTCCACGTCGGTGTCGATGACGATCAACGGGCCCGCCCCCACGATCCTCGCCATGTTCCTCAACACCGCGATCGACCAGCGGATCGACGCCTTCGCCGACGAGCACGGGCGCCCCCCGACCGACCGCGAGGCCGCCGACATCCGGGCCTACGTGTTGCGGACCGTCCGGGGCACCGTCCAGGCCGACATCCTCAAGGAGGACCAGGGCCAGAACACCTGCATCTTCTCCACCGACTTCTCGTTGGGCGTCATGGCCGACATCGCCGAGTGGTTCGTGGAGCACGAGGTCCGGAACTTCTACTCGGTGTCGATCTCCGGCTACCACATCGCCGAGGCCGGCGCGAACCCGATCTCGCAGCTGGCGTTCACCCTGGCCAACGGCTTCACCTACGTGGAGGCCTACCGGGCCCGGGGCATGGACATCGACGACTTCGCCCCCAACCTGTCGTTCTTCTTCTCCAACGGGATGGACCCCGAGTACACGGTGCTCGGCCGGGTGGCCCGGCGCATCTGGGCCGTCGCCATGCGCGACCGCTACGGCGCCAACGAGCGGTCGCAGAAGCTGAAGTACCACGTGCAGACCTCGGGCCGGTCGCTGCACGCCCAGGAGATGTCGTTCAACGACATCCGCACCACGCTCCAGGCGCTCATCGCCCTCTACGACAACTGCAACAGCCTCCACACCAACGCCTACGACGAGGCCGTCACCACCCCCACCGAGGAATCGGTCCGGCGGGCGCTGGCCATCCAGCTGATCATCAACCGGGAGTGGGGCCTGTCCACGAACGAGAACCCCAACCAGGGGTCGTTCATCGTGGAGCAGCTCACCGACCTGGTCGAGGAGGCCGTGCTCGTCGAGTTCGAGCGCATCTCCGACCGGGGCGGCGTCCTCGGGGCCATGGAGACCGGCTACCAGCGGGGCCGCATCCAGGACGAGTCGATGCTCTACGAGCAGCGCAAGCACGACGGCTCGCTGCCGATCGTGGGCGTCAACACGTTCCTGCCGCCGGCGCACCTGGCCGGGGCCGAGTCCGACGACAACTCGGGTGAGGGCAAGCCCCTGGAGCTGGCCCGCTCGACCGAGGGCGAGAAGCGGGGCCAGCTCGACCGGCTGGCCGACTTCCAGGGCCGCCACGCCGAGGAGCGCCCGGCGGCGCTGGCCCGCCTGCGCGACGCCGCCCTGGCCGGCGACAACGTGTTCGCCGTGCTGATGGACGCCGTCCGCGTCTGCTCGCTGGGGGAGATCACCCAGACCCTGTTCGACGTGGGCGGCCGCTACCGGAGGAACGTCTGATGCCGGGCTACGAGCCGCCGATCGACGACATCGTCGAGGCCCTGGCCGTCGTGGGGCTCGACGAGCTCTCGGCCCTCGACGCCTACGCCGGGGCCGGGGCCGACTCCGCCACCGTGCGCGAGCTGATCGAGGCGTTCGGGCGGTTCGCCGCCGACGTGATCGCCCCCACCGACCGGGTCGGCGACGTCGAGGGCGCCCGCTTCGACCCGACCACCGGCAACGTGACCCTGCCCGAGCCGTTCGCCAAGGCCTACCGGTCCTACGTCGACGGCGGCTGGGGCGCCCTGGCGTTCCCGCCCGAGCACGGCGGCGGGGGCCTGCCCCGGCTGGTGGGCACCGCCCTCCAGGAGGTGTTGACCTCGGCCAACATGGCCCTGTCGCTCAACCCGATCCTCACCCAGAGCGCCATCGAACTGCTGGGCCAGTGGGGCACCCGGGCCCAGCAGGAGCGCTACCTGCCCCGGCTCGTCACCGGCGAGTGGACCGGCACCATGAACCTCACCGAGCCCGACGCCGGGTCCGACCTGGGGGCGATCCGCACTTCGGCGGTGACGTCGCCGTCCGGGGCCGGTTGGCGGGTCACCGGCACGAAGATCTTCATCACCTGGGGCGAGCACGACCTGGCCGACAACATCGTCCACCTGGTGCTGGCCCGCACGCCCGGCGCCCCGCCGGGGACCAAGGGCATCTCCCTGTTCCTGGTGCCCAAGGTGCTGTCGACCGGCGAGCGCAACGCCGTGCGGGCCGTGTCGATCGAGCACAAGCTGGGCATCCACGCCTCACCCACGTGCGTGATGACCTTCGACGGGGCCGAGGCCGAGCTGGTCGGCGAGCAGCACGGCGGCATGCGGGCCATGTTCACCATGATGAACGCCGCCCGGCTGTCGATCGCCGTGCAGGGCCTGGCCGTCGGCGAGACAGCCGGGCAGCAGGCCTGGGCGTTCGCCCGCGAGCGGCGTCAGGGCCGGGCCCCGGGAGCGGCGCCGGGCACGGCGTCGCCGATCGTCGAGCACCCCGACGTCGCCCGGATGCTGCTCGACATCCGGGCCTCCACCCGGGCCGTGCGGCTGCTGCTGTTCCTCACCGCCCAGCAGTCGGGCATCGCCGCCCACGGGCGCTGGGTGGGGGCGCGGACCGCGGCCCAGGCCCGGGCCGACCTGCTGACGCCGATCGGCAAGGCGTGGGCCACCGACACCGGGTTCCGGCTGGCGTCGCTGGCCGTCCAGGTGCACGGCGGCATGGGCTACATCGAGGAGACCGGCATCGCCCAGCGCCTGCGCGACGCCCGCATCGCCCCCATCTACGAGGGCACCAACGGCATCCAGGCCATCGACCTGGTGTCCCGCAAGCTGGGCCGCGACGACGGCGCCGCCATCGGCGCCCTGATCGACGACATCGGCGCCACCGTGGGCGAGGCCGCCTCGGCGGGGCTCGACGGGATCGCCGCCGGGCTGGGCGACGCCGTCCGCCGCCTGCGCACCGCCACCGACTGGCTGCTGGGCAAGACCCACTCGGCGCCGACCGACGCCCTGGCCGGGGCCACCGCCTACACCGAGCTGTGCGGCATCATCGTCGGCGGCTGGTTGCTGGCCCGCCGCGCCCTGGCCCCCGGCGCCCGGCCCGAAGCCCGGGTCGACGCCGACGTCTTCGCCGTCGAGGTCCTCTCCGCCGCCCCCGGCCTCGCCACCCGCACCACCGCCGGCGCCGCCCACCTGGTCACCTGACGCCCTGATCCCCTGAGGACCGATCCCCTCCATCCCCACCTCCGGCGTAGGTTGGGCGGGTGGAGCTCGACGTGCGGAGGCTGGCGGCGGTGGTGATGCACGGCCCCAAGGGCCGGCGGGCCCGGGCGCTGGGGATCCTGGCCGAGTTCCTGTTCGCGGCCGTGATCGGGACGCTGTTCGGGGTGTTCGTGGTGCTCACCGCGGGCAGCGTGTCCTGGCGGCTGATCGGCGTGGTGCTGATCGGCGTCGGGCTCAACTACGTGCCGCTGTCGCGCCACGCTCTGGCCCTCCGGGCGCCGGGCGCGCTGGCCGCCGAGCTCGACGGCGTCGACGTGAAGGCCGAGGTCCAGCGCTACGCCCTGCGCCAGCTGTGGGTGTGCCTCCCGCTGGCGGTCGTGGTGTTCGACCGTCGTCAGGCGTCGGGCTCCGAGGCCACCAGGTCCTTGTAGAAGAACGTGGTGGCGACCAGGTCGCCGCCGGGCCCCAGCGCGTAGCTGGGGATCTCGCCCACCCGCTGCCAGCCCCGGCGCTGGTAGAGGCGGTACGCGTCGGGGCTGGCGGTGTCGAGCACCAGCAGGGTCCGGCCGGCCGCCAACGCCGCGGCCTCGGCCGCCACCATCAGCGCCTCGCCCACTCCCTGGCGGCGGGCCCGGCGGTGCACCAGCACCTTCGACACGTCGCCCCGGTGGGGCTGGTTGTCGGGGCCGGCGAAGATCACCTGCGCCGTGCCCACGATGCGGCCCTCGGCAGCCTCGGCCACCAGGACGACCCGCTCGCTCCGGCCGGCGCTGCCCAGCACGTCGCGCCAGAACGCCGCGGCCGCCCCGGGCCTGCCTACGATGGCGCCGCGGGAGATGGTGGGGAGACGGCGGAGGTCGAGATGGGATTGTTCAGGAAGCGCAAGCCGCGGGTGCGGGGCACGGCCCGGGTGGTGTCGGTGACGCAGGCGCCGCACAACGCCGCCTACGGCAGCATGCGGATGACGATCGTGGTCGAGGTGCCCGGCGTCGCCGCCTACACCCTCGAGCTCAGCAAGATGGTGCGGGTCAAGAAGTGGCCGCACCCCGGCCAGGTGCTGCCGGTGGCGGTCGACCCCGACGACCTCGGCGACGTCGACGTGGTGTGGGACGAGGTGCTCACCGGCCGCGACGCCGCCCGCCGGCAGGCCGAGCAGCTGGCGGCCCGGCTCAACCAGCAGGGCGGAGCGCCCGGGCCGACGATGCCCGGCCCGGCGACCGACGTGGTGAGCCAGCTCCAGCAGATGTTCCCCGGGGCCACGGTCGACGTCGGCGGCGAGCCGGCCGGCGCCGGGATGCCGGGTGGGATGCCGGGGATGCAGGGCTTCCCCATGCCGCCGGTCAACGTGGTGGCCGACCGCACCGGCGCCGATCCCGTCGAGCGGCTGGAGAAGCTGGCGCGGCTGCGGGATGCGGGGATCGTCGACCAGGCCCAGTTCGAGCAGCTGAAGGCCCAGATCCTCGGTCAGGCCGGCGTCGACGACACCTGAGGGCTACTTGGCTGAAACCCGGCCGAGCGTCGGATGGCGCACACTGGAGGGCGTGGCTCTCCTCGTGATCATCCTGGTGTCGGGTCTCGTGGTGGGGGCATTGGGGCGGCTGCTCGTCCCCGGTCCCAACCCGATGGGCCTGTTCAAGACGGCGTTCGTCGGCATCGGCGGCGCCATCGCCGGCGGCGTGGTCGGCAACCTGCTGTTCGACGAGCCCGGCGGCTTCATCCTGGCCGTGCTGGGCGCCGCGGTGATCGTGTGGTGGCTCGAGCGGAGCAACGCCCGCGAGGAGTACTGACCGGGCCCCGGCGACCGCCGGCGCCCGGGGTCAGTGGCCCCGGGCGATCCACTCCTGCAGGTGGGGCGCCTCGGCGCCGATCGTCGTCGACTCGCCGTGGCCCGTGTGGACCACCGTCTCGGGCGGCAGGGCCAGCAGGTCGCGGCGGATCGAGTCGATGATCGTGGGGAAGTCGCTGTGGCTCCGGCCGGTGGCGCCCGGGCCGCCGCAGAACAGCGTGTCGCCGGTGAACACGACGCCCGGTCCCGCGGTGCCGGCGACCGCCGCCGTCAGCTGGAAGCAGCAGCAGCCGGGGGAGTGGCCCGGCGTGTGCAGCACGCCCAGTTCGACACCCGCGGCCGCGGTCAGCACCGTGCCGCCGACGAGGTCGCGGTCGGGTGCCCGGTCGGGGTGGACGACGTCCCACAGCATGCGGTCGTCGGGGTGGAGCCAGATCGGGGCGTCGACGGCGTCGGCCAGGGCGACCGCCGCGTTGATGTGGTCGTTGTGGCCGTGGGTGCAGGCGATCGCCGTGACCCGCCGGCCGTCGACGGCCTCGACGATGGGCCGGTGGTCGTGGGCGGCGTCGATCACCAGCACCTCCCGGTCGTCGCCGACCAGCCAGATGTTGTTGGTGACCGCCCACTCGCCGCCGTCGAGGGCGAAGATCCCGTCGGTGGTGACGAGCTCGATCACCCGTCGCCACCGCCGCCGAGCAGGACCACGCTGCGCAGCACCTCGCCCCGCTCCATCCTGTGGAACGCCTCCTCGACGTCGTCGATGCCGATCGTCTCGCTGACGAACGCGTCGAGCGGCAGGCGGCCCTGCAGGTGGAGGTCGACCAGCAGTGGGAAGTCGCGGGTGGGCAGGCAGTCGCCGTACCAGCTGGGCTTGAGGGCGCCGCCGCGGCCGAAGAAGTCGATCATGGGGATGTCGGGGAAGCGCATGTCGGGCGTGGGGACGCCCACCTGCACCACGGTACCGGCCAGGTCACGGGCGTAGAAGGCCTGCTCCAACACCTTGGGGTGGCCCACGGCCTCGACGCACACGTCGGCCCCGAACCCGCCGGTGGCGGCCTGGATCGCCTCGACCGGGTCGCCCTCCGAGGCGTTCACGGTGTGGGTGGCGCCGAAGCCCTTGGCCCACTCCAGCTTCCGGGGGTCGAGGTCGACGGCCACGATGGTGGTGGCGCCGGCCAACTTGGCGCCGGCGATGGCGGCGTCGCCCACTCCGCCGCAGCCGAACACGGCCACCGAGTCGCCCCGCTGCACGTTGCCGGTGAGCAGCGACGCCCCCAGGCCGGCCATCACGCCGCAGCCCAGCAGACCGGCCACCTCGGGGCGGACCGCCGGGTCGACCTTGGTGCACTGACCGGCCGCCACCAGCGTCTTCTCGGCGAAGGCGCCGATGCCGAGCGCGGGCGACAGCTCGGTGCCGTCGGCGAGCGCCATCTTCTGCGTGGCGTTGTGGGTGGCGAAGCACAGGTGGGGGCGGCCCTTGTGGCAGGCCCGGCACTGGCCGCACACGGCCCGCCAGTTGAGGATCACGAAGTCGCCGGGCGCCACGTCGGTCACCCCGTCGCCCACCGCGCCGACCAGGCCGGCCGCCTCGTGGCCCAGGAGGAACGGGAAGTCGTCGTTGATGCCGCCCTCGCGGTAGTGGAGGTCGGTGTGGCAGACGCCGCACGCCTGCACGTCGACCAGCGCCTCACCGGGGCCGGGGTCGGGGACGACGATCGTCTCGACGGTCACCGACTGGCCCTTGCCCCGGGCCACCACTCCACGTACCTCGTGCGCCATCGCTCGTCCCTCCGTACCTCGTGACCGCCGTCACCACGAACGATACGAAATTGCGTGGCCGGTGGTCGCCCCAGCGCCACCAGCCACGCAATCTCGGCAGACTCAGTCGACGGCGGCGGCGCCGATGTCGGGGTTGTCGGTGAAGAACCCGTCCATGCCGGCCCGCACGAAGGCCCGGATCTCGGCCTGCAGGTCGCCGGGGGCGTTGGGGTCGGTGCCGCGGCGCAGGTTCACCGGGAGGAACTGGTTCTCCCGCCGGAACGTCCAGCCGTGGACGGTCAGGCCCTCGCGGTGGGCGTCGCGGATCACCGGCGTCGGGGCGGCCAGGTTGCCTTCGGCGTCGCGGGGGATCATGACGTCCTTGCAGGCGCCGATGCCGTCGGCGTAGCGGTCGACGAAGTCGAGGCCCGCCGGGGTGACCAGGTCGGCGTAGGTGCGGGGGTCACCGCTGACGACGAAGTCCCACGGCCGGCCCGAGCAGTTGACGAGCTGGGCGATGCGCAGGTCGGTCATCCGGTCGAGGTCGCGCAGGTTGCCGACCTCGAAGCTCTGCAGGAACACCGGGTCGCGCCCGGAGCGGTAGCCCTTGGACTTCAGGGTGCGGACCAGCGGCTCCTCCAGCGACAGGCCGATGCCGTCGAAGTAGGAGGGGTGCTTGGTCTCCGGGTAGACGCCGACCTCGTCGCCGTCGCAGGTGCGCGAGCGGCGGGCCAGGTCGAGGACCTGGGACAGGCTGGGGATCCGGTACCGGCCGTCGTAGGCGGTGTTGCCGGGGCGGACCGCCGGGATGCGCTCCTTGGCCCGCAGGGTCTGGAGCTCGGCCCAGGTGAAGTCCTCGGTGAACCAGCCGGTGAGGCTGATGCCGTCGATCACCTTGGTGACGCGCCGGCTCGCGAACTCGGGGTGGGCGGCGACGTCGGTGGTGCCGCCGATCTCGTTCTCGTGCCGGGCGACCAGCACGCCGTCGCGGGTCGACACCAGGTCGGGCTCGATGAAGTCGGCGCACTGCTGGATGGCCAGCTCGTAGGCGCCCAGCGTGTGCTCGGGCCGGTAGCCGCTGGCCCCCCGGTGGCCGACGACCAGGGTCTCGTCCCGGTCGTCCCCGTGGCCGTGGCCGTGGCCGTTCCCTCGGCCGTTCCCTCGGCCCCGGTCGTCGTCCCGGTCACCGTGCGCGGCGGCCGGTGCGGCCGCCAGGCCCAGCAGCAGTACGGCGGCGATCGACGCGGCGATCCGTCGTCCCATTACCCCTCCCTCGGCTCCCGCCGGCGGGTGCCGGCCCGGGAAGCGTCGACCACCCATGTGACGGCCGCCCCACGCCCCTGTGAGCGGCCGCTGAACCGGGTGGGAACTGTTGCTAGACGAGGCGGGAGGGGGTGCCGCCCTCCCACTTCGTCACCTCGCCGCCGGAGATGCCCAGCCCGCCCAGCGCGGCCATGAACGTGGCCATGTGGGGCGTGGACATGTGGGCGTCGAGGGCGTCGCCGTTGGCCCAGCGCTCGCTGATGTGGAGCAGGCCCGGCTCGGCGAGGTCGGCCGAGAACGTGTAGCCCTCGTTGCCCTCCTCGGCCCGGGTGGCCTCCATCACCTCGAGCGCGGCGGCGACGGCTTGGTCGTGGTTGGCCGGATCCACCCGCAGGTACCCCGTCACGATGATCGTGTCCGACATGCCGACGGTCTACCTGCGCCCGTCAGCCCCCGTCGATCTCGAGCGCGCCCTCGGCCAGCTGGGCGGCGAGCCGGGTGTCGTGGTGGGCGCCGCGGAACCGGGGGTCGGCGAGGACCTCCTGCAGGAACGGGATGGTGTTGCGCAGGTGGGGGCCGGCCACCCGGGTCTCGCCCAGCGCCCGCTGGATCCGGGCGATGGCCTGGTGGCGGTCCGGTGCCCACACGATCACCTTGGCCACCAGCGAGTCGTAGTTCGGCGGGATGCGGTCGCCCTGGCGCAGGTGGGTGTCGACCCGCACGAACGGGCCGCCGGGCAGCACCAGCTCGTCGACCAGCCCGGGCGTGGGGGCGAAGTCGAGCGCCGGGTCCTCGGCGTTGACCCGGCACTCGATCGCGGCACCCGTCACCGGTCCGAGGCCCGACCCGGGCCCGGCGAGCCCGAGCCCGTCGGGCAGCGGCTCGCCGGCGGCGACGCGGATCTGCTGCTGCACCAGGTCGATGCCGGTCACCATCTCGGTCACCGGGTGCTCCACCTGGATGCGGGGGTTCACCTCCATGAAGTGGAAGTCGCCGTCCGGGCTCACCAGGAACTCGAACGTGCCGGCCCCCACGTAGCCGACGGCCTTGGCGCCGGCGACGGCCGAGGCCCGGATGCGGGCGGTCAGGTCGGCCGCCAGGCCCGGGGCGGGCGACTCCTCCACCAGCTTCTGGTGCCGGCGCTGGACCGTGCAGTCGCGGTCGCCCAGGTCGACGACGCGGCCGTGGGTGTCGGCCAGCACCTGCACCTCCACGTGCCGGGCCGCCTCCAGGTACGACTCCACGTAGACGGTGGGGTCGCCGAACAGCGTCTGGGCCGCGGCCCGCGTGCTGCGGAACTCCTCCAGGAACCGGTCGGGCTCGCGGACCACCCGCAGGCCCCGGCCCCCGCCGCCCGCTGCCGCCTTGACGATCACCGGGAAGCCGATGGCCCGGGCCAGGTCGAAGGCGTCGTCGGCCGACAGCGGCTCGACGTTGCCGGGCAGCAGCGGCAGCCCGACCCCGGCCATGATCGACCGGGCCGCGGTCTTGTCGCCCAGCTGGGCCAGCACGTCGGCGGGCGGGCCGATCAGCACCAGCCCCAGCGACGCGCAGGCCTCGGCGAAGTCGGCCGACTCCGACAGGAACCCGTAGCCGGGGTGGAGGGCCTCCGCCCCGGTCTGGAGCGCGGCCTCGAGGATGGCGGCGCCGTTGAGGTAGCTGCGATGCGGCGGGTCGGGGCCGATCTCCACCGACTCGTCGGCCAGCGCCACCGGGGCCGAGGCGCGGTCGACGGTGGAGTGCACCACCACCGACGCCACGCCCAGCTCCCGGCAGGCACGGACGATCCGCAGGGCGATCTCGCCCCGGTTGGCGATCAGGACCTTGTCGAACACGCCGGTTCGTTCCCAGCCGCCGGCACCGCGACCGGCGCCAGGTGGGGATGGTCGTCGGCGGGTGGGGCCGCGATGTCGAGGCTCCGGCCGAAGCGGCCGAAACGGCGCCGGCGGTCGGCCACCAGCCGGCCGGGCGGCACGGGCCGCAGCGCCTGCAGGGTGTGGGTGACCGCCGCGGCGAGCCGGTCGGCGGCCACGGCCGGGGCGGCGCCGGTGCCGCCCTCGGGCTCCGGGATCACCCCGTCGACCACACCGTGGCGGAGCAGGTCGCGGGCGGTCAGGCACAGCGCCGCCGCGGCGCGGGGCGCCTCGGTGGGCGTCTTCCAGATGATCGAGGCGCACCCCTCGGGGCTGATCACCGAGTAGACGCCGTGGGAGAACATCAGC
>Ga0272482_10000437_pt1 | contig 12925 bp, 7 predicted proteins | sample RVTome_8_FD_192427 | JGI IMG/M metagenome (GOLD analysis project Ga0272482, IMG submission 192427) | Soil microbial communities from uranium-contaminated site in the Upper Colorado River Basin, Wyoming, United States - RVT160D0 (version 2) ...
TCGTGTTCGATACCCAGGGAACGCGCTACACCCGAAGCAGCTGTTACGGATGACAGGGCTAATCGCTGAGCCAGCCTGCCCGGAAAGAAGGGTAGACAATCGGTATCGGGTAAGGGTCTCACCAGCCAAGACACCCATCCACACGGCAACCAAAGCTGCATCCTTAGCCATCAATCCCGGGATCCGTCGACCAAGGCCGATATGACGCGGCATACGTATCGGTCTTGCACTAAGCACAAGTGTTCCGGATCGAGTTCAGATGATCACGTCGTGGAGGCACACCCGGCAGCGTCGGCTATCGGACAGTTACGACGAACGCGGGGGCTAACCTCAGTTCGTGAGCAGCTCTGAGTTCAAACCTCGATTGGCTCGGTGCTCGTTCCCGGGGCTGGTGGGTAACCGGGGATTCGAACCCGAACCTTGGACTAAGGTCCCATCGGTACGCACCGCAGGTCACGAAGTTGCTATTTCGCCGGAGATGGGCACATCAGGATGCGGTCGATGTGACCCTCGCGGAATGATCGAGGCGATGGCCTCGGCCGCAGCCTGTGCGAGTTGCGGCAGCACGCTCGTGTACGTGTCCGCGGTCAGTTTCATTGTCGAGTGGCCGAGGGTGGCCTGGACGACTTTGAGGTCGACGCCGGCGGCCAGGGCGAGGGTGGCGGCGCCGTGCCGCAGGTCGTGCAGGCGCACCGGTGGCAGTCCGGCGTCGGCGATGAGGCGGCGGAAACGGCGGCTGACCGAGTTCGGGTGCCAAGGCTGCCCGTCCGGGCGGACGAAGAACAGCCCACCGTCGCTGGTGGACGGTCGGTGGGCGCGGCAGGCGCGCAGCACGGTGATGGTGCCGGTGTCGAGGGCGATGACCCGGTTGCCGGCGTTGCTTTTCGGCGGCTTGCGCTGAAGCGCACCGCCGGTGGCGGTGATCTGCTGGGTGGTGGCGAGCTCGGCCCGGTCGAGCTGGGCGTCGGCGTCGCGCAGGCCGACGGCCTCGCCACGGCGCAGGCCGCTGTGGGCGATCAGGTGGAGCAGCGGATACAGGTCCGGGTCGTGGCTGGCGGCGTGGTCGAGGAACGCACCGGTCTGCTTTGGTGTCCAGACCATCACCGGGCCGGGGACTTCGCCGGTGACCCGCCACCGGTCGACACGCGGGTCGGTCCACACCAGCGGCCGGGCCGGCCGCGCCGGCCTGAGTCGTACTGCGGTGGCTGGGTTGCTGGGGATCAGGCCGTCGGCGACCGCGTCGTTGAGCGCGACGCGGAGCATCGCCCGTATCCGGTGGCAGGTGGCCGGGCCGGTGACCCGCCGGCCGCGCATCGACTGCTGCGTGGCCGGGTTGGTGGAACGGTGGGCTGCGCGGATCTGTTCGTTGGCGGCGTCGATGGCGGCGAACATGCCGCGGATTTCGTCGGGCCGGAGCCGGTTCAGCGTCAAGTGGCCGAGGTGCGGGGTCAGGTGGGCGTGGATCAGGCTGGCGTAGGTGCGGCGGGTGTTCTCGTCCACCGGCCGATGGGCCAGCCAGCGGTCCAGGTACACCGCGACGGTGGTGGACCCGGCCAACGCCCGGCCGGCCTCGATCCGACGGCGGACCACCTCGACCGGCGGCAGCGGCCGGCCCCGCCGGGTGGCCAGGATGAGCCCGGCGACCTCCGCGGCCGCGGTCGGGTCGCCGCCGGCCAGGTCGAGTAGGGTACGGGCGTGCTCGCGGGCGGCGAGCGCGTCTCGGTGGCTGGCGTAGCCGCCGCGGCGGATCTGCCGGCGCCGGCCAGCCTCGCCGGGCGGCAGTTCGAGCCGGTAGTGCCAGCTGCCGTGCCCTGGGTTCCACGCGCCGTTCGGCCGGCGCAGCCGTGGGCACGCCCCGGCGGTCCGGCAACTACAGCGTTTGAAGAAGTACTGCGAGCCTGCTCTGATGTGCATCGCCCACCCCCGAGCGGACGCCGGCCGGCGCGGTGGCGGCGGCCACGATCACCGGGCCCGGTTGGCCCGATCGTCGCATCCCGGCCGGGCCGGCGCGGCGGCATCCGGAGAATCGGCGACGGCGACGCGGTCGCCGACCGGCGAGCACATTCCGAGCACGCCGGGCTGTCCAACCGCCCCGGGGCTTCGGGCACGTCTTTGTCCGGCCGGATCCGCCGCCGAGATGGCGGCGGTGCCCGTGCCGCTCCGCCCCCTGTACGCGGCTTCGGCGGCAAGCAGCCGATCAAATCATCGGACGAGCTCGCCGTCCGTGGCGCAAAGCCCGGCGGGTCACCAGGCAAAACTACTGTACGTAACGCAAGCTTAACCGTTCTTCGAAGATGGCGACCAGTTAGTGATCTTGGGCTACATTTCGCCTGCACGAGGGCCCATCACGCCAGCACCAGCACGTCACTTCAGGGGGCAGCGGAACGATAACCGCAGGTCAGGGCCACATGAGCAAGATCGTGTCATCTGCTTAGGAAACCGATGCTCTATCCCCTGAGCTACGAGGGCGCGGCTCCCGAGGTTACCTGCCAGCGGTTACCGACGGGACGTCGGGGAGCAGCACCGACGGGCGCGACCGGCGCGATCTCGATTGCGGCAGTCGCTTCGGCGCCTGCGCCGGTCTTCGGCGGCGCCGCAGCCGCCGGCCGTGCACCGGTCGCAGCCGCATGTCCGACTCCCCGCCCGCCGTCGGTGCAATACAGAGCTCGTGTGGGCGGCAGTGGAGATCTGAACACGCAGCCACGCGCGGCGATGTTCGCCATCTGAGCCGGGTCAGCGCCGCTCACCTGAACGGCGCTCCCTCCGCAGCGATCAACTCATTCGTGTTCGCGGACGCCCGATGCGCCTGATAATCCAGCCCGGCATCCGCAAAACCCGCGCAACTCGAGGCCGCGTTGACCATCCGCACGACCTGGACCCCGCCGGGTGCCGAGGCACCGTATGCCGACGAGGTCAGCTCGGACGGCAGCCTGCGCTACAAACGGCGCGGCACGGACCCGAACCACCCGCCGCGCTCGGACCGTCCGGTGGCGCTCGGCAGCTTTGTCGGGTAGCGGGAACTCGGGCATGGGTGTGAACCTGGCGTCGCCATATGGACCAGTGCATGGCCTGAGCGAGGTCGCCGGCTGAGTTGAGCACCCACGATGTTGAGTAGCCGTCTCGGATCACCGGCCGCAGTCTCGTCGAGCAACGACACGATCTTCGCCCTGGTGGGCTTCGCCAACGGCGTACGGGAAGTCGCCTGCGCCTCCACGGCCAGAGGCACTGCAGATCCCGGCCGTTCCAACTATCGCGGTCCTGCGTTGCGTGCCCGTGTCTGTTTTAGCCACGAGGCGTTCCAGTAAGGCGAACAGGACTTGCGCTGAGGCGCGGGCGGCGAACCGCTTGTAGCGGTCGTCGTTCCTGGCGTCAGCGTGGTCCATCACACCCTTGGCGACAAGCCAGGCGAGTCCCCGATCATGGGCGACGGTCGCGATGGTTGCGGCCTCCATCTCGACGGCGGTGATATTCCGCATGCCCATCGCCTTCAGCCGGCCCCAGACGTCGGGATCGGCGATCACAGCGCTGCCGCTGGCCATGGGGGCGGCGAGCACGCGGAATGGGAGCCGCTGCGGCCCGTCGACGTCGTCGTAGAGCCGTCGCTGCACAAGGCCGGAGCCGTCGCTGGTCAGGGCGGCCTCGCCGGTCGGCTCTCGCCGGATCAGACCCCGTTCCTCAAGCTGCGCTAGGCGCCGCTGCCAGGTGCCGCTTGGGAAGTAGGCGTCGCGCGCGGGGTGCTTGCGTGGTTGCTGCCCGCGGTGCAGCTGCTCGAGAAACCAGAGCAAGGCTTCTTCCTCGCTGGCGTCGCCGTAGCTGGCCAGACTGCTTGGGTCGAGGTCCTGCGCGGCGCGCAGCCAGCGGGGCTCCAGCCGGAATTGCCGGTGATCGCCCTCGAACCCGGAGACCGATTGCCTACCCTCGTCCCATTCATAGACGGGCTCGCCGACCACGACATCACCCAGCGCCGTGTCTGCGGGGTTACCGGCGCAGACGCCGCACATGGCCAGCATCGCCGGGTGCAGCCGATCGACCAGCGAGGCAGCGAATGGTCCCGTGGCGCGACCGCCCATCTGCGTCGGCCTGGCCAGCGCCAGCGTGAATCGGGCCCGCCCGTCGACGCGGTATTCGCCCCGAAGGAACGGTGGGACACCGTCCAGGTCGCGCTCCTCCCACCGAAGCACTCCCGGACCTGCCGGGGCGATCGCGAGGCCTGCCGCCTTGGCCGCGTCGAACTCCTCCGGCAATGCCGCGACCACCAGCACGTCGACGCGGTCTGTGGTGGCCCTGTAGTGATTCACCGCGCTGTCGCGGGCGGCGTGTAGAGCCACGCCCCTACCCCGTGGTTCCGTGTCGGCTATGCGCATGACGGTGAGCCAGTTGTCCATTGGGACCCCCTGATGGTTCGCGGACGTTTTCGCGGATTGGGACCCATGTGAACAGCGCAAACGCGATTCGGTCGAGGTTGTGGAACGATCTCGCACGATCTCGGAGGGGTCCGTTCGGGTGATCCTGGCGCTCAACTCCGGGGATGGCTTTCCGGAGAGGCGGTTCATAGGCTGTTCCCGAACGTTCGAGGTCATCAGTCGAACAGCATCGAGGCGTGCGCAAGGGGGTTGAGCTACCTGGCGATCGTCAGTGCTGCCGATCTTGCGGACGCCCAAGACTGGGTGGCGTTCGGGAGACTCCTCAATCGGCTAAAAGTCGATCGAGATATGTCGCTCAGCGAAATTCAGCTGCGGGCCAAACGTCTCAAACTTCCGCGTGATCTCCCGCGGGCTACGGTGAGCCCGGTGATGAACGGCAAGCGTCCGGCGAAGGAGGTGCTGTCGTGCCTGCTCAAGGTCTTCGACGTGCCTCAAGTCGACCAGGTTTTTTGGCAGGAGACTTGGAATCGGCTCGCTGAGACGCAGCCGGCCGGGCCGATACCGCGCTTCGACGAGGTATCGCCCCGCCAGCTGGGGATCCACGCGGCGATCACCGCCGAAGACACCATCGGAGACCTGCCCGAATACGTGGGTCGCGACTTCGACGACGACCTGCGAAAACGCATTTCTGTCGGGATCGAGCGGGGTTGCTTCGTCCTTCTGGTCGGCCGATCATCCTCGGGCAAGACAAGATCGCTGTACGAGGCCGTCCGCGTGGTAGCGCCGAACTGGCCAGTTGTTCAACCGGCCGGCACAGGCGAGCTCGTCGAACTGTTGGACGGCCCACGGCAAAGGATCATCGTCTGGCTCGATGAAATGCACCGCTTCTTCGGTGCCGACCCCCGACTGGCCAAAGAGCACGTCATACGGCTGCTCCAGTTTCCCGCGATGGTGGTCGCGACGCTGTGGCCCGATGACTACCTGAAGAGGAAGACGCCACGCGGCGTCGCCGCTCCCGCCGAGCTCGAGCACGACCGCCGCCTCCTCGATCTCGCCGAGGTCGTGAGCGTGCCGGACGTACTGTCGGGGCCGGAGCTGGCAGAGGCCGAGCGCGTAGCGGAGACCGACACGCGGATCCGGCTCGCGCTCGATGTCAAGGACGCTGGGCTCACTCAGGTGCTGGCCGCCGGGCCCGATCTGCTGCACCGGTGGGAGCAGGCGCCGGATCCCTACGCCAAAGCCGCCATCAGCTTCGCCGCCGACGCGCGGCGGCTCGGGGTCCTGTCGCCGATCGCCGAGAACGCGTTCGAGTCGGCGATCGGCGGCTATCTGACCTCGTCACAGCGCGTCCACCGACCGCCGCGGTGGCTGGCGGATGCCCTGGCATTCGGCGGCCAGGAGCTTCACGGTGCGGTGTCGGCCCTGGCCCCGGTCGACGACGGCCAGGCCGGATTGCTCGCCGGCTACGTCGTGGCCGACTACGTGGCCCAACACATCCGGCGTACCGACTGCCCTCCGCGAAGTGCGTGGGAGACGCTGATCTCCACCGCTGAGGATGCGGAGGACCTCCGCCGTCTTGCCGCCGCGGCGAACGCACGGATGCGCTATTGCCACGAGGAAGACGCGTTGCGCCGGCTCTTCGACCTGCACGGCGTGGGAGTAGTCGAACTCGCGGGTGCGCTCTTCCGAAGCGGGCGCGAGCGAGAGGCGGTCGACCTGCTGCGACGGCACCTGCGGGAGGTGCCAGACGACCGATCAGCCGCCGACTGGCTCGACCACATCGTCACGCTTGCCCAGCGTATCGACGAAATGCGCGCCGCCTCGGCGGACGGCGATTTCGAGGCCGGCCGGCGCCTTGCCGAGATGTTCGTCGACGGCGGCGAAGCCGACGCCTTGCGGGCCAGAGCCGACGCGGGCAGCCTCCTCGCCGAGGAGGATCTCGCCGCGTTGCTGGCAGACCGTGGAGCGGTCGACGAACTGCGTGAGCGGGCCGATCGGGGCAAGCAACCGGCTGCCAACTCCCTGGCCGAACTACTGGCGACGCACGGCCGGGTGGACGCACTTCAGGAGCGAGCCGATGCCGGCGACGAGGCCGCATCTCGCCAACTGGCCAAACTCCTCGCCTCAGACACGACCGTCGACGGCGCCGCGATCCAGGCACAGCTTGCCTACTTGCGACGCCGGATCGGCAGCGGAGACGAGGCGGCGGCCCGGCAGCTCACCACGCTGCTGTTCGATCTGCGAAACGAGGCCGAGCTCAGGCGTGAGGTCGACGCGGGCACCTTCCAGGCCGCCGAGCGGCTCGTGGCATTGCTCAACGCCACCGAGACCGTCGATCGCACGCTCGTCAACCGTCTCCGCGCTCACGGTCTCGACGCGGACGGCGTTCCGCATACACCGCGGGAGGCGTGATGGGAGACGCGATCACGATGCTGCGTAACGGCGAGGCCGCCTGGCACCACCAACTGGCCACGGTTCCGTTGGATCGGGTGGTCCACATCTCGGGTGTCTCAGCCGCAGATGTCGCCGCGGCTGTCGCTCGATTCGGCGAACTCCCGGCGGCCATCGTGGTGGCACCGTCGGCGACCGGCTCGGTGGCTGCTCTCGTGGCCGAGGTGCTCGATGCCCTTGACGCGGTCGCCCGGCAGCTTCTCCCCGGATGGCTTCCCGAGGCGGAAGGGCTCGACGGCCCGCAAGGCGCGGCCCTGGCCGCGATCCGAGCCGTGGCGACCGAACGGGCGCGCGTCGCCGGATACTCCAGCGCCTTCCTGGCTGATCTGGCGGAACGTGCACTGACCGGCCGACCTTCGCGCGCACGGCTGCGGCCCGAGGTGCGGGTCGCGGGGCTTGCCCGCATCGTGGCGACGGGATTCCAGCGCGACCGGCTGGTGCTGGCCATGCCTGCCGAAACGAAGCCCGGGCAGGCGTTGGCCGACAACATCGTGGTAGCGGCCTCGGAGTGGCTCGCTGACCGTGGCCGCCTGGGCGTGTGGCTCGCCGGTGCCGGATCGCCCAACCCCGAGCGCGTCGGCACCGTGCACCTGGCACCGGTGCCGTTTGAGACCGATGTGGCGTCGACGCGGGCAAGAGCGGGCGAGGCAGCGATGGTTCTCGGGCGGCCGCATCCGCACAGCAGCGTCGAGGCTGCGCTCGAGGCGGTACTGGCGCGGCAGGAATGGGCGTACGGCCGGATCTGGAACGGAACTTATCAGCCGGCATTGGTGCGGAGCCCGATTCGCCCCGACCTGCTATGGCCCGCCGAGCGTGTGGTGGTGGAGTTGGACGGGCTGGAACATTGCAGACCCGAGCAGTACGACGCCGATCGGGTTCGCGACGTGCGGTTGCAGCTGGATGGCTACGCCGTTCTCAGGTTCACCAACGCCCGAGTTATGCACGATATCCAGGCCGTAGCGGCGCAGATCGAACACCTCATTCGGACACGAAGGCATGACCTGGCGAAAGGAACCGCATAGTGGCTGACAATCTCACTCCGTCCGAGAGTGCGCTGCTCATCGTGTTGATGTCGGAGGCACGGGAGATTTCCAACCCGGATTTGGAGAAGCTCTACCGGATAACGTTGACCGGCGCAAGCCGTAAGAAGCTCAACGACGCCGGCTACGTCAGGAGCGAGAAGGTGGGCCGGTCCTTCGTCCACGTACTCGACGACAAGGGCTGGGAGCGCGTGCACCAGGAGCTGAACTTCGACAGTCCGCGTGCCAAGACGTTGGGCGCGGCGTTGAGCGCGTTGCACGACAACCTCCGGGAACGGGTGTTGAACGGTGGCGCCTACCAGAGATTCGGGGAGATGTTCTCCCGCGCGGCGACAGTAGCCGATGTCGGGGATGCGGCCCCGGTGTCCGATGACGACGACCTCGAGAAGCGGATTCGCAAGGTCTACGACTCGCTGGCCTCGCATCCCGGTGCTTGGCTCAAGCACACAAATGTTCGCCGGAAGCTTGGCGACGTGCCCGGCGAAGCGCTCGACGAGGCCTTCCGGCTGCTGAGCCAGGCGGAAGACGTGGAAATGATGCCCGAATCCAACCAGAAGACGCTCACCGACGAGGACCGCCGCAACGCGGTGCGAGTCGGAGGGCAGGACACGCACCTGATTGCCATCGGAACGCGATGAACGAAGACGAACGCAAAGCACTGGCGGCGCTCAGGTTCGACTGGGCACCGGTACCCGACGACGTCTGGCGCCCGTCTCCGTTCCACGTCGAAGGGCTGCACCAGGGCGTCGTCACCGATGTCCTGGCGGGCATGGCCGACGCGAAAGCGAGTAAAGACGCCAGCCCGCTCGGCCTGGTACTCAAGGGCCGGCGCGGCTCGGGCAAGACCCACCTACTCGGATGGGTTCGCCAACAGATCCAGGACCAGGGCGGCTACTTCTTCCTGGTGAGCCTGCTCGACGCCAAGGGATTCTGGGACAGCGTCCTGGCCTCGATGCTGGAAGGCCTCTTTCGAGGCGTACCGGGTAGCGATACCCAGCTGCGATTGTTCCTGCGGCGGCTTTCGTCGGTGGTCGGCGCGCCACGATCAGCGCGCCGGGCGGTCATGGGCGAGACCGAGCTGACCCCTGCCGCGCTGGACGCATTCGTCCTCGGCCTGGGCGATTACGACCGGCTGGTAGCCCGCGAGTGCGATGACACCGCCCGCGCGCTTGCCCTTTCCGCCTCGGATGACGTTGCGCATCGCGACCTCGCGGAAAACTACTTCAGCTCAGAGCCGGAGGCTGAGCCCGGGGAGCGCGCCCAGTGGCGCATGCGGCGGAAGCCGCGGACCGCTCAGGAGATCGTCCGCGAGCTCTCCAAGCTCCTCGCGCTGACGGGCCCCACCGTGATGGCCGTTGACCAGATCGACACGTTGATCTCACAGTCGTCGGTGGCGTCGCATGACGGCCAGCAGCCAGAACCGGCCAACACCGACGACTGGGCGCAGCTGTTGGTCCTCGAACAGATCGCGCATGGGTTGATGGCACTGCGCCAGGACACCCGCCGGACGCTCACCCTCGTGGCCTGCATCCCACCATCGTGGATGCTCATCAAGAACAGAGCGACCGATACAGTACGCGACCGATTCCGCGAGCCCGGGGAGATGCTGACGATCCGGGACGCGGCGATCGCCCGGAGCATCATCGAGAAACGGTTTACCCACAGTTTCCGGCAGGTCCGGTTCTCGCCGCCCTATCCGTCGTGGCCGATCCGTCCCGAGGCGTTCGACACCGCTGCCAAGTTCACCCCCCGGCAGTTGCTCATCGAGATCGATGCACACGTCCGTGACTGCCTGCTGAACGACAAGGTCCGAGAGCTCAAGCATCTGGGCGAACCACCGAGCAACGAGCCGAGTGCGGCAGCGCTCGTCCCCACGAGTATCTCGGACGACGTGAGCATGCAGTTTGACGCGCGTTTCAGCGAGTTGAAGGACGAAGCGGACGTCGTGTCGCCGCTCGACCCCGACCGTGAGGACAGCGTCGTGCCGGGCCTGCTTTCGGCCGGGCTGACGGCATGGATCATCGAACACGGGGGGACCGACGAGACTTTTAACCAGGACGGTCCGCCGAGCGCCAAACCCGCACTCCATGCGCGGCTTCGGCGCACGCTCAACGAGGGCACCGAGGACCAGGCGCACTGGTGCTTCCGGGCGATCAGCGGCGGGCACCATGGCGTGGCCGCGCTGCACCGCATCAAGCGAGCGGTCACGGCGGCCGGTGTCGAGTATCAGGTGCCGAAGCGCAGGCTCTTCTTCCTGCGCAATGGCGCGTGGACCGGCCAGAAGACTCTGAGCATTATCGAGGAGCTCAAGTCCAAGCACACGACTACGCTGGCTTTCGAAGAATCCGATCTCCGCGCTTTGGCCGCACTCAGGGCCATGCTCGACGAGGCGGCTGTCGACCTTCCCGCATGGTTGATGCTGCGGCGACCGGCCAGCGAAGTTCGGATCTTCCGCCAGGCCATGGCGATCCTGTCGGAAGCGCCGACGCCGTCAAAGACGGCCGAGCCGACGAACCTGTCGCCGGAGCAGCCGGCCGGGGTCACTGAGCCGACCCCATCGAAGCAGACGACCGGCGATTCGCAGCACGCGGTGCCGACGCTGACTGTGGGTCATGACCACACCACCGGCGAGCCGGTCCGCCTGGCCCTCGAGTCGTTGCGCAAGCACGTCGCGATCTTCGCCGGCTCTGGCTCGGGTAAGACGGTGCTGATCCGGCGCCTGGTCGAGGAGTGCGCGCTGCAAGGCGTTTCCGCCATCGTGCTCGATCCGAACAACGACCTGGCCCGGCTCGGCGATCCGTGGCCGTCGCCGCCAAAGGCCTGGGGTCCCGGCGACGCCGACAAGGCCGCCGGCTACATCGCCGGCACCGAGGTCGTGGTGTGGACGCCGAGGAGGGAAACCGGACGGCCGCTGAGTTTCCAACCGTTGCCAGACTTCAAGAGCGTGCTCGACGACCCGGATGAGTTCAACGAGGCCGTGGATTCGGCGGTGGCCGCGCTGATCCCGCGGGCACGGCTGGACAGTCGGGCCACAAAGGCGCACCTAGGCCTGGCCGTCCTGCGACGGGCGGTGGACTACTACGGTCGACGCGGCGGCAGCACGTTGCGTGGCCTCATCGAGACGCTTGCCGACCTCCCGGACGGAATCAGCGGGCTCGAAGATGCCGACAAGATCGCCAGCGGTCTGGCCCAGACGCTCACGGCGTCGATAGACAACGACCCGATGTTCGGCGGTGACGGCACGCCGTTGGACCCAGCCGTCCTGCTGACACCGTCCGGTGGAAAGCGGGCACGTATCTCGGTGATCAGCATGGTCGGCCTGCCTTCCGACGAGATGCGCCAGAGCTTCGTCAACCAACTGCAGATGGCCCTCTTCGCGTACATCAAGAAGCACCCGGCCGGAGATCGGCCGCTGCTCGGCCTGTTCGTGATGGACGAGGCCCAGACGCTCGCGCCGTCGGGGACCATGACGGCCTGCACGCAGAGCACCCTTGCTCTGGCCTCGCAGGCACGCAAGTACGGTCTCGGGCTGGTTTTCGCCACCCAAGCGCCGAAAGGACTGCACAACCGCATCCCGGGCAACGCGGCCACCCAGTTCTACGGCCTGCTCAACAGCCCGATCCAGATCGAAGCCGCGCGGGAGATGGCCAAGGCCAAGGGCGGCGACGTCCCCGACGTCTCGCGGCTGAGCACGGGCGAGTTCTACGTGGCGGCCGAGGGCGAGGCCCCGCAGAAGGTGCGAACGCCGCTGTGCCTCAGCCACCACCCGAAGAGCCCGCTGACGACCGAGGAGGTCCTCGAACGCGCCCGGGCTCGCTAGGGCAATCTCGAGATGGGCGCCGGGATGTCGGACAACGGATCGACGTTTGTAGCTTTCGGTGGGGCTTGGCGGGGAGTACCTTCCTGCTTATGCGGCACGTGGAGACTCCGGTGCTGGTCGTCGGCGGCAGTCTTGTCGGCCTGTCGATGTCTGTCTTCCTGGCCCATCACGGCGTCGAGCACCTGGTCGTCGAGCGCCACCCCGGCACCGCCATCCACCCCCGCGCCGCGTTCCTGATGCAGCGGACCGTGGAGTTGTACCGCGGCGTCGGTCTCCAGGAGGAAGTGATCGCCGCCGCCGAGCGTGAGTTTGAGCAGAACGGTGCGATCGTCGCCGTGGAGTCGCTCGATGGGCGCGAGCTGCAGTGGTTCTTCGAAAATATCAATGCGGGCGTGGAGCACTTGAGTCCGTCGCCGCGGATTTTCGTCACCCAGATCGGGCTGGAGCCGGTGTTGCGGGCGCGTGCCGCCGAGTTGGGTGGGCAGCTGCGCTACTCCAGTGAGGTTGTTTCGCTGCGGGTCGAGGATGACGGTGTTACCGCGCTGGTGCGCGACCGCGCCAGTGGCGAGGAGTCGACGGTGCGTGCCGCCTACGCGGTGGCCGCTGATGGTGTGCGCAGCGCGGTGCGCCAGCAGCTTGGCATCGGGATGGCTGGGCACGGGACGTTCTCCGACAGCATCACGATCTACTTCCGTGGCGACGTGCGCCCGCTGCTGCGTGGGCGCAACCTCAGCGTCGTCTACGTGGTAAACCTGCGCCTGCAGGGCTTCTTCCGCTTCTCTTACGACGGCCAGTCGGGCTTCCTGGTCGTCAACTCGGCTCTGGATGGCGATGGCCAGCGCACGACCGCCATCGGGGAGACCGCGACCGAGGCCGACTGCGTCCGATACGTGCGGGATGCCCTCGGTGCGCCGGACCTGCCGGTCGAGATCGAGGATGTGCAGCGGTGGAACGCCGCGGCTGAGTGGGCCGAGCGACTGCGTGCGGGCCGGGTATTCCTCGCCGGCGACTCGGCGCACGTCATGCCGCCGACCGGTGGCTACGGAGGTAACACGGGCGTCCACGATGCGCACAACCTGGCCTGGAAGCTCGCGCACGTGCTCGACGGGCGGGCCGGCGACGACCTGCTCGACACGTACGAGGCGGAGCGGCTGCCGGTCGCGCGGCTGACGGTCGAGCAGGCCTACACCCGCTACGTGACGCGGCTGGATCCTGGGCTGGGCAAGGATGGGCTCGATCCGGTGGTCGAC
>Ga0272482_10000438_pt1 | contig 12921 bp, 8 predicted proteins | sample RVTome_8_FD_192427 | JGI IMG/M metagenome (GOLD analysis project Ga0272482, IMG submission 192427) | Soil microbial communities from uranium-contaminated site in the Upper Colorado River Basin, Wyoming, United States - RVT160D0 (version 2) ...
CGCCGGCCGGAGCGCTGTGGACCGTGGGGCTGGGGGCGTTCCTCCTGGTGGCGGCAGCGGCGACGTTCGTGGCCGTCCGGTGGGACCAGATCCCGGACGGAGCCAAGCTCGGGGCGCTGCTGACGGTCACCGCCCTCTGCGTCGGGGCCCGGGCCAGGCTGCGGGCCACGCTCCCGATCACCGCCGCGGCCCTGTTCCACGTCGGAGTGCTGCTGGTGCCGATCGACGTCGCGGCGCTGGGGGTCCGGGCCGGCTGGGAGTGGCCCCGCATGCTGTTCGCCCTGGGCCTCACCGCCACGATGGCGTTCGGGGTCGGGGCCCACGTCGAGCGGTCGGTGGTGCTGCGCTGGGCCACGTGGGGCGCGGTGGTCGCCCTGGCCGGAGGCACCGGAGCGGTCACCGACCTGCCGGCGGCCCTCCTGCTGGCGACGGCCGCCCTGCTGGGCGCCGTCGCGGCTCCCCGGTCGCGGCTGGGCGACAGCCTGGAGAGCGGGGCGGCCGGCTGGGCGCTGCTCGCCGGGTACGCCACCCCGCTGGCGCTGGCCGGCGTCGACCGGACCTCCTCGGCCGAGGTCCTCACCGCCCTGGGACTGGTGGGCGAGGGCTCGCCGGCCGGGACCGCCTGGCTGACAGGCCTGCTGAGCGCCCTGGCCCTCGGCGTGGTCGGGGCCCGGCACCGCCACCCGCTGACCGTGCTGGCCGGCGTCGGGGCCGCCCTGGTGGGCACCCTGACCACGTGGGCGACCCTGTCGCTCGACGACGGCACCGACGTCCTGCTGGTGGCCCTCGCCGCCCTGGCCGCCCAGGCGGCGCACCGGGCCCGCCGCGACGACCCGTTCTGGGGCGGCGTGACCGGCGTGGTGGCCGAGGTGGCGATGGTGCCGACGATCCTCCTGACCCTGCTGTTCACCGGGTTCGTCCTGCTCACACCGGTCCTGGACGACGCGCTGCCGTCGCCGGTCGAGGGCCTGGCGGCGGCCGTGGTGGCGGTGACGTGGCTGGTCACCGCCAGCCGGCTGGTGAGCGGCGGCCGGTCGCTGACCGCGATGGCCGCCACCGGGGCGGCGGCCATCACCCTGTTCGTCGGGCACCAGGAGGTGGCGGCGCCGGCGACGCTGGCCGTGCTGGCGGCGACGGCGCTGCTGCTGGCGCCCCGCTGGTCGGGGGCCAACGCCCCGGGCGACCAGATCGTCGCCGGGCTCCTGCTGGCCGCGGCGCCGCTGGTCGCCTACGAGACCGACCTGGTGGCGCTGGCCGTCGGGTTGGGTGGCGGGCTGGCCCTGGCCGAGGCGGCGGTCCGCTCGTCCCGCCAGAGGGCCGCGGGCCGCCGCTACGCCGGGGCGGCGGCGTCGGTGCTGGCGGGGTGGTCGCTGGTGCCCCCGGCCCTGGCCGCGATGGTCGCCCACACCGACGTCGACGGGTGGCGGAGCCTGGGCCTGGTGGTGACCGCCTGGCTGCTGGCGCTCGTCCTCGACCGGGCCGAGCAGGTGCCGGGCCGGGAGCCGCTGGGCGCGCTGCCCCGGGTCGCCATGGTGGCGGCACTGGCCACCACCCTCGACCTCAACCCGGCCGGGGCCGCCGGGGTGGCGGGCGTGGTCGCCGGGTTGCTCCTGTTCGACGCCCTGCGCCGGTCCGAGCCGGTGTTCCTGGTGGGCGTGGGCGCGGCCGTGCCGATGGCGCTGGCCCACCTGGTGCTGGCCGCCGGGTGGACGACCGCCGCGGCCAGCTTGGTGGTGACCGGCTCGGCGCTGGTGTGGCTGGGGCTGGCCGGGTGCCTGCCGGGGCGCTGGGCACCCCCGGCGCTGGTGGCGGCGGCGATCGGCGTCGGCGCCGGCCTGTGCCTGGGCACCGTCGACGCGGCAGCGTTCAGCGCCGACCTGGTGCTGGTGGGTGTGGGCGTGGCGCTGGTGGGCCTGGTCGTGGCCCAGCCGGACATCGCCCTGGCCGGCGGCGGGATCGCCACCGTCGGCACGTGGGGGCTGCTGGGCGCCTACGACGTGACCGCCGTCGACGCCTACGTGGCCCCGCTGGCGGTGGTCCTCCTGGGGGTCGGGCTGGTGGCCCGCCGCGGTGGCGCACCCGAACCGGGCGCCGGGTCCGGCGAACCCGGCACCGGCCTGTCGTCGTGGGCGGCGCTGGCGCCCCCGGTGGCCCTGCTGGGCGGGGCGGCGGTCCTCGAACGGCTCCAGGGCGGTTCGCCGTGGCACGCCGCGGTGGCGGGCGCCGTCGGGGTGCTGGCGGTGGCGGCTGGGGCGGTCGGCCGCTGGGCCGGTCCCCTGTTCACCGGCACGGCGCTGGTGGTGGCGGTGACCGCCCACGAGACCCTCGGCGTCACCGCCCAGCTGCCCACCTGGGTGTGGCTGGCGACCGGCGGCGTGACCCTGCTGGCCGCCGGGGTGGCGATGGAGCGGCGGGGCGTCGGTCCTGTCGAGACCGGGCGCCGCCTGGTCGATGTGGTCGCCGAGCGGTTCGACTGAGAGCGTGCGCGGATAGGTTCGCCCGATCCCGGGTTGCGGTGCTGTGCTGCCGGGGAGGCCTCGCTGTGGAGCTGGTGCCCGGCCGCCAAACCGCGGACTCTTGGGCTGCACGAACGCCCTATCCGCTCGGCCTCTGAGGCCGAGCGGGTGGGGCGCATCGCAACCCGGGATCGGGTGGACCTGCCCGCGCTCGACCGAGGCCAACCGGCCCGCGACACGCGGACGAACGGCGGGCACGGGGGTACCGTTCGCCCATGACGGCGTCGTGGCAGCGCTCCCTGGGTGACCGGAGGCTGCTGGTCAGCGGCTTCGGGCGCTGGGGTGGCGGCATCTACGACCTGACCTCGGGCACGGCGATCGCGCTCGACAACATCCCCACCTCGGGCCTGGCCCTGGGGGGTGGCCGCCTGTGGCGGGCGTTGCGGGCACCGGGCGAGCAGACCGCCGCCTGCGAGCTCCTGTCCTACGACGAGCGGGGCCTGCGCAGCTACGAGCGGTTCGACCCGATCCGCGACCCCCACGACATCCTGTGGCACGACGGCGGGCTGCTGGTCAGCTCCAGCTGGGACGGGGTGGTGTGGCGGACCGAGACCGGCCGGCCCCCGACGCCGGTGTGGCGGGGCGGCCGGGTGCCCGACTCGTGGCACGTGAACTCGCTGGTCGAGGTGGACGGGCGTCTGCACGTGTGCGCCTTCGGGCGCAGCGACCGCCACAAGGGCTGGCGGACCGGCGACGACGGCGGCAGCGGGTTCGTCCACGACACCGCCCGGGGCGTCGACGTGCTGGTCGGCCTTGCCCACCCCCACCACCCGCGGCGGGTCGGCAACCGGTGGCTGCTGTGCGAGTCGACCCGGGGGTCGCTGTCGGAGTGCGACGACGCCGGGCGGGTGCTGCGCCGGGTGAGCGTCGACCGCTTCAGCCGGGGCCTGGCCGTGGTCGACCGGTGGGCGCTGGTGGGCGGCAACGCCCACCGCCAGGACGAGGACGACCGGGCCGAGGTGGTGGTGGTCGACCTGGTGTCGTTCACCGTGGTCGGGCGGATCCCCATGCCGTGCCTGGAGGTGTACGACATCCTGGCCGTGCCGGCGCCGCTGGCCCGGGGCGTGGCCGTCGGCTTCGGCGCCAACCCCGCCCGGGCCGTCGAACAGCACCGGGGCGACGGTCGCGAGGTCGGCCGGGCCTCGGCGCCCCCGGAGTCCCGCCTCCACCTGGTGTCAGCCACCACGGCCGCCAAGCTGGCCGCGTCCGGCGAGGTGCTCGACGCCCGCCCGGCCGGCCACTGCCGGGCCCGGGCCACCCTGCCCAACATGCCGCTGCGCCCCGGCGAGGCCCGCACCACCACGGTGGCCATCACCAACGGCTCGACCCTGGCCCTGGCCACCGTGCCACCCCACCCGATCCGGGTGGGCAGCCGCTGGATCCGGATCGACGGCCCTGCGGGCGGCGAGGGCAACGGGCGCCGCCGCTTCCGCCGGGGACCGATGACCGCGCTCCCCCGGCTCCTCCACCCGGGCGAGACCACCGACGTGGAGGTGCTGCTGGTGGCGCCCGACGAGCCGGGCCGCTACGAGGTGCGGATCGCCCTGCACCAGACCGGGCGGGGCTGGTTCGGGCGCCGGGCCCGGGGCGTGGTCACCGTGAGCGCCGACGCCCCCGGACCGGGTCCCGGGGAGCTCGGGCCGGACCTCCGCCTCCACCACCATCGCCGCCTCGACACCGACGACCACGAGCTCGACGCCGGCCACGACGGCGAGGGCTACGGCCATAGCCACGGCTACGCCGACAACGGGTACGGCGACGGCCCCGGGCCCGACCCGACCCGCCGGCCGTTGGACCCCGAGCCGGCGACCGTGCTGGCGCCGGCCGAGGCCCTGGCCGAGGCGGTGGGGATCAACCCCTCGGGTCGATGATGCGGCCGTAGAACAGCGGCGTCCCGGTGGCGTCGTGCTGCACGACGAACAGGAACGGCCGGTCGACCTGGACCGGGAGCACGTCGGTGGGCGCCGACACGACGCCCATCACCGCGGTGGCGGCGGCCGCCTCGGTGCCCTTCTCGTCGACGGTGATGTTGGCGGCGTGCACGGCCTGGTCGATGCCGGCCCCGGGGAGGATGCCGCTGAGGTCGCCACCGGGTACGGGGAGCCCCAGGGCGGTGAGCGCCGGGCCCAGGTCGAGCTGGCTCTCGGCCTCGAAGCGGGGCAAGCGCAGGTCGACGGCCCGGGGCTCGAGACCGGCGAGGACCGCGGCGAGGCCGTCGCCGTCGAGGCTGGCCTCGAAGTCGGCCAGGGGCGTGCCCTCGTCGGGCAGGATCACGACCATCGACAGCTCGTTGCCGTCGTAGGGCAGCTGGACGGCCTGGTAGCCGTCGCCCTCGGCGGCCGACACGTTCAGCCCGGACGCCTGCATCGTCGGCACGTCGACGGCCGTGCCGTCGCCGAGCGTGAACGGCGCGTCGCTGGTGGTCTCCTCGGCGAACGGGGTCTGCCACGACGCCTTCAGGTAGATGGCGTTGACCAGGGCGACGACGGTGGCCGGGTCGACGTCGTCGAGCAGGTCGGGGATGCGGTCGTGGGTGGCCTCGGCGACCCAGGCGTTGATGGCGTCGCGGGCGCCGGTGGGGTCGCCGGCGAAGTCGACCGGGCGGACGCCGGCGCCGTACTGGGTGGCCAGCGTGTCGAGGAACTCGGGCCCGAACTCGCTGCCCTCCTGGCCCCACAGCGAGTTGGCCAGCTCCAGCGTGACGCCGTCGGAGCCCTGGTCGTTGCCCTCGTGGTTGGCGGTCTCGAGGGTGGCGGTGAGGGCGTTCATGGCCTCGTGGACGGCGGGCTGGTCGGGGAAGCCGAACACCTCGGCGATGTCGGCGGCGGTGGCGTCGCCCGCGCCGGCCTCGGCCATGGCGAAGGCCACGGCGATGCTGGCCGGCGACACCACCAGGTTCTCGCCGGGGGCCTGGGCGGCCAGGTCGACGGCGAAGCCCTGCATGCCGGCCACCACCTGGTCGACGGGGGCGTCGGCGGGGGCGTTGACCCGGGCGAGGTCGGCCTTCACCTCGGTGAACGCCCGCCAGGTGTCGTCGGGAGTGTCCTCGGTGTCCCCTGACGAGGTGTCGCCGTCACCGCCGCAGGCGGCGAGGACGAGGGTGAGGGACAGGGCAGCTGCGACTGCTCGAAGGGCCATGACTCTTGGACGCTCCTGGCTGCCCGCTCAGTTCCCGTCAGTCTTCTGATGCTAGAGACGAACCTGCCCCCGAAACGGGACAAAGCCCGGTCCCGTTTCGGGGGCAGGTTCGAGACACTCGGTGCCCCGGATCGGGGCGGGAACCGCCGGCGAGGCTTTGGCTCCCGTCGTCTCGGGGCCTCAGAACGGGGTGGGAACCGCCGGCGAGGCTTTGGGCGGGTTCCGCGTCAGGGGTGGGTGACGCGGCCGACGAAGAGGGGGGCGCGGGTGGGTTCGTGTTGGACCACGAAGAGGAAGGGGCGGTCGACCGCGATCTGGAGGACCGGGGGTGGGTCCATGGCGGCTCGGCCGGCGGCGATGCCCGTGGCCGCGGCGGCCACCGTGCGCTCCTCGTCGACGGTGATGTCGGCGGCGTGCACGGCGGCGCCGATGAACGCCCCCGGCGCCATCCCGCTCAGGTCGCCACCGGGGATGCGCAGGCCCAGGGCACCCAAGGGCTCGGCCAGGTCGAGCGCGGAGCGGATGTCCCAGCGCGGGATCGTGAGGTCGACCAGGGCCCGGGTCAGCCGGTCGATCATGGCGCCCAGCCGGGTGTCGGTGAGCTCGGCCTCGAACGTCGCGAGGCTCACGTCGCGGGGCGGCACCAGCACCACCATGGACAGGTCGCCGCCGACGTAGGGCAGCTTCACCACCGACGTGCCGTCGGCCGCGGCCGAGGCCACCGTGGCCAGCGCCGGGTCGTGCATGGTGGGCACCTCGACCGTCGAACCGTCGAGGAGGGTGAACGGGCGGGGCCGGGTACGGACCTTGTCGAACGGGGTCCGCCAGGCGGCGTCGAGGTACACGGCGTTGACCAGGGCCACCACCGTGGCGGCGTCGATGGCCCGGGGTGGGAACAGGTCGGGGATGCGGTCGCGGGTGACCCCGGCCACCCAGCCGTTGATCTCCTGGCGGGCGGCCTCGGGGTCGGCGGCGTAGTCGACGGTGGCGACCCCGGCGCCGTAGTGGGCGGCCAGCGTGCCCAGGAACGGGGCGCCGAGGTCGAGCCCGGACTGGCCCCAGATGGCGTTGGCGACCTCGAGCGTGACGGCGCCGACCCCGTCGTCGCCCCGGCCGGGGCGGGTGACGCCGGCCAGCGCCGTGGTCAGGGAGTTCATGGCCTCGTGGAGGGCGGGCGGCGGCGGGAACCCGAACGCCCGGACGATCTCGGCCGACGTGGCCTCGCCGGCGCCGGCCTCGGCCATGGCGAAGGCCACGGCGATGCTCACCGGTGACACCACCACGTCGTGGTCGCCGGGCTGGGAGGCGACGAGGCCCAGGCCCAGCGATCGCAGGCGCGGGATCAGCTCGTCGAGCGCCGTGTCGGCCGGGGCCGGTGGCGTCAGCCGATCGACATCGGCCCGCACGGTCTGGGGCACGCTCCGCCTCCTGGAGGTTCAGTCCTGCTCGGGCCGCAGCGTGGGGAACAGCACCACGTCGCGGATCGACTGGGTGTCGGTGAGCAGCATGATCAGGCGGTCCATGCCGATGCCCAGGCCGCCGGTGGGGGGCAGCCCGTACTCGAGGGCCCGCACGTAGTCGTCGTCGACGACCATCGCCTCGGCGTCGCCGGCCGCCTTCTGCCGGGCCTGGTCTTCCAGGCGACGCCGCTGCTCGTCGGGGTCGACCAGCTCGCTGAAGGCGTTGGCCAGCTCGCGCCCGGCCACGATCGCCTCGAAGCGCTCGACCGTGTCGGGCACCTCGCGATGGTCGCGGGCCAGCGGCGACACCTCGAGGGGGTAGTCGCACACGAACACCGGCCCCCACAGCTGGGCCTCGGTGGTCTTCTCGTAGATCTCCAGGACCGTCTTGCCGGGGCCCCACGAGTCGTCGGGCTCCAGGCCCTGGTCGGCGGCGATGCGGTGCAGCTCGTCGCGCGGCATCCGCACGTCGACGTGCACCCCGGCGTGCTCCTCGACCAGCTCGGTCAGCGTGGCCCGGCGCCACGGGGGCGCCAGGTCGATCTCGCGGTCGCCGTAGGTGACCTTGGTCGACCCGGCGACCTCGGTGGCCAGGTGGGCCACCAGCTCCTCGGTGAGCTGCATGATGTCGCCGTAGTCGGCGTAGGCCTGGTAGAGCTCCAGCATCGTGAACTCGGGGTTGTGCCGGGTGGAGAGGCCCTCGTTGCGGAACACCCGGGCCAGCTCGAACACCCGCTCGAAACCGCCCACCACCAGGCGCTTCAGGTACAGCTCGGGGGCGATGCGCAGGTAGAGGTCGAGGTCGAGGGCGTTGTGGTGGGTGGTGAACGGCCGGGCCAGGGCGCCGCCGGGGATCGGGTGGAACACCGGGGTCTCCACCTCGACGAAGCCGCGGTCCTCCAGCCAGCGCCGGGTGAGCGACATGACCCGGCTGCGGGCCAGGAACACCTCGCGGCTCCGCTCGTTGGCCCACAGGTCGGCGTAGCGCTGGCGGTAGCGGAGATCGGTGTCGGTGATGCCGTGGAACTTGTCGCCGAAGCTGCGGCGGGCCTCGGCCAGCAGCTGCCACGTGGCCACCTGCACCGACAGCTCGCCCCGGCGGGTGCGGATGACCTGGCCGGTGGCCGACACCCAGTCGCCAAGGTTGAGCTTCTGGAGGGCCTCGAAGCCCTCGGTGCCCTTGGCCCGGGCCATGAGCTGGATCGACCCGCTGGAGTCGCGCAAGGTGGCGAAGACCACCTTGCCCTGGTCGCGCAGCAGCATCACCCGCCCGGCGACGGTGGCGACGACGCCGGTCTCGTCGCCGTCGGGGAGCTCGGCGTAGTCGGTCTGGAGCTGCGCCGCCCGGTGCGTCACCTCGACGCGGTAGGGCGGCCGGAAGTCTTCGGTCACTACTGGTTCTTCTCGTAGATCAGCCGCAGACCGTGGAGGGTCAGGAACGGCTCGTGGTGGAGGATCGTCGCGGACAGGGGCGTGATGAGCCCGGACAGGCCCCCAGTGGACACGACGTTGGCATCCTGGCCCAACTCGGTTTCGATGCGCTTCACCATCCCGTCCACCAGCGACGTGTACCCGTAGATCACGCCCGACTGCATGGACTCGACGGTGGAGCGCCCGATCACGTGGCGGGGCTCGACCAGCTCGACCCGGCGCAGCGCCGCGGCCCGGCTGAACAGGGCGTCGAGCGAGATGTCGATGCCGGGGAAGATGGCGCCGCCCATGTACTCGCCCCGCTCCGACACGGCCTCGAAGGTGGTGGCGGTGCCGAAGTCGACGACGACGGTGGGCCCGCCGTGCAGGTCGTAGGCGGCGACGGCGTCGGCGATGCGGTCGCCACCGACCTCCTTGGGGTTGTCGTAGAGGATGGGGACGCCGGTGCGGACGCCGGGCTCGATGACCACGGCCTGGAAGCCGAAGTAGCGCTCGGTCATGCGCCGGATGGCCCCGGTCACCCGAGGGACCGACGAGCACAGCACGGCGCCGCCGATGTCCTCGTCGAACGAGAACCCGTGGAAGCCGAGGAACTCCTGGATGACCAGGGCGTGCTCGTCGGCGGTGCGCTCGGCGTTGGTGGCGACCCGCCAGTGGTCGAGGAGATGCGTGTCGGCGAGCCGCTTCTGGACGTTGTGCCCGTCGTCGGGCTCCAGGTCGTAGAGCCCGATGACCGTCTGGGTGTTGCCGACGTCGATCGCCAGGAGCATCACGGCCCGTGAGGCTACGCCCTGGCCCCCTTCGCCCCCGAAACCGGAGGTCAGAGGCGGGATCGGCCGGCCCAGTCGGCCCGTCAGGACGCTGGCAGGGGCGGGGTGCTCCGGTTGACCCAGCCGGGATCGCCGGTGCGCTCGCCAGCGGGGCGGAGGGCATCGAGGCGGGCGACGTCGTCGTCGGTCAGCGCGACATCGAGGGCGCCCAGGTTCTCGTCGATCCGGCCCGGGCGCTTGGTGCCGGGGATCGGGACGACGTCGTCGCCCTGCCGCAGCAGCCAGGCCAACGCCACCTGGGCGGGCGTGACCCCGTGGGCCTCGGCCACCGACCGCACCTCGCCTACCAGCGCCACGTTCTTGTCGAGGTTCTCGCCCTGGAAGCGGGGGTTGCCCTTGCGGAAGTCGCGCTCGGCCAGGTCGCCGGCGCCGGCGACGCTGCCGGCCAGGATGCCCCGGCCCAGCGGGCTGTAGGGCACGATGCCGATGCCGTGCTCCCGGCACGTGGGAACGATCTCGTCCTCGATGTCACGGCTCCACAGCGACCACTCGCTCTGCAGCGCCGTGATCGGGTGGGTGGCGGCCGCCCGGCGGATGGTGTCGACCGACGCCTCCGACAGGCCCAGGTGCAGCACCTTGCCCGCAGTGACGAGCTCGCCCATGGCGCCCACGGTCTCCTCGATCGGCACGGTGGTGTCGGCCCGGTGCTGGTAGTAGAGGTCGATGCGGTCGAGTCCGAGGCGCTGCAGTGACTCGTCGCAGGCCTGGCGCACGTACTCGGGCCGCCCGTCGACCTCCTGCTTGGGCCACGCCTCGCGCTCTATGCCGAACTTGGTGGCGATCACCAGACCGTCACGCCGGTCGCGGAGGGCCTTGCCCACCAGCACCTCGTTGGTGGCGTTGCCGTAGATGTCGGCGGTGTCGAAGAAGTTGACGCCCCGCTCCAGCGCCCGGTCGAGCGTGGCCAGCGCGTCGGCCTCCTCGGCGGGCCCGTAGGTGTCCGACATCGTCATGCAGCCGAGCCCGAGGGCACTCACGGCGAGGTCGTGGGGGCCGAGGTGACGGGTGGGGAGCAGCGGCTGGTTCGGCATAGGGGTGAGGCTATGGGCGTTCGGGCGCGGCGCGCTCCCGGGCTACGGCCGTTCGAGGGCGGCGCGCTCCCAGTGGCCCAGGACGGCGGCGGCCTCGTAGGTGCTCTGCAGGAAGGCGAGGAGCACGGCGTCCGGGTTGTGCGCCCGGCGGACCACGTCGTAGGGCAGCAGGAACTCCCGCAGCTTGAGGTCGTAGCCGGCGTCGGCGGGTGCCACGTCGTAGTCGGCGAATCCCGGCGGCTCGGGGTAGGCGTAGGCGTAGAACGACCCCTCCACCGACCCGCCGGCGAACCAGCCCGCGCTCGACACCTCCTGCGAGTAGGCCTCCTCCATCACCCAGTCGGCGCAGTTGGGGGCACCGCCGGGATGCGTGGGTGCCGGGCGGCCCGAGAACCGGGTGCACGCCAGGTCGAGGGCGCCCCAGAACACGTGCACCGGGCTGACCTTGCCGACGTAGCGGGCCCGGAACACGTTGAAGACCCGGTCGGCCTGCACCAGCAGCCGCCAGAACCGGTGCGCGGCGTCGGGGTCGTAGGAGGCGTGCACGTCGTCCTCGGCGAAGGGGATCGCCACCTCGACCTCCACCGGGCGGGCCAGGATCCGCACCTCGATCCCCAGCTCCGCCAGCGCCGCCATCGTCTCCTCGTAGAACTGCGCCACCGACTTGGGGGCGAGCGGCACCGTGCGCCGGTCGGGGTCGTCGGTGTCGATCACCAGCAGGTGGTCGACGAAGTCGAACGTCATGGCGAAGCTGCGCCGCCCGTAGGGGATGAGCGACGTGGTCAGGCCACGGGTCGACACGTACAGCGGCACGTTCCACCAGTGGTTCACCAGCGGGGTCAGCTCCATCCGCACCTTGCCGACGATCTGCGTCCACATGTGCAACGTGTCGCGGGTGTCGGTCCACTCGTCCACCAGCAACTTCGGCCAGGCGTTCTCAGCAGGCATCTCGGCACGCTCCCCTGTCGTCATCGACGGTAACCCTGTAACGCTGTCGCCGGGAGGGACAGGACCAGGTGGATGGATGATGCCGCGCGCTTCCGGGCGATGTTCGAGACCACCTTCGCGCCCGTCCGCCGGTACGTGCACCACCGGGGCGTCCCGGCGGACCGGGCCGACGACGTGGTGGCCGAGACGTTCCTCGTCGCCTGGCGCCGGCTGGGCGACGTCCCCGGCGACGAACCGCTCCCCTGGCTCCTGGCCGTGGCCCGCAACGTGGCCCGCAACGACCACCGGAACCACCGGCGCTACGAGGGCCTGCTCCGGCGGCTGCCGGCGGCGCTGCCCACGCCGCCGCCCGCAGAGCCGCCCGACACCGGTGCCCCCGGCGCCCCCGGTGACATGCGCCGCGCGCTCGACGCCCTCGACGAGGCCGACCGCGAGCTGCTCGTCCTCGTCGCCTGGGACGAGCTGACCCCGACCCAGGCGGCCCGGGTGGTGGGCTGCACCCCGGGCGCGGCCCGGGTCCGCCTGCACCGGGCCCGCCGCCGCTTCGCCGCCGCGCTCGGGAAACGCTCGAACCCCGACGGACAGATCCCCGACGAGCGCCACCCCCGGAAGGAGTTGGACCGTGACCGCACCTGAAGAGGCCATCGCCGCCCTGCGGCAAGCCCGGCCCGAGCTCCCCGAGAGCGTGACCTCACCCACGTCGGAGGCCGCCCAGGCCCTGCTGGAGGAGATCCTGTCCATGCGCATCCCCGAGATCGACCTGGTGCCAGCCGACCCGGCGGCCGTCACCCACCCGGCCCCTCGCCGCCCCCGCCGGTCCCGCCGTCCGCTGGTGCTGGCGGCCGCCGCCGTGGCCGTCGCCGGCGTCGCCGCGGTCGCGGTCGTGATCGCCACGACCGGTGACGGCAACGGCGACGTGACCGTGGATGTCGGTCCGGCGTCCGACGACGCCACCACCCTCCCGGCCGTGCCCCGCGCCGACGCCGGCCGCCTCCACGTCACGGCGATGTCCCAGTGGGGCCAGGTTCCCCCGATGGGCGAAGACACGACGTACTCGTGGTCGGGCGACGACTTCGAGGAGCGGTCGGGCCTGATGAGGTCCGGCGTCGTCGACGACCGGGCGTGGAACTGCGGCCCCGACCTCCCCGACGTCGTCATCGGCGCTCCGTCGCCCGAGGGTGGTGGCTCGACCGACGAGATCCCCTACACCTGCGACGACATCGTGCCCGAGCGCCCTGCGGTCCTCGACATCGACCCCGCCACGCTGCTCGACCGGGTCGCCGCTGCCGGGCCGTTCACACCGGTGGGCGACGAGGACGTCGAGGGCGTCCCCACCCAGCGCCGGCGGGCCACGAACCCCGCGGCCACCCCCCTCGACGCCCTGTTCTTCAGCCCCATCTTCCCCGACGACGCCAACGTGACCAGCCTGGAGCTCTGGGTCGACGGCGACGACCGGGTGCTTCGCGCCGACGTCGCCGTCTCCGGGGTCGGCCAGGGCCAGGACTTCACCCACACGATCTCCTACGTCTGGTACGACCTCGGGGAGCCGATCACCATCCAGCCGGTG
>Ga0272482_10000439_pt1 | contig 12920 bp, 12 predicted proteins | sample RVTome_8_FD_192427 | JGI IMG/M metagenome (GOLD analysis project Ga0272482, IMG submission 192427) | Soil microbial communities from uranium-contaminated site in the Upper Colorado River Basin, Wyoming, United States - RVT160D0 (version 2) ...
ATACTTTTTAATTGCTAATTTAACTATTTTGCTACCTCTAAAATGAATAACATGATTACAGAATCTAACATAAAATCTATTAGTTGATTCAGAACCTATATAATAATCTTTGGTTGTTTTTATTAATTATCATATATATACCACTTAAACCTCTTGTATTATTTAATATTTGTTTTCTAGTATCTTCTAGGTTTAAATTTTCATAAGTATATACAGGATTTAAACCTAATTCATTAATGATCGTTTGCAGTCTTTCAGATATTTTAGCACTATTTGAAGTACTACTTGTACAATAACCTATTTTTAGTATGCTTTTGTTAAATAATCTATTATTTACTTTATAATTTGTAGTATTTCCTTTATTACTTATATTAAACCATTTTGGGCTATGTTAATAACCCAGGAAAGCTGTAGCCATCATTAAAATAAATATAATAGTACCAATAGTTCATACTAAAGTTCTTGGTGCTCTATATGATCCATAGTACATACCTCTTCCTATGTGTAGGTATACTAAGAAGAAAAACGCTGAAGCTGTATTACTGTGTAAATAACGTATTAATCATCCATTATTTACATCACGCATAATATGTTCAACACTATTAAATGCTTCTGTTACACTAGGGTTGTAATGCATTGCTAAAGTTACACCTGTAATTATTTGTATAACTAAACAAACAAGTAATAAAGAACCAAAATTTCATGCGTAACTTAAGTTTATAGGTTGTGGTGAATCTACTAGATAAGAATTAGCTAATCTAAGTATTGGGTGACTTTTTAATAATCTCATTTACGTTTATTTATTGTTTTATTTTCTTTTTTATTTAAATATAATATTTTTTATCTATTTATGTTTATTTCAAAGTTTTAAGATTAATTTTTTAATATAAAGGCATGTCTAGGGTTATGTCTATAGAATTGTGTATAAAGTTATATCTATAAAGTTATGTTTATAGACTACTATTTAATAATATAATTTATTAGGAGTTAACAATTTATACAATTTATTGTAAAGCTAAGGTATATATAAATATACACTTATTATTAATAAGTGGTAAAAAATAAAGGATTCGAACACTTAACCTTCCGTATGAAAAACAGATGCTCTACCTATTGAGCTAATTTTTTTTTAGTGGGCTTTATACTTATATAGAAGTATATGTATTTATCTTTTATATAGTTCTTCTCCCTATTATTGCTGTATAAAATTAAATATATATTGCAATTGTCCCAAAAATTGTGGGGATTTGTTATACTTTTTTTATGCATAACAAGTTAACTGTAATTAACAGTAATTTTAATATTAGATAAAAGAAAATTAAAAATAATAAATATTATTAGGGGATTATTAAAGCCCCAGTTAATCTGTTACACAAAAAAATTATCTTTATATTCTTGTGCACTATTTGAGATTCTACCTAATCTAAGTCCCTCATAGTACTCAGACTGTAATTGCTTTCTTGCTTTTGGTTTTTCAGATTTAACGTAATCCAGAAAAATTCTCCATAAAGACTCCTGTTTAGTATTATCATGATCCATAGCACCAGATACCATTTCAAGTCTCCTTAAAGCAGTTGCATCACTAACCCCCTTTTTTCATAGCACCTCGCATTGCATGAGATTCAAGCATGGAAGTTATTTTACGATAAAAGTACGAATAGGAACCCGTCGGAGGGGATCAAGGACCACTAAAGATAAATGAAGGAAGGTATTTACCAATTAAATTTGTTAAATCATAAACAACACAATTAAACACAGGATAATTAAATAAATCATATTCATTAATAATTTTAGTTATAATTTTAGTTACCACACAACTAAAAACTAAAGCCAAAGCAAATGCAAGTCATTTAGGGCTTACATATGCATATATTGTTAGGTTGACCGGTCTTTTTATTAGAATATAAACGAAAACACTATTTATAATAAATCCTAACTCCTTTCATTGTATACTAAACATTAATTACAATAGTGTATATAAAAAGTCCTTTATGTATTGCATAAAGCTACTTTAAGGACAATCTATGTGAACTATAAGAATTGTTGTATAATAACACAGATAAAGATATTAATAACCCTAATACAAAAATAGCATTGTTAAGGTATGAACTCAATAACATGTAAAATATTAATCCAACTAATATGTATAGTGCATATGATGTAATTACTCCTGTATTTAACTTAGCAATATTATTACTTATATTAAGTAATCCTTTCTCTAATCCGTATGGCCCTATATATTCTACCGATCCCTTATCTAATACTTTAGTAGTCTGCCCACCTAGTTTTAATACAACACCTGTTATAAATCTGTTATAAAATAGCTCTATTAAAAAACGTTGATTAAAGAAACTAAATATGTTGTAACCTACTCTAGATAATTTAAAATAAACTAAAACAGTAGATAAATATTCAGACAACACTATAGAAATTATACTAAATGATATAGTAAATATTAAAGGTAATAACTTAAATAGAGTTGGTACTCCAAATTCAGTATCTAACAATATCTCATGAGAAGGGTGTATAAATAAGGCATTATCTGAAAAGAATCCTGAACCCAGCCCTATAAACATATCTTTTGTTATAAAACCAAAGAATATAGAAAATACAGCTAAAATCATAAGAGGTAAGCTCATAAAGATATCGCCTTCATGTGCCCTTTTGTAATTTATTAAAGGTCCATTAGGATTAGTTAAGAATGTTAAATACAACACTTTTACAGAATATAATGTAGTAAATGTTGCTCCTATAGTAGCTATAATATATACAGTTGTACTAGCCAAATTATATTGTCCATATGCGGATTCAAGTATTAAATCTTTCGAGTAGAACCCTGTCATAAACGGGAAAGCTACCAGACTTAATGAGGCTATAAGCATAACTGCATATGTCAGAGGTAAGAAGGCTCTTAATCCCCCATATCTTCTAAAGTCTTGATTATCTGATACAGCATGGATAACTGACCCAGCACCTAAAAATAAAAGTGCTTTATAAAAGGCATGATTAATTAAATGAAATAAAGCTATATTATAACTAGATAAACCTACAGCTATAACCATCATACCCAGTTGGGACATTGTAGAGTAAGCTATAACTTTTTTAATATCTTGTTGGAATAACCCTATAAGGGAACTAAATACAGTTGTAATAGCACCTAATCATAAACATAAGATTAGTACTGTTGAACTGTATTCTATTAAAGGAGATGAACGCATTAATAAGTATACACCCGCCGTAACCATTGTGGCAGCGTGTATTAATGCACTAACAGGTGTAGGCATATTATAGTTACTACAGTCACTTCTTATATACCATTACCTGTAGAATATAATGAGAAGTAAGTGAGACTCTAGTAAACAAATGTTGATTCTTAATATACATTATTAAGAATACGCAGTTAATTACTTAACTGATCGGACTATATCTTCATTTATACAAGTTGATTTATTCATTATATTTTGATTTATTGATGTTAGCCTTATATATATTTATTAATAATAAATTCTCAGGATCATTATGTTTTTTATTTATTACTAATTTGTATATTTTTATTCAATTAAAATATGTAATATACTTTTTAGTTTTTAAAGGATAAAGGTTGAAATATTTTAGAATAGAAAATAAATTAGTGGTATTAACTGTTACATTATACCCATCATAACTTTTTAAGAAATGATTTTTACCACCTAGTACATTTGCTAAGTGATCCATACTATCAGAGTTTCCTTTTTGAGATAAAATATATCTTAATCTAACCAATTTAGCAGTCTTTGATTTATTATCATATACAGAACAAGTAAAACATCCTTCTGCATCAGTAAAACCTGATAGTCAAGCATCATCTAAACTAGGTTTAAATTCTTTATCTAAATATAATATATTTTCTTTATATTTTAAATTAAAAGCACTTAATCATAATTTGAATTGTTCTTTTCTAGTATCAAGAAAGATATTTCCATTAAATATAGAAATAAGTTTTAATATATTATTTTTATCTCTAACTCTGTAGCAATGAGTATTATTTGAAGAATCTTATACTCTAACTACACCAAAACCTAACTCTTTTTTAATCATAAATAAAATCTGAGCATCTTCGCTATATTGTGTAATTCTAAATTCTAAATAACCATCTTTATTTATTATAAAAGATCCATCTCCTTCTACAAAACCTATAAATCATTATTTAAATAAACTTTTAGTTTGATATAAATGCTTCACGTGTAGTCTCTGAGGAACTCACAATTGAATTTCCTGCGGATTGCCTCTCATCTAGGGTTTACCCAAATAAACTAAATTTAAGTGGACCAAGACTTTTAACAAGATGTTCCCGCATATAGTGAAGTTTAAGGAAGGCCCTCTTCCACCTGTCTCTCTATATTGTTTTTTGTTATATATTTAATAAAAGATACATTTGATCTTTTTCTTAGTTACTGTACAATTTAAATGAATTCCCCATTATTTTCTGTAAAACTAGTAATATAATTTATCTTAATAATAAAAGCAAATAATATAACGAACAATATAGCAAACAAACATAAACCTTCCATCGCCATAGGTAATCATACGTGAAGTCCTACTTGAGAACTTTTAGCCATGGCTCCTATTAATAGACATATTCCTATAATAGTTATAACATTTTCATTCATATAAGGAGCTAATGAGAATACAGTAGCATAATCAAGATTACCAAATGACCATAAAATAGCAAACATACCGATAGTTAAGAAACAATCACCAACTCTATTTGTTAAAAATGCTGAAAGAGCACTTTGATTTGCTGCTATTCTAGTAAATCAGAAAGACACTAGAAGATAAGAACAAACACCTACACCCTCTCATCCTACAAACATAAGTAAGTAATTATTTGATGTTACCAAAATAACCATCATAAAAGTGAATAAGCTTAAATAGCTAAAGAACCTTTGATTGTGAGGGTCCTCACTCATATAACCTATTGAGTATATATGTACTAAAGAAGAAACTATTAGTACAGGTATAAGCATAGAAACTGTTAGTGAATCAAAATAAAATGCTCATGACACATTTAATGATTCAGAATCTATTCATCTAAATACCTCTATTGATACAGGTATATTATTTAATCCTACTTCAAAGAAAACTAACACCGCTAATACTGTTGTTGATACAACAGCTGTACATGTTATTATGTGAGATCCTGAGACTCCGATTTTTCTACCAAAAAAACCAGAAATTATTGATCCTAATAGTGGAAAGATTAGTATAGCTAGATACATTATTTAAACTCTATTGCAATACTTCCTCTTAATCTATAAAAAGCTACTAGAATACCTAAACCAATGGCAGATTCTGCCCCGGCTATGGCAATAATATAAATAGCATAGGTTTGACCTAATATATCATCAAAGCTAAGTGAACTAACCAATATTAAAAATGTAATAGCTAATAGCATTATTTCTATTGAAATAAGCATTAATATAATGTTTTTTCTGTTTAAAACAAAGCCTAGGATACCTATTGTAAATAAAATTAGTGATAAATTCATTGTATAAAAATATAAATTAATGTCTTTAAGTTAAAAATTTTTAAATTCCTATTATCTAAAACTCGAACTTAGACTCAGATATTAGGAATATACTTTTCTGTTTGTTTATTATTATTTTAATAAACTACCATTAGACTAATAAGAATTATGATAATAATGTAGTATTATATATTCTAATAATGTATTGTTTATTAACTATATGTAACTTTTAATGTAATTATAAGAGTAAATTTATAGTCTTATATATAATATACCCTTATATCTAATATACCCTTTACATAGCTAATAATTAACATACTATTACTAAAAATAGTAAGAAATAAATAATTTTTACACTTAACCTATGTAATATTCATATTCTATCTATGGAGGTTATTTTTATCTTGGGCTTTAACCAAAACACTGGTCTTCTCCCATTATTGCTTTATAATTAAACCAAAACTGTGTAATTACCATGCAATTTTCCCATTAAAAGATGGGGATTTGTTATACTATTTTTAATAATAATTGCTAATATTATAACAAGTTAACTCTATAAAGGGACTCACTAAGATTAATGCCGGAGTTATTGTTAATATTCATCTTTATTTATTGTTATTAAAATAAAGGTTACTGTTCCTGTAATCAATACAGAAATTTAACTAAAGGCACAGATTCTACCACTATAGGCATAGAACTGTGTAGTATACCACAAATTTCTGAACACTGCAAAGTACTCTACTAGACCTGAGTCTTGTCAAGACCAAAGTAGAGTATTTCTCCCTAAATATAAATAAAAGATATTATTTACATCCATTTAACAAATAACATAAAATTATATAAAAAATTTATAGGTTATCCTGCACTCTTTCAAGTGGGGTCTGACTATATCTTAAGCTTGCGCCAACCAACATTTAGTCGATGAACTGCACACCAAATACACATATAAGTTCTGCTATCCATGTATTGGTGCTTGGCTGCGGATTACCCATTGAATAATCAAATCTTGATTTTACCATACCGCGAGTCATTACCTGCGCCCCAAATTATATTACTATACTTGGTTGGTTAAGATTGCTTTAGGGAGTTCCCGTCAATTTGATGATTTATAACCAGAGGTTCACTCTGATTATGGCCAGAGTTATAATAAGAACTACGTTTATTAGCCTTATTCCAACCATAGAATGTTCCTAATCTATTAATAAGAACGGAAAATTGATTTAATCTACCGGGGTAAGCGTCACATTTTACTCCTAATGCTGGTATTGCAAATGAATGAATAACATCTGCAGCAGTTAGGATAAATCTGGTGTGAGTAATTTCAGGTAAAATTACTCTATTATCAACTTCTAACATTCTTAGGGATCCCTCCTCTAAATCTGATTCAGGTACTAAATAAGAATCAAACTCTACAAAATCCCCCTCACTATTTAAGAAATCTGGGTATTCATAGCTTCAGTATCATTGGTGCCCCTCTGCTAATACAGATAATGAAGGATCTGTTACTTCATCCATTAAATATAATAACTTGAAAGATGGGAAAGCTATTAACACTAAAATTAATGCAGGAGTAATAGTTCATATAAGCTCGATTAGAGTACCATGATTAAGATATTTATTGCTAATAGGAGATTTAGAACTTTCAAAGTTTCTAATAATAGCTGCCTGAATTCACCCCACAGCAAACAATATTGCTACTAGATAATACATTATGTTATCATGTAATTCCACAAGAGCTTCCATTTGTGGACTAGCACTATCTTGGAAGTAAAGTCCTCAAGCTCTAGGTGCATCACATAAAATAACACTAGAATAAAAACTATGATAAATAAATAATGATAAAAGTATAATTACTAGAATATACATAAAAAATTTACCATAGTTTTCACTTCTACCTACTGGAACGGTACTTTGTAAAGGTAAGCTAGTAAATGCATGCGGTTTAGGTGGGTTATGTAAAGCTCATTCTAACCCAGGTGCACATTTATCTTTAAGTATACGTAAATAATCACTAAATAGTTGAGGAACTGCTCAAGGGTATCCAAAAACAGCTTTACCTTTTACAAGTTGTAAGTACACTATTTGTAAAAATAGTGCAGTAGCAGCCACAGAAATTATTGAACCAATACTACTAATAAAGTTTCAACCTGTAAAAGCATCAGGGTAATCGCTTACCCTACGTGGCATACCTTGTAGACCTAAGAAATGTTGAGGGAAAAATGTTAAATTAACCCCTGCAAATAAAACTCAGAAATGAGCTTTAGAGTATAATAAATTATAATCTAACCCTAAAATTTTAGGGATTCAGAAATATCAACCACTATATAAGGCAAATACAGCACCCATACTTAATACATAGTGGAAATGAGCTACTACATAGTAAGTCGTTTCACTCAGATTTAACTAAATTAAAGATTAATGTTTATACGAAGAATTTAATCTTTTAAATTCTTCGATTTTATCCGTTAATTGTGAGACATAATTAGAGTTTTCCATTTTAAGCTTATTCTCTAAATGCGTACCCTTCTGGAACAAATCATTAATTTCTTGACCCCGTGTTGTAATTAGACGATCAATTATACCTATTCTAGTACTAATGTTGTTAGCAACATGATCTGGCATGTTTTGGGGTACATCTATACTCATGCTACCCATTGAATCAGTTACCACACTAATTCCTGATTGACTTACTGTAGTATTAAATTGATTTATAAAATTAGCAAGTTGGGGTAACAATGTATTAAGTTCTGTTACAATTTCGGATATATCCATACTCGATTGCAGTGTTTTAGTTGCAAATATAGGGGGTTTAACCATATAATTACTGTAAAAATCCTGGGATAAATGTATCTTTTTATTATTTAATATGAATAAAATAAATAAACCAATAATGTAGTAAATCCCTTATTATAAAATTTATTTATTTTAGAAAGAATACAAAAGTAAAAACCATGTATATACAGCACTGCTCACGCAGTGGATCGGACTATAACTTATCTAATAATTTAATTTAATAAACTTTCGATTGTCACGTTTAGTCTCTACGGATCCTACTCACTAATAAATTAATAACTTATAAAAAAAATTTTTTTTAATTAAGATTAGTTTTGGTTTCCACGGTATTACCTTATACTTTATTACCTTTTCCGCTTTTAGAAAATATATAAGACTTCACCGTTAGCAAAAATTAATAAATCTATTGATTTTTACCGAAAAGTGTATAAATCTTTTCATGGTGACAAGACAACACGACACTTACTAAAAAAGCTTTTTATTGAATGTTTTTAATGACTCTAATTTTTCACCTAATAAAGGGTAATTAGTACAATGAGTGATTATTTTTAATAATACTTCTTTCTTATATATCTCTAAAAAATAGAATCTACCATATGAATTTCTAACTTTATTAGTTACTTTAAAATATTGTTTAATAGCCTCTATTAAATAAAGATCGTCATTTTGTCCTATTGAAAAAGAATGGTTATTAGATTTTCTAATTGAAAAACAACCTTCAGCTTCTATAAACCCAGATAACCATCCTTCAAAATAACTAGGTATATTAAAATTAGATTTTATAATAGTTAATTGTTTATCATATTTAAGATTTCTACTAGATAAATAAGTTTCTACCGAGTTTTGAGTTAAACATGTTTTTAGAAATGCAAGTTGACAGATTTTTCTTGAGGTTAAAGGAGGATAAGTATCATAAATTTTTATAATTTCTTCAACCTCTTGTTTTTTATTTATTGCTCAAATAACATCTTTTCCTTTACCTGTTATTTTTACTGTTCCACCTATCACCTTGGCAATCTCAATTAACATATTATAATTAGATTCAAGATTAGATAATTTAATGATTAGTCTATATTGTAGCGATTGTTTCCGTCAATGGTTTACTTGAATACTCCCATCTCCGTCCATCAACCCTACTCAAAACATTTTTATATATTCATTATAATTATTTTTATCTAAATCCTTTAAATTGTATTTTTTATTAAAACTACGTCTAAAACTAATAATATGTGATACTTTATTATACATAATTAAAAAACTTGGTAAAATCATTCCAAATAAAACAATAAAAAACGTATCGTGGAAAGCTATATCAAGTGAAGCATTAGCAAGTACAACTCCACTTACAAAAATAAATTATTTATTTTAGGACTATATCATATCTTTATGTAAAAAAATATTTAATATAAAGATGGCACGTGTAGTCTCTGAGGATCCCTTTAATTTACTATAGGGTTTCCTGCTGATCACTTAAAATTAAGCTTTTTCACTCAAAATTTTTAGAGTATCTTAATTATTAAAGATTTCCAGCATATAGTGACCTTTAATGAGGGCTAATAAAAGTTGTAACCCTCCAATTGTAAACATAAATACAAAACCTAATGCAAATAACAGTGAAGGTATTAAGTGTAAAGAACCACCATAACAAGTGGCTAACCAAGAGAATATCTTAATACCTGTAGGTACTGCAATGATTAGAGTTGCGGCTGTGAAATAGGCTCTTGTGTCTACATCAAGCCCAACAGTGTACATGTGATGACTTCAAACTACAAATCCTAAAATTCCAATAGAACACATGGCATAGACCATACCAAGATACCCGAAAACACTCTTATTGGAATTAGCTGAAATTGTAGTACTTATTATACCAAACCCTGGTATAATTAATATATAAACCTCAGGATGACCGAAGAATCCATTTCTTCAAATTTAATTTATCTTTTAAAAAGTCTCTTATTAAATCCAGGTACCGGTAGTCTAAACTCCGGGCTTGTGTATCATACATCTATGATAGAAGAAACCGACTGTACATTAAGCATCATTTCAGACACCCACCAGTGAACCAGTCTGTAGCGACCACTTAAATAGCCGACGGTCTTTAAGTGAGGAACTTGTTGACCGTAATTGCACTAGCATCGCTAATATTTTTATTACTTTTCCTTGTATTTATAAAATACGTTTAAAGTTTTATATAAAAAAATATAACCTTTAAACTTAAGAGTTGCAAGTAATACTTATATATATTAACTAAGTCTAAGGTATATTCTTATAAGAATATTCACTATTTCAGATCTTATATCTTTTTACATCTGTCTTTATAGTTTCATAACTTGCACGTTAAACCTTGACTTTTTTTCCCTAGTATTTTTAATTTGTCTTATTTGATTTATTTATCATTTTAGTTTTCTCAACCATTTCTCGTCTTTTTGACTCATCTAAATGATCTTTATTAACAAGATCATTATGAATATCTTTTCATAATTTATAGGATAAAGACTTTTTAGTATATAATGTATATTTATCAAAATAAGAGAAGACATTTTTACAATTGTTTACTCCACCTAATCTAAATTCATAAGTATTCTCTTCTGAATGTCTAGAAACAATCCCATTTTTAAATAATACACTGAAATACTCTAATACTGGTAAATTTATTTCTCATTTTTGAGAAATATTTAAGTTGAAACTAAATCCTCTTTTTTCACCAATTGAACAAGTAAAACAACCTTCTCCATCAGTAAATCCAGCAAACCATGCATCCTTTAAAGTAGGTAAAATGGGTCTATTATTAATTACTACAGGTTCTAATAGTATTTTACCTTTAGTAACTCATTTATTAAACCCTTTAACGAAAATATCAAATGTTTCTTGTCTTTTTGGTAAAACAAGATTACCATTAAATAAACTAACTATAATGTCTATTTCTTTCTTATTTTGTGTTACATATCTACTAGTTATAGCCGATTGAGCAATAACTTTACCAAATCCAAGAATTTCTTGTATAAATTCTAAAACTTGTTTATCAATTGTAGCTTGTGTAATAACAAATGCCAAATCTCCTCTATTGTTTACTATAAAAGAACCTTCTCCTTCAGTGAAACCTACTAATCAATTTAAAAAGTTTTCTGAAGGAATTTTATTATTTGGCAAATGAGTATTGTATTTCTTATAAAATGCAGAAAAATCAAACCTATTGTTTAAATTAAAATTAAATTTAGATATATGTCTTTTAAAGATTAATTGGTTAGAACTAGGAAATATAAATAATGTTGATAATATCAAATAATCTTCAAATACTGGTCTTGAGAAAAGATGTTGGTATAATATAGGGTCACCACCCCCTGCTACCTCAAAGAATGATGTATTAAAGTTTCTATCTGTTAATATCATTGTAATTCCACCGGCAAGCACGGGTAATGATAATAATAATAATACAGCAGTTATAACAACTGCTCATGCAAATAATATAAGTTTATGTAATCTTATACCTGGACTTCTCATATTAAATGTTGTTGTCATAAAATTCATAGCTCCTAGTAAACTAGATATACCAGATAAATGTAATCCAAATATAGCTAAATCAACACTTGGACCACTATGACTTTGTATTCCTGATAGGGGAGGGTATAGAGTTCACCCAGTCCCCACACCATTTTCGATTCCACCTGCAAATAGGAATAGCACAATACTAGGTATTAAAGATAAATAACTAATATTGTTAAGTCTAGGGAATCCCATATCAGGACCACCTAATCCTAATGGAAGTAGGAAGTTACCAAAACCTCCAATTAAAGCTGGCATAACCATGAAGAAAATCATTATTATAGCGTGAGCTGTTATAATGCTGTTATATAATTGATTATCAGCAATAAACTGAACACCAGGACCTGACAACTCTAATCTAATCAACACAGAAAAGGCAGTACCTACTAATCCTGCAAATAATGCATATATTAAATACAATACACCGATATCTTTAGCATTTGATGATAAAAATCATCTTTCAAATCAAATACTAATACCAGATGTTTTTATATTTAGGTTTTTGTATAAATCGTGTTTAGATAAAATAACTTTGCTTCTAAAACTTAAAAGAGGTTCGTAGGCAATTGTCATCTTTTATCTAAAAATTAGTGCATTTTAGATTTTAAATTTTAATTCTTATAAATTTAAAAAATATAAAAAAGTTATATTTATAGCACCAGGAATATTGTTTAATTATAAATACTTATATAAACAAAAAATTGTTTCTAATACTAGCCACATACATATTAAAGTTAGTCATTAATTCACTAAAGAATTATACAGACTAAACTTGTAAATTGTTTAATTTATTAGCTCGAGTCTGTTATTTAACATAGACTTAAGCTACAAAACCTTAAATTTATATTTTTAAAGGGTATGAAGGAGTTGAACCTTATATTTATGATCTGCAATCAAAATGCATAGCCCTATGCAACATACCCCTTTTTTACTTTATCATACAATGACAAAATAAGGTATATGGGTAAAAAAAAATTTTTTAAGATATAGGGTACTAGTATAATAAATACTATAACTTAAGTAAAATAAAAAAAAATATTTTAGGACTTTAATCATTTGGTTTTATGCCCCGCCCTAT
>Ga0272482_10000440_pt1 | contig 12916 bp, 9 predicted proteins | sample RVTome_8_FD_192427 | JGI IMG/M metagenome (GOLD analysis project Ga0272482, IMG submission 192427) | Soil microbial communities from uranium-contaminated site in the Upper Colorado River Basin, Wyoming, United States - RVT160D0 (version 2) ...
GGCCGCGGTGACGTCGAGCTGGTAGCCCTCCGCGCCCACGGCGGCGTCGGCGCCGGAGAGGAGGAGTGAGATGCCACTGGCCGGCGGCGTGGTGCCGGTGGCGACCGGCAGCGCGTACCCGGTCGACCGGCGCAGCACTGCGGCCAGGTAGCCCGCGACGTCGGTGGCGCCCGGCGCGGCGTAGATGGTGGCTGAGGGCGGCAGCGTGTGGGTCACGCCGGACGCCGGCTGAACGGTGGCCGGCGCGGGCACGACGTCCGAGAGGGCGGCCGCGGCGGCGGGAGTGGCGGAGGTGATGGCGACGACCAGGGCGGCGCAGGCGCCCAGGATGATCGCGACGACGGCCGGGACGGCACGGGATCTCATGCTGGCCTCCGGGGGTAGGGGGGCCGAATTAGATAACTTTATTAACTGTGAGCACGCTCATCAATAGAAGTCGTCCTTAAGTACGGTCGGCGGGCCGGACCAAGGGACGTCCAGCCGCGGCCCATGTACCGATGAAGCGGCGCCCGGTGCTCGTCACCATCGATGGCATGAAGGCGATCGTCCAGGACCGTTACGGCTCATCCGACAACCTCGTGCTGCGCGAGGTCGACAAACCCGCACCCGCCGAGGGCGAGGTGCTCGTGCGCGTGCACGCGGCGGCGGTCAACGCGCGCGACTGGCATGTCATGCGCGGCGATCCCTATCTCGCCCGACTGGCGATGCCCTCGGTCTTCGGCATCAGTGGGCCCAAGCGGCGGATCCGGGGCAGCGACGTGGCTGGACGGGTGGAGGCGGTCGGCGCCGGCGTGGCCAGGTTTCACCCGGGCGACGAGGTGTACGGCGATGTCTGCGACCTCGACGGTGCCTTCGCGGAGTACGTGTGCGTGCCGCAGGGGAAGCTTGAGCACAAGCCGTCCAACCTGACGTTCGAGCAGGCGGCCGCCGTGCCCCTGGCCGGCTGCACCGCGCTGGTCGGGCTGCGCGACTTCGCCAGGGTCACGGCCGGCCAGCGGCTCCTGATCAACGGGGCGTCGGGCGGCGTGGGCACCTTCGCCGTGCAGATCGCCAAGGCGTTCGGCGCGGACGTGACCGGCGTGTGCGGCACTCGCAATGTCGACCTCGTGCGGTCGCTCGGCGCGGACCGCGTTGTCGACTACACCCAGGCGGACTTCGCCCGGGACGGGCAGCGATACGACATGGTCTTCGACCTTGTCGCCAACCGCTCGCTGTCCGACCTCCGGCGAGCGCTGACACCCACCGGCCTGCTTCTGCTCTCCGGTGGTGGCGTGTCGCGCAACGGGCGCCCGCACGTCACCGGTCCGATGGGCCTGCAGATCAAGGCCCAGGTCGCGGCGCGGTTCGTGCGCCACCGGCTGACCACCCTGATGGGCATGACGCCGCGCGCGGAGCACCTCGCCGAGCTGCGCGGGCTCATCGAGTCGGGCAAGGTCACCCCGGCCATCGATCGGACGTTCACGCTCGCGGAGGTGCCGGCGGCGATCCGGTATCTCGAGGTGGAGCACGCGCGGGCCAAGGTCGTCATCACCGTCTGAGCCCGCCTTACGGTTTTCTCTCGCCGGCCCGTACGGAAATCAGCACCCGTACGGGCATGGCGCTGCGTCGATTCACGGGGTAGAAACAAGCGTCCCCTTATTCCACGACGTGAACGAAGTGGCTTTGGTTGGGAGAGCGCTCTCACCTATGCCGCAGCGGAGAGGACGAAACCGCATGAAAAGGCATCTGAGACGGGCACTGACGCTCGGTCTCGTACTGGCGACGGTCACCGCCGCGACCGGGACCGCCGCGGTCGCCGCACCGCCGTCCGCCAGCCCCGCGTCGATCTTCGGCTCGAACGTCACGATCTTCGACCCGAGCATGCCGGTCAGCCAGATCCAGGCCACGCTCGACGCCACACACGCCGCCCAGGTCAACGCCGAGATGGGCACCAACCGGTACACGTTCCTGTTCAAGCCGGGCACGTATGGCACGGCGGAGCAGCCGTTGCAGATCAAGGTCGGCTACTACACCGAGATCGCCGGCCTCGGCGCCTCGCCCACCGACGTGGTGATCAACGGCAAGGTCGAGGTCTACAACCGCTGCCTGGAGGGCGGTGGCACGAGCAACTGCCTCGCGCTGGTCAACTTCTGGCGCACCCTCTCCAACCTCTCGCTCAACATCAACGCGTTGGGCCAGGACGGCTGCCGCTCGACGGCGAACTTCTGGGCCGTCTCCCAGGCGGTGTCACTGCGCCGCATGAACATCACCGGCGGCGGCCTGTCGCTGATGGACTACTGCACGGCCGGCCCGCAGTACGCCAGCGGCGGCTTCATCGCGGACTCCCGCCTGCCGGCCACCACCAACGGCTCGCAGCAGCAGTGGCTGACCCGCAACAGCGAGATCGCCGGCTGGTCGAACGGCGTGTGGAACCAGGTCTTCGCGGGCGTCACCGGCGCGCCGGACGACTCGGCGTTCCCCACCCCGCCGTACACCACGCTGGCGACCACCCCGCTGAGTCGGGAGAAGCCGTTCCTCTTCGTCGACTCGAAGGGCAAATACCAGGTCCGGGTGCCCTCGGCGCATCGCAACACCAGCGGTATCAGCTGGGCCAACGGCCTGACTCCGGGCCGTACGATCCCGCTCTCCGACTTCTACGTGGCGAAGCCCGGCGACTCGGTGCTGAAGATCAACCTGGCACTGGCGCTCGGCAAGCACCTGCTGCTCACCCCGGGCGTGTACGACATCGCCCACAGCATCGAGGTCTGGCGCCCCAACACGGTCGTCCTCGGCCTCGGTCACGCCACGCTGACCGCGGTCAACGGGTCGACCCCGCTGAACGTCGCCGACGTGCCCGGCGTGATCGTCGCCGGCGTCACGATCGACGCCGGGCTCAAGGAGTCGCCGGTGCTGCTGCGCGTCGGCAGCAAGCACGGCCTGGGCTTCAGCACGCCGAGCAACCCGACCACGCTCAACGACGTGTACTTCCGGGTCGGTGGCCCGCACGTCGGCAAGACGAACATCGCGCTGGAGGTCAACAGCGACAACGTGCTCATCGACCACACCTGGGTGTGGCGCGGTGACCACGGCGTCGAGGGCTTCACGGACACCGAGCGGTGGAACACCAACACCGGCCGGTACGGCGCCGTCATCAACGGCGACAACGTGACCGCCACCGGCCTCTTCGTGGAGCACTTCCAGCGGTACAACACCGTGTGGAACGGCGAGCGCGGCACGGTGATCCTCTACCAGAACGAGCTGCCTTACGACCCGCCCACGCAGGCCGACTGGATGAACGGCAGCGTGGAGGGGTACGCCGGCTACAAGGTCGGCGACAAGGTCAGGACCCACACCCTCTACGGCGCGGGCGTGTACGTCTTCAACCAGAACAACCCGTCCATCCACACCGAGAACGGCTTCGAGGTGCCGGAGCGGCCGGGCGTCAAGCTGCACCACATCATGACCGTCAACCTCAGCGCCGGGACGATCGACCACGTCGTCAACGGTGTGGGCGAGGCGGCCGACACCACCAAGATCGGCGTCCCCGTGTACATCGCGGAGTACCCGATCCCGTAAGCACCACGCGCACTCCCACGGGCGGGCCGGAGCTCTTGGCTCCGGCCCGCCGCACTACTGGGGGCGGATCGTGACCTCGCTGCCGATCGGGACGAAGCCGACCGCGAGAAACGCGCGCAGCGAGCGGGCGTTGCCCGGTGCCACGCCGGCGAGTACCGGCTCGCCGGCCGGCACCAGCCCGAGAGCGTCGCGCAGCAGGCTCCGGCCCCAGCCGCGCCCCTGGCCCGCCGGGTCGGCCTCGATGCCGAGCTCGGTCCGCCCGGCCAGGCCCACGGCGAGCGTGACCAGGCCGCGCTCGTCGCCGTACACCCGGACGTCGCGGCGCAGGCCCTTGGCGTGCCGTACGCGCGGGTGGCCCTCGACATCGAGGCGGGCCGGCAGGCCAGGAGCGCCGGTGCCGCGCGCGACCAGCGTGGCGTCGATGACGTCGATCCAGCCGGTCGGGCCGGCCAGCCAGCGCAGGAGGTCGGGAGCCATCGATCCGCCGAAGCCGTCCGCGCCGCGAGCCAGTACGGACTCCGGCGGGTGCGCGGTGGCGACGAACGCGTGGCCGGTGAAGGCGACCGAGCAGGCCAGGCCGCCGGGGAGCGGCGGGAGCACCGTGCAGGCCCCGTCGACCGGCGGAAACCGGCCGCCGGCCGCTGCGAGAAGGCAGGTCAACAGCGGATGTACGGTTCTTGCGTCATCGGCACGACTTTTTTCGTCATCCAATCGGCTCTTGTCTCCCCTCGCGTCGCGATTTAACGTCATGGCGGGGTCCCCGGGGAAATCTGGAGCGAAGCGGAGGATTTTCTTGGGGTGCTTCATAACACTCCCGAACTCGCAGAATCGAGCCCGTGCTGATGACCCACAGACGCATGCTGGCACTGCCCGTTGTCTTGACATTGTCCGCGACCGTGTGGGCGGCACCGGCCACCGCGGGCGGCCGCGCCGCCCCCGCGCCGGTCGTGACCCGGGCCGCCCTTGACCCCTCACTGGTCGCCGGCCGCGGCGCCCGCGTCGACTTCCTCGAGCAGGAGGCGGAAAACGCGGCGACCAACGGCGCGGTCATCGGCCCGGATCGCGCGGCGTACACGCTGCCCGCCGAGGCCTCCGGCCGCAAGGCCGTGAAGCTCGCCCCCGGCCAGTACGTGGAGTTCACGCTGCCCGCGGCGGCCAACGCCATCAACGTGCGCTACAGCATCCCGGACGCGCCCAACGGCGGCGGCATCACCGCGCCGCTCGACGTCACGGTCAACGGCAAGGCCACGAAGACCATGACGCTGACCTCGCAGTACGCGTGGCTCTACAACCAGTACCCGTTCACCAACGACCCCAACGCGGACCTGCTGCACCCCGACTGGTGGATCACCGAGTGCTCGTGCGTACCGGCGGCCACGACGCCCACCCCCACGATCACCAAGCCGTTCCGCCCGATGCACTTCTACGACGAGCAGCGGCTGCTGCTCGGCAAGACCTACAAGGCCGGCGACCGCGTGCGGCTCACCGCCCCGGCCCGCACCAACGCCGCCTGGACGGTCATCGACCTGCTCGACTCGCAGCTCGTCGGCCCGCCGCACGTGCGGCTCGTCGCGGCGAACGTGCTGCTCTTCGGCGCCGACCCGACCGGCCGCCGGGAGTCGTCCGACGCGTTCGACCGGGCGATCGCCTTCGCCAAGCGGGCCAAGCTCAAGGTCTACATCCCGCCGGGCACGTACCAGGTCAACCGCCACATCATCGTGGACGACGTGACGATCGAGGGCGCGGGCAGCTGGTACACGATCATCAAGGGCAAGGAGGTCGCGCTCCCCGAGCCGGCGCCGGACCTCTCGGTGCACACGGGCGTGGGCTTCTACGGCAAGTACGTCAAGGACGGTGGCAGCAGCAATGTGCACCTGTCCGGCTTCACGATCGAGGGAGACGTCCGCGAGCGGATCGACACCGACCAGGTAAACGGCATCGGTGGCGCGCTGAGCAACTCCACGATCGACGGCCTCTACATCCGCCACACCAAGGTCGGCCTGTGGTTTGACGGCCCGATGACCAACACGCGCGTCACCAACAACGTGATCGTCGACCAGATCGCCGACGCGCTCAACTTCCACACCGGCGTCACCAACTCGGTCGTGTCCAACAACTTCATCCGCAACACCGGCGACGACGGCCTGGCCATGTGGGCCGAGAAGACGACGAACTCGGGCAACACGTTCGACCACAACACCGTGCAGACGCCCACGCTGGCCAACGGCATCGCCATCTACGGCGGCACCGACAACACCGTGTCGAACAACCTCGTCGCCGACCCGATCCGCGAGGGCAGCGGCATCCACGCCGGCTCGCGCTTCGGCGCCGAGGCGTTCGCCGGCAAGCTGGCCATCACCAACAACACGGTGGTACGCGCGGGCGCGTACGAGCTGAACTGGAACATCGGGCTCGGCGCGATCTGGCTGTACGCGCTCGACAAGAGCATCGCGGCCGATGTGCGGGTGACCGGCGACCACTACCTCGACAGCACGTACAACGCGATCATGCTGGTCAGCGACTGGCCCGTGAAGGATCTGTACTCGATCAGCGGCGTGCAGTTCACGAACATCAGGGTCGACGGCACCGGTACCTCCGTGGTGAGCGCCCGGGTCGCGGGCGGCGCCTCGTTCGAGAACGTGGACGCCCGCAACGTCGGCGCGGTCGGCGTCAACAACTGCGGCTCGTTCCACTTCACCCCGGCCGGCTCCGAGTTTGGCCTGACCGACCTGGGCGGCAACGACGGCGGCGGGGTCACCGGGCCGTGGCTCGCCCCGTGGATCCTGCCCAACACCATCACCTGCGACGACCGCCCGCCGGTCGTGCCGCCGGCGCCACCGTCGCCCTGGTGACGGGCGACAGGTAGTAGCTCGGGAGGGGGCCGCGCCCATGGCACCGCGCGGCCCCTCCCGTCCGTCAGGCCCTCGGCATGAGTGCGACGATGACCGCCGCGCCACCGGCCACCACGATCGCGCCGGCCAGCATCACCGGCTGAAACCCGACGCCGCCACCGAGCATCGTCAGGTACGCGGCCGCCGCTATCCCGCCGCCGATGTGGCTCATCGACTCCAGCAGCGCGGACGCCGTGCCGCGGTCGCCGGCGGCGGCGTTCGTGACGCACTCCTGGTTGAGCCGGACGTAGACCGGGCCCGAGCAGATCCCCCAGAGGACGAGCCACGGCAGGAGCGCGATGACGTCGCCGCCCGCCGTCGCGATCATCGTGAGGGCGAACGCGCACAGCAGCACCGCCGTGGCCACGACCGTGCGGGACGCATACTTGCGCAGCACCCGCGCGGTCAGGGCGGCGCTCACGATGCCGGCGACCAGCACCGGCGAGAGCAGCACGCCCGTACTGGCGGGCGAGAGGCCGCGCTCCTCCTGGAGGCGGAGGCTGCCGACGACGACCAGCGCGGTGTAGCCGGCGCAGTAGGCACCGAACCCGAGCGAGGCGCCGACCATCCGGCGGGAGCGGAGCAGGCTCGGTCGCACCAGCGGGTGCTCCGCCCGGCGCTCGACGAAGACCAGGGCCGCGAAGAGGGCGGCGGCGCCGGCGACCGTGACGATCGCGCGGCCCGTGTGTGCGCCCTCGCCGAGCTGGACGAGTCCGATGAGGAGGGTGACCAGCCCGGTGCTGGCGAGCAGCGCGCCGGTGACATCGAGCCGCTCGCGGTCGCCGTCCCGCCGCGCGTCCCGGGGCAGCAGCGCCGCGCCAGCGGCCACCGCGGCGGCCCCGATCGGCACCGTGACCAGGAAGATCCAGCGCCAGCCGAAGTGCACGGTGATCAGCCCGCCGAGCATCGCACCGGCCAGTCCGGCCGCCCAGGCCGCCGACGCGACGACCGAGAACACCCGGCCGCGCCACGGCTCCTCCGGGAAGACCGTGGCGGCGATGGCCAGGGCCGCGGGGAGCGCGAACGCCGCGGCCACGCCCTGCAGCACCCGCCCGACGAGCAGCACAGCCAGGCCGGGCGCGACGCCGGCCACGAGTCCGGCCACGGTGCTCACGGCGAGGCTCCCGAGCAGCACGCGACGGTGGCCGTACAGGTCGCCGACCCGTCCACCGAGGATCAGGAAGGCGCCGATGCTGACCGAGTAGAGGCTGACCACCCACTGCAGCGCGGCCGGCCCCGCCGAGAGGGCGGTGCCGATCGCCGGCAGCGCGGTCGCCACCGCCAGGCTGTCGAAGAGCACCAGGAACGAGGCGCTGCCCAGCAGCAGCGCCACCGGCCAGGCCCGGAGATCGGACCTGGCCGGTGCGGCCGCGTCGGTGATCACTCACCCTCAATGCCCGAAATGACAGCAGTGAATCATGTGGCGGTGCAGGCCACCGTGGGTACGGCGTTCGTGCCGTTCCACGACCCCAGGAACCCGAAGGCGGTACTGGCACCAGCACCGAGCGACCCGTTGTAGGAGACGTTGCGGGCGGTGACGCTCGTGCCGCTCGCGGTCACGGTCGCGTTCCACGCCTGGCTGACGGTCTGCCCGTTGGCGTACGTCCACGTGACCGCCCAGCCGGTGACCGGTGTGGTGCCGGCCGTGACCCGTACCTCGGCCTGGAAGCCACCTGTCCACTGGCTGGTCACCGCGTACGTGGCGGTGCAGGCCCGGCCACCCGGAGGCGGTGTGCTCGGCGGCGGCGTCGTGGGCGGTGGGGTCGTCGGCGGCGGGGTGGTGGGCGGTGGCGTCGTGGGCGGGGTAGTCGTGCCGCCGCCCCAGCCGCTGGCACTGTCGAGCCAGGACACTCGTTGCGTCAGCCAGTTCCGCATCACCTGTACCTGCCCTTGCCACGTGGCGGCCGTCGGGGTCTGGAAGAAGCTGACGGTGGGCGAGGTGAGGTTGGGCCAGCGCTGGAAGTTTCGCTGCGCGGCGTTGGTGAGCGGGGCCGCGAGCGAGTCGATCCGCGCGTTGAGCGAGGCGTTGGAGAGCACGCCCTGGCGCAGTTGCCGCCAGCGGGCGCGTACCTGGTCGACGAAGGCCGGGTCGCGGAGCAGGATCTGGAACCAGTCGTTCGGCACCGGCTGCCGGGTTTGCTGGTGCTGCCAGCCGGAGGTCTGCGTGTTGTTGAAGAAGCCGCCGACCCCGAAGCTCAGGTCGTAGTCCCACAGCGGGCCGGCCACGATCTTGCCATCCCGGTCCTTGTGGAAGTAGGCGCTGCGGACGTACGAGTCCATCTCGCGGCTCAGCTCGTAGATGATGAGCTGGTTGATGAACGAGCCGACGTCGATCCAAGCCGGATAGCCGGTCTGCGGATCGGTGTATCCCGGACTGTGCAGCAGGTTGTGAAACTGTTGCAGGTGCTGGGTGAGCCACGCCTCCTGCTGCGGCACGAGCGGGTCCGGGTCTTCGACCTCCAGGTAGTTCCAGCAGGTCGCCGCGGCACCGGTGCACTCGAGGATCGGCTCCTCGGCGGCCATCCACTCAAACTTGAAGATGTAGCCACCCGTGATCTTGGGTAGTGCGGTGTCCTCCTCGTCCAGCTGCTTGAGGTCGAGGCGGTCCTTGGAGTTCTTGATCGTCTCGACGATCATGTAGACGCCCATGTAGTCGGCGGAGCTGAGCGGGCTGGCGTCCGTGTTGAGGTAGAACTCGGCGAACGCGAACCTGGGCGCGTGGATGCCCATGTCCCGGCCGAGGCCGTAGACGAAGGCGTCCCGGATCAGGGCCTTGTCGGTGAACGGTCCACGTAGGACCCAGTCGGAGTCGGCCGGCATGCCGAGCACCGGCCAGTCGGCGTCGTCGCCCTGGTTGTCCCGGAACTCCAGCCGGTACGGCGTCTTCTCGAACGTCGCCGACGAGTTTCCGCGGAGCCGGACACCGGAGCGGGTGGCCACGGCCGGCGCCTCGCCGAGTGACGTGGCGGCGCCGGCGGACGCGCCGAAGACCATGGTGGCCGCGTCCACATACTCGCGGCCCGGCCGGCCGGCGCCGTACGCGTCGACCACGATCAGCGGCAGATCGTGGTTGGCGTCGACGGAGCGGGCGACATAGAGCGCCGTGCCCGGCTCACCGGACGCGGCGCCCGCTACGAAGGCCTGCGCCCGCAGCTGCGTCGTCGCGGTGAAGCGGAGCGGCGCGCTGTAGAGGGTCGAGGACGCGCTCGGCGGCTGGCCGTTCGTCGTGTACCGGATCTGCGCGCCGCTCACCGCTGTACTGAGTGAGACGGAGACCTCGGTGCGGAACGTGCCGCTCGGCACCGAGAAGGTGATGTCGCCGGTGAGGTCGGCCTGCGCGGCAGCCTGTGCGGCACTGTCCACCGCGGAGACGGCGGCTGCCGCCGGCGCGTCCGGTGTGGCACGGCTGGTGCCGGCGCGGGCGGGCTGGGTGATGCCGGCGACGAGGATCGCGACGGCGGCGACGGCTACCGAACGGACGGCTGTGCGCACGGGAGCTCCTTCCAGGGCCAGATGTGGTCCGCTCCCGGCGTCGGGACCGACCGGTGGGTGGGGGTGAAGTGACGGCGCAGCAGTCGCCGCCAGGACGGTGCCGGCAGCTCGGTGCGGAGCGCGGCCAGCGCGGTCGCGTACTTGGAGATCCGCGTGGGGCGGATGCCGAGCCGCCAGAGCGATCGGTCCACGGCGGAGGCGGCGGCGCTGGATTTGGTCTCCACCACGGCGAGGTGCGGCAGGTGCAGGGCGTGGTGCTCGTCGTACCAGGCCAGATCCGTGTCGATCGTGACGCGGCTCGCGGTGGCGGGCAGGTAGAGCGTGCTGCGCCGGTACCGGCTGACCAGCGTGGGCAGGAAGGTGGCGGCGCGGTGGCCGACCAGCACCTCTTCGACGAACCCCCGGCCGGGGTCCAAAGTGGTCCGATGCTCGTGCAGGTACGGTGCCCGGTGCTTTACCGTGCTCCCGCGCGCCCCGGGCACCTTGACCTCCAGCCAGCACTGGTCGGAGTCGACGTACGTCCGGGTGCGCAGCTTGAACCGCCGGCGCCGCCCGTACGCGGTGAGCCGGTAGCTGGTGAGATCCGGGGTGTCGAAGTAGAGCGTCTCGTACGTGAAGGTCCGCAGGCCGCCGATCTCCAGCACCTCGGTGCTCGGATCGAGGCTCGCGAGCAGGTGATCCACCGCCGTCCGTGGCACCACGTACTTGCGGTCGACCCGGGTCTGGAGCGCGGCGCGGTCCAGCAGGTCGTCCAGCCCGATCGGGTTGAGGCCGGCGAGCGGGGGGCTCACCGGTGCCCCGCCAGCTGCGGTGCGGAGCTGGTGCCCGCGCCGGCGCCATGTGCGCCGGGCAGGTACCGGACGCTCACCACTGTGGTGTCCTCGACGAGGTCGACACGCTGCACGGTCGTCGAGTGCACCCGGGCGCCGAGCAGCTGCTCCAGCTGCGCCACGAGCGCGACCTGGTCGATGATGGCGGAGTCGAGCACCACGACCTGGTTGCGGTAGCCCCGGAACAGGCGGGGGTGGTCACCTGCGTAGATAACGATGAGGATCAGGGCCATCAGCACCGCGTTCCGCCACAGCGGATCGGTGTCGAGCGCGCCGAGCAGGCCGAGCGCCAGGGCGGAGAAGTAGTAGGCGACCTCGTGCTGGTCGAGTTCGGTAGAGCGCAACCGGATGATCGAGAGCACGCCGAAGAGCGCCATGCCGAGCCCCAGGCCGGTGCCCGCGGTGCTGACGCTCAGCGCGCTGGCGACGGCCAGCACACCCACGTTGACACCCAGGTAAGCGACCAGGAGGTCGCGCCGACGATGCCGCGGGAAGTAGAGCCCGAACACGAGCAGGCTTACCGCGACGATGTCGGCTGCGAACAGGATGAGCTGCGTCATGGGCCGATGTCCTCCTGGATGTCCGTCCGACGTCAGGCCGCGCGACACCCGGTGCCCAGGTCGGTCCGCATCTCGTGCATCGCGAGGCGGCAGCGGCAACATTGCCGTTACCGTCCGGCCATCTGAGGGCCATGGAACGTTCGCTATAGTTATCGGAACTCTTCCGGAAGGTTAACCGCAGGTATAGATAAATGTCAATCTATATCTAGACTTGAGGTGGGGGCCCGGCGTCCCGCGCTCGGAGATGCTCATGGGGACAGCGCCTTAAGGCCTGCGGGCGATACCGTGTGCGCACCAAACCCTTATCGCACCGGGAGCCCGCAATGTCCGAGCTGCCGCCCTATCCACAGCCGGCGCCACCCGGGCCCGAGGGACAGCCCACCCCGGCGCCGTACGCGGGGCCGTGGGTGCAGCCGCAGCCCTCGCCGTGGGGGTCGCTGACCGCGTACCCCGAGGATCCTTTGATCAGTCCGGACTACAGCGGGTGGTGGCGGCGTGGGGTGAGCCTCGCCAAGCTGGCCTGGCGGCAGATCCTCGTGCTGCAGGCGATCGTGGGCGTGCTCACCTTCACGGTGCAGACCGTGGCCGCGACCTGGCAGTCGTTCGCGTTGCGCGACATCGACCGGGCCACGGCGGCGGGCCAGGATCCGGATCTTGGCTCGATCGTCGCCGGCACCGGGCTCGTGCTCGTCGCTTCGCTCGTCGTCGCGCTGGTGGGGATGGTCGCCACGCTCGCGGCCGTGCGCATCGTCGTCGAGGCGGCGACCGGCGGCCAGCCGGACCTCGGGGCCGCGCTGGGCGGTGCCGTCCGCCGGCTGTTTCCGTTGCTGGGCTGGGGCATCCTCAGCGGCCTGCTCGTCGTCGTCGGTCTCTGCGCCTGCCTGGTGCCGGGCCTCTACTTCGTGGCCGTCCTTCTCGTGCTGGCACCGGTGGTGGCGCTCGAGCGGGGTAACGCCATCGGCCGCTGCTTCAAGCTCTTCCACGGCGACCTCGGCGCCTCGGTAGCGCGTACGGCCACGATCCTCGGGATGGTCGTCGGCGTGTCGGTCGTGGGTGGGATCATCACCGGGATCGCCAGCCTCGCCGCCCCGCCGGAGACCGCCTCGACCGGTGCGTTCGTCGCCTCGGCGGCCGTGAGCTCCGGGTTCGGCGTCGTCATCGGCGGGGCGCTGCGCATCCTCATCGACCCGCTGACCGTCGCGGCGTACGCGGACATGCGCGCCAGGATCGAGCCGCTGTCGACCGGCATGCTCGTGCAGGAGCTCGGCATCCGAGGTGCGGCATGAGCGGTGGAGTGGGAAGCCTGAGCGGGGTGGCACTGGAGTGCCCGGACCCCGCCGCGCTCGCCGAGTTCTACAGCGGTGTCACGGGCTGGCCGATCGTCTTCGCCGACCCAGACTGGTACTCCGTCGGGGAGAGCCCGGACGCGGACCTGCACCTCTCGTTTCAGCGCTCACCCGGCTACCAGCCGCCCACCTGGCCCGACCCGGCCTCCTCGATGCAGCTGCACCTGCACTTCCGGGTCGCGGACCTGGACGCGGCCGAGGAGGCGGTGCTCCGGCTCGGCGCCACGAAGCTCGACCACGGC
>Ga0272482_10000441_pt1 | contig 12899 bp, 12 predicted proteins | sample RVTome_8_FD_192427 | JGI IMG/M metagenome (GOLD analysis project Ga0272482, IMG submission 192427) | Soil microbial communities from uranium-contaminated site in the Upper Colorado River Basin, Wyoming, United States - RVT160D0 (version 2) ...
CGCGGTCGGCAAGCCGCTACGGGAGGTCCGGACCTTCGCCGAGTACGAGGCCTGGTACCCGGCGTTCGCCGAGGCGGGGCTGGTCGTCCCGACGTGGCCCGTCGAGTACGGCGGCCTCGACCTGCCGCCCGCCACGGCCCGGGCCGTCGAACAGGTGCTGGCGCCGTACGGCCTGGGGCGGCTCAACCCGCTGGGCCTCAACCTGTGCGCCCCGGCGCTGTTCGCCCACGGCAACGAGGAGCAGCGGCTGCGGTTCCTGCCCCGGATCGTCGACAACACCGAGAAGTGGTGCCAGCTGTTCAGCGAGCCGGGCGCCGGGTCCGACCTGGCGTCGCTGGCCATGCGGGCCGAGCGCGACGGCGACGGGTGGGTGCTCACCGGCCAGAAGGTGTGGACGACCTGGGCCCACGTGTCCGACTTCGGGGTGTGCCTGGCCCGCACCGACCCCGACGCCCCCAAGCGCAAGGGCATCACCTACTTCCTGGTCGACCTGCACGCGGCGGGCGTCGACGTACGGCCGCTGCGCCACGTCACCGGCGAGGTCGACTTCAACGAGGTGTTCCTCGACGCCGTCCGGGTCCCGGACGCCCATCGGGTGGGCGAGCCGGGGGAGGGGTGGAAGGTGGCCGGCGCCACGCTGTCGGGCGAGCGCCAGATGGTGTCGGGCGCCGGGTCCGGGGGCGTCGACCGCATCGGCGGCTCCGGGGCCGACGCCCTGCTGCGCCCGGGGATCGCGGCGCCCGCCCTCCGCCACCGGGTCGTGGCGCTGTGGGCCGAGGAGCGGATCCGGGCCTGGACCAACCGGCGGCTGCGGGGCGGGCCGCTCACGTCGCTGGGCAAGGTGCACCAGGGCGACCTCAACCAGCGGATCCAGCTGGCGGCCGTCGACGCCCTCGGCGCCCACGCCCTGGCCTGGGAGGGCGACGGCCTCGACCGCACGGTGAAGGGCATGCTCCGCAGCCGGGCCAACACCATCGAGGGAGGCACCACCGAGGTGAACAAGAACGTGATCGGCGAGCGGGTGCTGGGCCTCCCCCGGGAGCCCGACCCCTGGTCGGGGGCCGCCTGGAAGGACGTCCCGCGGTCATGACCGACCCGAAGTCGCGTGTCAGCGGGCGCGATGGCAGCCACGAGCCACGCCGTTTCGTCACCCTCGACGTGTGGCGGGACGGGCACGTCGGCTGGCTGGTGTTCGACCGGCCCGACCGGGGCAACGCCATGGACGCCACGATGCTGGCCGAGCTGGAGGCGGCGTGGCGGGAGCTCGACGCCGACCCCGAGGTGCGGGTGATCGTCAACACCGGCAACGGGCCGGCGTTCCAGACCGGCCTCGACGTCGCCCAGCTGGCGCAGGACAGGGAGGCGCTGCGGGAGCAGTCCCGGCGCACCAGGCGGGCCGAGCTCAAGCTCACCGCCTGGCACAACCAGGTGTGGAAGCCGGTGGTCGCCGCCGTCAACGGCACCTGCGCCGGCGGCGGCCTGCACTTCGTGGCCGACGCCGACGTCGTGATCGCCGTCGGCGACGCCACGTTCCTCGACCCCCACGTGTCGATCGGCCAGGTCAGCGCCTACGAGGTGATCGGCCTGGCCCGGAAGTCGCCGATGGAGGCGGTCGTCCGGATGGCGTTCACCGGCCGGCACGAGCGGCTCACGGCCGAGCGGGCCCGGCAGCTGGGCGTCCTGTCCGAGGTCGTCGACCCGGCCGCGCTGCGCGACCGGGCCGCCGAGCTGGCCGGGCTCATCGCCCGCAACAGCCCGGCCGCCATGGCCGCCACCAAGCGGGCCCTGTGGGGCGCCCTCGAGGTGGGCCTCACCGAGGCCTGCCGGCGCGGGGCGCAGGAGCTGATGGGCATGTGGGGCCACCCCGACCAGGCGGAGGGCCCCGCGGCGTGGGCCGAGAGGAGGGAGCCCCGGTGGGCAACTACGACCACCTGATCGTCGAGCGGCACGGGCCGGTGGGGTGGCTGATCAACGACCGGCCCGACCAGCTCAACGCCATGAACGCCCGGATGCGCGACGAGTTCGCCGACGCCTGGAAGGAGCTCGACGCCGACCCGGCGGTGCGGGTGATCGTCCACACCGGCAACGGGCGGGCGTTCCAGACCGGGGTCGACGTGTCCGAGATCGCCAGCGACGGCGTCGGCATGCAGCGCTACCGCCAGAGCATGGAGGACTTCGACGTCCACTTCACCGCCTGGCACCAGGAGGTGTGGAAGCCGGTGATCACCGCCGTGAACGGCATCTGCGCCGGGGGCGGGTTCCACTGGGTGGCCGACGCCGACATCGTGATCTGCGCGTCCGACTCCCAGTTCTTCGACCCCCACGTGTCGATCGGGCAGGTGGTGTCGATCGAGGCCATCGGGCTGATGCGCAAGATCCCCGTGGAGGCGGTGATGCGGATGGCGTTCGTCGGCCGCCACGAGCGGATGTCGGCGCCGCGGGCCTACGAGCTGGGCATGGTGTCCGAGGTGGTCGACCCGCCCGAGCAGCTGCGGGAACGGGCCCAGGCGCTGGGCGAGACCATCGCCCGCAACAGCCCGGCCGCCCTGGCCGCCACCAAGCGGGCGCTCATGGGGGCCCTGGAGCTGGGGCTCACCGACGCCTGCAAGGCCGGGGCGGGGGAGCTGGTGTCGCTGTGGGGCCACCCCGACCAGGCTGAGGGCCCCGCCGCGTGGGCCGAGAAGCGCGACCCCGACTGGGTGCCCCCGACATGATCGAAATTTTGTACGGAATGGCTGCCATGCGTACCTCAGGGTCAAAGTTTCGAGTCGCTGGGCGCCGGCGCGGGGCAGGCCGGCGATGAATCTCGCCGACACGCCCGAGGAAGCCCGGTTCCGGGGTGAGCTGCGCGCATGGCTCGCCGAGGTGCTGTCCAAGCTGCCGCCGCCCCCGCCGCCCGACGACTGGCCCGCCCGCCGGGCCCACGACCTGGGCTGGCAGCGCACGCTGTTCGACGCCGGGTACGCCGGCATCTCGTGGCCGACCGAGCACGGCGGCCGGGGCGCCTCGCCCACCGAGGAGCTCATCTTCCTGGAGGAGACCGAGCGGGCCGGCGCCCCCTACGTGGGCTGCGCCTTCGTCGCCCTGCTGCACGCCGGCCCGACCATCGCCGCCGAGGGATCGCCCGAGCAGCGGGCCCGCTACCTGCCGCCGATCCTGCGGGGCGACGCCGCCTGGTGCCAGGGGTTCAGCGAGCCCGATGCCGGCTCCGACCTGGCGTCGCTGTCGACCCGGGCCTTCCGCGACGGCGACGACTACGTGGTGACCGGCCACAAGATCTGGACGTCGCACGCCCAGGTGGCCGACCACTGCGAGCTGCTGGTCAGGACGGATGCCGACGCCCCCAAGCACCGGGGCATCACCTGGCTGGTGATGGACATGGACTCGCCGGGCATCGAGCTGCAGCCCCTGAAGACGCTGACCGGCGTGAGCGAGTTCAACGAGATGTTCCTCGACGAGGTGCGCATCCCGGTGAACCACCGTGTCGGCGCCGAGAACGACGGTTGGCGGGTGGCGATGGTGACGTTCAGCTTCGAGCGGGGCACGGCGTTCGTGTCGGAACTGCTGGCGTCGATGCGGCTGGCCGACGACCTGCGGGCCATGGCCGGTCCGGCGTTCGGGCCCGAGCTCGACGTGGTGCGGGCCGAGCTCGACGCCCAATGGGCGCTCACCAAGCGGAACGTGTCGAAGGCGGCCCGGGAGGGCGGCGTCGGCGTGGGCGGCTCGGTGTTCAAGCTGGCCTACCACCGCACCCGGGTGCGGCTGGGCGACATCGCCATGCGGGTGCTGGGCCGGGCCGGCCTGATGTTCGACGACCCGCTGGGCCTGTCACCCGCCGGCCTCGACCACGTCGAGCAGCGCCTCTACGCCCTGTCCCTCTCGATCGCCGCCGGCACCGAGCAGATCCAACGCAACATCGTCGGCGAACGCCTCCTCGGCCTCCCGAAGGAACGCTGACGATGGCTCGACCCGGTACGAAGCTGCCCTCGATACGGGAGCGGGCTTTGCTCCCGTATCGGGGGCAGGTTCGGCGCAAGCCAGGAGAACGTTGATGGACCTGGAACCGACCGAGGACCAGCTGGCCCTGGTGGGGGAGCTACGTCGTTTCCTGACCGCCCGGGTCCCCACGCCGGCGCTGGCGTCACCGGAGCTGTGGTCCGAGCTGGTCGAGATGGGGGTCTTCACGCTCCCGGTCTCCGAGGCCGCCGGCGGTGTCGGCCTCGGCTGGGCCGAGGCGGCGTTGGCCTTCCAGGAACTGGGCCGCTCCGGGGTCGCCGGCCCCTTCGTCGCTACCGCCGCCGCCTCCGGCCTCCGCCTGGCTGCGGGGGTCACGGGCCTCGTGGCTCTCACCGAACCTGCCCCCGAAAGAGGGAGCTTGCTCCCTCTTTCGAGGGCAGCTTCGACGGTGGTGGAGCACCTCGACCACTTGGCGTCGTTGCTCGTCATCGACGAGGCAGGCGTTCGTCGGGTCGGCGTGCCGGAAGGTCGGGCCGTCGAACGGCCGCTCGATCCGCTGACACCGGTCCACCTCGTCGACGAACTGCCGCTCGGCGAGGTGGTGGGCGACGTCGAGGCAGCTAGGACGTTGGTCCTCCACGCCACGCTGCTGGCCGCTGCGCAGCAGGTCGGCCTGGGGTACGCGGCCCTGGACCGGGCCACGGCCTACGCCAAGGAGCGGCAGCAGTTCGGGCGGCCGATCGGGTCGTTCCAGGCGGTGAAGCACCTGCTGGCCGACGCCGTGGTGGGCCTGGAGGTGGCCCGGGCCGCGGTCGACGCCGCGGCGGTCACCGTCGACGAGGGCGGCGACGTCGACCGGGCGGTCACCTCGGCCCGGATCGTCGCCTCCGACGCCGCGGCCACGGCCACCCGGGCCGCGGTCCAGGTCCACGGGGGCATGGGCTACACGTGGGAGCTGCCCCTGCACCTCTACCTGAAGCGGGTCCTGGTCCTCGACCAGACACCGACCCTCGCCCCGGAGGCCCTACACCCCGCCTGACCCGTCGAGGACGTGCCCGACCGACCCCCCGTCGAGGTCCAGGACGGTGAGGATCGGTATCGCCCGCTCCTGCGGCACCGTCGACGGCGACAGGGTCGTGGTCATCGCCGGACCGTACCGCCCGGGCCGGCGGGAGCGGTCAGGCCACCACGCCGTCGGCACGGAGCTGCGCCACCTCGTCGGGGTCGAGGCCCAGCTCCTGGCCCAGGATCTCGTCGGTGTGCTCGCCCAGCCACGGGACCCGGGTCTCGGGGCCCTGGGCGACGCCGCTGATCTTCACCGGGTTGCCGGGGATCAGCACCGGCTGCTCGACGCCGTCGGGTCGGGGCATCTCCACCAGCATGTCGCGCCGCTCCTGGTGGGGGTCGGCGACCAGCTCCTCGTCGGTGAGGCAGGGCCCGGCGGTGATGCCGGCCCGGCCCAGCTCGTCGCAGACGTCCATCCGGGTCCGGCCGCCGGCCCAGGTCTCGACCGCCGGGCGCAGGACGTCCTCGAGGTGCGCCACCCAGCCTTCGCGGGTGGCGAGCCGCTCGTCGTCGACGAGGTCGGGCCGGCCGATGAGCACCAGCAGCGCCCGGAACTGGGGCTCCCGCCCCACCTGGAGCACGAACCAGCCGTCGGCGGCCCGGAATCCGTCGAAGATCGTGGCCGGGCGCTGGCGCCCGCGGAGCCCCAGCGACCAGTAGTTCGACACGATGTCGGTCATGGCCACCACGGCGTCGAGCATGGCGATGTCGACCCGCTGGGGCTGGCCGGTGCGGTCGCGCTGGCGGAGGGCGGCGAGCAGGCCGATGGTGGCGAAGAGGGCGGCGCCGATGTCGCCCAGCGCGCCGACGGGGGCGACGACCGGGGGCTCGTCGTCGCGTCGGGTCCGCTCGTAGATGCCGGACATGGCCTCGATGATCGGGGCGTAGGCCGGCCAGGCCCGGTAGGGCGAGTCGCCCTCCTGCCCGAAGCCCGACACCGAGGCGTAGACGACGGTCGGGTGGGCGGCCACGAGGTCGTCCCAGCCGAGGCCGAGGCGGTCGGCGCCGCCGGCCTTGAAGTTCTCGCCGAACACGTCGAACCGGGGGGCCAGGGCCAGGACCAGCTCGCGGCCCCGGTCGGTCTTGAGGTCGACGCAGATGCTGCGCTTGCCCAGGTTGTTGCGCAGGAACGTGGCGCCCACCGGCCGGCCCTCGGGGTCGGCCATGGCCGGCGTCGAAGAGCGGCCCAGGTCGCCGCCGGCCGGCGACTCGATCTTCACCACGTCGGCGCCGAGGCGCCCCAGGAGCTGGGTGGCGAAGGGGAGGGCCTGCATCTGCTCGACGGCGAGGATCCGGACGCCGTCGAGGGGCTTGCCCAGCGGGAGGGCTGCGGAGTTGGCGACGTCACCGAGCTGCATCTGATATGAACGTACAGAGAAATGAACCGTCGTTCAAAGTGGGGGAGGGGGGAACCACGTGACCGGACCGGACGTTGTCTACGGCGAACCCCTCCACGGGGTCGCCGTGATCGAGGTTCCCGCCGACCTCGCCCCGCTCCTGGCCGAGGCCCACCGCCGCCTGCGGGGCCGCCCGGCCGGGGTCCACACCGGCGACGGGGTGGTGGCCGACCCGCCGCCCCCGCCCGAGCGCTGGCTCGCCCCGCCCGACGAGGTGGTGGAGGCCCTGCGCGCCGCTGAGCGGCCGGCCGTGCTGGCCGGGCCCGGGGTGGTGCTCGACGACGCCGTCCCCGGCCTCCACGCCCTGGCCGCGGCCGGCAGCCTCGGGGTGCTCAACACCTGGGGCGCCAAGGGCGTGTTCGACTGGCGGAGCCGCCACCACCTGGCCACGGTCGGCCTCCAGGCCCTCGACTTCGCCCGGGGTGGCCTGGCCGACGCCGACCTGATCGTCGCCACCGGCGTCGACCCCCGGGAGGCGCAGGCCGACTGGCGGCTGGCGCCGGTGGTCGAGGTCGCCCCCGCGATGCTGGGCCCGCTGGCCGAGGCGTGGGGCCGGCCCCGCCACGAGATCACCGTGCCGCCGCTGCGGGCCGACCTGGCCCGCGTCACCCAGGCCGGCTGGGCCGTCGAGGCCGGGCCGCTGCCACCCACCCGGGTCACCCGTCACTACGGCGAGGTGCTGGGCGCCACCGGCGTCGTGGCCGCCGATCCCGGTGTCGCCGGCTACTGGGTGGCCCGCACGTTCCCCACGAGCGGTCTGGGCGGCGCCCTGGTGCCGGCCGACCCCGCGGCCGCCGGGTTCGCCATCGCCTGCGTGATCGTGGCCGGGCTGTTCGACCGGGCGCGCCCGGTGCTGGCCGTGGTCGACGAGCTGGGTGAGGTGCACGAGCGCCTGCTCGAGGTGGCCGGCCGGCTGGGCCTGCCGGTGCCGGTCGAGGTGTGGCGCCCCGACGGCGACGCGCTCGACGCGCCCGCCCACCGGCGGCGGCTGGAGCGCCTGGTGGCGGGCGGCGGGTGGAGCTCGCTGGCCACCGACCCCCGCCAGCTCGACGAGATGGTGGCGGTCGCCGGCCCGATCGTGGCGTGGACGACCTGAGGACGAGGCCGAGGCCGGACCGGGACGAGGCCGAGGCCGGACCGGGACGAGGCCGGCGACGTGGACGACGAGAGGACGAGGAGGGGGACGTGCAGGATCTGAACGGCAAGGTCGCGGTGGTCACCGGCGGGGCCGGGGGCATCGGGCGGGCGCTGGTCGAGCGGTTCGTGGCCGAGGGCCTGCGGGTGGTGGTGGCCGACGTGGAGGTCGGCGCCCTCGAGGCCACGGTGGCGGAGCTGCGGTCGGGCGGGGCGGACGTGACCGGCGTCGTCACCGACGTGACGTCGCCCGAGTCGGTCGAGGCCCTGGCCGACGCGGCCTACGCCGCCTACGGGGCCGTCCACGTGCTGTGCAACAACGCCGGCGTCGGCCCGCCCGGCGGGCTGGTGTGGGAGACGACGCCCAACGACTGGCGCTGGACGTTCGGCGTCAACGTGTTCGGTGTCGCCCACGGCGTCCAGGCCTTCGTGCCCCGGATGCTGGCGGCGGGGGAGGAGGGCCTGGTGATCAACACCTCGTCGCCCGACGGGCCCATCGCCCCCATGCCCCAGGCGTCGGTGTACGCGGCGACGAAGTGCGCGGTCACCTGCCTCACCGAGTGCCTGGCCGCCCAGCTGGAGGCCGAGGGTACCTGCCTGCGGGCCGCGGTCTTCTACCCGTCGGGGAAGGGGCTGCTCGACACCGGGCTGTGGACCTCCGACCGCAACCGCCCGGCCGGCCTGGCCCGGGAGCGCCCCCGGTCGACGCCGGCGATGACGGTGGCCGCGCTGCGCGACCAGGGCGTGCCGGTACAGCCCCTGGACGAGCTGGCCGACCTGGTGGTCGACGGCATCCGGGACGGCCGGTTCGTGATGGTCCTCGACCCCGAGCGCCACGCCGGGACGCTCCGGGACCGGGCCGCCCGGTTCGGCGGCCTCGGCAACCCGACCGAGGTCCACACCCTGGGCGGAGGCATCCCCGAGCACCTCGACGCCGGGGGCTTCTACGTCGAACCGACGCTGCTCGCCGGCGTGGCCGAGGACGCCACCGGCGCCCAGGAGGAGATCTTCGGGCCGGTGCTGGTGGTGCAGGCCCACGACGGCGACGACGACGCCGTCCGGGTCGCCAACCACTCGACCTACGGGCTGTCCGGGGCCGTGCACGGGTCGCCGGAGCGGGCCCGGGCCGTCGCCCGCCGCATCCGCACCGGCACGGTCGCCGTCAACAACGGCGTCTACCTGGCCCCCGACGTGCCCTTCGGCGGCTACAAGCACAGCGGCGTCGGGCGGGAGATGGGCCTGGCCGGCTTCGAGGAGTACCTGGAGATCAAGGCCATCGCCGACGGCTCCTCCGACGCGACCGGCACCGGGGGTGCCCGATGACGGCCGAGGTGTGGCTGAGCGGTGACCAGGACACCGTCCTCGACCTGCTGCGGCGGCGCCTCGACCACGACCCCGAAGGCGAGTACCTCGACGTCTGCGGCACCAAGGTCAGCGCCGCCGACGTGGCGCAGGCCGCCACGCGGATCGCCGGGGCCCTGGCGGGGTTCGGGGTCGCCCCGGGCGACCGGGTGGCCACCCTGGTCGAGAACTCGGCCGAGGCCATGCTGGCCTGGTGGGGGATCGTGGCCGGCGGCATGGTCGCCGTCCCGGTCAACACCGCCTACAAGGGCGACTACCTGCGCCACCAGCTGGTCGACTCCGGCGCCCGGGTGCTGATCGTCGAGGCGTCCCTGGCCGACCGGGCCGAGCGGGTGGTCGACGGCATCGACGGCCTCGAGCACCTGGTGGTGATCGGCGACGCCGCCCCGGCCGTGACCGTCGCCACCCACGCCTGGGACGAGCTGCTGGCCGCCGACCCGGTCCCGCTGTCCGAGACGGTGCGACCGGCCGACCTCGCCACCTTCATCTACACCGGCGGCACCACCGGCCCGTCCAAGGGCTGCATGCTCAGCCACAGCTACCACGGCACCCTGTCCCGCCAGATCGGCCTGTGCTGGCGGCGTACCGCGGAGGACGTGGTGTGGACCCCGCTGCCGCTGTTCCACTTCAACGCCATCGTCACCGCCGTGCTGGGGCCGCTGGTCTACGGCGGGCGGGCGGCGATCTACCGGCGGTTCTCGGTGTCGAACTTCTGGCGGGAGATGAACCGGACGGGCGCCACCATCACCTCGACGCTGGGGACCATGGCCTACCTGCTGGCCAACGACGTCGACCGGCCCGAGCAGCCCCGGTCGGGCGAGCCCGGGGCCAACACCACGCTGCGGCTCCTGGGGGCGGCGCCGCTGCCGGTGCAGATCGACCGCACGATCCGCGATCGCTTCGGGATCGACACCTTCTCCGGCGCCTACGGGGTGACCGAGGCGTCGCTCATCTCGTGGCAGCCGCCGGGCGTCGAGAACCGGCCCGACGCCGCCGGGGTGGTCAACGACGAGTACTTCGACGTCCGCATCTTCGACGACGACGACCACGAGCTGCCCCGCGGCTCCGACGGCGAGATCGTGGTGCGCCCCAAGCGGCCCCACACGATGTTCGAGGGCTACTGGGGCCGTCCCGACGCCACCGTCGCCACGTCGAGGAACTGGTGGTACCACACCGGCGACATCGGCCGGATCGACGAGGACGGCTACCTGTACTTCGTCGACCGCAAGGCCGACTACCTGCGCCGCCGGGGCGAGAACATCTCGTCGTTCGAGGTGGAGCGGATCGTGATGCGGCACCCGGGGTTGGCCGACGTCGCCGTCCACGCCGTGCCGTCCGAGCTCACCGAGGACGACCTCAAGCTCACCGCCACCCCCAGGGAGGGCGCCACCGTCACCGAGGAGGAGCTCTTCCGCTGGTGCATCGACGAGCTCCCCTACTTCGCCCTCCCCCGCTACATCGAGCTCCGCCCGGTGCTGCCCCGCAGCCCCGTCGGCCGAGTCCTCAAACGCGACCTCCGCGAGGAGCCCCGCACCGACACCTGGTGGGACGCCGACACCAGTGGCATCACCTACGAAAAGCGCTGACCCCACCAGCCCCGAGGTCAGCTTCCAACCAGGCCACTTCGTCCGCGCTCAGCGGCCGAGACAGGTCTGCCCCAGCCGATCCAGACGTGCAGCTCTGTCGACATCGGCTGTCGCCTCGGGCCGGTGGTCCCTGCCGAAGCCCTCGGCGAGCAACTCGTCGCATTCCTCGGCCGATCGGCCGGATGTCGAAGCGTCGATGCCCACGAAGCCAGGTCTTTCGGTCACGTAGCGAAAGGTAGGTCGACAGGTCGTCCGGTCCAGCGGTTTCCGACCGGCAACGCTGCGCCGCCCTCGTGATATCATGCGCTATCACGAGAGGAGGAGTGATGGCTGACCTGCTGATCAGAGACATCCCCGACGAGGTCGTGGCCGCGATCGACGCCAAGGCGAGGCGGATCGGTGTGTCGCGGTCCGAGTTCGTCCGGCGGACGCTGGCTCGAGAGAACACGACGTCCTCGGGTGCTGTGACGGCCGACGACCTGGTGCGGTTCTCCGGGAGGTTCGCCGACCTCGCCGACGAAGAGGTCATGCGGCGGGCCTGGGAATGACGGAGTGGCTCATCGACAAGTCGGCGCTCGTGCGGCTCGGGGTGAGCATCGAGCCTGACGAGTGGGCTGCTCGGATCGAGCGCGGCCTGGTCCGGATCGCCACGGTGACGCTGCTGGAGGTCGGCTTCTCGGCCCGGTCCGGCAAGGAGCTCCAACAAGGTCTCGAGGAACCGCCCCTCGCCAAGATGCCGGTCCAGTTCCTGACGCCGACCATCGAGGAGCGGGCGGTCTCGTTGCAGCGAGTCCTCGCCGAGCGGGGCCACCACCGGGCGGCGTCGGTGCCCGACCTGCTCGTCGCCGCGGCGGCTGAGCTGGCCGGGCTGACCCTCCTCCACGTCGACAAGGACTTCGAGCTGATCGGTGCCGTGACCGGCCAGGACCTGGAACGGCTGACGGTGGCCTAGGCGGTGGCTTGGCGGGTGATGGTGGCGAGGTCGACGCCGGTGTTGGTGATCTCGAAGCGGCCCTGGTGCATGGAGCGGACGGTGACGTCGTGGCCGGCGGCCTTGGCCCGGAGGGCGCCGACGGTGGCCTCGGCCTTGGGGATGTGGGCGAAGGGGTCGTAGGAGTACCAGCGCAGGGCGTTCTGGTAGCTGATCTTGTCGAGCTCGTCGTCGGGCACGTCGGCGGCCACCTCGGCCAGCTCCTCGGGGGCGTGGGGCCACGACGAGTCGGAGTGCGGGTAGTCGAGCTCCCAGCTGATGTTGTCGATCCCGATCAGGTGGCGCAGCTGGACGCCGACCGGGTCGGAGATGAAGCACGTGAGGAAGTGGTCGCGGAAGACCTCGCTGGGGAGCCGGTCGCCGAAGTCCTGGCCGGTCCACCGGTGGTGCATGTCGTAGGTGCGGTCGAGCCGGTCGAGGAAGTAGGGGATCCAGCCGGTGCCGCCCTCGGACAGGGCGATCTTGATGGTCGGGTACTGCTTGATCACCCGCGACCAGATGAGGTCGGCGGCGGCCGAGCAGATGTTCATCGGCTGCAGCGTGATCAGCACGTCCATCGGGGCGTCGGGGGCGGTGAAGGCCAGCTTCCCCGACGAGCCCAGGTGGATCGACATGACGGTGTCGGTGTCGACCAGCGCCTGCCACAACGGGTCCCAGTGCTCGTTGTGGAACGACGGGTAGCCGAGCGTGGCCGGGTTCTCGGTGAACGTGACCGAGTGGACGCCCTTGGCCGACAGCCGGCGGACCTCGGCGGCGGCCAGCTCGGCGTCCCACAGCACCGGGAGCCCCATGGGGATGAAGCGGCCGGGGGCGGCGCCGCACCACTCGTCGACGTGCCAGTCGTTGTAGGCCTGCAGGACGGCGAGGGCCAGATCCTTGTCGTCAGCGGCGGCGAACAGCCGGCCGGAGAAGCCGGGGAACGACGGGAAGCACATCGAGCCGAGGATCCCACCGGCGTCCATGTCCTTCACCCGCTCGGCGATGTCCCAGCAGCCGGGGCGCATCTCGTCGAACGCCGTGGGCTCTATGCCGTACTCCTCCTTGGGGCGGCCGGCCACGGCGTTCAGCCCGATGTTGGGGATCTCCGACCCGTTGAACACCCACACGTCGCTGCCGTCGTCCTTGCGGACCACCTTGGGCGCCTGGTCCTTGAACCGGGCGGGGATGTGCCCGTCGAACAGGGTCGGCGGTTCCACGAGGTGGTCGTCGACGCTCACCATGATCATGTCGTCCGGTCGCATCTCTGCTTCCCCCCTGTGGCTGTGCGAGTAGATTGAATCGTAGTTCGGATTACTGAACCGTGAAACGGGGGATCGGGATGGGGCTCGCGGAGCTGCTCTTCGGCGACGAGGGCGACGACGACGCGCTCCTCGTCCACGCCGGCGGCGTCGACCACTCGCTGGGCGC
>Ga0272482_10000442_pt1 | contig 12881 bp, 11 predicted proteins | sample RVTome_8_FD_192427 | JGI IMG/M metagenome (GOLD analysis project Ga0272482, IMG submission 192427) | Soil microbial communities from uranium-contaminated site in the Upper Colorado River Basin, Wyoming, United States - RVT160D0 (version 2) ...
CGCCGTGCCGCCCGGTCGACCACGAGCGCGACCAGCACCGCCACGATCACCATGACCACCAGGGTGATCAGGTTCTCCGACGCGGCGATGTTGAGGGTGTGGACCGGCGGCGCGAAGAAGAAGTTCAGCAGGAACCCGGAGAGCACCGCCGCCAGCAGCGCGGGGCCGAGGCCGCCGATCAGCGCGACCGTCACGATCACCAGGAAGTAGATGACCGCGTCGGTCGACAGCGACAGCTCCTGGCGAAGCAGTACACCGAGCAGTGTCGCGAGCGCCGGCAACACCACCGCGGCGGCCCAGCCGCCGACCCGGCGCGGCAGCCCGAGCGGGCTGTGCTCCGGTCGCGGCCGCCAGCCCCTGCTCGCCTCGGCGTGGGTGACCATGTGGACGTCGATCGAGCCGGACCGCTGCACCACGGAAGCGCCGATGCCCTCGTCGAACAGCCGCGCGACCCGCGACCGGCGCGAGGTGCCGACCACCAGCTGCGTAGCGTTGACGCCACGCGCGAAGTCGAGCAGCGCGGCCGGCACGTCGTCGCCGACGACCGTGTGGAAGGTCGCGCCGAGGTTCTTCGCCAGCGCCCGCATCGCCACCACCGCCTGTGGTGACGCGCCGGCGAGCCCGTCGCCACGCAGGATGTGCAGCACCTGCAGCTCGGCGCCGGCCCGCGCCGCGATCCGGCTCGCGCGCCGCACCAGCGTCTCGGTCTCGCGCCCACCGGTGACCGCGACGACGACGCGTTCGCGGGCCTCCCACGTCTCGGTGATGTCCTGCTCCGCGCGGTACCGCTGGAGCGCGACGTCGACCTGGTCGGCGACCCACAGCAGCGCCAGCTCGCGCAACGCGGTCAGGTTGCCCGGCCGGAAGTAGTTGGCGAGCGCGGCGTCGATCCGCCGTGCCGGGTAGACGTTGCCGTGCGCGAGGCGGCGGCGCAGCGCCTCCGGGGTGATGTCGATCAGCTCGAGCTGCTCGGCGCCGCGGACCACCTGGTCGGGCACGGTCTCCTGCTGGCGGACGCCGGTGATCCGCTCGACCACGTCGTTGACGCTCTCCAGGTGCTGCACGTTCAGCGTGGTGAGCACGTCGACGCCGGTCTCGAGCAGCACCTCGATGTCCTGCCAGCGCTTGGTGTTGCGGGAGCCGGGGACGTTGGTGTGCGCCAGCTCGTCGATCAGCACGACCTCGGGCGCCCTCGCCAGCACCGCGTCGAGGTCCAGCTCCTCGAAGTCGCGGCCCCGGTAGTGCACGGTGCGGCGCGGGACGATCTCCAGGCCCGCCAGCAGCTGGTCGGTCCTGGCGCGTTCGTGGGTCTCGACGAACCCGACGACGACGTCCGTGCCGCGTTCCAGCCGCCGGTGCGCCTCGCCGAGCATCGCGTAGGTCTTGCCGACACCGGGTGCGGCGCCGAAGTAGATGCGCAGCTCACCGCGCCGTGGCTCGTCCCGCCGCGACGAGTCCGGCTCCGCCTCCACTGTCACGGTGCCCAGTGTGCCCCGCGGCGGGTCAGCGGGCCCGAGCACAGCGCGGCGTTGACGGTCAAGGGCCACATCTTGACGATTTCTTGACAGTTTCCGAGGTGGGCTCGTTGCAAGTAGTGATTTGCATCATGAAGGGATACGGTGGCTTACCGAAGGAATTTCCTCCGGATATGGGGACCATGAGCGACATTCCGAAGCCTCGCCGTACCCGGTCGGACGCGCTGCGCAACCGGGAACAGATCATCCGCGCGGCGGTTGACCTCATAGTTGAGCAGGGCTCGAACGTACCGCTGGACACCGTCGCGAAGCGCGCCGGCGTCGGCATCGCGACGCTGTACCGGCATTTTCCCGACCGGCTGGTATTGCTGCGGCAGGTCGCACTCGACGTGCTGACCCAGGCCGCCGCCACCGCCGACGAGGCACTGGCCGAGGAACCCGACGCCTTCACCGCACTCGCCCGCTACCTGCACGCCGCGCTGGACCTCCGCGTCGGCGTCGTCATCCCCGTGCTCGCCGAACGCGTGCCCATGGACGACGCGGAGTTGGTCGCCGCCCGTGACCGGTCGCAGGCGGCACTGGAGCGGTTGGTGCGCACCGCTCACGAGGAGGAGTCCCTGCGCCCGGACGTCGGCTCGGGTGACATCGGGCTGCTGATGATCAGGATGACCCCGCCGCTGCCGGTGGCCCTTTCGCTGGAGGACAACCACCGGCTGAGCCACCGCCACCTCGAGGTCGTGCTCGACGGCCTGCTGAGCTTCCTCGCGGTGGACAACACACTGCCCGGCCGGCCACTGGAACTGTCCGAGCTGGACACCATCCCGCGTGACGAACAGGGCAACTACAAGACCGTCCTCGACGACGGCACGTCCCACTGCTGGCAGAACACGTCCCGCCCCGGCCGGGGATAGTCCAGGATCGTGGTGTGAACGCGACGCTGCAGTGTGTGGTGCTGGACTGTGCCGACGACAAGGAGCTGGCGGGCTTCTACCAGGCTCTGCTGGGTGGTGAGGTCAACCGGCCGGATCGGCGGTGGTCGCTCGAGGACGGGTGGTCGACGCTGCACCTGGCGGGTGGGTTCGTGCTGTGTTTCCAGCGGGTGGCTGACCACCGGCCGCCGAGGTGGCCGGATCCGGCGTACCCGCAGCAGTCGCACCTGGACCTCGGAGTGACCGATCTCGACGCGGCACGTGCGGAGGCGGAGGCGGCGGGCGCCACGGTGCTCGACACGCAGCGGGGGTGGATCGTGCTGGCGGATCCGGCGGGGCACCCGTTCTGTCTGGTGCGGGAGAGCGCCCAGTAACGATCGGTAGCGCTCAGTACCCGAAGTCCTGGACCCAGTAGAAGCCGTCCCGGTCGAGGCCGACACCGATCGTGGACAGGTCGCAGTTGAGGATGTTCCTGCGGTGGCCGGGGGAGTCCATCCACATCTGCATGACGTCCTCGGCGGTGCGGGCGCCGCGGGCGATGTTCTCCGCGCCGGGGCGTGAGTAGCCGGCGTTGCGGATCCGCTGGTCGAAGGTCACCCGCTCGGGGGTGTCGTGGGAGAAGTAGCCCCGGGCGGCCATGTCGGACGCGTGCCGCTGCGCCGCGGTGGTGAGCTGGGGCTCCACGGACAGCGGGCCGCAGCCGGCGTCCTGGCGGACCGAGTTGGCGATGGCGACGACCTGGTCGGTCTGGGAGGTGTCCGGCGACGCGGGCGGCGGGTCGGCGGCCGGCGGCTCTGGCTCTTCCTCGGTGGTGGTCGCCGGCGGTGGTGCGGGGGCCTCGCTCTCGGAGGTGGGCGCGTCCTCGCTGGTGGTCGTCGTGGTGGGGGCGTCCTCGGTGGTGCTGCCCTGCTCGTCGTCGCCGGGGGCCGGCTGGTCGACGTCGCCCTGCGGGTCGGGGAACTGCGAGTCGGTGAGGGCGATGCCGAGGGTGGTCCGGTCGGCGGAGGAGGCCGAAACGGGCCCGGCGACCACCGACGCGGTACCGGCGACGAGCGCACCGGCCAGGAGGGCGGTGAGAGCGGGGAGCACGGGTCTCCGTGCACGGGCCGAGGTCACGGCGAGGAAACGTACCACCAACGAGTGAATATAGTAACGAGAGGGTGACGATTGATCTACCTAGATGATCACCCTGCGTCGCCTACCAGCAAGAACGGCTGGCAAAAAAACCTCACGAATCGATCACGACACGCGCTCGGCAACGGCACTGCGGACCGTGCTCGAGTCCGACGTGGACGACCTCTAGTCCGACGTGGACGAGCCGCCACTGCCGGCCGGCGGGTCCACCGGCGGCGTGGTCGTGGTGGTCGTCGTCGTGGTGGTCGTCGTGGTCTTCGTGGTGGTGGTCGTGGTGGGCTGGGTGGTCTGCGTCGGCACGGTGGTCTGCGTCGGCTGCGTGGGGTCCGTCGTCTGGGTGTTGGTCTTCGTCTTCTTCTTCGTCGTGGTGGTCGTGGTGGTGGAGGACGTCGGCGTCGTGGTGGTCGGCGCCGTCGTCGTGGTGGACGACGTCGTGCTGTCCGTCGTCGTGGGATCGTCCTCCACCTGGACCGTGTCCTGGCTCGTGCGCTCCGGCTGGGCCTCCTCGGCGGGACCACCGGCGAGCGCGGCCACCGTGGCGAAGGCGGTCGCGACCACCATGCCGGCGACCCCCAGCGCGAGGTACGGCGAGCGGCGTAGGCCGCTGGCCCCTTCGGTGGGCGGCGCCTCGTCCATGCGGTCTCCTGGTCCGACCATCCCCGAAGCCCTCCTAGAATCGCTGCGCGACCGATCGGTCACAGCAGGCAGCGCATACAGCGGGTGAAGCTAGCACCGTTACCGAGCGCAGTTTCAAACGAACAGGAAAATTACGTTCCGTGTCTGATGAACACGTTCGACTGACGGCCTGGGTGCACGGCCGGGTACAAGGGGTCGGGTTCCGCTGGTGGACGCGTAGCCGGGCGGCCGAGCTGGGCCTCCAGGGTTACGCCAGCAACCTCGACGACGGCCGGGTCGAGGTCGTGGCGGAAGGCCGGAGAGAAGACTGCGTGCGGCTGCTGGAGCTGCTGCGGGGCGGCACGACACCGGGCCACGTCACTCTCGTGGTCGAGCGGTGGACCGCCCCCAAGAACAACGTGACCGGGTTCGTGGAGCGCTGAGCAGCGAAACCCGGCGGGTCGACTGAACCGTTTCGCGACCGACCGCGTATGACTGAGGCGTGGGGAACACCCCGGACCAGGAGGACGAGCTCATCCGTGAGCTCTACAGCCGCTACCGACGGCCGCTGTACGGCTACGTGCTGCGTGCGGTCGGTGGCGACCATCAGTATGCCGAGGACGTCGTGCAGGAGACGCTGCTTCGGGCGTGGCGCAACGCCGACGCCCTGAAACCCGAGCACGCGGGACCGTGGCTCTACACGGTCGCCCGCAACCTCGTCGTCTCCGGCTACCGGCGGCAGAGCGCACGGGTGGCCGAAGTGCCGATCCTGGAACGGGACTGGGCGCGCCAGGGCGACGAGTTCGACCGGGTGCTCCAGGGCTGGCAGGTCGCCGAGGCGATGCGGGCGCTCTCGTCCGACCATCGCGCGGTGATCGGCGAGCTGTTCTACCGCAGACGGACCATCGCCGAGACCGCCAAGGTCCTCGGCGTCCCACCGGGAACCGTCAAGTCGAGATCGTTCTACGCGTTGCGCGCACTGCGGGACGCACTGGAGGAGCGGGGGGTGACCGAGCCATGACCTGTCAGCACACGATGACGCTCGGCGTCTACCTGCTCGGCGCGCTCGACCCGGTCGAGCGGTCCGCGTTCGAGTCGCACCTGTCCTACTGCGACATCTGCCGGGTCGAGCTGGTCCGGCTCTCGCCGCTGCCCGGCCTGCTGAACCAGATCACGATGGCCGACTTCGCCGAGGAGCTGCCACCGACCGGCGCGGAAGGTGGCACGACGACCAGGGTGCCGGTGCAGAGCAGGCCGGTGCTCGACCCGCTGCCGCCGGTCACCGACCCGGTCCCGGCGCAGCGCGCGTCGGCAGACGACGAGCCGTCGCCCACCGAGCGCGCCAGCAAGCCGAGGGCCAGCAGGTTCTGGCAGGTGGCTGGGATCGCCGCCGCGGTGGTGGTGCTCGCCGCCGGCGCGTTCTTCGGGTGGCGGGCGATACGTGAGCCCGTAGCGCCCCCGCAGGCCGAGGGCGTCACCTGGAGTGTGACGCAGGGCGCGGCGAGTGCCGAGGCGCGGCTCGTCGACCACGAGTGGGGCACCGAGATCCAGTCGAAGATCCACGGGCTGCCGTCGGACCGCGAGTGTTACCTGGTGGTGTACGACGCCTACGGCAACCGTGAGGTCGCCGGCTGGTGGGGCACCGACCACGACCCGGAGGTCGAGATCCCGGGCAGCACGTCCTTCCAGTCCAGCAAGATAGTCCGGCTGGAGTACCTGCTGGACGACAAGGAGACGGTGGCCCTGACTATCCAGGCCCCACACAGGTGACGTGACGCGTGGCGGGCACCTCCCACGGATGAAGAAGACCCACAGGTACCCTCGGACGGATAGCGGCCACTACTGGCTACCTGAGAGGTTCAGAGTCTCGTGCATCTGAAGAGCCTGACGCTCAAGGGCTTCAAGTCGTTCGCCTCGGCGACCACGCTGCGCTTCGAACCCGGCATCACCTGCGTCGTCGGCCCCAACGGCTCCGGCAAGTCCAACGTGCTCGACGCGTTGCGCTGGGTCATGGGCACCCAGGGTGCGAAGGACCTGCGTGGCGGCAAGATGGAGGACGTCATCTTCGCCGGCACCGCGGGCCGCGCCCCGCTGGGCCGCGCCGAGGTCAGCCTGACGATCGACAACTCCGACGGCGCGCTGCCGATCGAGTACACCGAGGTGTCGATCACCCGCCGGATGTTCCGCGACGGCGCCAGCGAGTACGAGATCAACGGCAACACCTGCCGGCTGATGGACATCCAGGAGCTGCTCAGTGACTCCGGCATCGGCCGGGAGATGCACGTCATCGTCGGTCAGGGCCAGCTCGCGCAGATCCTCGAGGCGAAGCCGGAGGAGCGCCGGGCGTTCATCGAGGAGGCCGCCGGCGTCCTCAAGCACCGCAAGCGCAAGGAGAAGGCGCTGCGGAAGCTCGACGCGATGCAGGCCAACCTCACCAGGCTCACCGACCTGACCGCCGAGCTGCGCCGCCAGCTCAAGCCGCTCGGCAAGCAGGCCGAGATCGCACGCAAGGCCCAGTCCGTGCAGGCCGACCTGCGCGACGCCCGGCTGCGCCTGCACGCCGACGACCTGGTCACCCAGCGCGGCGAGATCGCGCGGGATCAGGCCGACGAGGCCACCGCCCGCGCCCGCCGGCACGAGGTCGAGCAGCTGCTCGAGGTCGCCGACGCGAAGCAGACGGCGCTGGAGGACCAGCTCGCGGTCGACGCGCCGCGTCTGGCCGCCGCGCAGGACACCTGGTACCGGCTCTCGGCGCTGGAGGAGCGGCTGCGCGGCACCGTGCGGCTCGCGGTCGAGCGGGAGCGGCACCTGACCGCGTCGGTCGAGGCGCCCACCGGCGGCCGGGACCCCGAGGAGCTGGAGTTCGAGGCCGAGGAGACCGCGGTCCGCGAGGCCGAGCTGGCCGAGCACGTCGAGGTCGCGCGTGGCCTGCTCGGGGAGACCGCCGAGCGCCGCGCCGAGCTGGAACAGCAGGTCCAGGCCGCGGAGAAGGCGCACCTCGCCGCCGTGCGCGCGGTCGCCGACCGCAGGGAGGGCCTCGCCAGGCTCGCCGGCCAGGTCGAGGCGCTGCGCAGCAAGACCAACGCGACCGCCGAGGAGATCGAGCGGCTCTCCACGAACCTCGCCGAGGCCACCGAGCGTGCCGAGCTGGCCGCGGTCGAGCTGGCCGAGGCGCAGGAGGAGACCGGGATCGAGGACTCCGACGACGCCGGGCTCGCCGAGCGCCACGAGCTGGCGGTGGCCGCGCAGAAGGCCGCGCAGGCCCGCGTCGAGGAGCTGGTCCGCGCCGAGCGGACCGCCGAGAAGGACATCGCGTCGTGGAAGGCGCGGGTCGACGCGCTGTCGATGGGGCTCAACCGCAAGGACGGCGCGGGCGTGCTGCTCGCCGCCGGCGACCGGCTGCCAGGCCTGCTCGGCTCGGTCGCCGCGCTGCTGACCGTCGAACCGGGCGCCGAGGCCGCGCTTGCCGCCGCGCTCGGCCCGGTCGCCGACGCGATCGCGGTGGCCTCCGGTGACGACGCCGTCGCCGCGCTGGAGCTGCTCCGCGGCTCCGACGCCGGTCGCGCCGGCATCGTGGTCGGCGGCTACGGCAGCGTGGACCGGTCTGGCTGGCCGTCGCTGCCGCCGGGCACCCGCTGGGCGATCGACCTGGTCCGCGCGCCGGAGGCACTGCGCCCGGCCGTGGCGAAGGCACTGGACAAGGTCGCGGTCGCCGAGTCGCTGCCCATCGCACGCATGCTGGTCGACGCGCACCCGTCGGTACGGGCCGTGACCGGTGACGGTGACGTGTACGGCACCCACTGGGCGGTCGGCGGCACGTCCCGCGCACAGAGCGTCATCGAGGTGCAGGCCGCCGTCGACGAGGCCAACGAGAAGCTCGCCGCAGCCGAGAGCGCGGCCGAGCGGGCGGCCGCCGCGCTGTCCGGGGCCCGCGCCGAGCAGACGGCCCGGCTCCAGGACGCACAGGCCAGCGCGGAGGCCAAGAACGAGGCCAAGGTCCGGGCCGCGCGGTCCGCCGAACGGCTGTCGCGGATGCAGACCGCCGTCCGGTCCGCGCAGGCCGAGGCCGAGCGAGTCCAGTCGCAGCGGACGAAGGTCGAACTGGCTCGTGAGGACGCGCTGACCAAGCTCGCCGAGCTGGAGGAGCGCCTCGTCGCGGCCGAGGACGAGACCGTCATGGACGACGAGCCGGACACGGCGGAGCGCGACGAGGCCACCGCGCAGCTGTCCGCGTCGCGGCAACAGGAGATGGACGCCCGGCTGTCGCTGCGGACCGCTGAGGAGCGCCACCGCGCGCTGCACGGCAAGGCGGAGGAGCTACGCAGGGCCGCCCGCGCCGAGCGGGAGGCTAGGGAGCGGGCCCAGCGGGTGCTCGCGCAGCGGGCGCACGGCGCCGCGGTCGCGCAGGCCGTGGTCAGCGCCGGTGAGCTGGCGCTGGAGCGGATCGCGCTGTCGCTGCAGGCCGCCGCCCGGGAGCGGGACACCGTCCAGTCCGAGCGCTACGACCGCGAGCGGGTGCTGATCGAGGTCCGCAACCGGGTGCGTGAGCTGTCCACCGAGCTGGAGAAGCTGACCGACGCGGTGCACCGCGACGAGGTGCTGCGTGCCGAGCAGCGGATGCGGCTCGAGCAGCTCGAGACCAAGATCGCGGAGGCGTTCGGCATCGGCCTCGACGACCTGGTCGCCGAGTACGGCCCGGACGTGCCGGTGCCGCCGAGCCCAGCCGAGCTGGCCGAGTACGAGGCGGCCAAGGAAGCGGGCGACACCGTCAGCGAGCCGCAGCCGATCCCGTACGACCGGGCCGCGCAGGAACGGCGGGCCAAGCGCGCGGAGCGGGACCTGACGCTGCTCGGCAAGGTCAACCCGCTCGCGCTGGAGGAGTTCGCCGCGCTGGAGGAGCGCTACAAGTTCCTGTCGACGCAGCTGGAGGACCTGAAGGCGACCCGGCGCGACCTGCTGACCGTGGTCAAGGAGGTCGACGACAAGATCCTCGAGGTGTTCACGTCCGCGTACGAGGACGTGGCCCGCGAGTTCGAGGTCGTGTTCAACACGCTGTTCCCCGGCGGTGAGGGCCGGATGATCCTCACCGAGCCGGAGGACATGCTGACCACCGGCGTCGACGTCGAGGCCCGCCCGCCCGGCAAGAAGATCAAGCGGCTGTCGCTGCTGTCCGGTGGCGAGAAGTCACTGGTCGCGGTCGGCATGCTGGTGGCGATCTTCCGCGCCCGCCCTTCGCCCTTCTACGTGATGGACGAGGTCGAGGCCGCGCTGGACGACGTCAACATGCGCAGGCTGATCGGTCTCCTCCAGGAGCTGCGGGACACCTCCCAGCTGATCATCATCACGCACCAGAAGCCGACCATGGACATCGCGGACGCGCTGTACGGCGTCAGCATGCGTGGTGACGGCATCACTCAGGTGATCTCGCAGCGCATGCGCGGCGCGGAGGTCTCCTGACCCACGCACGACGAACGCCCCCGGTTCGCGCGGACCGGGGGCGTTCTCGGTCTTGTCAGGCGGTGGCGGGATTCGGGCCCGGCGTCGCCTGCTTCGGCGCCGCGCGGAAGGTCAGGAACGCGGCCCCGGCCGACACGATGGCGAGGATCAGGCCGACGATGAGGCCGAACCCGGCGCCGGAGTCGATACCGGAGTCGAGGACGCCGAAGTCACCGATGCCACCGTCGTCGGGCAGGATCAGCCACTGCAGCACGATGAACAGGACAGCCGCGCCGGAGAGCGAGAGCCAGAGCAACGCCCGTCGTGCCACCGCCACCCCGAAGTGCGGGGCGACCACGAGACCGCCCGCGGCCATCAGCAGCAACACCGATAAGAGTCCGAAGAACCCGGTGCTCCACGCGTTGAGAGAGCCGCCACCGAATCCCCCGAAGTCGACCGAGTACCACGGAAAGAAACTGACGATAAACGCGAGCGCGCCGGCACCGATGCCCGCCCACTCCAGCGGTGTAACTCGCTTGACATCGAACTCAGCCATCGAGCATGGCCCTTCTGCGAAAGAAAAGAGGGAATGCCGGCGTCCCGGCGGTCGGATCGGCCAAGTATCGGCTGGTAGAGCCCCTGTCATGAGCCGCTGAAACGAACACTGCCCTCTCGGCCGCCCGACGCTGCCCGACCGGGCAGATATCCACTCGCGCGCAGGGGTGGCAAAGGATGAGGATTTCGGACATGTATGACGTTCGCACCGCGACCGCGGCAGATCTGGCCGCGGTGATCGCATTGGTGACGCGCCTCCAGCAGGACCCGGCGCACCAGATCGGCTTTCACGGCGAGACCGAGGAGGAGGTCGCCGAGGAGCTGGCGGAGCTGGGACCCGACTGGGCGGCCGGCGCCGTCGTCGCGGTCGACGGGAACGGCCGCCTGCGTGGCGTGCTGTCCGTCGAGGTCGACCGAGAACAGCGCAGGGCCTACCTCTACGGCCCCTTCGTCGACGTGCCGGCCAACCATCCGGCCGCCGGTCAGCTGTGGCAGGCGACGGCCGACGCGATGTACGCCCATGCCAGCGCACAGCCGCCGATGGCGGGGGTCGTGGGGGTCGAGCTGTTCGGCCACCGAGGCAACCGCCTGCTGGCCGACTTCGCGGCCCGCCACGACGCCCCCGTCCAGATGACGACCCGCTGCTTCCTGTTGAGCGGCGCCCCGCTGCGCAGCCTGCTCGTCAAGGGCGCCGACCCGGCCCCGGACGACCGGGTGACGCTCCTGCCGGCCGACGCCGCCGTGCGGGACGCGGTGATCGCCTTGCACGACAGGTGTTTCCCGAACGCGCCGACCAGCGGCCGCCAGCTCGTGTCCGGTGACCGGCACACGGTCGTCGTGCTCAGCAAGGAAGGAAGGCTCCTCGGGTACGCGGGTGGCTACGCGCAGGCCGAGGAGTACTACGTCGACGTCGTCGGCGTTGACCCGGAGGCCAGGTCGTGCGGGGTGGGCAGGACCCTGGTCCGCAGGCTCCTCGGGGAGCTGTCGCGGACGGGCGGCCCACGCGACCGTGCGGCGGCGCTGATCCGGCACGGCAACGACGCGTCCGAGCAGATGTTCCTGAAACTCGGCTTCGAGCTGCACTCCGAGCTGGTCAGCTACCACGTCGACCGCACGGCGGCGCACCGCCCGGCGGTCTGATGGGTGATGCGGATAGGTTGCGGGCATGGACGACACCCGTGTCGAGGACGCAGCCGAGGAATCCGCCGAGGAGCTTGGCCTGCCGGAGCGGCTGCCGCCGCTGCGCCTGCCGCTGGACGACGAGCTGGCAGCGGCCGCGCGGCGGAGTGCCGTCCTGGCACGGGTTCGCGAGCTCGCGGTCTGGGTGGGGGAGCGGCGCGCGGTCACCGAGGAAGGTGACCTGACCCCGGCCGACACCGTGGCCGCCGCCGAGCTGCTCGGCATCCCGGTGACCGGCGAACCGGAGCTGGCCGAGGTGCCGGAGCTGGTGCTGATGTGGGACCTCGCCGAGGCCGTCGACCTGGTGGTCGTCGGCGACGAGCAGGCCGAGGCCAACCCGGACCTGTGGCCGACCGGCGACGACGCCGAGGACCTCGGCACGTGGGCGGCGGCGTGTGTCGCGCTGCTGGCGAGCCTCGCGCTGGACGCCGACCTCGCCGGTGAGGAGGAGCTGGACTTCTCCGCCGCCGGGTCGTTCCTGTTGCTGATGTTCCTGGCCCGGTCGCAGGGCACCGCGCTCACCGACATCGCCACGGCGACCCACGAGCTGGTCACCGAGCACCTCGACGACCCGGACACGTCATGGGACGCGTGGGTCGCGACCCACGGCCACCCCGCGTCGGTGCTCCTGGAACGGCTCACCGATCACGGCGTGCTCCGCGTCGAGGACGACACGGCCTACCTCACCCCGCTCGGCCTCTGGTTCGTGCAGGGCGAGCTGACCGAGGACGGCATCGACATCCCGCTGCTGCCACCGGTCGACGAGCTGACGGCGGCCGACGTCCTGGCCGCGGTCCCCGGCATGACACCCGCGGAGTGGCAGGAAGAACTGGCGGCGTTCCTCACCACCCACGAGCGCGCGGAGCTGCTGACGGCCGCCGTCACGGCAGAACCGTCAGGTCGGGTCGCCGCGGTGGCTCAACTGGACAGTGCCGATCCGGCGTGGGAGGCGGCACTGGAGCACCGGGAGCTGCGTCCGTACGCACAGGCGAACCTGGGCATCGCGGGTGAGCCGGTGGACCTGGCGTGGCGCCTGGTGGACACCATCGCCGCGACGGCCGACGTGTTCGGCGCCTACGACCCCGAGGTCGTCGCGGAGCAGGTCGCCGCACTCGACGGCCAGGAGTACGACGTCCTGGCCGTCGCCTGGCGCCTGCCCCACCCGGACACCTTCGACGTGCTCTCGTTGATCGGCACCCACCACCCGGACAAGAAGCTCGCCAAGGCGGCCCGGACCGCGGCGCACAAGGCGCGCTAGGCGGCTTTCGCCGCTGCCGCCTCCTCGACGTCCGGTTCGGTGTCGCGGCGGTGGCGTAGTGACATCAGGCCGCCGACCAGCAAGGTGACCGTGACGCCGAGCGGGGTGTACCACCAGCTCGACAGCGAGCGGATCCCTTCTGCCGGCGCGGATGCCGAGAAGTCGATCCGCACCGAGGTCCACTCCGCGTACCCGTTGGCGACCGGGTCCGTTGCGGCGGCCGGCCCGACGAACTTCAGCCCGAGGATCACGAACGTCATCACGGCCACCGTGCTGACGAACGCCACCAGACCGTCCACC
>Ga0272482_10000443_pt1 | contig 12880 bp, 9 predicted proteins | sample RVTome_8_FD_192427 | JGI IMG/M metagenome (GOLD analysis project Ga0272482, IMG submission 192427) | Soil microbial communities from uranium-contaminated site in the Upper Colorado River Basin, Wyoming, United States - RVT160D0 (version 2) ...
AGGCCGAGTGGCGCACCGATCCCAGGCTGATCCGCCTGTTCAGCCGGCTGACCGTGCTGTGGGGCGTGGTGTGGCTGGCCAAGGTGGGCGTGCAGGCCGCGCTCTACCTCGCCGACCAGGACACCGCACTGGGCATCGCCCGTCTGGTGCTCGGCTACCCGCCGTACCTGCTGCTGCTCGCCTTCACGGTGTGGGCCGTGCGACGCGAGACCCGGATGCGGGAGACAGAGGTCGCGCCCGCCTGACCGCGGGATCGGCCGGCCGGCGCGGGCGCAAGGGCACGATGTCCGCCGTGGCCCAGACTCGATGCCGCTCAGCTTATTTTGATCAAGGCTGTGATGTGGTCACTCTCTGAGGGGTTCCGTTCCACAGAGTCAGAGGCTTTGAGCTGCCGCGATGTTCGTCGTGGTCCGGACCGCTGCTCCCGCGGCCTCACCCTGCTTCGTTGGTCGCGGTCTTTTGTTGCCTGCGGCGGGAGCGCTCCAGAGCATCAGGATGGGGGTAGCGCCATCCCGGCGGCGGCGGGGGTGGGTGCGTGCGGCTCGCCCGGGGCTCGGTCGCACTGAGTAGTGGGGCTTTCTACGGATTTATCAGGCTTGTCGCGCCTGGTGAGCGCCTGTCCTAAAAGATCGTGGTACGGCGCTGCCCTCATAGGGGCGGGTGGGTACCACGATCTACTGCCACAGCGGCGGACCACCGCGATGCCCCACCGCGTCCGCCAACGCTGCGTCACGGACGACAGCGACGGCTGTGCCCATCCTGCCCCCGGCTCGCGCTCGGCGGTACAGAAGGTACGTTATGAGGCCCGGATAACGTACCTTCTGTACCGCTGAGCAGGTCGCTGTCGACCGATGCTTAGGATCCGCGGTCTCTCTGCGCACCCAGGGCTCGGCACAGCCGCTCGAGTCGGCGCGACCAGCAGTGGACGGGTGCGGCCGCGCGGAGGGTGAGGCCGCGGGGGCGGCGGCCCGGACGCAATACCGCTCAGCTTAAGTTGATCTTGGGCAGATTGGGTTGGGCGGGGCTGGCTCGGCCTCGGGTTGGCACCACGCACTTCGAAGCTGAGCGACCACGGCGCCCGTGCCGCGCGACCGCGGTGACCCACACAGGCGAGGCGGGTCGTGCACCGCGGACGGGTGAGGCCGCGGGAGCAGCGGTCCGGACCACCGCGCACATCGCGGTAGCCCAAGTCTTCGTCCCTTGAAATGGACCCGGGGACAGGGGCCTAGGCGGCGCCGCCGCGGGTGCGCTCCACGCTGTCGGCACCCAGGATCACCGCGCGGACCGTGTCTTCCACCTCGGCGGTGCAGACGAAGATCAGCTCGTCGCCCGCTTCGATGGGGTCGTCGGGCCCGGGCACGAGCACCCGCTTGCCGCGCAGGATGGCCACGAGCGCCGCGTCGCGGGGGAGCGGCACCGCGTGCACCGGATGTCCGACGTACGGCGCGGTGGGTGGGAGCGTGATCTCGACCAGGTTGGCCTCGCCCTGCCGAAACGTCATCAGTCGCACCAGATCGCCCACCGTGACCGCTTCCTCGACCAGGGCGGCCATCACGCGCGGCTTGCTGACCGCCACGTCGACGCCCCACTGCTCGGTGAAGAGCCACTCGTTTTCCGCGCGGTTGACCCGGGCGACCACCCGCGGCACGGCGAACTCGGTCTTGGCCAGCAGCGAGACCACCAGGTTGACCTTGTCGTCACCGGTGGCGGCCACGACCACGTCGCAGCTGGAGAGCGCGGCCTCCTCGAGGCTGGCCAGCTCGCACGCGTCGGCCAGCACCCACTCGGCGGCCGGCACCCGCTCGGGGCGGAGCATCTTCGGCTGGCGCTCGATGAGCATCACCTGGTGGCCGTTTTCGATCAACTCCTGGGCGATCGAGCGACCCACGTTGCCGGCTCCGGCGATCGCGACCCGCATCGCTACCGGCCCCCTTCCGGAGCGGTGCTGGCGATCATGCTCACGCGCTCCGTGATGTCGTCGGTGACCAGCATGAACACCTGGTCGCCCTCCTGCAGGATGGTCGAGCCCATGGCCAGCGTGCCGATGCCGAAGCGGGTCAGGTAGGCGATCCGGGTGCCCGTGGTCGTCTCGAGCTGCTTGACCGAGTGGCCGAACCACGCCTTGTGCAGCGGCACCTCGATGATCGACACGGTGCTGGTGGGGTCGCGGAAGATCTCGACCGTGCCCTCCGGCACGAGCTGGCGCAGGATGCGGTCGGCCGTCCACCGCACGGTGGCCACCGTGGGGATGCCCAGCCGCTCGTACACCTCGGCGCGCTTCTGGTCGTAGATGCGGGCGACCACTCGGGAGACGCCGAACGTCTCGCGGGCCAGGCGGGCCGAGATGATGTTGGAGTTGTCACCGCTGGAGACCGCGGCGAACGCGTCGGCCCGCTCGATCCCGGCCTCGCGCAGCACGTCGTGGTCGAAGCCGATGCCGGTCACCGTGATGCCACCGAACTCCGGGCCCAGCCGCCGGAACGCGTCGGCGTTCTGATCGATGACCGCGATCGTGTGGTCGCGCGCCTCCAGGTTGTGCGCGAGGGTCGAGCCGACCCGCCCACACCCCATGATCACCACGTGCACCCCGTGACTCTCCTCTCGTTCCCAGGAGAAAGCCTCCCACGTGATCGCCTCCGGCGGGGCGCCGCCCACCCCGCCACCGTACGATCGGCGCTTGTGGTCAGTCCCACCTCCCTGCTGAAGCGTCTCCTGGTCGGCCGGCCGTTCCGATCCGACCGCCTTCAGCACACGCTGCTGCCGAAGCGCATCGCGCTCCCGGTGTTCGCCTCGGACGCGCTCTCCAGCGTGGCGTACGCGCCGGACGAGATCCTGCTGACCCTCTCGATCGCCGGCGCGGGAGCCTACTTCTACTCGCCGTGGGTGGCGCTGGCCGTCGTCGTGGTGATGCTGACCGTGGTGGCCAGCTACCGGCAGAACGTGCACGCGTATCCGTCCGGCGGCGGCGACTACGAGGTCGCGACCGTCAACCTGGGCCCGAAGGCGGGCGTGGGCGTGGCCAGCGCGCTGATGGTCGACTACGTGCTCACCGTGGCGGTGTCGACCTCGTCGGGTGTGGCCAACCTGGGCTCGGTCATCCCGTGGGTCGCGGAGCACAAGGTGGGCGTCGCGGTCACCGCCGTGGCGCTGCTCACCGCGATGAACCTGCGCGGCCTGCGCGAGTCGGGCACGGCGTTCGCGATCCCGACGTACGGCTTCATGATCGTCATCATCGGCATGCTGCTCACCGGCATCGTGCGCATCTTCGTGCTCGGTGACGACCTCCGCGCACCCAGCGCCGACCTCCTGATCGCGGCCGAAGACGACCATCTGACCGGGTTCGCGATGGTGTTCCTGCTCTTACGCACGTTCTCCTCGGGCTGCGCGGCGCTCACCGGCGTCGAGGCGATCTCCAACGGCGTGCCCGCGTTCAAGCCGCCCAAGAGCCGCAACGCCGCGACCACGCTGCTGCTGCTCGGCACCGTGTCGGTGACGATGCTGGTCGGCATCGTGTGGATGTCCCGCCTGACCCACCTCCAGTTCGTCGAGGATCCGGGGCTCCAGATCGTGGCGGGACCGGCCGGGTACGAGCAGAAGACCGTCACGACCCAGCTCGGCGAGGCGGTCTTCGGCGGCGGCTCGGTGCTGCTCTACGTGGTGGCCGCCGCGACCGCGCTCATCCTCTTCCTGGCTGCTAACACCGCGTTCAACGGCTTCCCGGTGCTCGGCTCGATCCTCGCCCAGGACCGCTACCTGCCTCGCCAGCTGCACACCCGGGGCGACCGGCTGGCGTTCTCCAACGGCATCGTGCTGCTGGCGCTCTTCGCGATCGTGCTGATCGTCGCGTTTCAGGCCGAGGTCACGCGGCTGATCCAGCTGTACATCGTGGGCGTGTTCGTGTCGTTCACGCTCTCTCAGATCGGCATGATCCGGCACTGGAACCGCCTGCTGCCCCGCACCCGCGACCCCGACCGGCGCCGTCACATGATCCGCTCGCGGGCGATCAACGCGTTCGGCGCCGCGATGACCGGCACCGTGCTGGTGATCGTGCTGATCACGAAGTTTCTGCTCGGCGCGTGGATCGCGATCGCCGCGATGGCGGTCATCTACGTCACCATGCTGGCCATCCGCAAGCACTACGACACCGTCTCCCGCGAGCTCACGCCGGACGAGGACCGCCAGGTGCTCCCGGCCCGAAACCACGCGGTCGTGCTGGTCAGCAAGGTGCACCTGCCGACGCTGCGGGCGCTCGCGTACGCCCAGGCCACCCGGCCCGACTCGCTCACCGCGGTCACCGTCAACGTGGACGACAAGGACACGCGGCGGATCCAGGACGAGTGGGAGCGGCGGGAGATCCCGGTGCCACTCACCGTCGTCGACTCGCCCTACCGCGAGATCACCCGCCCGATCGTCGACTTCGTCAAGTCGGTCCGCCGCAGCTCACCTCGCGACGTGGTCACCGTCTTCATCCCGGAGTACGTCGTGGGCAAGTGGTGGGAGCACATCCTGCACAACCAGAGCGCGCTGCGGATCAAGGGGCGGCTGCTCTTCGAGCCGGGGGTGATGGTGACCAGCGTGCCGTGGCAGCTCGCCTCCAGCGCCGCCAAGGACCTCGACCGCCTCGACCGCGACCTGGCCCGCGGCCCCGCGCGCGGCCCCCGCGACCGGACGCCGCCGCAATGATCTTGGAACGTATCGAGGTGACGGTGGGCGCGGTGGCTCATGGCGGCCACTGCGTGGCCCGGGTGGGCGAGCCGCCCGGCCAGGTGGTGTTCGTCCGGCACGCGCTGCCCGGCGAGCGGGTGGTCGTCGAGATCACCGAGGAGCATCGGGGGTACCTGCGCGGCGACGCCGTCGCCGTGCTCACGCCCTCGCCAGATCGGGTCGAGGCGCCGTGCCCGTACGCGCGGCCTGACGCCTGCGGCGGCTGCGACCTCCAGCACGTGGCTCCGCCGGCGCAGCTGGACTGGAAGGCCGCCGTCGTGCGCGAGCAGCTCACCCGGCTCGCGGGGCTGCCGGACTTCCCGGTACGCGTGGAGGCGCTGGCCGGTGGCCCGCTGGGATGGCGCACCCGCGTGCGGTACACGGTGGACGGCGCCGGCCGGGCGGGCCTGCTCAAGCACCGCTCGCACGAGGTCGTGCCGATCGACAGCTGCCGGATCGCCCACCCCGCCATCCATGAGCTGCCGGTGACCGCCGATGCGTGGCCCTCGGCGTCTACAGTGGACACGGTGGCGCCGGCGGCGGGATCCGCGATGGTCGGCCCGGATGGTGTTTTCGGCGGTCCGGTCGTCGAGCGGGCGGTGGGTCGCGAGTGGACACTGCCGGCAGACGCCTTCTGGCAGGTGCATCCGGCCGCCGCGGGGACCTTGGCCGGCCTGGTGCTCGACCTGCTGGAGCCGCGGCACGGCGAGTCCGCCTGGGATCTGTACGGCGGCGCCGGCCTCTTCGCCGCCGCGCTCGCCACCAAGCTCGGCCCCGACGCCCCGATCACGCTGGTCGAGGCGGCACCGCCAGCGGTGGCCGCCGCCCGCACCAACCTCACCGACCTGACCCGCCTGCGTGTGGTGCCATCCACAGTGGAAGCGGCACTCCGCCGGGGGCGCGTGGGCGGCCCGGTGGACCTGGTCGTGCTCGACCCACCCCGCACCGGGGCCGGCCGGGCCGTGACCCGTGCGGTGATGGCCGCCGGCCCGCGCGCGGTCGCCTACGTGGCGTGCGACCCGGCGGCATTCGCCCGGGACGTACGCACGTTTCGAGATGGGGGCTGGCGGCTCGCGGCGCTTCGGGCGTTCGATCTGTTTCCGATGACGCACCACGTCGAATGCGTAGGGCTGTTGTTGCCCTGAGCGTCATTCTCTGGCCGCTGGGGATGCTCGCCGCTCGGGCGGCTCGGCCGGTGAGACGCTGCCACTCGGAGGGTGAGCGGCGGGTTACACGGCTGGCGGTCGGATAGCGGTAGCGGGCTGCGTGAGGGTCGCCGGCTGGCGCGCGGCCCGGGCGGTGGTGAGCCGATCGCGGACGCGTACGACAGCGATGGCGACGAGCACGAACGGAAGCAAGGGCAAAGACAGCAGCAAAATGACGAGCATCGCGATCGTCTGACCGGCGGCGGAACCATCCGGACGGCGTACGCGATGTGCCGGGGGAGCGGCGGACATATCACGTAGCGTACTCGCCGCATGGGGCATCTGTCCGTTTTCGTACCTCGTTCGGGGGAATCTGTCCTGGTCGCGACAGTAACCTTCCCGCGCCCACGTGTCACGGGCGAGCCGTCTCTTGTGGACCCCCGAACCCATGGACGCGCTTCCATCGAAAGAGCGCTCTCTGCCCGGTCGGGCGGCATCGTTGCGGCTCGATCACGGAATCGTCCCGGGGCGTTGACAACCTTGTCTCGGGACGCGATCGTTCGACGGCAAACGCGACCTTTGGGAGGGTGGTATGCGATACAGCCGCCGGGGCATCGTCGCCCTGGGTCTAGCCGCAGCCTTGTTCGCGCTGCCCGCATGCTCCAGCAGCGCCAACGACGACGACGGCGGCTCGAGCGGCAGCGACACCGAGGTCGAGGTCTTCTCCTGGTGGGCCGGTCCGGGCGAGAAAGAAGGCCTGGACGCGATGATCGCCGACTTCGCGAAGAAGAACTCGGGCATCAAGTTCAACAACGCGGCCGTGGCCGGCGGTGCCGGCACCAACGCCAAGACCGTGCTCGCCACCCGTCTCCAGGCCAAGAACCCGCCGGACTCCTACCAGGTGCACGCCGGCTTGGAGCTGGCCAGCGACATCGAGGCCGGCTACGTCGAGGACATCACCTACCTGTACGACCAGCAGGGGTGGAAGGAGAAGTTTCCCAAGGGACTCATCGACGCCATCACGGTCGACGGGAAGCTCTACTCGGTGCCGGTGAACATCCACCGTTCGAACCTGCTCTGGTTCAACCCGGCCACGCTGCAGAAGGCGGGCATCACGGCGGCGCCGAAGACGTGGGACGAGTTTCTCACCCAGGCGGCGACGCTCAAGTCCAAAAACATCACCGCGCTCTCCATCGGCCCGGGCTGGACGCAGGAGCACCTGCTGGAGAACGTGCTGTTGGGCGAGTTGGGCACCGACAAGTACACCGGCCTCTGGAACGGCTCGACGGACTGGAAGTCGGCAGAGGTGACCGCGGCGCTCACCAAGTACACGAAGATCCTGGGCTTCACCGACCTCAAGTCGGCGGCGGCCGACTGGCAGCCGGCGCTCGACAAGGTCGTGGACGGCACCGCCGCCTACAACGTGATGGGTGACTGGGCCGACGGCTACCTCAAGGGCGCGAAGGCGCTGAAGTTCAAGACCGGGTACGACGTGGTCGCCACCCCGGGCAGCGAAGGCGTCTACAACTTCCTCTCCGACTCGTTCACGCTGCCGGTCGGCGCGCCGCACAAGGGCGCGGCCGAGAAGTGGCTCGTGGAGTGCGGCTCGATCGAGGGGCAGGACGCCTTCAACCCGCAGAAGGGTTCGGTGCCGGCGCGCACGGACGCCGACAAGAGCAAGTACACGGACTACCTGGCGGCCGCGCTCACCGAGTGGCAGAGCCCGTCCACGAAGATCGTGGGTTCGCTGGCGCACGGTGTGGTGGCCAACAACGCGTTCAAGGGCGAGATCGACACGGCCCTGCAGATCTTCGTGCAGGACAACAACGTGGCGAAGTTCGCCGACGCCGTGGCGAAGGCATATGCGGCGAACAAGTAGCAAGGCGCGGCGGCGGCTCCGGGCCTGGGGCCCGGGGCTGCTGCTCGTCTCCCCCTCCCTGATCCTGCTCGGCATCTTCGTGTACGGCTTCCTGGGCTGGAACGTCCGGGTGTCGTTCACGAGCTGGCGCGGGCAGACGCCGGTGTACGACTGGGTCGGCACGCGCAACTACTCGGAGCTGTTCGACAACGAGCGCTTCCAGATCGACGTGCGCAACCTGGCCGTCTTCACGTTCGTGTTCATCGGCGGTTCGCTGCTGTTGGGTTTTCTCATGGCCATGCTGCTGGAGAAGGGCGTGCGGTTCGAGGCCTTCTTCCGCAGCGTCTTCCTCTTCCCGATGGCCATTTCGTTCATCGCCACCGCCATCATCTGGCGGTGGCTGCTCAACAACGGCTCGGGCGAGTCGACCGCCGGCCTCAACAAGCTCTTCGAGAACATCGGCCTGGGTTTCCTCTTCAGCGACTGGCACAAGACGCCGTCCTCCTGGGCCATCGCGGCGATCGCGCTCCCCGCCGGCTGGGCCCTTTCCGGGTACGTCATGGCGCTTTTCCTCGCCGGACTGCGCGCGGTGCCGGAGGAGCTGAAGGAGGCCGCCCGGGTAGACGGCGCGCCCGAGCGGAAGGTCTTCTGGCACGTGGTGCGGCCGATGCTGCTGCCCGTGCTGATGAGCGCGGTGGTGATTCTCGCGCACATCTCGATGAAGACGTTCGACCTCTTCTACGCGATCGACCAGGGCAACCTGCGGATCGACACACCGGCGCTGTACATGTGGTTCACCACCTTCCAGCCGGGCTTCTTCGCCCGCGGCGCGACGATCGCCACGCTGTTGCTCTTCGGCATCGCGGCCGTGATCGTGCCCTACATCTGGTGGTCGGTCAGGACGGAGCGGCGCAAGTGAGAGCAGTGCTGAAGACCGGCCGCTATCTGGCTCTCTTCCTGCTGGTCTGTTTCTTCCTCATGCCGGTGTACGCGCTGCTGGTCACCGCGCTCAAGGATCCCGCCTCGGTCAGCGTGGTGCGGATGTGGGAGCTGCCCAGCACGTTCTCGCTGGAGAACTTCCGGATCGTGTGGCCGGATCTCCAGGAGGGCTTCGTCAACAGCGCGCTGCTGGCGGTGCCGGCGAGCCTCATCTCGGCGATGCTCGGCGCGGCCAACGGCTTCGTGCTGTCGAAGTGGCGCTTTCCCGGTGCCGACTTCGCGTTTCCGCTGATCCTCTTCGGCATGTTCATCCCGTACCAGGCGATCCTCATCCCGATGTACCGCACGATGCAGAGCGCCAACCTGGTCGGCGGGCTGGACGGGCTCATCATCGTGCACGTCATCTACGGCCTGCCGATCACCACGCTCATCTTCCGCAGCTACTTCACCGGCCTCTCCGACGAGGTCATCGAGGCGGCCAAAGTGGACGGTGCCGGCATGCTCCGCACGTTCTTCTACGTGGCGCTGCCGATCGCGCCGCCCGCGTTCGCGGTGGCGTTGATCTGGCAGTTCACCTCCGCCTGGAACGACTTCCTCTTCGGCGTCCTGCTGACCAGCCGCGAGTTCTGGCCGATCACCGTGGCGCTCAACAACATCGCGGGCGGGCAGACCGTGCCGTTCAACCAGGCGATGGCCAGCGCGCTCCTGGCGAGCCTGCCGACGCTGCTCGTGTACGTCCTGCTGGGCCGGTTCTTCATGCGCGGCCTCATGGCCGGCGCGCTGAAAGGATAGGAAAGACACGTGGTCGGGATCAGGTTGGAAGGCGTCACCAAGAAGTACCGAGGTGGCGTGCTGGCGGTGCGGGACGTCGACCTGACCGTCGAGCCGGGCGAGTTCATGGTGCTCGTGGGCCCCTCCGGCTGCGGCAAGTCGACGTTGCTGCGCATGATCGCCGGCTTGGAGGAAGTGTCCGAGGGCAAGGTCTTCATCGGCGACAAGGATGTGACCGAGGAGCTTCCGCAGCAGCGCGACGTGGCGATGGTATTTCAGAGCTACGCGCTCTACCCGCGGATGACCGTGCGCCGCAACATGGCCTTCGGCCTGCGCATGCGGCGCACGCCCAAGGCCGACCGGGAGCGGCGGGTCAAGGAGGTCGCCGACGTGCTCGGCCTCGAGCACCTGCTCGAACGCCGGCCGGGAGCGCTCTCCGGCGGGCAGCGCCAGCGGGTGGCGATGGGGCGGGCGATCGTGCGCGAGCCGCAGGCCTTCCTCATGGACGAGCCGCTGTCCAATCTGGACGCCAAGCTGCGGGTCAGCATGCGCTCCCAGCTCTCGCTCCTCCACCAGCGGCTCAACACCACCACGGTGTACGTGACGCACGACCAGGTCGAGGCGATGACGCTCGGCCGGCGGGTGGCGGTGCTGCGCGACGGCGTGCTCCAGCAGTGCGACACCCCGCAGACGCTCTTCCACAAACCGGTCAACCTCTTCGTGGCCGCGTTCATCGGCTCGCCCTCGATGAACTTCGTGCGCGCCACCGTCGCGGGCGGCGAGGTCACATTCGGTGACGTGCGCCTCCCGATCCAGCGCGATCTGGGTGAGCGGCCGGTGATCCTCGGCGTGCGCCCCACCGGCCTCACGCCGGCGAACGGCAACGGCTGGCCCACCCTCGAGGTGCGGCCGGAGATCATCGAGGAACTCGGCGACGAGCGCTTCGTGATCTTCGAGCTGGACGCGCCGCGGGTCGACACCGAGGCGACCCGCGCCGCGGTGGACGCCCAGACGGCTGACGACGCGTTACTCCTCCCGGAGGACCGGGCGAGATTCACCGTACGCCTCTCGGCTGACCAGCCAGTCAGTGTTGGCGAGCCTCTGACCTTGGCAATCAACCCCGAAAGACTGTACTTCTTTGACCCCGAGTCAGGTGCGGCCCTGTGACGGACCGATAGACTCGGCCGACATGAGCGAGCGTAGCGAGCCGATCAGGCACAGTGCTGAAGCCAGTGTCCTTGGCACGGTCGGTGGTCCGCAGGACGTCAAGCGCATGACGCCGGAAGAGCTGGCGATCCTCGCCGCCGAGATCCGCGACTTTCTGGTGGCGAAGGTCTCCCGGACCGGCGGGCATCTGGGGCCCAATCTCGGCGTGGTCGAGCTCACGCTGGCGATGCACCGGGTCTTCGACTCGCCGCTGGACCGGTTCCTCTTCGACACCGGCCACCAGGCGTACGTGCACAAGATGATCACGGGGCGCCAGGCCGGCTTCGACCAGCTCCGGCAGCGCGGCGGCCTCTCCGGCTATCCCAGCCAGGCGGAGAGCGAGCACGACGTCATCGAAAACTCGCACGCCTCCACCGCCCTGTCGTACGCGGACGGCCTCGCCAAGGCGTACGCCCTGCGGGGTGAGTCGCGGAGCGTGGTGGCGGTGGTCGGCGACGGCGCGCTCACCGGCGGCATGTGCTGGGAGGCGCTCAACAACATCGCCGCCGCGAAAAACCCGCTCGTGATCGTGGTCAACGACAACGGCCGCTCGTACGCGCCGACGATCGGCGGGCTCGCCGAGCACCTCTCCAGCCTGCGGCTCAACCCCGGTTACGAGAAGGTGCTCGACGCGGTCAAGGACACGCTCGGCGCCACGCCGGTCGTGGGCCGGCCGGTGTACGAGGTGCTGCACGCGGTCAAAACGGGCATCAAGGACGCCTTGGCGCCGCAGGCCATGTTCGAGGACCTGGGCATCAAGTACGTCGGCCCGATCGACGGCCACGACGTGGCCGCCGTCGAGTCCGCGCTGCGCCGGGCCAAGGGCTTCGGCGGCCCGGTGATCGTCCACGCGGTGACCCGCAAGGGGTACGGCTACCGCCCGGCCGAAGACGACGAGGCCGACTGCCTGCACGGGCCGAGCAGCGCGTTCGACGTCGAGACCGGCAAGCTGCTCGCCGCGCCCTCGGTGAAGTGGACCAACGTCTTCGCCGACGAGCTGGTCGCGATCGCCGACGAGCGGCCCGACGTGGTGGGCATCACCGCCGCGATGGGCGAGCCCACCGGCATCGCCACGCTCGCCCGCAAGCACCCCGACCGGGTGTACGACGTGGGGATCGCGGAGCAGCACGCCGTCACCTCGGCGGCCGGCCTGGCACTGGGCGGTCTGCACCCGGTCGTCGCCGTGTACGCGACCTTCCTCAACCGCGCCTTCGACCAGGTGCTCCTCGACGTGGCGATGCACAAGCTGCCGGTGACGTTCGTGCTCGACCGGGCCGGGATCACCGGACCGGACGGCCCGAGCCACTACGGCATCTGGGACATGTCGATCCTCGGCGTCGTGCCCGGGCTGCGCATCGCCGCCCCGCGCGACGCCGCCACGCTCCGCGAGGAGTTGCGCGAGGCCCTTAGCGTCGACGACGGCCCCACGGTCCTCCGCTTCCCGACCGGCGCGGTCGCCGCCGACCTGCCCGCCGTCCGCCGCGTCGGCCCCGTCGACGTGCTGGTCGACTCGCCCGGACGCGACGTGCTGCTGGTCGCCGTCGGCGCGTTCGGCCAGCTCGGCGTCGAGGTGGCCGCGCGCGTGGCCGAGCAGGGCTACGGCGTCACGGTCATCGACCCCCGCTGGGTACGCCCGGTGCCCGCCGAGCTCGTGGCGCTCGCCCGCGACCACCGCCTCGTGGTGACGGTCGAAGACGGCGTACGCGCCGGCGGCGTGGGCGACGCGGTGGCCAAGGCCCTGCGCGACGGCGACGTCGACGTGCCGGTACGCGACATCGGCGTGCCGGTCGCCTGGCACGCGCACGGCAGCCGCGCCCAGATCCTGGCCGACCTGGGCCTTACGGCTCAGGACGTGGCCCGCGACGTCACCGGCTGGCTTTCCGGCCTCGACGCGCCCGCCCCATCCTTCGCCGACCCGAACGTCCTCACCCGGAAGTCCGCCGCCAACTAAGCGCCTCGCTCTCGCGTCGGCGTGTTGCCGCCGGCGCGGGAGCCGGCACGACAATCGCCGCCGAGCCCTTTCGCGTGCAGGTTTATCTGCTCATACGAACTGCGAAGAGATCTCTTGAGCCCACGGGCTCGCATCTGTCAACGCTCCGAAAATTTTGACCCTCTAGCGCTCGGGGGGTTCTAGCCCGAGTTTCCGGGATAAGTTGACCTTGGCTGGGGTTTCTGCTGGTCAGGCGCTGGTTGTGGTGGCCGTTGGTGTATGACCTAACTGCGTGGTGCCCATCGATGTAGGTCGAAGATGTTCATG